>Ga0307478_10003896_pt1 | contig 10854 bp, 9 predicted proteins | sample atmos_gasesECM4C_2_FD_203713 | JGI IMG/M metagenome (GOLD analysis project Ga0307478, IMG submission 203713) | Hardwood forest soil microbial communities from Morgan-Monroe State Forest, Indiana, United States - atmos_gasesECM4C_05 | ecosystem: Environmental > Terrestrial > Soil > Temperate...
GCCTTATCTTCGCCTTGAGGACCGGCCCCTAGCGCTGAATGAAGTTGTCTCTAAGACGCTTCAGAAGCAAGGCTTCGAACGTCGATGGTGCCACGTGCCATGGGGTATGCACAATGCTTCGACCGTGGCTCGAAAAGACCGTGATCGTTCTCAGAAACTTTGAAGAAACCGCTCTTCGAACTTCGTCCCACGCAGTGTTGCACTTCCTAAGGCCATACCAGCGGCGAAAGAAAACACCCTCGTCTGAAACTCGGATCGTCCCCTGCTCCGTCGAGAAAGCCAAAACGGCAAATCCGATCATGATTGCGGCGAGGAAATTGTCGAAGCGCGTTTGCGCCGTCTTTGCAATTTGGCATGCACCATAAGGGAACATCACCGGTCCGGCAGCAGATAACACCCGAAACGAAACGATCGTTGGGAAAATCGCCAGACCTGCCTTTAGTTTCGCGCGCTCCATAACGCTTCGCGCATTACAAAATGGACCGTGGCTGTCGCCAATACAATTGGAAGTACGCCTTCAAGATTCATGGTTAAAAGTAAGTGTAAAATCCGCGGCCGGACTTTCGGCCGAGCCAGCCGGCGGCAACATATTTCTTAAGCACCGGACACGCGCGATATTTAGGATCGCCAAGGCCTTCTTGCAGCACGTGCATGATGTCCACGCACACATCGAGGCCGATAAAATCGGCCAACTCCAATGGGCCCATCGGATGGTTCATGCCTAGTTTCATCACCGCGTCGACCGCTTCCGGAGTGGCCACGCCCTCCATCACGCAATAGGCCGCCTCATTGATCATTGGCATCAGCACGCGATTCGAGACGAAGCCCGGCGCGTCGTTCACGGCCACCGGTTTTTTCTCCAACTTTTCCGCGAGCTTCATGGTCGTCTCGAACGTGGCGTCGCTCGTCTGCAACGCGCGAATCACCTCCACCAGCACCATCACCGGCACGGGATTCATGAAGTGCATCCCCACAAAACGGTCCGGCCGCTTCGTCTGCGCCGCCAGCGTTGTCATGGAAATCGAAGAAGTATTGCTCGCCATGATCACTTCCGGCCGCAAGATCTCGTCCGCCTCGGTTAGAACCGCGCGCTTGATCTCGATTTTCTCCGGCACCGCCTCGACCGCAAAATCCGCGGCCGCAATCGCGCGCATTTCTGTCACCGGCTGCAAACGCCCTAAAGCAGCGGCTTTTTCCGGTTCCACAAGCTGGCCTTTCTTGATTTCGCGGTCAAGATTTTTCGCGATAGTCTCGAGCCCGCGGTCCAGAAACCGCTGCTCCACGTCGCGCAAAATCACTTTGTAGCCCGCGCGCGCAAACACATGCGCGATCCCATTCCCCATCGTTCCCGCGCCCAGCACCGCCACCGTCTTGATCGAATCCACGCTCATACCTGTTCTCTCCAGAGATCCTCCCGCACCACACTTTCAACTTGCCGCAAGGTTCGATCCACTTTCCGAACTCTAGCTCAGGAGTCGTTATCGAGCCGCGAAGTTTACTACGCCTTGCTGCGCGTCGTTTGTCAGCGAAGAATTTTTTTACGCCATCGCCATCCACGCGGCGAGCGTGGCGAATTTTTCATCCTGCGACCACGGCGCGCCATACGGGCGGCCAAGCTCAGTGACGCGGCGCAAAAGTCCTTCCGGTTTGAGACGAAAAGTTTGAGTCGCGCGATCCAGGAGTTCCTTCTCCTTGATGCAATTCATGGCAAGGCCGCAACGAGCGCCGGCGTGAAGAAGGGCCTCTCGAAAAAATTGGCCATCCGCGGTGTGAATCAGCGCGTGCGACGCAAGGATTTTCTCAAGCGCGGGAAGGGTCTTCCCTGAAGCGAGAAGCAGGCCAGCGCGATCGAGTTTGTAGCCCTGCTTCTGCAAATCGGACTGCATTTCGTGGATCGTGCGATAAGAAAGGTCGCGCGCCTCTTTTTGCACGCGCGAAATAAATTCGCCACCTTTGTCGAACGGCATTTTCTCCGCGGTGTGAAAGGGCTGGCGAAATTGGTATGTAAAAGTTTCTACGAGATGTGGCCGCGACCGCGCGAGAACGCGGGGCGAACCTTTCTCCACGGTAACCGCAACAAGCGCCGCCCACCCCGAGTGCACTCGAAAACCAAGCGCTGCTTGCTTCATTGGATTTTCCGCAGTGGCAAATGCGTTAAGCTTTTGCGATTCATAGGCAATGCCTCATTGGTTGAGGCGGTTGTATTTCTTCAGAACTGCCTGGAGCTTGTCGTGCGGCAGCGCGATCACCTTGTGGTTTTCGATGCCCGTCATGGTTTCCGCGGCGACCATCGCATTGATGATCGCTTCTTCGGTGGCCTGGACGGTCGCGGCGAAGACGGGCTCGGTCTTGTCGTTGGGCAACATTTTCAGATCGACGACATGCTCCGCAGCAGCGGCGCCGGGATTCGCGGTTGAGAATGCGATAAAGATATCACCGGAACCGTTGCCGGAAATGCTCCCGTTGCGCCCAAGGCCAAGGGAGACGCGGCGCGCGAGTCGTTTCAGTTGATGCGCAACAAGCGGCGCATCGGTAGCTACCACTACAATGATCGAGCCGCGATCATCACCGCTGAATGAAGCTGAAGCGTAAGCCGCCCCCTCCGGAATTTCCTTTCCGACGGGCACTCCAGCGATTCGCAAGTTTGGCCGCACACCGTAGTTGCATTGCACCAGCACGCCCACGGCGTAGCCGCCCAACGTCGCATCGAGCTTGCGCGAAGAAGTGCCGATGCCGCCTTTGAACTCGTTGCAGATCATTCCCGTTCCGCCGCCGATGTTCCCTTCTTCGACCGGCCCGGCGTGCGCGGAATCGATGGCATGGAAAGCGTGCTCGGGTTTGACGTGGAAACCGTTAATGTCGTTGAGCCAGCCGTCCCAGGTTTCCGCGACGACAGGTAGCGACCACCAGTAACCGATGGGATCGGGCTGGCCGTGCTCGACGCGCCACTGAATCACCGCATCGCGCACGATGCCGACGCTGTGTGTGTTCGTGATCATCACGGGACCTTCGAGGAAGCCGGACTCTTCCACCCAGGTCGTGCCGGTCATCTCGCCATTGCCGTTCAGCGACCACCATCCGGCGAAGACGGGCTTGTTCATCGAATCTTTCCCGCGCGGGAGAACCGCAGTGACGCCGGTGCGGACAGGACCTTTCCCGACTCGCAGTTTCCCTTCGCCGGAGATCAGCGTGGTATGGCCCACGGTAACGCCGGCCACATCGGTGATGGCGTTGAGCGGGCCAGGCGTTCCGTCAAAAGGGACGCCGAGATCGCGAGCGCGGGGCTTCGATGCAGAATTGTTTTGTGCCGAAGCTAGATTAACCGCGTAAAGAAAACAAATACACGTCGCGAGTTGAGGAATAGAAATGAGACCCTTCATTTATGGATTTCTCTCCCAGGAGGACCGCGCGGAATGAAGTAACTTCGTGTTTTTCTCAAATGCCTTTTCGAGCAAAGCGGTTTGCTGGGCCGCCAACTTCCAATCGCTCTTTTCGACCGCTTCTGTCAAACCCGGGAATTCCAGGTGCGCGTAAGTGTAGCGGGAAGAGTAGAGGAGATGTTGGAACCACGGGCGGCCGGGAATGCCATCTGGATCGAGCCAATTGGATTCCACCTGAAATAGTTGCGCGTTCAAATGTTGAATTTTCTCGGACGAGGGGCCACCAGCAGCGAGAGCCCTCGCGGCGGCGTCGCGCAATAGGTTCCCTTCCTTTTCAAGTTGTGCGACACGCGCGTGAAGCTTCTTCAAATGAAGGTGGCGCTCGATTTTGTTTCTTTGTTCGAGCTCGCGCAGAAATTGTTCGAGGGCAGCGCCATTTGCGCCATAGTCGAATGGAAGAAGGTCGGAATTGGCCAATCGGAGAGTTACGAGTCCCCAGATTCGCGTGAGAGCGATGTGATATTCGAACGCCGGATCACCGATGCGCGCCATCCAGTAATGGTTGTCGTACATCGAGTGATACACGCCGTAGTCGCCGCTGAATCCGAGATTAATCACCGGCCGGCCGAGATGGTTTAGGAAGACAGTGTGATCCGAACCGCTGCCGATCCGCGTTTCCACGAGTTCGTTGTCCGCTGGCGGGGTTGGCGACCTCGAATCGCGCATGCTCGTCGCACGCCAGGCTTCGTACAGCGATTTTCCCGAAGGTGCCCGTACCTCTTTGGATGCTTCGATGAGCATGGGGCCGAGGGAAGCGACCGCCGAAGGCGAGAAGCTGAGCCCTTCGGGGCCGGCCGTAGTGGCAGCGCCCGCGACGGATTCATCCACGTTCAGATAAGCAACGAGTTTTTGTTTCAGCTCGTCGGCGAACTGCTCGCCCCATTCGGTCGAGCCGGTCAGCGCGTACTCTTCTCCATCCCAACTGCAAACGACGATGGTCCGGCGCGGGCGAATACCCCTTTGCTTGAGCTCGCCAAGCGAACGGGTCAACTCCATCATCGATGCCGTGCCACTCGAAGGGTCGACCCCTCCGAATACCCACGCATCGCGGTGATTGCCCAGCAGCACCCACTCATCTGGCGAGTCGCTGCCGCGAATCCGCGCTTCCACAACAGTGTATGGCTGGAGGCTCGTGTCCATGTCCACTTTCACGCGAACCTTCACCGCGCCGGTGAGGCGATAGGTGATCGGCAGAGCACCTTGCCAATCTTTCGGAGCTTCGGGGCCGTTCATGTTCTCGAGCAGCGGCTTCGCGTCGCGCCACGAGAGGGGGAGCGCCGGAATTTTCGGGAGCGAGCGGGCCTCCTCGGGAGCAATGTGCCTCGCACCCGGAACGGATGCCCAACCGGGAGTCGTGGGATCGCCGGGAACGATGTAGTCGTAAGTGATCGCGCCGCGCTGAATGTGACTCTCCGGCCCCCAGGGCCCGTCGGGAAAAACCTTGCCACGTGCGAAACCGTCCTCCGCCGGATCAGAATAAATGAGCAGAGCGGCGGCACCTTCGCGCTCGGCCGTGAGCGCTTTGAATCCCCGATAACTGTAGGGATTTGAATAGCGCACCAAAACGACTTTCCCTTTCACGCTAATGCCGTTCTTTCGAAGCAGCTCGTAATCTTCAGGATTTCCGCTGTGCGCATAAACCACTTCGGCGGTGACGTTGCCGGAAGCGGAATAACCAAAAAAAGAGCCAGAAACGGCAGGATTCTTAGTGTCAGGATCCGCGTCGTAAGAGTCTTCGCGGAGAGAAGCCGTGTAGGGAGCGGGCTCGGTCATTTCGAGAGAAACGGTCCGCGGACGCGAATGAAAAACGTCGTAGCGGCGCAAAGTAACGTCCTCCCAGCCCTGTTTGCGCCAGGCATCGGCCACCAAATCGGCCAGTTGATTGTTGCGTTCGGAGGCGGCGGGATGCGGTTCCGCCGTGAAGGTGCGGTGCCATTCGCGGGCCTTTTCTGGCGAAGGGATCGCCTGGAACGTGGTTTCCCGCCGGTGTTCAGCGGCAGCGTGTGGCGGGGAAAAACCAAGAATCGGAGTCGGGGGTCGGCCGATATTGCTTTGTTGAGCGGAGAGTCGAGCGGCGAAAACCAAGAGAGCGCAAGAGAGGACGCAAGGAGTTCGAGAAAAAAAGTACATTGCTATTTTGTTCTCCAAATATCTGGAACGAGCAAACGGCGACAACAGTGAGCGGCCCGACCCGCGTATCAAGCTGGAAACACTTTTGCCAAAGCCGACTCGAACGCGCGAACGATCAGCCCGCATTCCTCGGTCGAAATCGTGAACGGTGGCGCGATGAGGATGTGATCGCCGCGAAGTCCATCAAAGCAGCCTTGCGTTGGATAGGTGAGCACACTTTCTTCCAGACAAGCCTGGCGAATTTTCTCCGCAATGTTTTGTTCTCTTGCAAAAGGCTCTCGCGTGGTTTTGTCTTTGACAAATTCGATGCCAATAAGCAGACCACGACCGCGAATGTCGCCAACATGCGGATGAGATTGCAAAGCTTCCAGCCTTCTACGGAGAATCAGTGCCATCGGGATGACGCGCTCAAAAAGTTTGTGTCCTTCAAGATAGTCGAGAACGGCATTGCCTGCGGCAGTAGACACCGGATGAGCTTGATACGTGAAACCATGCATGAAGGCGCCACTGCCGCGTTCGAACGCCGCAACGACCCGCGAGGACACGAGAACCGCACCAAGTGGCGCATAACCACTCGCGACACCTTTCCCGACTAGAATGATGTCGGGTTCGAGGCGCCAGGTTTCGACGGCAAACGTCATGCCGGTGCGCCCCATGCCGGTCATCACTTCGTCGGCGATCAGCAGAATGTTGTTCTTGCGGCAGATCTCCGCGATGCGCACCACATATCCTTCGGGAGGAGGCGCCGCTCCGAGAGTCGCGCCAACGAGCGGTTCAAAGATAAATGCAGCGGCCTGTTGGGGTTCGTGTTCGAGCAGATAAACCTGCAAATCGTCAGCGCAGGCCAGCTCACATTGCGGAAAAGTCTTTTCGAATGGGCAGTGGTAGCAGAAGCAGGGCGCGATGTGCCCCCACTCCGCAATCAGCGGCTCGTAGGGAGCGCGCCGCGCAACATTTCCACTGACAGTCATCGCCCCTAACGTGCTGCCGTGGTAGCTCTGCCGGCGCGAAAGAATGCGAAAGCGATTCTTCTGCCCGCTTTCGAGATGAAATTGGCGGACGAGCTTGATGGCGGTTTCGGTGGCCTCGGAACCACCCGATGTGAAATACACGCGGCCGCCATTGCGGAAATTCGGTGGAGCAAGAACCAGCAGACGCGCAGCAAGTTTCTCTGCAGGTGCCGTGTGAAATTGCGAAGTATGCGCAAATGCGATTTGCGCAGATTGTTCGGCCATGGCGCGCCCGATTTCCTGAATGCCGTGACCGATGGTGACGACAGCGGCCTGGCCGGAAGCATCGAGATAGCGTCGGCCCTGCTCGTCGATGATCCAGCATCCTTCGCCGCGAATGGCGATGGGATAGGTCTTCTTGAAATTTCTGGGAAAAACCCCGGTGTTCGTCACCATGAGAAAAACCTGCCGGAAGATTGTAGCAGAGTCCCAACTTCCAGCCGCGCGGCACCATGAATCTTGTACTGGGAAAGTTGAGACACCAACCCGCGTGTTGTCCTTAGCGTGTTGTGTTACGCTTGCGCCACTTTTTTGGGCCAAACGAGTTGATATTGTTTCAAAGAATAAATCATCGGAAACGCTGTTGAAGCAATCTTCGAGCGGGTTGATTCGAACCATCGGCCGTTGGAGCCTTGCGGCTCTCATCATCAACACGATGATCGGAGCGAGCATCTTCGGCTTGCCCGCGTTGATCGCCGCGCGGCTGGGAAAATGGAGCCCGCTCGGCTTCCTGGTCGCTTTCGTGGTAATCGCCGCCATCGCGGCGTGTATGGCGGAAGTGGCGTCGCAGTTTCGTGAAGCTGGCGGCCCATATCTTTATGCCAGAGCTGCCTTTGGAAGATTCCTGGCGATTCAGAATGGCTGGCTCACTTGGCTGACGCGCATCGCGGCGGTTTCCGCGGTTGCCAATCTCTTCATACTCTATTTGGCTGAACTCTATCCGGGCGTGCGAGCGCCCCTGGCGAGGGCTGGAGTTCTGACGGTCCTCATCGGTTTTCTCGCAGTGGTGAATTATCGCGGCGTCACCGGAGGAAAAAAGCTCAGCGATTTCTTTACCGTCACTAAAGTAGCCTTGCTGGCGTTTTTTGTGGCCGCCGGACTTACGGCGCTGGCGCTTCATCCCGGCATTCGAGTGACCCCTGCGGCCTCGCAACCCACGTCGAAGGACTGGTTTGAAGCGGTACTACTGATGATGTATTCCTACGGAGGCTTCGAAGCGGCGCTCATCGTCACGGGAGAAACACGCGATGCACGCAAAGACATTCCCTTCGCGCTCTTCACGGCGATCGGCGCGACCACCGTTCTTTTTATCGCCGTTCAGTACCTTGTGATCCACACCATCCCGAACGTGGCGGCGTCCGCCGCGCCTGCTGTGGATTCCGCGCAGCGGTTCCTTTCACCTTACGGCGTTCGAATCGTCGCCGCCGGCACGCTGATTTCTGCCTATGGCTACCTCAGCGCCAATATGTTGCACACGCCGCGCATTACATTTGCAATGGGGGAGCATGGAGATTTTCCCGCCTTCTTCGGCAAAATCCATCCGCGTTTTCGAACGCCTCATCTTTCGATCGTGATTTTTGCCGCGGCCCTGTTGCTCTTTTCCGTCGCTGGAGATTTTCGTTGGAACGCCATGCTCTCGAGCGTGGCTCGGCTTTTCGTTTATGGCTCGGTGGCGGCAGCGCTGCTGGCACTTCGGAAGAAACAACCTCAGGCTGACGCGTTCCGTCTCCCCTGGGGAAATCTTATTGCGGTTCTGACGATGCTCTTCACCGCCGTGCTGGTGACGCAGATGCACAAAGGAGAGCTCATCGTGATAGCCAGCACGTCGGCGCTGGCGTTCGCAAACTGGCTCTGGGCGCGCCGTCGAACAGATACATTCAAAGCGCGAGTTTGATTCATTCGGACGAGAATGAAAAAACCAAAGCCATATTGGTGGTTAGATGGGAGGCGACAAAATGTGATTCCGTGGCTACACCTGATTCTCGAGGGGAGGAAAACCCATGACGAAGAAGCGGATGAGTGAGCCCTGGATGCCCGCGGGCGAATATGGCCGCGCCATGCCGCGATTTACCGTAAACCTCCTGGTGCGGGATCTCGGCAGATCGGTGCCGTTTTATCGTGATGTGCTCGGAGCAACCGTGCGTTATTCCGACTCGGATTTCGCTGCGCTGAACCTGGCGGTCCTCGATTTCATGCTCCATGCCGACCACACCTACGACCATCATCCTTTGTATGAACGGCTGAAAAATCACGCCCCCCGCGGCACTGGAGCTGAATTGCGTCTTCTCGGAATTGATCCGGACGCCGCGCAGCGCAGGGCGGAAGCAGCGGGAGCAACAATTCTTCAGCCCGCGATGGATTTTCCCCACGGCTGGCGTGACGTCATGCTCGAGGATCCCGATGGCTATATTTGGGCCGTCGGCGTAGCGATTCCCTGATTTTCGCCCGCCCCCACCTTGTGCACATTCTCAGCTCTCAGTAAAATGACCCGTCTTTGCATCCCGCAGTTTTTCAATGAAATCGAGTACGACCGGAGCCATCCCGAATGGGGCAGCACTACGACGTCATCGTCATCGGCGGCGGTCACAATGGATTGGTCAACGCCGCCTACCTCGCCAAAGCAGGGAAGAAGGTCGCCGTTCTCGAACGCCGCCACGTACTCGGCGGCGCGGCCGTTACGGAAGAGATTTTCCCCGGTTTCTTTTTCTCGGAATGTTCCTACGTCGTCTCCCTGTTACGCCCCGAAATCATCCGTGAACTCGATCTCCCGCGCCACGGCCTGGAAATTCTCCCGCTCGACGGCACGTTCAGCCCCATGCCTAGCGGCGACTACCTCTGGCGCATGAACGACCACGCTAAATCCATCCGCGAGATTCGCCGCCACTCGCGTCTCGACGCCGAAGCTTACGACGAATTTTCGAAGACGATGACGCCCATGTGCCGCTTCGTGAAGCCCATCCTCTCGATGGTCCCGCCTGATCCTACCACGCTCAATCCGCGTGACCTTAAACAGATCCACTTTCTAATGCAGCGCTTCCGCGAACTCTCTTCCGACGAGCGCTACACCCTCGTCCAGCTCATGACCATGAGCTCCGCCGATTTTCTCGATCAGTGGTTCGAAACCGACGTGCTCAAGGCGACCATGTCCGCCTCCGGCATTATCGGCACGTTTCTAGGCATTCGCTCGCCCGGCACTGCTTACGTTCTGTTGCACCATTACATGGGCGAAATCGACGGCGCATTCCGTTCCTGGGGCTTCAGCCGCGGCGGCACCGGAGCCATTTCGAATGCCATCGCCGACGCCGCTCGCGAAGCGGGCGCGGAGATTCGCACCAAGGCTCCCGTCGCAAAAATCCTCGTCAAGAACGGCCGCGCCACCGGTGTCGCCTTGCAATCTGGGGAAGAACTCTCTGCCAACGTCGTCTCTTCCAGCGTCGACCCGCATCTGACGTTCGAAAGATTTCTCGAACCCGGGGAGCTCCCCGCCGATTTTCTCGAAGGCGTCCGCCGCTACAAGTTCCGCGGCTCTTCCGGCAAAGTGAACCTCGCGCTCTCGGCACTCCCTAATTTCAGATGTCTTCCCGGCACCGGCGCGCATCTTCGCGGGGCGATCTCCATTTCTCCCAGCATGGACTATATGGAGCGCGCCTACGATGACGCCAAGTACGGCCGCTATTCGCGCCGGCCGTACATTGATATGGTCATCCCCAGCCTCACCGATCCGAGCGTCGCGCCTCCCGGCAAGCACGTGCTCTCCTGCTTCGTGCAATACGCACCTTACAAACTCGCCGAAGGCACCTGGGACGATCAGAAAGAAGCCTTCGGCGACAACGTCGTCAACACCATCGCCGAGTACGCTCCCAACATCAAAGACATCATCATCGGGCACCAGGTTCTCACCCCACTCGATCTCGAGCGCGAGTTCGGGCTCACGCAGGGCAACATTTTTCAGGGTGAGCTTTCCCTCGAGCAGCTCTTCTTCCTGCGTCCGGTTGCCGGCTGGGCCTACTACCGCACGCCCATCCGCAACCTTTATATGTGCGGCTCCGCCACGCATCCCGGCGGCGGCATCATGGGCGCCAACGGCCGCATCGCCAGCCAGGTGATTTTGAAAGAGTGGAAATCGGCCGGATCTCGCGCGCACGCCGCAAAATCCGATGAGTCTCACCCGTCGGTTTCGAAAGCGGCCAACTGACCATGCCGCTCGGACAGCGCGTAGTTCTCATCGGCGGAGGCCACAATGCACTCATCGCCGCTTTCTATCTCGCCAAGGG
>Ga0307478_10003898_pt1 | contig 10849 bp, 8 predicted proteins | sample atmos_gasesECM4C_2_FD_203713 | JGI IMG/M metagenome (GOLD analysis project Ga0307478, IMG submission 203713) | Hardwood forest soil microbial communities from Morgan-Monroe State Forest, Indiana, United States - atmos_gasesECM4C_05 | ecosystem: Environmental > Terrestrial > Soil > Temperate...
ACGGTCATCGCCGACATTCCGCCGAAATCCAAGCTTGAGCAGGAAGAAATCTTCGGCCCGGTACTCGCGGTCATCAAGGCTCGCGGCTTCGACCACGCGCTCGAAATCGCCAACGATACCGAATTCGGCCTCACTGGCGCGGTCTACACCAAGTCGCGCGACAAGATCGATCGCGCTATCCGCGAATTCCACGTCGGCAACCTGTATGTCAACCGAAAGTGCACTGGCGCCATGGTCGGCGCGCATCCCTTCGGCGGCTTCAACATGTCAGGCACCGATTCCAAATCCGGCGGCCCGGATTACTTGTACCTGTTCACGCAGGCAAAGTCAGTCGGCGAGAAGCTCACTTAGGAACGCGCCCTCGCGGGATGAGCTTCGCGCTCCAAAGCGAAGGTGGCAGGGCACCGATGCGGAAGGCTCTGGGGGAGAGCACGGATGTGGAAGAGCGGCCCTTCAAGGCCGCGACAAGCGAGAATAGATGTTGGGCCTTAGCCCCTGAAGACTTCGCTGGCCGGTGTAGCGGCGGCCGGATTCCTTTCCACAAACTGCCGCTGATGCCAATACGGATAAATCGGAGTAACCTCACTCGCGCGATCCAATTTTGCGATCTGCTCGGGAGTCAGACTCCACCCTGCAGCACCCAGATTCTGGCGCAACTGTTCTTCGTTGCGCGCCCCGATAATCACGGTCGCAACCGTTGGCCGCTGCAGCAACCAGTTAAGCGAGACTTGCGGAACGCTCTTTCCGCGATCCTTCGCGACCTCATCCAGCGCATCCACCACTTTGTACAAGTGTTCCAAAGGAACCTGCGGGCCTTGCTCCGCAGTCTTATGCAGCCGGCTCTCGACGGGCAGCGCCTGCCCGCGCCGGATTTTTCCCGTCAGCCGTCCCCAGCCCAGCGGACTCCAAACCAGGGCGCCGACTCCTTGATCCTTCCCTAGCGGCATCAGTTCCCACTCATACTCCCGGCTAATCAGGGAGTAGTAAACTTGGTGGCCTACGTACCGCGTCCATCCATAACGATCGGAAACGTCCAGCGACTTCATCAAATGCCAGCCGGAGAAGTTCGAGCAGGCGACGTATCGCACCTTTCCGCTTGTCACCAGATTGTCGAGCGTGCTCAACACTTCTTCGGGTGGCGTGAGAGCGTCATAGCCGTGCATGTGATAGATGTCGATGTAGTCGGTCCCCAGCCTGCGCAGGCTCGCGTCGCAAGCCTGAATCAAATGATGACGCGAGGAGCCCAGATCGTTCGGGCCAGAGGCCGTGCTCATGCGGAACGTGGCTTTGGTCGAGATCAGGACCTGTTCGCGCCGACCGGCGATCGCCTTGCCGAGAATGGTTTCGGAAAGTCCGTCAGAGTAAACATCAGCCGTGTCGAAGAGATTCACGCCCGCTTCAAGGCAGACGTCGACCAGGCGCGTGGCCTCGTTCACATCGCTTGCGCCCCAGGCGCGGAAGAATTCGTTGCTCCCGCCAAACGTGCCCGTGCCAAAACTCAAGACGGGAACCTTCAATCCGGAACGTCCAAGCTGTCGGAATTCCATATCGGCGATAGATGCGAATGGTATAGCAAAGATTCGCAATCCCAATCTTTATGCAATCTGGCGCAATAAGAAAGCCGCCCAAAACGGGCGGCTTCGTTTACGATCTTAGGCTTATTGGGCGACGCCCGCCGGCGCCTGCGGCGATGTTCCCGAAGCGGTCGCAGCCGCAGCCTCGTTCAGGATGCGATGGTGAATGGTGAACAGCGCCAACTCCAGCCGGTCCGAAACGCCGATCTTGTCGTAGACGTTGCGCAGGTAGTTCTTGATGACCTGCTCGGTGGTGCCGAGCTGCGTGGCAATTTCCTTGTTCTTGTATCCCTGAACAATCAGGGCCACAATGCGCAGCTCTTTGGCGGTGAGGCGGTCGCGCACGCGCAATCCGACCATATCGTTTTCAGTGAGCTCGCTGGGCACGGCAACGTCCTGCACCCAGGTCTCGCCGCGCGCCACCTTGCGCACGCAGTCGACCAGCGCGGCGCTGGTCACGTTGCGGTAGACGACGCCGTGAGCGCCGTTGGTCATGTGTCGTTGCGCGCTCTCGCCAGTATCAGCCAGCACGATGACACGTGTTTTGGCTTTATTCGCGGCCAGCACGATGGCGGCAAAGTCGCTGTGGAATCCCGCGGCTACTACCAACACGGCGGCGCGGAACTTGTCGATGGCCATGAACATCTGTTCGGGAGTCTGCGCCTGAGCTACAATGCGCATCTCATCTTCGACGGCAAGCACTTTGGCGATTCCCGCCCGGAAGATCGCCTGGTTATCGGCCAGAATCAGTTTGAGCATTTGTCAGCGCTCCAAGAAAAACCGCTTCGAATTACTAAGAGTTCCGCACGAACTCGTACGAGTCGATCACGCAGGCCACACCCCGGCCTTCTCCACCTTCTCCGGTTTCGTCGGAGCGTACCACCCTGCCTTTGCACTGGATGGTTACATTCTCCGGACCGCCCGTCATGTCCGGGGGCAACGTGATTTCAAACTCCACCGGCGAGCCAATTTCCAGGGAAGCATCGGCGCGGATGTACACCCCGGCCGCGCTCAGATTCCCCGTCGTTCCCTTGGCATCCGTCTCGCCCTTATGAATCTTGATCGGCAGTTCCAGCGGAAATCTTTTTCCGGTCCGTGCTTCTTCGGTCACGGTACCTCCTCTAGGCTGGCCTGATCGTTTGCCTATGAATGAAGCCAACGTGGTCAAACCAAGCTCCCGGCGGGCTTTGAGCCCGCTTCTTGTGCTACGGGCGGTTATATCACGGAAGGTTAAAGCTGTAAACGCCTGATAACCCGTTAGTTATCAGTAGAAACTAGGTTCCCCCTGCCTGATTCCAGGCGCTTGACGAGGCCCAGGACGCGAGGCCAGCAAAGACCGACCTCCGATCAGGAACTTCGCCAGGCTACGCCTTTTGCCTCAAGCTTCGTTCCGCGAACGATTGGATCAGAGCGACGGCCGCAACCAGAGCTGCCCACATGTGATAGCGAACCTCGGGCGACGGGAACAACACGAAGTGTAGGACGACCGCGACGCTCGCGACGATCAGCAAAGGGCTCGGACGACGCATCCACGCCCATAAACCCAGAAGAATCCACAAGGAGAGCTGAGTCAGAAGCACGCCAATTCCCCGCGCAAACACTGACAGATATTCACCGAGGGAAAGAGTGTGTGGAATCTGAGACGGGTAACGTCCTGCAATAAAACTGAAGCGGAACAAGACGACCCAGCCGTAGTTTCCTGCCCAGTGGTCAATCCCGAGAACGAGTGCCACCGCGAACAGAGCCATCAGCGCCGCAATGTAGAAAGAAATTCGCTTCTCCCAGGCGAGCCACGCGAGAACGGCCAGCAGAAGCAAGACACTATCGGTTCGGACTCCCAGAGAAAGAAACAAAAGGATGAACCCAAACCATTCTTTTTTCTGGTCGATCAGCCAGAGTGCCGACAAAGACAGCAGAGCGACCAGAGCATCCGGTGTACCCATTCTTGCGAGAAGCAAAACCGGGTAGTACGCCATCAATAGTGCGCTCTGCAGAGGGGCCTTCGTCCAGAGCAGGACCACGATTCCGATTCCGAGGAACGACAGTGCCGAGATGCAATTGATGGCGTGCTGGACAGGAAGAACCCCACTCAAGGCTTCGATCAACTTCAGGTACAGGAGGCGAATCGCGTACAGGGGTTCTATTTCGCGAAGGTGCTGGGGGCTGTCGAGCGACGAACTTGCTTCCGCGCGCGGACTCTCATGCTTCACGACGTTGTAGACAGCGTCTAGGGGCAGGGATCTTCCGAGAACGATGGCTTCGTAGATATAGCGATCAAAATCGTCCGGAACCGGGCGCTGATAGCAGATAACAGCCATGCCTGAAAGAAACAGCAGGCATGCCGTGAATGATATAAATCGCTGCAACAGTGGGAATCTACCACAATCCTGCGAGCGGTCTATCTGCTCGTCTCTGCTGCGCGCATGAACGTTGCTGCATCAAGGTGTGACACCTCGCTGGTGTTCCCGAATTTAAAGCTTCCAATCCGGACCTTCACCCCGTCGATGTCGTAGTCCTTCTCAATCAGCAGCCACCGGGAAAGAGCGCCTTCGTCAAACAATCCTTGGAGAGCGCTGTCGATGATGATGATGCGTTTGTAGCCACCCAGAATCTTGCGGGGGGCTAAGGGGTCGGCCTCAAATTCGGAGACCCATGGAAGCAATCGCTGTCGTAAAACCTGGCGCAACTCCACACGATCCTTCAGGAGTGGCGATCCGGCATAGGTTCTGTCACCTTGCTGCACAAGTGGACTCACCTGCGCATCGGAGCTGCCGGGTTCGGTTTTCAGCTTTAGCGATGCTGCATCCATCCCGGTCATCATCAGGTAGATCGCCTGGCGCGATGTTTGTTCTGTACGAGTATCGGCCGCCGAGAGCACATTCTCACCGTCGGGCGTGTAGAGGACCTTCGCAGGGCTGATCAATGGAACCCATGAGGAAGTGTCATCGGAAAAACGTGACGGCGCGATGATCAGGTCCTGCCCAGTCAGATCCAGGTGGATAAGCGCTCGGGTGGCGGCTGCCTGAAATATATTCGTGGGCAACATGAGCCGAGAGCTCGCATATCCTTCCCTGAACGCGAGGAGTACCAATGCGCTGACGAGCAGGATTCGCACTGGCGACTTCCAGAGTTTTTCCAAATAGGGCCACAAGAAAACGAATAGCGGCAGCCACGTTGTGATCCCGATGATGTATTGCGGATGTTGCTGCATCTGAGCTTCCGGGCTCAGGAAGACGTCAGCAAATCCAAAGAGGGCATTGGACAGCGCCAATCCCGCCACTGTAGCCCGGGCAGCCAGCGACGCGCGAGAGAGCAGGGCGAGGCAAGAGGCGACGATCAGCACTACGATGTAGGGCCGTACTTCAGCGAAAATGATTTCCGGTCGAAAGTGAAAGGCGAAGTGAACGTTTGCATGTGACTTCGCGAAACCTGCGAGAAGAAGGCAACCGGCATCCAGGGCGCCGCACAGCGCTGCGAAACCGAGAGCCGTTCGCCACGTTATACCGGCTTCCTCCCGCTGGAAGTTCGCAATTAGAAATGTGATTCCAGTACCGATGGCAATTACGGGAAGAAGGTAAGGAAACGCGGCACAAAGCGCGAACTGCAGCAGCGCCATTCCGAGGAGAGCGATTCTTTTTTGACTCCGAAGAGCGCGGACTTGCAGTGCCCAATAAGTAAGCACGACCGGAAGAATCACCTGAGGAATCGCAAAACGCAGGTACGGCAACTGCAAGTAGAAAAGTCCATGCAGAGCCGGCAACTTCCTTAGCTCTCCCAGATAAGTCATGGGCGACTGCAGCACGAGAAGTCCGAAGGCGGCGGCACTGGTCAACGCTCGATCTGAATCGGGGAGCAGGGATTCAATGCAGAAAACCGCGGCCGCAAAGGCTAACGCCGTCCAGGCCGCGCTCCAAAGCAACATGGCGGCTGTCCAGGAACCAGCGATTGCGTGCATGAATCGGAATAGTAAGAATGCGATTGGAAACATTAAATGCGGTACGTCGACCGCGAGAACGCGTGTGCCGTACCAGGGATTCAACACCTCCGTCGCCGAGACGTGATGGATGGCGCTCAAATTCAAATACAGCATCTGGTCGGCAACCAGAACTGGCGGAAGAGGCTCCCAGCCAGTCTTTGCCAATGTCAGAACATAGGGGAGTTCATAGACCAGCACGGCGCCTGCCAGCCACAGAATGTAAGTCGTACGTTTCGACATTTGGCTATTGATATTGCCCATCGAAATAGGGCGGCCACTCTCCCCGTTTTCCGATTACGATCAATTCCGCTCCGAATTGGCCGCCGTGATTCACCCCGAAGAGGCGGTGCCGAATTTCGTTTTGCTTGAGGATGGGCCAGCGCAGCAGTTTTCCTATGCGCTGCTTGAAGTAGTGGGAACGATCGTGGAATTCGATGAGCCGGACGTCATCGAAGCCGCAGATATCAAGCAGGGAAATCAGGTTAGCCCCGGCAAAGCCGTACTCGTGCGATAACGTCACGTACAGGCTGGAATTGGCGCACGGTCCTTCCATGTTCGGGGTGCGGAGCAGTACTGTGCCGCCGCGCTTTAGAGCCCAATAGAGAGCATCCACCACCCAAAACAACGAGTACTTCGGCACGTGCTCGATCAGATGCGACAAGTGGATGAAATCGAATTGTTCCTTCTTGTCGCTGAGAAAATTTCCGACGTTATCCCGGATCTCGTGCAAGGTGATGCGATCTGGCGACCAGTCGCGGATATAGCTTTTATGCTGAATGCCAAAGTCAGCGCCGTGCAGGTTGCGATAGCCCAGCTTCAGGCAGGCGGCCAGAAACCATCCACCACCAAAACCGATATCGAGAATGCAGGCATTTCGATCCGTCGGGAGGTAGGGCGCGTAATGATGTGTCGAGGCCGCGACCACAACGTCGTTCTCCGTTTCACTCCAGCTGGGCCTGCGTTTCTCCGCCGCGTGGCGAAGCGACATGCGGCGGTAGACCTCGGCGATGAATGCGTTGGGGTCCATCGGATCTTTAAATCTCTGCTGTGGCGAAGAAAGAATACTAGCAGAGCCCTCGTGAGCCGGACGGTTCGTCACCGGCCGCAACTTCTGGCAGAATGCAGAAAGAGCCTATGACCAGGAGAGTCTCATGTTGGTGAACCGGATATTCTGGCAACGTGATCGTTGCCGCTTGTTGCATGCGGCTATCGCCGCCGCCTCTTTTGCTTGTAGTTCCGTCAGCGTCGCGGAGGCCCAGGCAGTTTCCGCCCCGCCGACGGCACAGCAAGCCGTGGCGCAAAAAACGCAGACGGGAAAGAGCGCCGCCAAGTCTCAGCCGGCGGAGCCGGAATCGCCTGCAGCAGAGAAACATGGAGCCCTCGAAGCGCTGAACAACGAACTGGAGGCGCTGGCGGCTAAGGTTTCCCCCGCCGTGGTGCAGATACTGGTCACCGGATACGGCTCGCTGAACGAAACGGATCGCTCCAAGACGGCGTTGATCGTCCGGCAGCGCGCGGTCGGTTCCGGGGTGATCGTCGATCCCGGCGGCTACATCATCACCAACGCCCATGTCGTGGAGGGCGCGCACCGGATTCAAGTGGCGTTGCCGCTACCCATGGGAGATTCCTTCGGGCAAGTGCCAGTGGGGAAACGCCGCATTCTGGAGGCTCGCCTGATCGGCCAGCACAAGGAAAGCGATCTTGCCTTGCTGAAGATTGACGAAACCGATTTACCCACTTTGCCGCTGATGAGCCAACGGGCGCGCGTGGGACAACTCGTCTTCGCGATTGGCAGTCCAGAAGGGCTGCAGAATTCGGTCACCATGGGCGTAGTCAGCGCTCTTGCCCGCCAGGCCGATCCGGCCAAGCCGCTCACCTATGTTCAGACGGATGCGCCGATTAATCCCGGCAACAGTGGCGGCCCGCTGGTCGATATGAACGGAGCCGTCGTAGGGATCAACACATTCATTCTGTCGGAAGGTGGAGGGAGTGAAGGGTTAGGCTTCGCCATCCCGGCCCGTGTGGTCGATTTCGTTTATCGCAGCTTGCGCAAATACGGGCACGTGCATCGGGTTGCAATTGGCGCAGCGACGCAGGAAATCACGCCTACGCTGGCCGATGCCCTGCAGTTGCCACAGCGCTGGGGAGTGATTGTGGTCGACATCAAGCCCGACGGGCCGGCGGCCTCGGCCGGATTGCACATTCGCGATATCATCCTGTCGGCCGATGATCGGAGGGTTGAGACTCTGCCCTCGCTTTCTTCGGCCCTGTATCTCCATCGCCTCGATGAACCGGTGAAGTTAACGGTCTTGCGCGGCAACGAACACAAGATCCTATACGTTCCAGCCATTGAGCAGCGCGATCACATGGACCAGCTTCTCGACCAGGTCAATCCGGAGAACAGCCTGATCCCGCGGCTAGGCATTCTGGCCATCGACATTCCGGAGGAATTGCGATCCCACCTGAGCTCGTTACGAATTCCATCCGGGGTCATTGTGGTGGGGCGCACAGCCGACTTGATTATTCCGGAAACCGGTCTGCAGGCAGGCGACATTATTCACGAGCTGAACACTACTCCGGTTGATTCTGTCGAGACCCTGCGCAGCGCGGTACGGGCGTTGAAGACGGGCGATGCGGTGGCGCTGCAGGTCGAGCGCGACGACGGTTTAGCGTATGTGAGCTTTGAGATCGAGTGAACGTGAGCTGAGGTAGAAGGATGGTTGAATTATGCGCCGCTCGCGCTAATTCCTGCCGCCTTTTGCTTGCCTGCCCTCTCAATCGAGGCGCCCAGTTCCGATGCGATGGCCTCGGCGAGACGAAGATCGACCGCGGTGAATGCGTCCTGTTCGGCGCGATACAGAGCCAACACGGCGATCACTGCCCGCGCTCCCTCGAGCGGCACGGCCAAAGCAGATCGCTGCAGGCTGTAGATCTTTGGGTCGTTCAGATAGCCCGGTTCAACCGTGGGATTCCCATTCAGAATGGACTTGTGATTCTGCGCCACCCATCCCGACAGGCCTTCTCCCAGAGGAATTCTCAGGGAAGAGAAGAGCCGGAAATTTTCTCCGCTTACGAACTCGGGAATGAGAAAGCCTTCGTTCAGAGAGTACAGAGCCATCGAGTCATACGGAACGACATGCTTGGTTCGTACCGCCAGTAAAGAGCCGATGTCGGCGAGACAGAGGCTAGCACTCTGGCTCAATTTCACGATCTCCCGAGCTTCCCGTTGGGCAGTCGACAGAAGAGCGCCCGGATCTTTGACCGTGCTTGGAGTGGAGTCTACCGGTGTCTCGGCAAACCCGGCGTCTGGAGCCAGTCCACGCTCAACTCTGACATCGGTCGAAAGTTTTGGAGGGGCCTGCAACGGTTGCTCGGTGGCCAGCTTCTCGAGTTCTACATACCGCCGCCGCAGAATCGCCACCACTCGCGGGTCAAAGCTCGTGCCGGATTCTGAAGCTACCTTGGCCATGGCCTCGTCGAGAGGCAATGCCTTGCGGTATTGGCGGTCGGATGCCAGGGCGTCCAGGCAATCGACCGCTGTCAGGATGCGCGCGCCGATGGGAATCGCTTCGCCCGCCAGACCGCTCGGGTAACCACTACCGTCCCACTTCTCGTGGTGCGCTCGCACAATCGGCACCACAGGATAAGGAAAGTTCACCTGCTCGAGAATTTCGGCACCGACAATGGGGTGGATCTTCATCTTCTCGAATTCTTCGGGCGTCAATTTGCCGGGCTTCGAAATGATGTGTTCGGGTACGGCCAGCTTGCCGATGTCATGGAGGACCGACGCGGCTTTCAGGGCTTCCGTTTCGTCCTCGCTCAGCCTGAGGTCTTTTGCGAGTTCCATGGCGTAAATGCGCACTCGCTGCAGATGGTCTCCCGTCGTTTGATCTTTGGCTTCGATGGCGAGCGCCAGCGCCTCAATCGTTCGCAGGTGAATGATCGAAAGCTGCTCGGCATGCTTCTTCTCGGCTTCAACCTTTCCTAGATACAGGCGGTAGGAGCGGTACATCAGGTAAATGGGGGGCAGGACCAGCAACGAGGATTGCCAACCGATATGCGCGTTGAGGAAGTGCACCAGACCGGCCGCGGCGGCTCCGACCATGTAGTAGGGGAACGACCAGAGATAGACCTCTTTCCAGACCCGGAAGATCGGCTTGTCTTCCGTCAGCCCGATGATGATGGCCATCGCTACTGTGTTGCAGCCGTAGTGCATGACGGCCGCGATCAGAAGAGCGAGTTGGCCCGGCCCATGCAGCAAGTAAATCTCAGTGAATTTATAAGCGCCATATGCCACGGCGCTCGAGACTGTGACTTGCGAGAGATTGAAGACGAGTTGCACCAGCTTCACACGACGCGCTGGCCGCCAGTAGAACTGGGCTAGCGTGCTGGCGAGACCGATACATAGCGTTTCCGGAAGGCCTAACTCGAGGATGCCGAGCAGTGTGAACAGGAAGTTCACCGAAAGAGTTCCCTCAATGCCCGGCAAGCTCACTTTGAGGGATGAGGCCAGAAGAGCGGCGACCAGGTAGCAAACAAACTTCAACGGATCGCTCGAATGCCAATGCCAGCAGGCGGGAGCAAGGCAGGCGGCGGCCGCCAAGCCCATTCCTGCGATATACGCACGGGCAGCGATGGATCGTCCCCACGACATGAGAATTAATTAAATTTTCAATCAGCCTGCGGGGGATGTCCCGCCCAAAGCCACACGTTTGGTTACGTTAGTTATCTCCTGAAAAATCAGTCGGTTACCTTCGGAGCGAAGCGGACAATTCGTCCCAAACCCCGGGACTGAGCCAAAGTGTCCCAACTCCTTCAACTCCAGCCCCCGTAACTGATAGAAAAGGCAGCATGTTAAGTCCCTCCTTTTGGAACGACGCCTGCACCATTACTGGGCACTTGAGGTGTCGTAGCGCGCCTGTGGGCGCCAAAGTTGGGGGGGGAATATGAAGAAGTTTGTGCTTCTACTGCTGATCGTCACGGTGACGGTCCGCGCACACGCGGATAACTCGAAAATATCGCCGGATCTGATTAACTATCCCTCGAACCAGAAAGCACAAGTGGTCGTTCAATATGCTCCTGGTACGCAAGTGAACTGCAGCGGGCTGCTCGGTCTGGTCGGGTGCCTGGTCGGCGACATTTTAAAGCTGGGGGGAACGCTCCTCGCAGACTTGCCACTGGTCAATGGCGTCGTTGCCCTGCTGGACGGCAATGGCATCGCTCAGCTCTCGAACCAGTCGAATGTCGTGTACATCAGCCTGGATCGCCCGTTGGCTCCGACGCTGAGCAACGCCGCTCC
>Ga0307478_10003900_pt1 | contig 10847 bp, 8 predicted proteins | sample atmos_gasesECM4C_2_FD_203713 | JGI IMG/M metagenome (GOLD analysis project Ga0307478, IMG submission 203713) | Hardwood forest soil microbial communities from Morgan-Monroe State Forest, Indiana, United States - atmos_gasesECM4C_05 | ecosystem: Environmental > Terrestrial > Soil > Temperate...
TCGGGCCCAGAGGGTGTGGAACCAGCTAGAAACGGGTCCTCCCGCAGCGGCTCTTCACTACGCATTGCGCGAACACGGAAGAAAAACCGTCATGGCGGCAAAAGATTCTCATCCGACGCACGGATTTGAACCGGGCGGCATTGGCTCGCCTGCAGCCGAGCGAAAGGTGTTGGATCACCTTTTCAGCGTGACCTATGAGGAATTGCGACGGTTGGCGTCGAGCGTGCGGCGAGGAGATCCGAGCGCGACGTTGAGCCCGACCGCCCTGGTGAACGAAGCGTGGATCAAGCTGGCAAAATCGCCGGATATTGCAGCAACATCGCGGCTGCATTTCAAACGCATTGCAGCAAGGGCGATGCGGCAGCTTTTGGTGGAGGCGGCGCGGCGGCGGAATTCGGGGAAGCGCGGCGGCGGAGCGGAAATTACCGTGGAGTTCGATGACGCGGTGCACAAGAAACCCACGGGCGGAGAGGAATTGCTCGCGCTGAATACCGCGCTCGATTCGCTCGAGCGCATGAATCCGCGGCAGGCGGTGATGGTGGAGAGCCGATTTTTCGGCGGGCTGGACGTGCCGGAAACGGCGGCGCTGCTGAACGTGTCCGAGGCGACGGTGCTGCGCGACTGGCGTGCGGCGAAGGCTTGGCTTGCGCATGAACTTCGCGAGGCTTCTTCCTGATGCGAGGTACAGTTTTATCCGGGTTTGCGTTGTGGCCGGAGAAAGATGATGGATAGTTCGCGCTGGCAGATAGTGCAGACGCTTTTTCATGAGGCTGCGGATTTGCCGACGTCCGAGCAGCGGGGATTTTTGGAAACGCGCTGCGGCGATGATGCCGCGCTGGTCAGCGAAGTTTTGATTCTGCTGCGGGAAGATTCGCGGGGCGGTTCGATGCTGGAGCGCGACGTCGCGCATGTGGCGGAGCAAGTTCTCGGCGATTCGACTTCAGATGCAGCACCCTTCAAGGAGTTCGGACCGTACCGAATCATTCAAGCGCTGGGCGAAGGCGGGATGGGCATGGTGTATCTGGCTGAGCGCGAAGATTTAGGGAGCCGCGTCGCGATCAAGGTACTGCGCGATGCGTGGCTTTCGCCGGCGCGGCGCGAACGGTTCGCGAGCGAGCAGCGGACGCTGGCGCAACTGAATCATCCTTCGATCGCGCGCCTTTATGATGCGGACACTTCGCCAGACGGGACGCCATTTTTTGCGATGGAGTACGTGGAAGGCGTTCCGCTTACGGACTATTGCAGGCAGCACCGTTGCTCGATTCCGGCGCGGTTGAGATTGTTTCGTGATGTTTGCGAAGCGGTGCTGTACGCGCATCAGCACGCCGTGATTCATCGCGATCTGAAGCCTTCGAATATTCTGGTGAAGGACGACGGCACCGTGCGGCTGCTCGATTTCGGCATTGCCAAGCATCTGCAAAGTCTGGGCGAAGCCGTGGACCAAACCATGACCGGCCTGCGGTTGATGACGCCGGCTTACGCCGCGCCGGAGCAGATTCGCGGTGAGCAGGTGGGAATCCAAAGCGATGTCTATTCTTTGGGCGTGGTGCTGTATGAATTGCTCGCGGGGCGGCTCCCGTATGATTTGTCGAACCGCACGCCCGCGCAAGCGGAAAAGATTCTGACCGAGCAAGTCGCGGAAAAGCCTTCCGACATCGCCGCGAAAGCGGGTGATGCCACAGTGCCCACAAGTGGCGCGGTGCAGGTGAGTAAGGCTGCTTGGGCCGATTTGGATGTGCTGTGTCTTACCGCCATGCACAAGGATGTGCAGCAGCGGTATCAATCGGTCGAGGCGCTAGTTCGCGACATTGATCATTATTTGAAGGGCGAGCCACTGGACGCGCGGCCGGACACGCTGCGTTATCGCGCTAGAAAATTCGCGACGCGGAATTGGCGAGCGGTTAGCGCCATGGCGGCGGTGATTGCCGTGGTTGTGGGGTTGGTTGTGTTTTTCACTTTGCGATTGGCGCGCGAGCGCGACAATGCGAACCGCCAAACCGCGATTGCCACGACCATCAATCAATTTCTCTCCGACGATTTGCTGGGGCGCGGGAATCCATTTCAAAGCGGCAAGGCGGCGGAGACGCTGCTAGATGCCATCAAGGTGGCTTCGCCGAGCATTGACAGAAAATTCAAGGACGAGCCGCAGGTCGCCGCTCGTCTGCACCTGACGATTGCGCAGGCGCTCGATAACAGGACGAATTATCCCGAGGCACGGACTGAATACGAGCGCGCTCATCAATTATTTTTGCAGACGGAGGGGCCGCTTTCACAGGACGCGATTGTGGTGCAATTGCAACGGGCTGCGATGGAAGCGCGGAGCTACCAATCCGGCGGATTGCCGGTGGCGAAGTCATTGCTGGCTGAGCAGGAAGCTTTGATCCCGAAGCTGAAAAACCCGCGGAAGGATATGCCAGTTTGGCTGTATTCGGCGAAGGGCATGATTGCGCTGATTGAAAATGACGCGAAGTCCGCCAATCAGAACTTCAAAGCGGCATCGGATGCGGCTATGACGGTGCCCGATTTTGACGAGACGGCGCGATTCAATCTTAGGCAGAGGCTGGCGTTCACTTACATCCGGCTTGGTGATGGAGCGACGGCAGAGCGCCTGGCGCGCGAGTTGATCGTTGCGTACGCGGGAGCGAACGGATCGGACAGTCCTTACGTGCTGCGTGTGCGGCTCAATCTGGCGCAAGCGTTCATGATCGAAGGGAAATATCACGAGGCGGTGCAGGAAGCGAACGGCATTTATCCGGATTTTCTGGAGAAGTTTGGGCCGGATCATGAGTTGACGATGCAATTGCTGGCGACGCGCGCGCAGTCGGAGGGAAGCCTGGGATTATTTGAGGACTCGACGCGCGATGACCTGGCGATTTACAAGATTGCTTTGCAGAAGCAAGGGCCGGCTTCGTTTTATGCGATCGCGACGCTTTCGGATGCATCGGTAGGGCAATGCCGGTCGAATCATCTGGCGGAAGGCGAGAAAAATGCACGGACGGCGCACGATGATTCGATCAAAGCGTTCGGACTGAACGCAGGCCTGACAGGCGGAACGGCTTTGCCCCTGGCCAATTGCCTGATCGCCGAGGGCAAACTGGAGGAGGCGACCAAGCTGTTGGACGAGATCGATTCGAAAGTGGTGGCGCAGTTGACAGGAGATCCTTACTGGGAAGCGAGCGTGAACCTGGCGCAGGGGGAGATCGCGTTGCGCCAGCGAAATTACGCGCAGGCGCACAAATTGATTGAAGCTGCGCGGCCGGCGTTTTCGCGTCCGGATGCGGAAGCGTATCAGAAGAATAAGCTGGATGCGTTAAGCACAGAAATCAATACTCACGTGCAGTGAGGGCGGCCGCAGCGCAAATAGCAGCTCGCCCAGAGCGATATCAAATGCCCGCACCCGTCTATCGTTTCTTGAGTGTTTATTGCGCGTTCACCCAGCTGTCTGAGCCGGTCAACTTCACCGCGACGTCCGTAAACCACAGGTGTAGCGGCTCGCCATCTGCTGTGCCGCGGTGTTCGGTTGAGACGACGAGAGGACCCGCCTTCTTGTAGCCCGTCCAAGTGACGATGACAACGCTCGGCTTTTTCGGTCCGCCGCGGCGATAGACCATTTCCTGGACTCGATGGTCGGGGCCAACAAAAAGTTCCCAAGTGTCGCCCGGGGTGTAGCCGCCGCCCTGCGCGGGATATTTCACTACGACTTGGTCGGCGGTGCCCTTCCCCAGCGGCAGTTTCTGCTTGCCCTTGTCTTCCACGGTGGCGCTGGTATCCCACGCAACATGGAACGGGAAAATCAGCCAGTACTGATCGTTCATGAAAGCCGGATCTACTTCGTCCTTTACGTTGGCAGGTTCGCTGCTGAGCTGAGAATGATTGTAGGAAACCTTAACGGGCTTGCCGTCTTTATCTTTTGTTTCAAACGTAACTTTCCCGGTCTTGGGCTCCCAAACCCACGAGTGGGAGACGTTCACTCCAGGGAACTGTGCGCTCCAGGTATAGCGGACCGCCTCGATTTGCCCCCACGAATCGAGACCGTAGGCCTTGGCGATCTCGTCGGCGATGGGCGCGCGGGTCTGTGCCCGCGAGGTTGCAGCAAAGAACAGTGTGGCGAAAGTCAGAAGACAAATGATGCTTACACGGCTCGCATTTCTCACGAAGTTCGCTCCTTTATGAATTGTTCGGATACTTGGTTGGATGACGGGCAAAAGCACCGAATTACGCGAGGGCGTGGCGGCGCAGTGCCCTTGGTCGCGCCAGCCATTTGCTCCCTTGCTTGGATCTCTGCGCATTATATAGCACAGCTCGGGTGAGGTGTGTTGTCGGAGGCCGATGCGGCGCGCTCGACGCCTCGCAACGGCGCGCCTATCGTGTTTGCACAAAAGACCTGGTCAATTGAGAATTAGGTTATCGCGGGGCGTCCGAGACGGCGAAACACGATCATGGCGGCGATTGCTACGGATCCGAATTCCAGGAGCATAATCCAGTCCGGAACCACCCACGGGCGGCCGAGCGTGCGCAGATGCCAGACGAAGTAGGTGGGGATGATGCTGACGGTCCAAATGATGAGCGGGATCGTCGAAGTAGAGCGCACGAACGGCAGCAGCCAGAGAAGGTACCAAGGATATACGACGGGCGCGCACAGAAGCGATGCCGCCATGGGCCACGCAAATGTCTCCGCAGAGAGCGTGGGGGACTTGCGTCTGATCCAGATTGCCGCGAGCAGGCCGACGAGCGCTGCTATCGCCGCTAAGAATTGCGGAGACGCTACATGCTCGAGCACTGCAAACACGGGATCGTTGAAGCGAAATCTCTGAACGAATGTGCCGAGCGAGCCGAAGGGAATCCGGCCGTGGTCGAGAAATGGAACGTACATGAGTCCGACCACGGCTGCCGCGAGCGCGGCGTCGCGCACACGAACGCGTTTCCAATAGAGCGGCAGCAACACAATCGGGAGAAATTTCACAGCGACAGCCAACGCAAACGACACGGCGGCGACCGTGCGCCAACGCCGTTCGAGGGCGGCCGCGGACAGCAAAAGCAGCAGCGCCCCGAGAATATCTATGTGACCGCTGCCCGCGACTGCGATTGGTAGCAGCGGGTTCCAGGCGTAAGCCAGAACCCAATGCGCTCCTTGACCGGTGCGGCGCAATATCTCGAGCAGGACAAAAACAACCGCGAAATCGCAAAGCAGAAAAGCGATTTTCAGCGTGAAGACAGACTCGTGAATCGCAGTGACGGCGCGAAAAAAAAGCTCTGCCGCCGCTGGATATGGGCTGGGGACTTCCGGGTTATTCAGCGTGCGAGTTTCGGGGGTGTGCAAGCCGGCGAGCGCAGGATCATTGGGAACGGCAATATAAGGATTCAAGCCGTGGCGCTGCACACGGCCATCCCAAAGGTAGCGATGAATGTCATCATCCGGTCCCGGCGGCTGCACCAGAAACGGAAAATGGCAGAGAGCGGCAAGCACGAGCCCGATGACGATCACGTGGCGCGGAAACTCCGGCGTGGCGAAAAACTCGCGAATGGCGAGGAGATAAGCGATTCCGGCGACTAGCAGCGGAATGATGAACGCAGTTGCGCCGACGCTGCTGAAATTGCGTGAGCAGATCAACAACGCCACAAGCAGGATCGTGCCGAACCCAAAAACGCGGCGGGATGGCGTGAGCTTCACCGGGCGTCCGTGGCCGTCCGCAATTGTGCCAGCGCCTGTCCACACTGTTCCAGCCAGGCCGCCGTCCGTGGCGCCCGCGCCGGAGCGAGTCGAAGTTCCGCAGCGAGCCGAGTAAGGTCACCCTCCACGTCCACGTCGTAGAAGTGGTCAGTGAAAGCCACGGAAAGTTGCAGCCCGCGAGCACGCGTCAGCAGGGCGTCAAACGCGCTCTTCGTACCCATGCCGTCGCCATCGAAAAGCGCTGGATGAGCGGCCTTGGCTCCTACGAGGTAATAACCGCCGTCATGTGTCGGTCCTACGACCACATCGTGATCGGTGAGCGCTTCGAACGCAGCTTCGAGAATCGAAGCCGGCAAGTGCGGGCTGTCGCTATTGAAGGCAACGACGCGTTGAGCGCCGAGCGTGGTGAAGTGCGCGAACACTGACGTCAGACCAGCGGCAAGTCCGTCGCCCGTTTGCGCTACGACGTCCACGGCACCGCGCGCCAACTGCACCATGTCTTCCACATCCGAAGCGGGGCACAGAATCGAAACGTGCACACCGCGCAGTGATCGCGCGAGCGCGATGGTGTCGTCCAAAAAGCAGCGATAAAGTTCGGTGGCAGCTTCCACTGAAAGGCTGCGAGTCAAACGGGTCTTGACCATTCCGAGCCTGGGCGCTTTCGCCATAATCACAAGCGTGCAAGCGTCGCTAGGCGAATCTGGTGCGTTATTGCTGGCGGAGTTCATAGAAGGTCGCTGTGCGAAAATTCAAGCCGGCCGTGGAATTCCGGTCCGGCGACGCCGAAAATAATAGCGCACTATCAGCGAGAAGATGAACCACGCGGCTCCGGATGTGCCGCTCAGGGTTCCGCTGATCTTGGATTTCCCGATGCGCTGATGATAGCTGACGGGCACTTCGACGATGCGAAATCCCGCGAGCGTACCTTTAAGAATCATTTCAACAGCCCAGCCGTACGTGTTCTCCTGAAGATCAAGCTGACGAAGAACGTCGGCGCGCGCTGCCCGGAACGGTCCGAGGTCGCTGATCTTCACGCCGTACAAAAATCTGATCAAGGCAGCCGCCACGCGGTTGCCAATCGCAGCGTGCCACGCCATCGCGCCGTGATTGCTTTGCTTTCCGAGGCGCGAACCCAGCGTGATATCGGCGCGGCCTTCAAGGATCGGATGCAGGAGAAGCGGCAGCTCATCCGGGCGATCGCTGTAATCGCCGTCGAGAAACACTACGACGTCGGGGCTCGTGGCACTCGCAAGGCCGGTCAAACAGGCGCGGCCGTATCCGCGACGCGGTTCGTGCAGGACGCGGGCGCTCGTCTTTGCGGCGATCTCGGGAGTGCCGTCTGTGGAATTGCTATCCACGACCAAAACTTCAGTGACGAGATCGGCCGGAAGATCGGCCAGGACGCGACCGATGGATTCCGCTTCGTTGTGCGTGGGAATGACGACGGAAACTCGCACTGGTTCCTGGCTCAACTCACCACCAAGGGGAAGACGGCCAGCGCCGTGCAAGCAGAGCGTCAACGCCCCACGTTCGACCGGCGCGCCCCACCGAGAGCGCAAGCGATGCAAGCACTGGAACCAGCAGTTCCCAAATCCACGCCGTGCCCCACTCAGACATCCAAAGGCTGCCTAAATAAAGGAACGCTACAAAGGCGGCCGGGCGGGTGAGCAGACCGATGACGAGCACGATCCCGAGCGTTATTTCGGTCAGCGCTTGCAGCGGAGCCGCCATAGCAGCGTGATTCGCTGCCGAGGCCATGACGGCCTTCCATATGGCGGGAGCGTGGTCGTGCTGGATGTAGTAGTTAATCAGTCCGGCGTAGCCGCCTGGCGTGTAGAGACCTTTCCCAAGATTTTCGAAGAACACCCACACGAACATCGCACCAATGGTGAGCCGCACAATCGTCAAACCGATGCGTGCTTGCGGCTGCGGGGGCTCTTGGGAATTATTGAGTAATGATTCCTGAGTTGTTGTCATGGTGTTCTCGCAGTCTCCATGCTTCCATAGCTTTTTTCAATCGTGCTGGGCCGTTACTTTTCGATTCACCGCTAGCAAGAACCAAATCTAATTGCGGGCGATGACAATGGTGGTGCACGCGCTTTCGCCCTTAGGCAATTCACGCGCCGGAGCCATGCGAACTTCCAGCTTTTCAGTTTTCCCCCGGACGATCGGGCAGTAAAAATCCGGCTCGCACAGCGCGTTTTGCAGGCGGCGGCGTCCCGCACATCCGCCGTAGCAAGAGGCGAGGTACGCGCACGAACGGCATGCTTCGGGCGCGGTGCGCGCCTCGACGAAGGGCGAAGTTTCCACGATTTCCGAACCGAGCGAGATCAGCAGCGAGAGAGGTTCGCCGGCGCCGGGCCAATAAACGCACGGTTGCGTGGTGGCGCGGGGCGTAACGCGCACGGTGCTGGCTCCGCAGCCGCCCACTCTTGCAGGCAACCCTGCCATGGCGCGAACCAGAGGTTCGCCGATGGCGATGACGTCAGTTTCCGCGAATAGCGCGCGAAAACCTTGCCAATATTCTTCGTAAGTTAACGCGTAGAGATCGGAGCGCACTGCCTGATAAACGTTGACGCGCAGCGGGGCTCCGTAGCGCCTGGCCACGCGCGCCACGTTTGCCAAGCCGAGGTAGTTGGCTTTCATCATTACCGCAATGAACGTGACAGGAATGCCGAGCCGCACGCAACGCGCCGCCTGTTCGTGGATCAAAGCCCAATTGCCGGAGCCGCGTTGGGCGTCCTGTTTTTCTTCGGTTGCATAATCGAGGGAAAATTCGATGTCGTGAAAAGCGCGCAACTCGTCGTCGCTGAGAACGGCAACGCTGTGCCCGTTCGAGGTGATGGTGAGTTTCACAGGCTGGCTGCGAAGGTAGGACAGAATCTCGTGGAACTCCGGGTGCATTCCGTTTTCACCCGTGCCGAGATTGACGGAGCGGACCGGGAGGCTGGCGATTGCGGAACGCACTTGCTCGAGGCTCAGGCGGTCAAGGCGAGCGGGATCGCGGTAGCAGAACGAGCAGGCGAGATTGCACTCGTTGGTCAGTCCGAGTCCGAGGGCAAATCCTCCCATCGCGATGGGCCGCACCAGAGCAGCTAGTGAAGCGGAATGAGGGCTGGAGTGGGTCATGATCCCGCTGCACCGCCGGAGGCCCGATTCGCCTATCTTGTGCGCGGGCCGAGTCGAGTGTACGCTATGCCTCGGTCGCGGAGTAAGAGCAGAATTTTAGTTCGAGAGGCTGGGTTATGAATCGGCGCGATTTCCTGCGGTCAACCGGAGTTTTTTCGGCAAGCCTCGCGTTCGCGAAGGCCGGAAGGCTTTTTGCGCGAGGTGCAACGAGCGACCATTGGCGCACGTTTGAAGTCACGACGAGCGTCGAAGTGCTCAAACCTTCCGGGACGACACGCATCTGGCTACCAACGGCGCTGATCAGCGAAAGTCCCTTTCAGAAAACGCTCTCCCGCACAATCCAACCTGGAGGCGGCACCGCGAAAGTGCTCGAAAGCAAGCCTGATTCGCTCGGAATGATCGTGGCAGAATTTCCGACCGGGGTGACACCAATCCTCAGCGTCACGAGCCGGGTGACAACTAAGAACTACAGTGTTGATCTCACCGCGCCCCGCAACACTCCAAGAGAAGACCCCGCCGATTTAGCGTATTTTCTGCGGCCGACGAAGCTTCTGCCGACCGATGGCATCGTGAAAACCACAGCAACCGAAATCACGAGTAACGCTAAGACCGATGTCGAGAAAGCGCGCGCCATCTACGAGTGGGTTGTTGACAACACGTTTCGCAATCCGAAAACGCGCGGCTGTGGCGTGGGCGACATTCGTTTCATGCTCGAGTCGAAGGATCTCAGCGGCAAGTGCGCGGACTTGAATGCACTTTACGTGGGCCTCGCGCGTGCAGCCGGCCTTCCAGCGCGCGACGTGTACGGGATCCGTGTTGGCAAATCAGAAATGGGATACAAGAGCCTGGGTGCTTCGTCGGAGACGGTGACGAAAGCGCAGCACTGCCGCGCCGAGGTTTACCTGAGCGACTTTGGCTGGGTGCCGGTTGACCCTGCCGATGTACGGAAGGTTGTGCTCGAGGAACCGCCCGGAAATCGTCCTCTGGATGATGACATGGTGAAGAGCGCCCGGGCGCGGCTATTCGGATCCTGGGAGATGAACTGGATGGCGTATAACTACGCGCATGATGTCGTTCTGCCCGGATCGAACGGGACGCCGCTCGGCTTCCTTATGTATCCGCAGGCGGAAACTGCCGACGGCCGGCTCGACCCTCTCGACCCGGACAAATTCAAGTACGAGATCGCTTCCAAAGAAACCACACCCGCGACGGACGCGGACTGAAGGTTCTCCGCTAAGGTAGCTCGACTTATGGCGTTTTTCTCGCGTTAGCTGGGATGGCGGTACATCGAATACTGCAATTCCGCATGCATGCGATGGAGCGATCCGTTTCCGGCCATGATGCAATTCTTCTCTGGAATCAAAACCCTGGACATGCCGCGTCAAGAATTTCAGCGTCCCCCACCGGCTCGCATTTCAACAATCTCCTTGCCGCCTGTACAATCGGCGTATGAAGCCAGTTGAAAAGGTCCGCCTCACCGCATCGGTAAAAGCCGCTGGTTGAGCATCCAAGCTAAGTCCGGCGGCGCTGGACTCAATTCTTGGAAAACTGCCGAGGCAGCACGACGCGAACGTTCTAGTCGGCTTTGAAACCGCCGACGACGCCGGCGTTTATAAGGTGTCGCCGGAGCTCGCCCTGGTGCAGACGATCGATTTTTTCACGCCGATCGTTGATGACCCTTACACGTTTGGGCAGATCGCGGCGGTGAATGCGCTGAGCGATGTCTACGCCATGGGAGGACGCCCGATTAGTTCGCTGGCGATGGTCTGCTTTCCGGAAAAGCAGGATTTGCAGATTCTTGGGCAAATCCTCGCCGGCGGGCTTTCAAAAATGATCGAAGCCGGATGCACCGTGATTGGCGGCCACAGCATTCGCGATGAAGAAATCAAGTTCGGATATGCGGTTACCGGTTTCGTTCATCCGGCAAGAATACTGGCGAATGGCGGAGCGAGGGTCGGAGATGTGCTGATCCTCACCAAGGCTCTGGGCACTGGCGTTATCTCCACCGCGATCAAGCGGGGCAAAGCGGAGCCGGCGTGGATTGAAG
>Ga0307478_10003901_pt1 | contig 10845 bp, 11 predicted proteins | sample atmos_gasesECM4C_2_FD_203713 | JGI IMG/M metagenome (GOLD analysis project Ga0307478, IMG submission 203713) | Hardwood forest soil microbial communities from Morgan-Monroe State Forest, Indiana, United States - atmos_gasesECM4C_05 | ecosystem: Environmental > Terrestrial > Soil > Temperate...
CGTCGCCGGATATGGCGCCGTTATATTGCCCGACCCAGGCAAGGTCGGACTGGATCGCCAGACGCTCGCCCTGACCCATCGCGTTGGCGGTATCGGCCGGAGATTGCAGCGCGGGACGGGCCGGGACGGTTGCTGCCTGCTTCGATTTAGCGCCGGCTGCGGCTGGCGGCGTCACCTGGGCCTGCGCGGAGGTCATGGTAGCCACGAATATCAATGTTGCGACGAGCATCGATCTCATGACAGTTCTCAAGTCCATTGACGAAACCTCAATTAAGCACATCTGTTGGGTCGAAACCAACGGCCGGGCGGTTCAGTCAATAATGGTCCGAGCAAGGGACAAGTTTGCACCATGCTGAGTTCTGAAGAACTCGAACGCTATGCCCGCCACATCGTGCTGCGTGAAGTTGGCGGGCCCGGCCAGGCGGCCTTGAAGGAGGCGTCCGTGCTGGTAATCGGCGCGGGCGGCCTCGGCGCCCCGGCGCTGATGTATCTGGCGGCGGCGGGCGTCGGCACGTTAGGGGTGGTGGATGACGACGTCGTGTCACTCTCCAATCTCCAGCGTCAGATCATTCACGATACCTTCGATGTCGACAGGTTGAAGGTCGACAGCGCGGCTGAACGTATCAGCCGCCTCAACCCGCACGTCCAATTCGCCGCGCACGCGACGCGGCTGAATGCTGACAATGCGATGGAGCTGATCGGAGGCTACGATCTGGTGCTCGACGGCTCCGATAATTTCGAGACGCGCTATCTCGTTTCCGACGCTTGCTTCCTGGCCGCCAAACCTTTGATCACCGCCGCACTCGGCATGTTCGATGGCTCTTTGACCACGATCCGGGCGCATGAGAAGAACGCCGAGGGCCAATTCAATCCGACCTATCGTTGTCTGTTTCCGGAGCCGCCGCCGCCCGGCACCGTGCCTCCTTGCGCGGAGGCCGGTGTCATGGGCGCGCTTGCCGGGATTTTGGGATCGATGATGGCGCTGGAAGCGATCCGCGAAATCGTTGGCTTCGGCGAGGGGCTGGTTGGACGGCTTCTGATGGTCGACGCCCGCGCCATGCGCTTCGAAACGCTGCGCTACCAGCGCGATCCGCTCAACCCGCTCAATGGCGATACGCTCGTTATTACTGATTTGAGTGGGCATCGGTGACGTTTGATCAGGTTAAGTCGGTGGTGTTCTCCCTCCCCCTAAAAGGGGGAGGGTCGGGGGTGGGGGTCGATTGTTGCGTGGGGGGCAAATTGTTGATCCCCTCCCGCTTTACTCCGGCGTCGTAAAGCGACCTCCCCTTTTCAAGGGGAGGTTTAAGCGCGTTCACCTCAAGACGCGCGCTTCTCGCTGTCCATATGCACGAGCTGCGCGTCCGGATAGCGGTTGCCGGAAGCAACCCCAGGCGGGAATGCTTTCGTGAGCGCCGCGAGATGCGCATTCGTCAGCTTCACGTCGAGTGCGCCGAGCGCCTCGGTCAGCCGCTCGCGCCGCCGCGCACCGATCAAAGGCACGATATCGTTGCCCTGCGCCGCCACCCAGGCGATCGCGACTTGCGCCGGCGTGGCGCCGAGGTCGCCGGCAATCGCGCGCAAGGAATCCACCAGTTCCAGATTGCGGTCGAGATTTTCGCCCTGGAAGCGCGGACTGCGGCCGCGGAAATCCTGCGCAGTGGCGCGATCCTTCGACCAGTGGCCGCTGATGAGCCCGCGTGACAGCACGCCATAGGCCGTGATGCCGATGCCGAGTTCGCGGCAGGTTTTCAAGATGTCGCTTTCGATGCCGCGCGAAACCAGCGAATATTCGATCTGCAAATCCGCGATCGGATGCACCGCATGTGCCCGGCGGATGGTCTCAGAGCCGACTTCCGAAAGGCCGATATGTTTGATGTAGCCGGCCTTTATCATCTCAGCCATCGCGCCGATGGTCTCTTCGATCGGCACATTCGGATCGAGCCGCGCGGGCCGGTAGATGTCGATCGCCTCGACGCCGAGCCTTTGCAGCGAATAGCCAAGAAAATTCTTCACCGCCGCGGGACGGCTGTCGTAACCGTGCCAATTCCTCGCGACATCGCGCAACGCGCCAAATTTCACCGAGATCTGCACATTGTCGCGGTGACCTGAGGAAAGTGCCTCGCGGATCAGCATTTCGTTGTGGCCCATGCCGTAGAAATCGCCGGTGTCGAGCAGCGTGATGCTGGCGTCGAGCGCCGCATGGATGGTCGCGATGCTCTCGCTGCGATCAGCCGGTCCATAAAAATCGGACATGCCCATGCAGCCGAGGCCGATGACGGAAGTGCGGGGGCCGGATTTGCCGAGTTGGCGGTGTTCCATGGTGGTCTCCCAAGATGGTGCGGAAATTTTCGCGCCGTTGAAGATGCCGCCTGATATGACCCAAACTCATTGCAACGATAAGATAGACAATCATGAATAGATTGTTCATCATATCGGACAATGAGTGACCTCGATCTCCGCGATCTCGACGCCTTCGTGGCCATTGCGCGAGCGAAAAACTTTCGCCGTGCGGCGCTCGATCAACACGTCTCCGTATCCAGCCTGAGCCAGCGGCTGCGGGCCATGGAGGACCGGCTCGGGGTACGGCTTCTCAACCGCACCACCCGCAGCGTCGCGTTGACCGAGGCCGGCGAGTTGCTGCTGGCACGCGTTGCGCCGGCGATGCACGACGTCAACGGCGCGCTGGACGAGGTGCGGGGTCTGCGCGGCGTGCCGTCGGGCCGGCTTCGCATCAACGCCCCGCCGCCCGCGATCGATCTGGCGCTAGCGCCGATGGTCGCACCGTTTCTCGCGGCCTTCCCGAGGATCGATCTTGAGATCGTCGGCGACAGCTCGTTTGTCGACATCGTCGCCCAGGGCTATGACGCCGGCGTGCGTTATGGCGAGCACCTGGCGCAGGACATGATCGCGGTGTCGCTCGGCCCGCCACAGCGCTACGCGGTGGTGGCTTCACCCGGCTATGTTGCTACTCATGGCAGGCCGAAGCATCCGAAGGACCTGCTCGATCATTGCTGCGTCCGCATCCGCTACGGCCGAGGCCAGATGCAGGATTGGGAGTTCGAAAAGGCCGGGCGGGTGGTGAAAGTATCGCCGGCGGCGAAATTGATCGTCAACTATCCCGGTGTCGCGCAGCGCGCCGCCCGCGACGGGTTCGGCTTCTGGCTCACCTTCGAAGGTTATGTGCGTGATGCGATCAAATCCGGCGCACTGGTCAGCGTGCTCGACGACTGGTGCACGCCGTTCCCCGGACCGTTCCTGTATTATCCGAGCCGGCGCCAGACGCCACCGGCGCTCGCCGCTTTCGTTGCGTTCATCGGCGAATGGCGGAAACGGGAGCGAAGCCAAGGCAAATCAGGCCAAGGCAAATGATCGCGATCGGCTATCTCACAGCATGCTGGGCAGCACGCGGTCCGGCGGCTTGTGGTTGTCGAGGAAGGTGCGGATATTGATGATCACCTTCTCGCCCATCTCGACGCGGCCTTCGATCGTCGCCGAGCCCATATGCGGCAAGAGTGTCACCTTGCCGGCTTTCGCCAGCCGGACGAGTTTCGGACTGACCGCGGGTTCGTGTTCGAACACGTCGAGGCCAGCGCCGGCAATCTCGCCGCCCTCGATCAGCTTTGTCAGCGTTTCCTCGTCGATCACCTCGCCGCGCGCGGTGTTGACGATATAGGCGTCCTTGCGGATCAGTTTCAGCCGCCGTGCCGACAATAGGTGGAACGTTGCCGGCGTGTGCGGACAATTCACCGAGATGATGTCCATCCGCGCCAGCATCTGGTCGAGGCTTTCCCAATAGGTCGCGCCGAGTTCTTCGGCGATGCGCGGGGCGACCGGCTTGCGGTTGTGATAGTGGATCTGCAGGCCGAAGGCGTGAGCGCGGCGCGCCACGGCTTGTCCGATCCGCCCCATGCCGACGATGCCGAGCCGCTTTCCGCCGAGGCGATGGCCAAGCATCCAGGTCGGCGACCAGCCTGCCCAGTTCCTGCCGTCAGTGAGGATGGAAGCGCCCTCAATCAGCCGGCGCGGCACGGCCAGGATCAGCGCCATGGTCATGTCGGCGGTATCTTCGGTCAAAACCTTCGGCGTATTGGTCACGGTGATGCCGCGTGCATGGGCGGCGGTGACGTCGATATTGTCGACACCATTGCCGAAATTGGCGATCAGCTTCAGCTTGTTGTCGGCCTGCTTGAGCACGTCTTCGTTGATGTGGTCGGTGACGGTCGGAACCAGGATATCGGCTGATCGGACGGCCTCGGCCAGTTGATCCTGCGTCAGCGGCGTGTCGTCGAGATTGAGCCGCGCGTCAAACAGCTCGCGCATCCGGGTCTCGATCGAGTCCGGCAGCTTGCGTGTGACGACAACGAGAGGCTTTTTCCTAACCGACATGTCCTGCCCTCATGAGGTTGTTCAGACCTCATTAACCCGGGTGTTCGACACTGCGCTGCCGCGTGGTCCGGGCCTTTCCGCATCGATCCGACGTCACCGTCGGAGCTTTGGCGGGAGTTTTCGGGGTCTTTCGTTCTGGCTTTCCGTCCTCTCTAGCAGAAGGCCGGGCCAAGACAAGAACCCGTAAGGGAACCGGGTTTCAAGCCGAAGGCTATCGGGCGGTGACAGGGGTTTGGGGTCTTACAGGGTAAGGTGTCTCAGCTCGAAGAATTTGAGCTGATCTCGGCAGGAGACGCGTTGATGGCGTGGGGGCGTTTCGGTTTGGCGGTGCTTGCGGCCTGGCTGCTGCTGGGTGCTCCGTTGATGACAGAGGCTGTAGCCAAGGATTCTGCACTGACGACCAGCGGGCTGCCGGTGCCGCGCTATGTCAGTCTCAAATCAGACCATGTGAATGTCCGCGCAGGTCCGACCAAGGACAACGACGTGGCCTGGGTCTATACCCGTTCGGGGCTCCCGGTGGAGATTACGGCCGAATTCGAAAACTGGCGCCGGGTCCGCGATTCCGAGGGCGCCGAGGGCTGGGTCTATCACTCGCTGCTGTCGGGCCGTCGCACCGCGGTCATCACCATGAAAAACAAGGACGACCTCGCCTCGTTGCACGAACGCCCCGATGCGGCCAGCGACATTAACGCGCGCCTGCAAGCCGGCGTCGTTGCCCAGGTCAAACACTGCGCCGCCGGCTGGTGCCGCGTCGCGGGCAATGGCTTCGACGGCTGGATCGAGCAGCAGCGGCTCTGGGGTGTCTACGCCGACGAAAAGGTGGATTGAGTTAATTTCGCGTCGTCCCTGCGAAAGCAGGAATCCATACGTCGCGACCCGTCAAGAGGTAACGGGAAGACGCCTTTCCAAACGACGCTCATTGGTGGTTATGGGTCCCCGCGTGCGCGGGGACGACAAGCTAGCGCTTCTTGCGCAGGCGGACGACCATGTCGATCCGCGCGATCTCATAGCCTTCGGGCACCTCGGGCATTTTCTGCAAGACGAGATGGGGGTCTTCGATATCGACCAGTTCGTGGTTGTTCTCGAGATAGAAGTGATGATGCGCCGACACGTTGGTGTCGAAGTAGGTTTTGGTGCCGTCGACGCTGACCTGGCGCAAAAGACCGGCGTCGGTCAACTGATTGAGGGTGTTGTAGACTGTGGCGAGCGAGACCGGGACCTTGGCCAGCGTCGCTTCCTCGTAGAGCATTTCAGCGGTGAGATGGCGTGCACCCTTGCCGAACAAGAGCCAGCCAAGCGCCATCCGCTGGCGGGTTGGCCGCAGGCCGGCGGCCTGCAACATCTCATTGACGTCGTGCCAGGGACAGCCGGTCAACGCGGGTTCGCGGCCGGACACCCCGGGCTCGGAACCCACCAATTCGTCGTTCAAAATGTTACCGTTGTCGCTCATTGCACGTCAAACTCTGCCAACAACCTCGATATCTCAATCAAATATAAGGAGGAACGGTCGTAGATGCAAGTTTTTCGCAACTAGGACGATTCAAAGGTTAAGCCCGTTAAAAGGCGGAAAGCGGCTATTTGCCTCGGCCGCGCGCTTTGCCACCCGCAAGCCCTGTGATAGAGAGCGCGAACTTCGGTTAGCGCCGGATTGGCATCAGCAAATGCCGACTGCCGCAGGGGTTCCCGGCCTTGCGGAGTTTGAGAGTTATCCGCACAACAGACGCCGATTCCCGCTCCAAGCGGACCGGTTTTGCCTAAAGTGCTTCATCGGGATTTTTGACAAGGCTGGCACCATGCTGAATCGGCGCAACGGCTATGAATTTGAGGATTTGCTGGCATGCGCCCGCGGCGAGATGTTTGGCCCCGGGAACGCACAATTGCCGTTGCCTCCGATGCTGATGTTCGACCGCATCAGCGAAATCGCCGAGACCGGCGGGGAATACGGCAAGGGTCTGATCCGCGCCGAACTCGACGTCAAGCCGGACCTTTGGTTCTTTGGCTGCCATTTCAAGAACGATCCGGTCATGCCCGGCTGTCTTGGTCTGGATGCGATGTGGCAGATGGTCGGCTTTTATCTCGGCTGGATCGGTGGCGAAGGCCGTGGCCGGGCCTTGGGCCTGGGCGAATTGAAACTGGCCGGCCAGGTGCTGCCGAACGTTCGCAAGGTTGTGTACAACATCGACATTAAACGGGTGATGCGATCGAAGCTGGTGCTTGGGATCGCGGACGGCTGGCTTTCCATGGATGGCGAGATTATCTATCGCGCGAAGGACCTGAAGGTCGGGCTGTTCAAGCAGGAAGCCGCCGTGCAGGCGGGAGCATGAACTTTTCACCGGGTCGAGGCGACCTTTGACTGGTTTGGCCACAGACATCATAGAAGAAGATAACGATAGGGTGAGGCGGTCATGAGGCGGGTTGTCATCACGGGGATGGGTATCGTCTCATCCATCGGAAACAACACCCAGGAAGTGCTTTCGAGCCTCCACGAGGCCCGATCGGGAATTTCCCGCGCAGAAAAATATGCCGAGATGGGTTTCCGCTCGCAGGTGCAGGGCGCGCCAACGCTCGATCCGGCCGGCGTGATCGATCGGCGCGCGATGCGTTTTCTGGCCGAAGGCGCGGCCTGGAATCATGTCGCCATGGAACAGGCGATCCAGGACGCGGGCCTCGAGCCGTCGGACGTCTCCAATGACCGCACCGGCATCATCATGGGTTCGGGCGGACCGTCGGCGCGGACGATCGTCGAGGCCGCCGATACCACGCGGACTAAGGGGCCCAAACGAGTCGGTCCGTTTGCGGTGCCGAAGGCGATGTCCTCGACCGCATCCGCAACGCTCGCCACTTGGTTCAAGATCAGGGGCGTGAACTATTCGATCTCATCGGCCTGCGCCACCTCCAATCATTGCATCGGCAACGCCTACGAGACCATTCAACTGGGCAAGCAGGACATCATTTTTGCCGGCGGTTGCGAGGAGCTCGACTGGAGCCTGTCGGTGCTGTTCGATGCGATGGGTGCGATGTCGTCGAAATACAACGACACGCCCGCGACCGCCTCCCGCCCCTATGACATCAGCCGCGACGGCTTCGTCATCGCCGGCGGCGCCGGCGTGGTGGTATTGGAAGAACTTGAGCACGCCAAGGCGCGCGGCGCGAAAATCTACGGTGAAATTGTCGGCTATGGCGCAACGTCCGACGGCTACGACATGGTCGCCCCTTCGGGCGAAGGCGCCGAGCGCTGCATGCGGATGGCCATGTCCACGGTCAACACCAAGATCGACTACATCAATCCCCACGCCACCTCGACGCCGGCCGGCGACCCGCCGGAGATCGAGGCCATTCGCAAGGTGTTCGGGACCGGTGAGAAATGTCCGCCGATCTCGGCGACCAAGGCGCTGACCGGTCACTCGCTCGGCGCGACCGGCGTGCAGGAAGCGATCTATTCGCTTCTGATGATGAACAACGGCTTCATCTGCGAGAGCGCCCATATCACCGAACTCGATCCGGTGTTTGCCGACATGCCGATCGTTCGCAAACGCATCGATAACGTCAAGCTCGGTACGGTGCTGTCGAATTCCTTTGGCTTCGGCGGCACCAACGCGACGCTGGTGTTCAAGCGGCTGGACGCGTAAGGTCCGTTTTATCCCCCTGAGTGTGGAGTTGTGAGCGCGATGCAAGACCTGATGAAGGGCAAGCGCGGCTTGGTCATGGGCGTTGCCAACGACCACTCGATTGCATGGGGGATCGCCAAGACGCTTGCGGGCGAAGGAGCCGAACTCGCCTTCACCTATCAGGGCGATGCGCTTGGCAAGCGGGTCAAGCCGCTGGCCGCCTCGCTCGGCGTCGACGTGGTGTTGCCGTGCGATGTCGAGGATCTCTCAAGCGTCGATTCCGTCTTCAACGAGTTGAAGACCAAATGGGGCGGGCTGGATTTTCTGGTCCACGCCATCGCGTTTTCCGACAAGAACGAGCTAAAGGGCCGCTACGCCGACACTACGCGCGACAATTTTGCGCGTACCATGCTGATCTCCTGTTTTTCGTTCACCGAATTGGCCAAGCGCGCCGCGGAACTGATGCCGGAAACCGGCGGCGCCATGATCACGCTGACCTTCGGCGGTTCAACGCGCGTGATGCCGAATTATAACGTGATGGGCGTCGCCAAGGCCGCGCTGGAAGCTTCTGTCCGTTACCTTGCCGCCGACTTCGGGCCTCGCGGAATCCGTGTGAACGCGATTTCGGCAGGTCCGATTCGCACGCTGGCCGGCTCGGGCATCGGCGATGCACGGGCGATGTTTGCCTTCCAGCAGAAGCATTCGCCGCTTGGCCGCGGCGTCACGCTGGACGAACTCGGCGGTTCCGCGCTGTATTTGCTTTCAGACCTCTCGGGCGGCGTCACAGGCGAAACGCACTTCGTCGATTCCGGCTACAACGTCATCTCGATGCCGAAGCCGGAAAATCTGAAGGGCGGCGAATAAAACAACAGTCTAGCCCATCACTAGCGCGCCGGCGCGCTGAAACGCCGGCCGCGCGGCGCAGGCGTCGAGATAGCGGTCGAATGACGGTCGCGTCGGCAGCATCTTGAACAGCCGGATCGAGAAATTCAGCCCGGATCCGATCACGATATCGGCGGCCGAGAAATTCTCGCCGAGAATCCACGGTCCCTTTTCCAGCGCGACATCCAGCACGTCGTACACGCGTTGCGCATCGCCCCAGCCGGCGGAAGCCGGGTTCATCTCGATCTTGGTAGCGACCTGCACCATCGCCGGTTCGACGCAGCCGGGCCCAAAGAAAAGCCAGTAGAGATATTTCGCGCGCAAGGGATCGCCGAGCGGCGGTGCCAGCTTCGCTTGCGGATAGCGCTCGGCGACATAGGCGCAGATTGCTGCGGCTTCCGCGAGCGTGGCCTCGCCGTCTTGGAGCGCGGGCACCTTGCCCATCGGATTGATGGCAAGATATTCCGCTGTCTTCTGCGCACCCTTGCTGATGTCGGTCAGCACGCGCTCATAGGGCTGGCCGGTTTCTTCCATCAGCCAAAGCGCGGAAAACGACCGCGAGCGCGGCGACCAGTAAAGTTTCATCATAAACGCCTGTCCTTGAGTGTCATAATGCGCCGAGCTGACCTGTAAAGCGTGTCAGCTATTGGGCATTGGCAGCATCATTAAGATACGCAGGCAATTCTTTGTCCAGCCTTGCAGCGATCATGGCGCGCGCGCCGTCTCGCAATCGACTGTTGCCAGCTACTGACTCCGGCGTTGCTGGAACTTCGAAGTCTTTGAGCGGCTCGAAAAACTCGCTTCTCCCAAAATGCGAAAGGTGTTCTGCGAGCCGCGCCCCGAAACCGATCGGGTCTTCATGTTTTGTGAAGGTTTTGCCGTCGAAAACGGCTATGCCGATGAAGGTGAACAACTGAGCGTTTTTGAAAGTCCCGGAAGCCCAATTAGTCAGGAGCCCAATGCCGGTTGCGCTTTGATTTGTGTTGGGTACTTGCCCGCTTGACCGGACGACGACGAGATAACGGTCGCAGTTAGCGTTCGCGGCGACCTGCCGGACAACGTTGACCAGATCGTTCTTCGCATCGCGGAACAACTCTCTTGGAGGGTTATAATAAGGATCGAATGCGCCTCTCGCATAGGTTATCCGCTTGACGGACTGACCACCTGCAGCGGCGCGGGCCCGCGCGACCACGAGATCGTCGAGCGCCCAAGACTCGACCGGCGCGTCCGTGAATTCATTGCCGAATACAGTCAGTCCAATGTGCTCCAATACAAACTTGTCGCCGATTGCAGGAATGACCCCGATCTGACATGGCCCGCTATCCGCGGCTGCTGCCAGCGGTTTCACTGCTGCTTTCGCCTTCGGCGCAGGCTTCTTGGCGACAGGCTTGCCAGGTAAGGGAGGGGCGGGAGCGGCGGCGGGCGCTGGAGACTGACTCCACGCAGGGATGATGAGATACGCCAGGAGAATAGTGGCGGCGGCGAGGGGACGCGACATGGGAAATTAACTGGCGAGACGAAGGTTGACGAAGACGAGACCAAAAACTAGAGCGTGCACGATACGCGCGCAAGACGAACGATCGATTTATATCGATCGCTTCCGTCGAAAATATTTCATCATCAGTCTGATCGTCGGCTCAGGCGCTTCCCGTCCGAGCATAATCTTCGGCGTTCATACCAAGCTGCGCTTTTTTCAGGCCTTGAGGCTGCGGGGAAAGGCTACGCCAGCTGCGCTGCGGCGCCCGCGCGTCTTGCCGGCCGACAGGCACACCACCTCGGAGATTTGCTGAAGCTGTCGTGCCAGCGGATTGGTCTTGCGCCAGACCATGCCGATGGTACGTGAAGGCTGTGGATTTTTGAAACGCACGACCGATACCGAGGCCGAGCGTGTTTCAACCTCCACGGCCATTTCCGGAATCAACGTCACACCGATGCCGGCGCCGACCATCTGGACCAGTGTGGACAGCGA
>Ga0307478_10003902_pt1 | contig 10845 bp, 3 predicted proteins | sample atmos_gasesECM4C_2_FD_203713 | JGI IMG/M metagenome (GOLD analysis project Ga0307478, IMG submission 203713) | Hardwood forest soil microbial communities from Morgan-Monroe State Forest, Indiana, United States - atmos_gasesECM4C_05 | ecosystem: Environmental > Terrestrial > Soil > Temperate...
CCGCTCGGCGCGACGACGCCGGTGTGGATGAGCACATCGGCCCACGCGAGTTGAGCCAGGATTTCCTGTTCCGGCAGGTGGCCGGTAAAAACGACGTGGCTGGTGAGGCGCAGTTCGCGCGCCAGCGCCTCGAGTTCACTGCGCAGCGGACCGTCGCCGGCGATGCGCGCTTCAAAGACAAACCCCGCGTCGCGCAGCCCGGCATAGAGGCGGAGCTGATGGCGCAGCCCCTTTTTTTCGACCAGCCGGGCCACGCAGATGAGACGCAACGGCGTGCGCGGCGTGCGCAGCGGCTTGAGCGGCGGCTGCGCCTCGAGGCCGCGGCGGATGCAGGCAATTTTTTCGGCGGGCACGCCGTGCTCGATCAGCGCGCGCCGGCCCATCTCGGTGGACGTGTGCACAAAGGCGGCGGGCAGGAGCTTTTCGCGCAGCCACCAGTCGCCGCCGTGCTCATAAATGTCATAAGCGTGCGCGGCGGCGCTGTAGCGGTGGCCATCGATTCGCCAGAGGATCCACGCCGCCGTGGCGGGCGCCCCGCTCCAGGCCGCATGGATGAGCGCAGGCGGATTTTTTCGAAAATGCCGGGCGTAAACACAGGCGAAGCCCGCGCCGAGCATGTTTTCCCAAAAATTTATCCATGAGCGCGCCCGCCGCGTGGCCAGGCCGCGCAGCAATTCAAACAGCACGCCCGGCCGGCGCGCGGATTCGAGCGGAATTTTCCAAATCAGTTCCACCAGCCGCCATTTTGAAAACCGCTCGACGCGAAGGCCGCGGAACTCTCCTCCGCCGCCGTGCAACGAATAGATCTGCAGATTGGCGCCGCGGGCCTGCAGGCCGATGATTTCGCGCTGAAGAAACGTCTCCGTGGATTTAGGAAACGTCGTGAAAAGACAGGCGATGGTGGGTGGCTTTTCGGTCAAGGCAGCGGCGGGCTCAAGCCAGCATGCGGCACGCACGGCGCGGGAAGCTATCTCAAAATTTTACCGCGGCACAATCGAGGCCTGCTCTGTTCACGCTTGTCCTTGCCTGGGTCATCGCTAACCTTCGACTGGGAACCATGCCGCACACATCCAGATTCCACCTGCGTATCGGCGGCGTGATCGAGACTCCACCGCCGGAAATATTCACGCCCGCGCCCGAAGAACTTCCTCGTCACGACGCCGTGGCCGTTCTTTCCTATGTGTGGTGGCCGCTTTTGCTGGCGGCCTGCCTGACCGCCCTGTCCTTTGGCCTGGCGCACCATGCGGGGCCTTTGTCCTTCAATTTGAGTTACGCCGCGCTGGCCATCGCCTTGTTTTTTCTCGAGCGCTGGCTGCCCCACGAGCGGCAGTGGCTGAAAAATGACGGTCAGACCTGGCCCGACCTGGCCCACACCCTGCTGAGCAAAAGCCTGGTGCAAATAAGTGTGGTCGGCGGAGCCGCCTTTGGCATCAGCCACTCGATTGGGCAGCTCCCGGCTGGAAAATTCTGGCCGGAGCACTGGCCGTTGCCGGTGCAGATTGCGCTTGGCCTGGTGATTGCGGAGTTTGGCTTGTACTGGGCCCACCGGATTGCGCACGAATGGACGTGGCTCTGGCGGTTCCATGCGGTGCACCACAGCTCAACCCGCCTTTGGTTCTTCAACACCGGGCGGTTTCATTTCGTCGACACCCTCAAGAGCATTGTGATTGGCATGCCCCTGCTCTTCTTCGCCGGCGCGTCCGGGCCGGTTATTTTTTGTGTCAGCGCGATCACGGCCTATATCGGCATGCTCACGCATTGTAACGTCGAGATGCGCTTTGGCCCGCTCAACTATATCTTTAACACGCCGGGCCTGCACCGCTGGCATCACTCCACCGATCTCCGCGAGGGCAACCGAAACTACGGCGAAAATCTCGTGCTTTTCGACCTGCTCTTCCGCACGTTTTTCAATCCCAACCGCCGCCCGCCCGCGATTATCGGCATCAGTGAGGCCATGCCCCGGACGTTTCTCGGGCAGGTCAAGGCACCGTTTGTCTGGAAAAAATTTCAACGCGAGAAAGGCGGTTTGCAGCCGCAGGGAGATGCCGCCGGCGACACCATCATCAGGCAGCCGGGCTCCAAGCTGAAATCTCCCGGGTCATCCATTTTAAACCATTGATTTGCAAACAGCTTGCTTGAGTACATTCGACTGCCCTGATTTGACTCCGTTCAATACCCGGCGATTGTGAGCTCTGTGTTTTCGAAGGTTAGCGTGCGCAATCCCCAACCTCGCAACTTCCATGGCTCCTGCTCGGCCGTTCTGGCCGCAGCCGTCCTGACAGTTATTTCTGCCGTACCGGCCCTCGCCTTTTCAGGGGCGAAGCACTGCTTCACCGGCTCGATCATGGAGATCGCCTCCGACCCGCGCGTACGTGTGATGCGGCGAACGCTCAAGCCCTCCGAGCGCAACGAAATTCTGCAGTTTTCCGTTGCACTCAAAATGCCGAACTTTGAGGAACTCGAAGCCCGGATCGCCCATGGCGAACAAATTCCACCCGACGTCATGGAAGCCTGGTACCTGCCTTCGGCCTTGGACTACGCCGTGGTGGAAGCTTGGCTCAAAGAGCAGGGATTCACGCTCACCCAGGAGGATCCGAACCACACGAACATTTTTGCCAGCGGAACGGTCGCGCAGATCGAACATTCCTTGGGAGTCTCCTTCGCCCGAGTGGCCACCGCCGACGGGGAGTTTACTTCGGCCCTCACCGCGCCAAGCCTGCCCGAGGAGATTTCCGGGGCCGTCCTCACCATCGACGGCTTGCAGCCACATCGGCGGTTACACCCCAAACTCCACGTCCAGCCAAATGTCCTCACGCTCTCCGGACAACAGTATTTCGTGCCGTCCGACATTCTCGCGGCCTACAATGCGCCGAGCACACTGAACGGCGCCGGCCAGACGATCGCGATCGTCATGGACGCGACGGTGCTCACCTCCGATCTCAACACCTTTTACTCCACGGTTGGCAGCACCGCGACAACGGCGAACTTCACCACCAAATTCATCAATGGCGGACCGACATCCAGCACAGACGCCATCGAATCCACGCTGGATGTCGAGTGGACCAGCGGAATGGCCCCGGGGGCCAAAGTCCGGCTCTACGCGATCCCCAGCCTTACCAATTCGTTCATCATCGCGGGCTGTACGCAAATCTTGGCCGACGCCCCGGCCAAAAATATAACCGTCGTTTCGATCAGCGTGGGTGGCGGGGAGAGCAGTGATTTTTCAACCTCAGCCGAGCAAGCTGATAGCCAGATTTTTGCCCAAATGGCCGCGGCTGGAATCACCGTGCTTTTTGCCTCCGGGGATGGAGGCTCGAGGCCGACCCCTAGCGGGGCCTACAACGCGTCGGCCCCGCTTCAGCCGGAATATCCCGCCAGCGACCCGAATGTCGCAGGAGTCGGCGGGACGGAATTATTCCTCACCCCTAGCACCTTTTCCTATGCGGGCGAGGCCGTCTTCAGTATGATCACAGTTAGCGGCGGTGACGCTTCGGGCGGAGGGATATCGCAGGTCTTCACCCGGCCCAGCTGGCAGACCGATGGAGGGTCGATTCTCAGCACAAATGCGTTTCGCTGCGTGCCCGATGTCTCAATGGTTTGGGGTTCACACTTCCAAGGCAATGGTTTCGGTCCCGATCCGCTGGTCGTCTTTAACGGCAGTGACACCGGGGTTGGCGGCACGAGCCTTTCCGTCCAGATCTGGGGTGGAATCACGGCCCTCTTAAACCAAGCACGCGCCTTTGCCGGGAACGGCCCAATCGGGCTTCTCGGGCCAGTGATCTATCCCCTCCACGGCACGTCTTCCTTCAATGATATCACGATGGGGAACAACGGAGACGCAACCTATTACTCGGCTGGCCCCGGCTATGATTTGTGCACGGGACTCGGCAGCCCGAATATCGCCAACCTCGCCTCGGCCCTTGGCACGGTGCCAACCGCCACCCCCGGCACGTCCGCGCCACCGTCACCGGCCCCCGGCGGAGGTGATGGCGGTGGTGGCGGTGGCGGCTCGCTCAGCGATGGGTTTTACCTCGCGCTGGCGATGCTGCTCGCGATCCGAAAAGCTCCCTTAGCCACTCGGCGATTGAGCTGAATAACATTTTAGCCACCCTCCTTCGCTGAGGCTTCCGCCTTCGCTATAGCTACGGCGTGACAACCTTCGCAATGCGAAGGTTGAAAAAAATCGCCCGACCGTTAAGGTCGGGCGATAAAATCATCCGGAGCTAGGCTCAACAAATGATTTTTGGCGGGAGGAATTACGATCATCTGCCTGGTTCGCGGAGAGACAAGAAAAAAGGTGCGGGCCGTTGTTTTTTTACGTAAAAAACAACGGCCCGCGAACATCCAACATCGAACGTCCAACACCCAACTTCCTGAATATCCTATTCCCAACCTGTCGGGCTTTAAGCCCGACCTGAACGAAATCAAAGATCGATGCCTTGGTCTGACCTTGGATGTTGGCGGTCGATGTTCGATGTTGGATGTTCAAGGCAGGTTGACCTGTCTCGACGGTCAACCGGCCTCCGTCGCCTTGGCTTCCTCGGCCGGCACATCGGCGCCGAACGGCAGGCTGATGCGCAGCCGGCGGTGGGACGGCAGACCGGTGCCCGCGGGGATGAGATGGCCCATGATGACGTTCTCCTTGAAGCCCTTGAGCATGTCCACTTTGCCGAGCGTGGCGGCGTCGGTGAGCACGCGCGTGGTTTCCTGGAAGGAGGCGGCCGAGATGAAGCTTTCCGTCTCGAGCGAGGCCTTGGTGATGCCAAGCAGGATCGGTTCGGCTTCGGCGGGTTTGCCGCCGGCTTCCTCGAGGCGCTTGTTGTCGGCGAGGAATGCGATGCGGTCGATCTGCTCGCCCCAGAAATACTCGCTGTCGCCCGGATCGGTGATGCGGACTTTGCGGAGCATCTGGCGGATGATGATCTCGATGTGCTTATCGTTGATCGTCACGCCCTGGAGCCGGTAAACTTCCTGCACCTGGCCGATGAGGAACTCGTAGAGCGCCGCGGGCCCGAGAATCTCGAGGATTTCGTGCGGGTCGGCCGAGCCTTCGGTCAGGTGCTGGCCCTTGTGCACGACGTCGCCGGGCTGGATGATGATGTGCTTGCCGGCCGGGATGAGATGCTCCTCTTCCTGCGCGGTCTCCTCGTTTTTCACGACAAGCTTGCGCTTGCCGCGGACGGTGCCTTCGAACGAAACGATCCCGTCGATGCGGGCCATTTCGGCGGCATCCTTCGGGCGGCGGGCTTCGAACAGCTCGGCCACGCGGGGGAGACCACCGGTGATGTCCTTGGTCTTCGAGGCTTGGCGGGGCGTCTTGGCCAGCAACGCACCGGGCTGGATGATGTCGCCTTCATTGACGGCGATCTGCGCGCCGACAGGAATTGAATAGGCGGCGAGAGGCTTGCCCTTTTCGTCGCGAATTTCGACCTGCGGATTGAGATCTTCCTTGTGCTCGATGACGACCGTGGCAATGCGCCCGGTGGATTCGTCGAGTTCGCGCTTCACGGTCACGCCGGGGATCATGTCCTTGAACGCGAGCGTGCCGCCCTTCTCAGAGAGCACGGGCACGTTGTAAGGATCCCATTGCGCGAGGATGGCGCCTTTCTCGATCTTTTCGCCGTCACCGACGTGCAGGAACGACCCGACGACGATGTTGTAGGTCTCAAGCTCCCTGTCCTCGGCATCGAGGATCTGGATGGTGCCGGTTTTGTTGAGCACGATGCTCGCCTCATCGCCGGTCTGCACGAGGCGGAGGCCGCGGTAGCGCACGATGCCGCTCGCGCGGACGCGAATCTCGGGCGTCTTGAAGCCGCCGGAAGCCACGCCACCGATGTGGAAGGTGCGCATGGTAAGCTGCGTGCCAGGCTCGCCGATGGACTGCGCGGCGATGATGCCGACCGAGTCGCCGATCTTGGCGACTTTATTGGTGGCCAGGTTGATGCCGTAGCTCTTGGAGTCGATGCCGATGCGGCCGGTCGAGGTGAGCGGCGACATGACCCTGACGCGCTCAAGGCTGCTGTCCTCGATCTTGTGCGCAATCTCCTCGGTGATGAGGTCGCCGGAACCGACGAGCAACTCGGAGGGATTGAGCGGGTTGTAGATATCGTCGCTCGCGCAACGGCCGACGATGCGCTCGCGCAGGGAGACGATTTCGTCGTCGCCCTCGAAGATGGCTTTCTTCCAGATGCCGTCGCGCGTGCCGCAATCGTCGTCGCTGATGACCACGTCCATGGCGACGTCACAAAGCTTGCGGGTGAGGTAGCCGGCGTCGGCGGTCTTGAGGGCGGTGTCGGCCAGGCCCTTGCGGGCGCCGTGCGTGGAGATGAAGTATTCGAGGACGGTGAGGCCCTCGCGGAACGAGGACAGGATCGGACGCTCGATGATTTCGCCGGAGGGCTTGGCCATGAGGCCGCGGGTGCCGCAGAGCTGGCGCACCTGCTGCTTGTTGCCGCGCGCGCCGGAGTCCATCATGATGTAAACCGGATTGACCTCGGTCTTGCCTTCGTTGGCTTCGAGTTTCGCGAAGACTTCCTTGGCAATCTTGTCGGTCGCGCCGGTCCAGATATCGACGATCTTGTTGTAGCGCTCGCCGTCGGTGATGATGCCCTTGTTGAACTGGGCCTCGACCTCGGTGATTTTTTTCCGGGATTCGGCGACGATGTCCTTCTTGCTTTCGGGAATGATCATGTCGTCGATGCCGATGGAGATGCCGGCCTGGAACGCGGTTTGGAAGCCGAGCTCCTTGAGCTTGTCGAGCATTTCGATGGTCACGGCGTCGCCCGCCACCTTGTAGGTGTTGAGGATGAGGTCGCCGAGCTTGGACTTCGGCACGGCAAAGTTCACAAAGCCGAGGCCGACGGGCCAGATCTGGTTGAAGATCACGCGGCCGACCGTGGTGCGGACGATCTTGCGGTCCTTGTTGCCGTAAACCGTGTCGCGGCCGTGGTCGGGATTGGGAATATCGACCCAATCGTGCATCTTGAGCGCGCCGTCGGCCTTGGCGTAAAGAACTTCCTGCAGGCCGCTGAGCAGCGGCACGCGCTGTTCCTTCGCCGGCTTTTTGCGCGGCTCGATGGTGAGATAGTAGGCGCCGAGGACGATGTCCTGCGACGGCGTGAGGATGGGCTTGCCCGACGACGGCGAAAAGATGTTCGACGTCGCCATCATGAGGAGTTTGCACTCCATGATGGCTTCGAGCGAGAGCGGCACGTGCACGGCCATCTGGTCGCCGTCGAAGTCGGCGTTGTAGGCCGTGCAGACGAGCGGATGGATGCGGATGGCCTCGCCCTCGATGAGGATGGGCTCGAAAGCCTGGATCGAAAGGCGGTGCAGCGTGGGCGCGCGATTGAGCAGCACCGGGTGGCCCTTGGTGACTTCCTCGAGGATGTCCCAGACCTCCGGTGATTTTTTCTCAATCATCTTGCGAGCGCCGCGCACGGTGTGGACAAAGCCCAGTTCCTTGAGGCGGCGGATGATGAATGGCTCGAACAGCACGAGCGCCATTTTCTTCGGCAGGCCGCACTGGTGGAGCTTGAGCTCGGGACCGATGACGATGACGGAGCGGCCGGAATAATCGACGCGCTTGCCGAGCAGGTTCTGGCGGAAGCGGCCCTGTTTGCCCTTGAGCATGTCGCTGAGCGATTTCAGCGGGCGGTTGCCGGCGCCGGTGACGGGGCGGCCGTGGCGGCCGTTGTCGAAGAGCGCATCAACGGACTCCTGCAGCATGCGTTTTTCGTTGTGAATGATGACGTCGGGCGTCTTCAGCTGCATCAGGTTTTTCAACCGGTTGTTGCGGTTGATGACGCGGCGGTAGAGATCGTTGAGATCGGAGGTGGCGAAGCGGCCGCCTTCGAGCGGGACGAGCGGGCGCAGGTCCGGCGGGATGACGGGCAGCACTTCGAGGACCATCCACTCGGGACGGGACTTGGAATGGATGAAGCCCTGGATGACCTTGAGGCGCTTCGAGAGCTTTTTCTTGATCTGCTTCGAGCGCGTGGCGCGCATCTGCTCCTGCAACTCGGCCACGGTGGACTCCATGTCCATCTTGGCGAGCGCATCGCGGACCGCCTCGGCGCCCATCTTGGCGGTGAAGGAATCGTCGCCGTATTCGTCGATGGCCTGGCGGTACTCGGTGTCGGTCAGAAGCTGGCGCGGCTCGAGCGGGGTCTTGCCCGGATCGATCACCATCAGGTTCTCGTAATAGATCACGCGCTCGAGGGCGCGGGCGGTCATGTCGAGGAGCAGGCCGAGGCGGCTGGGCATCGACTTGAGGAACCAGATGTGCGCAACCGGCACGGCCAGTTCGATGTGGCCCATGCGTTCGCGGCGGACGCGCGCGACGGTCACCTCGACGCCGCAACGATCGCAAACCACGTCCTTGTACTTGATGCGCTTGTACTTTCCGCAGGCGCACTCGTAGTCGCGCACCGGGCCGAAAATCTTCTGGCAGAAAAGGCCACCCGGCTCGGGCTTGAAGGTGCGGTAGTTGATCGTCTCGGGATTCTTGACTTCGCCCTTCGACCATTTGCGGATGGTATCGGGTGAAGCGACGGTGATGGAAACGCAATCGAATGCGTTTTCCTCGAGCCCGATGGCGGAGCGGGCTTCGTCGCGGGTGGAGGCGGCGGTTTCGGTAGGCTGAATCATTTGATATCTCCCGGTTCTATGAAGTTACTAGATACGTCAAGGGCCTGTCAGGTGCCGAAGCCAAGCGCGTCGCGCTTACTGAGCTTGATGTCGAGGCCGAGTGATTGGATTTCCTTGATGAGCACGTTGAACGACTCAGGGGTGCCGGCGACGAGGGTGTTGTCACCCTTGACCAGCGACTCGTAGATCTTGGTGCGGCCGTTCACGTCGTCGGACTTGACGGTGAGCAGTTCCTGGAGCGTGTGGGCCGAGCCGTAGGCCTCGAGCGCCCACACTTCCATTTCGCCGAAACGCTGGCCGCCGTACTGGGCCTTGCCGCCGAGCGGCTGCTGCGTGACGAGCGAGTAAGGGCCGACCGCGCGCGCGTGAATCTTGTGCGACACGAGGTGGTTCAGCTTCATCATGTAGATGTAGCCGACCACGACCTCCTGGTCGATTTTCTCGCCGGTGCGGCCGTCGTAGAGGGGGCTCTTGCCGGAGGACGGCAGCTTGGCTTCCTTGAGATATTCGCGGACTTTCTTTTCGGAAATGCCGTCGAACACGGGCGTGGCCACGGTGATGCCGAGCTTTTTGCAAGCCCAGCCCAGATGCGTTTCCAGGACCTGGCCGACGTTCATGCGGGAAGGAACGCCGAGCGGGTTGAGACAGATTTCAACCGGCGTGCCGTCGGGCAGGAACGGCATGTCTTCCTCGGGGACGATCTTGGCGACGACGCCCTTGTTGCCGTGGCGGCCGGCCATCTTGTCGCCGACCTCGAGCTTTTGCTTGGTGGCGACGTAAACCTTGACCTGTTTGATGGCGCCATTGCCGGCGTCTTCGCCGGACTCGATCGAGGCGATCTTGCGTTCGCGATCGCCTTCGAGCTCGTCGAACTTGCCCTGGTAGCTGCCGATGATCTCCATGATCTTGATGCGGACGGGCGAAGGATCGATCTGCACGTGCTTGGAGACGGCGGCGAGCTTGCGCAGGAGCGTCTTGGTGATCTTGCGATTGGCGGGAATGATGACCTCGGCGGACTCGCCGTTGATGACATCGAGCGGGATTTTTTCGCCGAGGAGAATATTGGAGAGCGCCTCGGTGAGGCCCTCGCGCAGCTTGTCCATCTGCGTCTTGTATTCCTCCTGGATCTGTTTCACCTGGCGGCGACGGTCGGAGGGAGAGAGCTTCTCCTCCTGGTTGTCGATGCGGGAGGAAACTTTCACGTCCATGATGATGCCGGCGGCGCCGGAGGGGACGACCAGCGAGGTGTCCTTCACGTCCGCGGCCTTCTCGCCGAAGATGGCGCGGAGGAGCTTTTCCTCGGGCGCGAGCTCGGTTTCGGACTTGGGCGTGATCTTGCCGACGAGGATGTCGCCGGGCTTGACCTCGGCGCCGATGCGGATGACGCCGTTGTGGTCGAGGTTCTTGAGCGCTTCCTCGCCGACATTCGGGATGTCGCGCGTGATTTCCTCGGGCCCGAGCTTGGTGTCGCGGGCGGTGACTTCAAATTCCTGGATGTGGATGGAGGTGAAGATGTCCTCCCGGAGCACTTTTTCGGAGATGAGAATGGCGTCCTCGAAGTTGTAACCGTTCCACGGCATGAACGCCACGAGCACGTTGCGGCCGAGGGCCATCTCGCCATGGTCGGTCGAAGGACCGTCGGCGATGATCTGGCCGGCCTTGATTTTCTGGCCCTTCTCGACGATGGGCTTCTGGTTGAAGCAGGTGCCGGCGTTCGAGCGCATGAATTTGCGCAGCTCGTAAACGTAAACGTGGCTCTTCGGGTCGCCCTTGGGGCTGCGGTCAAAATTGCGCGGGAGCTCGCCGTCCTTGGTGACGACAATGCGCTTCGCATCGACGGAGGCGACGATGCCGCTCTCCTCGGCCACCACGACAATTTTCGAGTCGCGCGCGACGCGCTCCTCGATGCCGGTGCCGACAAATGGCGCCTCGGCCTGCAGCAGGGGCACGCCCTGGCGTTGCATGTTGGCGCCCATGAGCGCGCGATTCGCGTCGTCGTGCTCGAGGAAGGGAATCATACCGGCGGCGATCGAAATGACCTGCTTCGGCGACACGTCCATGTAATGGACTTCGCTCGCGGGCACTTCGAGAAACTCGCCGTCCTTGCGGACGGTGACCTTGCCGACAAAATAATTCTTGTCGTCGATCTCGGCGTTGGCCTGGGCGATGACCTTGGCCTCCTCCTGGTCGGCGGTG
>Ga0307478_10003904_pt1 | contig 10843 bp, 11 predicted proteins | sample atmos_gasesECM4C_2_FD_203713 | JGI IMG/M metagenome (GOLD analysis project Ga0307478, IMG submission 203713) | Hardwood forest soil microbial communities from Morgan-Monroe State Forest, Indiana, United States - atmos_gasesECM4C_05 | ecosystem: Environmental > Terrestrial > Soil > Temperate...
ACATTTATTACACGATGCCGGCCAGCGCCGACGCCGATGCAGCGTATGGCGAACTGAAGAAGTTGCCCTCCGTGCCGCCGCCAACCGCCACTCAGCTCAAAACCCGGGCCGACGGATTGATGAGCCGTAAGCGTTATGCCGATGCGGCGGATGAATATCGCACTCTGGTCAACGAGATTAGCCCCAATTCCAATAGCACTGAACGGTCCGCAATACAACTTGCCCTGGCAGACGCTCTTCATCGTGGCGGCAAGAACCATGACGCCAAACTGGTCCTCGCATTGGTCGGCGGGGAGGGCGGCGACATAAACGCGCATCGCCTGTATCTGCTGGGTCAGGTTGACTTCGCCAGCAACGATAACGACGCCTTTTATCGCACCGTAGATGAGCTTCGACTGGCAAGCCCGGCGAGTCCGTGGCTGGAGCAGGCTCTGCTCTCTGCCGCCAACCTGCATCTGGTGCATCACGAATATGACCAGGCTCTCGATGCATTTCGCGAGGCGCAGGCACGCTTTCCCAACGGCCCGCGAGCTTCTTATGTGCATTGGAAGGCAGCCTGGCTCACGTTGCGGCAAGGACGCAATGAGGATGCCGAGAAAGCGTTCGAAGACCAGATCGCGTTGTATCCTTCCGGATCGGAAACCCCCGCGGCTCTGTATTGGCGCGCCCGTCTGGCCGAGGAAGACAACCAGCTTCTCATGGCGCGGGCGTTCTATCAGAAGCTTTCGGATCGCTATCGCAACTTCTACTACGCCGAATTGGGACGGCAAAGGTTAAAGCATCTGCCCGCAGGTGTAACCGATGCCACGACAAAGTATGCCTTGCTCGATCGCGTACCGCCGCTCGACAGCAGCGGCAAAGTAGCGGACTCGGAACCGCCCTCCGATGAGTTGCACGTGCAGAAAGCGGAGCTCCTGGGAAATGGCGGGCTGGTCGATTTCGCTGTCCGCGAATTGCAGGCCGCCGCCGCGGCCAATGGCGGTAGTTGGGGCCCGGCGGAAACCGCACAGCTTTATGACGAGAGTGGACATTACGATCAGGCCATCGAGGTCATGAAACATTCCGCGCCGAACTATTTCGCCCTCGATATTCCCGACCTGCCGCGAAAATACTGGGAAGCGCTCTTTCCCAAAGCCTATTGGAGCGACCTGAAACGCTCTTCCGTGGCCAATGGCTTGGATCCTTATCTGGTGGCATCGCTGATCCGGCAGGAGTCAGAGTTCAATCCCAACGCGGTTTCGCGTGCCAATGCCGTTGGCCTGATGCAATTGCTGCCGAAAACCGGCAAAGCCGTGGCCCGGCAAGTAAAGATGAAGCGCTACACCGCGAGCCAGTTGTACACGCCTGCGGTAAATCTGCAATTGGGCACACGCTATTTCCGCGGCATGGTCGACAAGTTCGGCGGATCCTTCGAATACGCGCTCGCCGCCTACAACGCGGGATCGGACCGCGTCGAAGACTGGCTGAGCCAGGGCAAATATCGCGATCCTCAGGAGTTCGTGGAATCGATTCCCTTCACCGAGACCCGCGAATATGTGCAGGCCATCCTGCGGAATGCCAGCGTGTACAAGCAACTGTACGGGACGCCGTAGACCCCTGCTCTCGACTCACTTCACAGCGCTTTGTCGGCAGCTTCTCTCGCCAACAACCTCTTGGCCTGGAGGTCTCCGCTAGCGGCCTCCCGGGCGGTTTGCGCCGGATTCTCAATCGCTTCCTTTAATGCCAGTGCGGCGGCACTGATCTGAACCGTGTCTGTCGGAGCTGGCTGCGGTTTCGATGGCGCCAGTTGCTCGGTTACCGCCGCAGGTTGAGTCGCAGCTTGGGCCGTAGCTTGGGCATGCGTTGAGCCGCTTACTGAGTTAATCACTTTGGAGCCTCCATTTGTTCCTATCGGCAGAAAGATCGCAGGACATCAGTCAAATGGCGAATGGAAGTGAAGTGCTTCTAATGGGGCCCTTCGGTGTGGGATTTCGCAAATAGGATCTCCAGCACCAACAACCCCGCCCCCACCACAATCGCGCTGTCCGCGAGGTTAAACACCGGCCACTGATATCGCTTCACATAGAACAGCAGAAAGTCGACTACGCGCCCGCGGGCCAGGCGATCCCACAGATTCCCCACCGCTCCTCCCATAATCAGCGACAAGCCAATGCCGGTGGCCACGTGAGCATGGTGGTTTTTCCAGAGCAAAACGGAAACCACCATCAATGCGATCACGGAAAACACGATCAGCATGGCCGTTTTCCAGTGGGCGTTTGAGTCGGCGAATAGGCTGAAAGCCGCGCCAGTGTTCTCCGTATGGGTCAGGCTAAAAAACCCGGGTATGACCGGGATATGCGAATAAAGAGAGATACGCTGCGCCACGACGTGCTTCGTCCAGCGATCGAGCAGGACAACGACAAGAGCGATCAGGAGATAGAAGGTGCGCGCGGAATTCTTGGTCATCCGAAGTCTTGGCCTGCTTGTCCAGCAGCGAAGTACGGGCCTGAAAACATCTTAAACTGTTTGCGCTTTCGATTCTCTTCTCCATAATCTTTCATTTTCATCTATCCCGGGCAAGGGCTCCCCATGTATTCTGATGCCGCCTTGAGCCAGACTGCGCGCCGCGAAACGCCGGGCGCGGGGCCTGTCCCAGGTTGCTTAATTTCTATGTCGGCAAAATGCGCGCATGAAGCTTTGGAAACGTTACCGAGGCCGGACCCTGTTGTTCCTCGCCGTAGTCGGGCCGGGGATCATCACGGCGAACGTCGACAACGACGCCGGCGGCATCCTCACCTACTCGCAGGCCGGCGCGCAATACGGCTTCCTCTTGTTGTGGACCATGATCCCGATCACGCTGGCTCTGATCGTGGTGCAGGAGATGAGCGCCCGCATGGGCGCAGTCACCGGCAAGGGACTGAGCGACCTCATCCGCGAAGAGTTCGGTCTTCGTATCACATTTCTGATGATGCTCGGGATTCTGATTACCAACTTCGGCAACGTGGTCACGGAATTTATCGGTATCGCCACCAGCCTGGAATTGTTCGGGCTGTCGCGCTACGTGACCGTGCCGGTTTGCGGCGTGATCGTTTGGTTAATCGTGGTCAAAGGCCAATACAAAAGCGTCGAGAAGGTCTTCCTGGCAGCCTCGTTTTTCTATATTACCTATATCTTTGCCGGAGCCCTGGCCCATCCGGCATGGAAGCTCGCAACGAAAGCAACCTTCCAACCGCCCGAGTGGGCTAAGTTTCGGGAACAGGCGTACTTGTACATGGTGATTGGCGTGGTGGGGACAACGATTGCGCCCTGGATGCAGTTCTATCTTCAGTCCTCAATCGTGGAAAAGGGCGTAACTAGGCGTGGGCTCAAAGCTTCGCGTTGGGACGTAATCGCCGGCTGCATCTTTACCGATGTGGTCGCGTGGTTCATCATCGTGGCATGCGCCGCAACCTTGTATGTCCACGGCTACCGCGATATCAAGTATGCGGCCGATGCGGCCCAGGCTCTCAAGCCTTTGGCCGGGCAGTACGCTTATATTTTGTTTGCCGTGGGGCTGTTCAACGCTTCCCTGTTTGCCGCGTCGATTCTCCCGCTTTCCACGGCCTACACGGTGTGCGAAGGCATGGGCTTTGAATCTGGCGTGGACAAAAAATTCAGCGAGGCTCCGTTTTTCTACTGGCTCTACACGCTGCTGATCGTCGCCGGCGGCGCTGTACTTCTCATACCCGGCTTGCCCTTGGTCAAGATCGCGGTATTGTCACAGGTGGTAAACGGCGTGGTGCTGCCCTTCGTGCTGATCTTCATGCTGTTGCTGATCAACAAGAAAGACTTGATGGGTGAGTACGTGAACACGCGCTTGTTCAACGCTGTAGCCTGGCTGACCACGGTCGTGATGATTGGGCTGACGATTGCCTGGTTCTGGACATTGAGAGGCGGCGGTTAGTGCGAAATCCCCCGCGGTGGCCTGTGCGCGCATCGCTCTGTCAGAGAAGTTTTCCGGCGCCTAAATCTTTCACCAGGGAAGCATCCGCCTCAAGAAAATCATACGATGCCAGATCCTTGGGAGCCGACCACTGCAGATCGCGGAAAATGCGATTCTCGATTTCGCCGTCGTATTCGCGAACCACGAAGAATCGTAGCTCCACCATGGCGCCGTTTGGGTAAGTATGCTGCAGGCGGGCGATCTCGTCGCCGATCTTGGCATGGATTCCTAATTCTTCTTCCAACTCGCGGCGCAGAGCATGACGAGGTTGCTCGCCTTCTTCAATTTTTCCTCCGGGAAATTCCCACTTGAGCGGCATGGTCTGATGTCGTGTCCGCTGGCAGACCAGCAGCTTGCCATTCTTTTCGATCACGGCTGCGACGACGCGTTTCATATTTTGCGGATTCCCGGAGAACAGAGAAATTCCAATTCGAATGCGTAATGAACGAGAAGAGCAGTCCTTACTGAGACTTGTCCAGCTTTTTCCCCACAACTTCCGCGCAGTACTGGACGAGTCTCTGGTCTTCGACGCCGAACGCTGCCGGGAAATGGCTATCGATGTCGAGTTCGCCGGCGACTTGGTTTTTCACGAAAACAGGCACAACGATTTCTGACTTAGTCTCCAGGGAACAAGCGAGATACCGAGGATCTTTGCTGACGTCGTCGACCACGATCGTCTTCCCGCTGGAAGCCGCAGCTCCGCAAATACCCTGGTTTAGCGGAATTCGCGTGTGCGGAGTCATGGCACCCACGAAAGCTTCAAGCACCAGCATTGGCGGCTTGGCGCCGGGCTCGAGCATGTAAAAGCCAACCCAGTTGTACTTAAGCATGCGCTCGTGCAAAAGCTTGCAGACGCCTTGCATAAGATCTTTCGCCGTAGGCGCGGCTTGCGCGAGCGCCGCGATTTCATTGCGAACCTCTTCGATTCGGGTAGTGACGGGCATGAGGAGAATCTTAACTCAGAGTTGGAGATTCGCGGCTGTGGAAGCCGGAACACAGGTAATCTGCCGGATTCCCTTCGCGCCAGCAAAGAGCTCGGGGTGAATCGCAAAGGCCAGTGCGTCGAGACCGCGCAGAAGCGTGGGAGCGGGTGTGTTGAGGTGTTCGTCTCGCACGCAATAAATACGGGACGTCAAAGCAGCTTGAGTTCCCTGCCACTTGCGGTCGGCGACAATTTTCTCCAGCGGAACGCGGTCGCCCGCACCGCACCAGGCGGCGATCAAGATATCAGGATCCATGCCGGCCACTTCTTCGGCGGAAATCTGCCGTCCGGGGGCGCCCAGAAACTCACCCCCAGCGGCTTCCACCAGTTCCGCGACCCAGGCTTGCGACGCAATCAGCGGCTTTCCCCATTCTTCGCAGAAGACTCTTGGGCGAGCCGATCCGGCGGTTCGAGCACGAACGTGTCCGATGTGGTGTTGCATGCGAGCGATAACTTCCTCGCCGCGTTGACTCGCCCCGACTGCCCCCGCGATGAGTGCAATGTCGGCGTACACATCCGCCAGGTTCTTAGGCGCAAGCCCTAGAAACGAGGTTGCAGACTTGAGTATTTCGATCACAGCTTTTTCCTGGTAAGGCACGGAGGCAATGACCAGGTCAGGCCGGGCGGCCATAATCTGCTCGGCATTGGCAGTCCAGGAGTCGGCAAGGATGGTCCGCGGTTGCGCTGTGATTTCGGGAACCACGTCGGCGCAATACTTCGTGCAAGCAACCACGCGGTCCAGTTCTCCAACAGCGGCGAGAATGACGGTCGCGCTGGGTTGCAGGCAGGCGATGCGGAGTGGCGCGTAGGAGGATGGCATGACCTGATCTACTTCGAGTGATCTACTTCCCGATCCGGCTCAGCGCTGCCGAGAGCGCGTCGAGCGCCAACTGGGCGGCGTGAGTTGATGCCTGGGGCAGACTGCCAACGACCGCAATGACATCCTCGCGTCGTAGCTTCCGAGCTTCGCTCAGCGTCTTCCCCACAACCAAGTCAGTCAACGCCGAGCCGCAGGCAATAGCCGCGACGCATCCTTTGGCCTTGAATCGTGCCGCAGTAATTCGGGCGGCGCTTACTTTCAGACTTAGGCGCAGCACGTCACCGCAGGCGGGGTTCTCAATTTCCGCCGTGGCCTCTGCATCGGCAATTTCCCCGGCATTGCGCGGATTCTGGAAATGATCGAGTACCTGCGCGGAATACATTTGCAAGTCAATTGTAAACGCCAGGCATCCCTCGGCAAACTTAGCTGCGCGAAGGTGTGCCCTCGGGAAAGTAAATTCGCCAGCCTCGCTCGCGGGCCACGGATTCGAGATCGGGATTTGGGTTGACGGCGAAGGGATGTTTCGACATCGCCAGCATTTCCTTATCCCACCGGGAATTACCAAAGGCGGCCTCAATCTCCTTCTTCACGACTTCGCGCAATGCTTGTGGTTTGCCCGCGCCGGATGGCACACGAATCAGCCGATCCGTGACGACGCCGTTATCGACTTCCACTTGGGCTGCGAGAACGCGGTTTTCCGGCACGCCGAAATGCTTCATCCCGGCACGGATCACCCATTCGTTCGAAGACGACACTGCCCAGACCTCGCAGCCATTTTTCTGCAGGCGGCGGACAAGTTCGCTCATGTCTGGAAAGATCTGCGTCACGAAAAACTGATCAAAGAAGCGCACAGCCGCAGTCATCATCCTCTGCTCTGAAGTTCCCCGGTGCATCGTCACCATTTCGCCGCACATGGTGGTTTCATCGACCTCGCCGCGCCGATAGGCCGCGTAACGCTCCCGCAAGGGATGAACCATGGGTTCTGCAACAATACCCTCTCTCAGTTCCCAATCGAAGAAACGCTCTCCGGCATCGCCGGACCACAGCGTGCCGTCGCAGTCAAACGCAGCAACCCTCAGGTTAAGACGGAGAATCGAGTCGAGAAATTCGTTGGTGACGGGTAGAAATGCTTCGGCTCCGGCAGCGTTCATCTATCGACGATAACGTGATTCTTGGAAAACGCGCAATAACGGGCTTGGTCAGGCGAACCTTACTCAGGAAGACCGCGCCAGCAGCCCTGCGTAGTCCTCCGGCGTGTTGATGTTCAGGGCGACCAGAGGATCGTCGACAGGCAAGTATTGGATGTGTTGCTGGTTCTCGTGTTCGATGTCGCGGGCGATGGAGGTGGCCGGGACCCGGAGAAACGCTTCCATCATCTCGCGGCCCACCAGATACGGATGCCCGTGTTTGCCGGAAAATTCAGGCACCACGGCCCAGATATTCTGATCCGCAGCTTCGAAGGCATCGCGAAGAGTTTGGATGGTTGTAGCACTGACTGGAGGGCGGTCGACCAGGGTCACCATAGCCGCATCACGGCCATGATTGAGCACCTCGTGCAGACCGACTTGCAATGAACTGAATTGACCACGATCCGGATACGGGTTGACCACGAGAGATGCCCCTACCGCATAAATAATTGGCGCCAGCGCCGCTTCATTCTTTCCCACAACGACCAGAACGAACTCGGTGGCCAACGAAAGCGAGCGAATGGCCGCCGAGAGGAAGGTTTCACTCAATGGCCCTTGCCCAGTTGCTGGCGGCCACGGCAGCAAGGCTTTATCCCGCCCCATGCGCGAGGAGTCTCCGGCAGCAAGGATCACGCCGGCGAAGCTGGAAGCGCGGGTCATGCTGCGAAGATAGCAGGGAACGATGGGAAATTGTTGATTATTGACTGCTGATTGTTGATTAGAAACTTCGCCGGACAATCAGAAACCAGAAGCCATCAATCGCCCAACGACTCGTGTTCATCAAACGCCGCGGCCGATGCGTCGGTCGTTTCGTCCGCGTCAGGTTGCGGGCGGAACCAACTCATGTGAGGCAGGCCGGCGCTGGCATGCCGGCGAAACGCGATCAACTCCGCCGTAATTGCAACCGCAATCTCCTCGGGAGTGACGGCACCAATGTCGAGGCCGATCGGTGCGTGAACTCGGTCGAACAGATGCGCGGGCACACCTTCCTCCTGCAACGTTTTGAAGATTCCGATCACCTTGCGCTTTGAGCCGATCATGCCGATGTAGCGGGCGCGAGTCTGCACCGCCCAGCGCAGCAGACGCATGTCGTCGCGATGACCGCGAGTGACGATGACGATATAGGAGGTTTCATTAGGGTCGAGCTGCTTTGTGGCCTCGTCAAAATCGAGCGCGTGAACTTCGCGGGCGGCGGGAAAACGTTCCTTCGTCGCGTAGGAAGTGCGGTCGTCGGTAATGATGAGCTCGAATCCGGCATCAGCGGCTACCCGACAAAGATTTAGGGACACGTGACCTGCACCGAACACATAAAGTAATGCTGGAGGTAATATCGGCTCGATGAAAACTTCGAGCGTGCCGCCGCAGACCAAGCCTGTATCGTATTTCGGATCCTGATTCAGGTCGAAAGTAAGAGTGCGGGGTTTTTCCGATTCCATAACCTCGCGCGCTGCTTGCCACACGTCGGCCTCGACGCATCCGCCGCCAATGGTACCAACGATCGAGCCGTCGTCGCGCACCAGCATCTTGGCAGTCTTAAACGAAGGGATCGACCCGCGCACGTTGACGATGGTGGCCACGGCGCCGCGGCGGCCGTCGCGGCGGAGTTGGACGATTTGCTCGTAGATGTCCATCAGGCTGAAACCCGCTTACAGGTTTGATTATCAGTCGGTTAACAGCCAGAGTCAAACGCAACCGATTTTGTGTTAGTTTCAGGCTCTTGGGAGAACACCGTCATGAAAGCTGTCCGCATTCATCAATTCGGTGGGCCGGAAGTTTTGACGTATGAAGAGGTCGCTGATCCGCAGGTCCATAAGGATCAGGTGCTGGTTCGAGTGCGGGCCTGTGCGCTGAATCATCTGGATGTCTGGGTGCGCAAGGGGCTGCCAGGAGTCAAGCTGCCGCATATTCTCGGCAGCGATGTCGCGGGCGAGATTGTCGAAGTGGGCGAGTACGTCAGTGGATTCCGGCCGGGCCAGCGAGTGCTGCTGGCGCCCATGCATTACTGCGGACATTGCGAGAAGTGTGGGGCCGGGCTGCAAAACCAATGCCGGGAATTTACCGTGCTGGGCAATGGTGTGGATGGAGGAGATTGCGAATTGATCGCGGTCGCGGCCGCGAACGTGATTCCGATCGCCGACTCGCTCAATTTCCATCAGGCGGCCAGCGTGCCGCTGGTGTTTCTAACGGCCTGGCACATGCTTGTTGGACGAGCCGGCATTCGTCTGGGGCAAACCGTGTTGGTGCTCGGGGCGAGCTCTGGTGTCGGCATCGCAGCAATTCAGATTGCCAAACTCTTTCACTGCCGCGTGATTACGACTGCGGGAGACGAAGCCAAGCTGGCAAAGGGCCGCGAACTGGGTGCGGATTACGGCATCAACCACTACCAGCAAAAGATATCCGAGGAAGTGCGCAAAATCACAAATAAAGAAGGCGTCGACATCGTGGTGGAACACGTTGGCGCGGCCACTTGGGATGAGAGCGTACGGTCGCTCAAGAGCGGCGGCACACTGGTGACCTGCGGAGCGACCACTGGGCCGAATGTCGGACTCGATCTGCGGCATCTGTTTAGCCGGCAGTTGACCTTGCTGGGCTCCTATATGGGAACCATGGGCGAGTTACACGAAGTGCTGCGGCACGTGTTTGCCGGGCGGCTAAAACCGGTGGTGGACCGCGTGTTTCCGCTAAGTGAGCTGCGGGCGGCGCACGAGTATCTGGAGAAGAGTCAGATGTTCGGGAAGATCGTGGTGAACCCCTAAATTGATCGCGCAGGCAGCTAATTCTCCCGCCCTTATTTGCCGATAGCTTCCTTGAAGGTCGGCCCCGGGTCTTCCTCCCGGGTGCGATACACAATCATGCTGCAATGGAATTGGTTTGCTCTCGGAGCACTCAGCATCCTCCTGCTGTACCAGCAGCTTCGCATGTACATGGCTCGCCGGGTATCGAAGCAACGCGAAGAGTTGTTTCGGATCGTGACGGAGAACGCGGCCGACATGATTGCTCTGGTGGATGTGAAGGGGCGGCGGCTTTACAACAGCCCCGCATACAAACGAATTCTTGGTTACACAGCGGCGGAGCTGGGAGAAACGTCCTCGTTTGAGCAGATCCACCCGGACGATCGTTTTAAGGTGCTGGAGGCAGCCCGCGAGGCGCGCAGCACTGGAATCGGCAGAAAGCTGGAGTACCGCATCCTCCACAAAAACGGCACGTGGCGGGTCTTGGAGTCAATGGCTTCCGCCATCCGGGACGAGAAGGGCGAGATCGGCAAACTCGTAATCGTGAATCGAGACGTGACCGAGCGTAAACGAGCGGAAGAGCAACTGGAGCACAACTCCTTTCACGATACTCTGACCGGGCTGGCAAACCGCCGCCTCTTCCTGGATCGCCTACAGCACTTGTTTGCCCGTGCCCGGCGTAACCCGGAACGCCTGCATGCCGTGCTGTTCGTCGACTTGGACGGTTTCAAGGTGTTCAACGACGCGATGGGCCCTGCTGTGGGAGATCGGGTGATCGTCGAGACCGGACGGCGCCTGGAGGCCTGTTTGAGGCACGACGATACGGTCTCCCGCCCGCAGAGCGGGTTCCCCATGATGGACACCGTTCTGTCCCGAATGGGTGGCGACGAATTCACGATCCTGCTGGAAGAAGTAAGCGATCCAAGCAATGCGATGCGGGTCGCGAAGCGAATCCTCTCCGCCGTGGCCGAGCCCCTGCTGGTGGAAGGACGCGAAGTGCGTACCTCGGCGAGCGTGGGCATCGCGCTGAGCAAGTCCACGCATGAGCTCGCTGTGGATTTGCTGCTGGATGCTGACGTCGCGATGCGCCGGGCCAAGGTTATGGGAGGATCCCGGTGCGAAGTGTTTGACGCGGCCGTGCACACCCGCGCCATCAACCGG
>Ga0307478_10003905_pt1 | contig 10842 bp, 12 predicted proteins | sample atmos_gasesECM4C_2_FD_203713 | JGI IMG/M metagenome (GOLD analysis project Ga0307478, IMG submission 203713) | Hardwood forest soil microbial communities from Morgan-Monroe State Forest, Indiana, United States - atmos_gasesECM4C_05 | ecosystem: Environmental > Terrestrial > Soil > Temperate...
TCGCTGATGAGTGAAATAGACGCCCCCATACTGTCGGGCCACTTTGGCCAGCTCCACAATCTCATCCGTTGAGGCAAAAGTGTCCGGAACGTACTCGAGCGCTGTGCTGATTCCCATAGCACCGTCCCGCATCGCTTGGGCGACGAGCTGACGCATCAGCTCAAGTTCTGCCGGTGATGCGGGCCGATTGACCGTTCCGATCACATAATTGCGGACGCCGCCCGCGCCCACGAAGGTGCCCAGATTGATGGCGGGTTTTGTCCGTTCAAAATGTTTGAAGTACTCGTCGAGCGTCGACCAATCCACTGTCACGCCATATTTCTTCGCGACTTCTTCGTTCTCCTTTTTCATGCGGTCGTTGATGGGAGCGATCGAACTGCCTTCGCCAGTGATTTCGGTGGTCACGCCCTGCGTGATTTTGCTCGCCGCGCGATTGTCGACCAGTACATTGAATTCCGACTGGCCCTGCACATCGATAAATCCTGGCGACACGACGAGACCTTTTGCGTCCAGGCGTTTTCGAGCCATCGCTTTGCTCAGGTCGCCGATGGCGACTATGCGATCACTGGCAATGGCAATGTCCCCTGCGACCCACGGGGCCCCGGTGCCGTCGACGATGTGCGCTCCGGAGATGATGAAGTCATAGTCCGGACGCTGCGCCGCGGCAAAGGTGGGAAGAAGCAGGAAAATCAAGCCAACGCAACGGGCGCAATGCTGGAATCTGCCGTTCATGGTGCACCTCAATCAAGTTGAAATGAGCATCGCGAACCGTTTCCGCGTAGCCCGCGCTATGGGCTCAGTGGAGGTATAGTCGCATTATCGCCTGCCGATCACTAGCCCGAAACGGGGTTGGGGGAAGCTTGTCTCATTTGGTACAGCTAAATAGCAGTTGCGCATCACTCTTTTTGTGTGGACAATGCGCGTTGCGATTCCCTCCAGAGGCAGGAAAATGCAAATGACCTTTCGCTCTTTGTCCCCCTACGCTCTCGGTATTGTCATGGCTCTGATTTCGGGCGCTGCTCCCACGCCACTTCTTGCGCAGACAAATCTGAAATATCAGGAGCCTTCCAAGGCCATCGTGGATCTCGTGGACACACTGCCTACGCCTTACGTGGAAGTGTCTCCAATGGATTCCTCAGGAAAAAAGTGGATGCTTATCGGATACATTTCGGGATTGCCTACGATTGCAGATCTCGCTCAGCCGGAATTACGCTTGGCGGGCCTGCCGTTCAATCCAAAGACCAATGGTCCGAGCCGAGGACGCTATCTCACTCGACTGGGTCTGCAAGCACTTCCTGCAGGAAAGGAAATTCCCGTGGCAGGCTTGCCCCGTGATGCAAAAATACGCTTCCCCACATGGGCGCCGGATGGGCGCCACTTCTCTTTTGTCAATATTAGTGATTACGCTGGGGACGCGGGTCAAAGGGTACTGCTGCCTTCGGCGTCTATGCTGCGAGCAAGGGTGCAATCCGCTCCTTCGTGCGTACCTGGACTACAGATCTGAAGGAGCGTCGCATCCGCTCTAGCGTTGTCAGTTCGGGTCCGATCAATACGCCGCTGGCGAACCGGCAATCTGCCGACGTCATTGCGCGGATTGTGTCCACTATCCCGATGGGACGCATGGGTGAACCCGAGGAAGTTGCTAAGGTGGCGTTGTTTCTGGCTTCGGATGACTCCAGTTTCGTCACGGGTATCGAACTGTTTGTTGACGGCGGCAGAGCCCAAATCTAGCCGAAAGGGCGGGAGACTTTTTCCGGGATCACTAGACAGCCGCGAGCGGCGGAACCGAGGAGCTAAGGCACTCTTCTCGAACGCGACAGAACAGCCTTCCACTCAAGACAATCTCTTCAGGTGCTCGCATGCCCTGGTAAAACCACCCGCCATCGCGAGTAGCTTGCACTCAACGTTCATTAAGAGGAGCCGTTCAGCGCGCTCCATGCGGCTAAAGAGTCCATGTAGTCTCTCCAATGAACGATTTTTCTGTTCTCAATCGTGATGACCGAAATGAACCTGTTGTCGTAGGGCGCACCGCTCGAGAGAATTTTGCCGTGCACTTCGTATTCGAGGATCACGACGCGACTATCCTGAGAACGATGCACAACGAGCGCGTCGCCGGAGTGAAGCTTGATCGTCTTGCCGTATCCCGAAAAGCTAGCCATCAAATTGGGTAGGCCTCGAATCGTCGTCGGCCAACCCGGGAAACGATATCGGAACTCGAAGAATGCGTCTTCGGCAATCGTGTCGAAATAATGGTTGCCATCAACGAGTCCGCGTAAGCCCTCCATGACGACTCCGAAGAAAGGATTGAGAGCTTCAAAAATCTCGTATTCGCCCTTCGGCATTACCATTTCCTTTCAGTTCACGGACTATCGCCAGGAAATGCATCACGCGCGCAACGGAGTGACACTCAGCTCGCTCCGGACGATAGGTGCCATTTGAGTGCCGAGGATTTCTATGGCGTGCAGCATTTTTTCGTGCGGAAGCGTCGAGACACCCATCTGGAATGTGACGCGGGAGATGCCGCCGAGAAGTTCGTTCACATAAAGGATCTTTTTCGCGACCGTTTTAGCGTCGCCGATTAGCAGCGCGCCAGTAGGTCCGCGGACGGCGTCAAACTGAGCGCGTGTGGTGGGTGGCCAGCCGCGTTCCTTGCCGATTTCGGTAAAAGTGTGCGCATAGCCTGGAAAGAATATTTCTGCGGCTTCGTCCGTGGTGTCCGCGAGAAAGCCGACGGAATGAAGGCCTACGGTGAGTTGCTCGGGCGAATGACCGGCGCGGCGTCCAGCCTCGCGATAGAGGTCTATAAGAGGCCTGAAGCGTCTGGGCTCACCGCCGATGATGGCCACCATAAGAGGAAGTCCGAGCATTCCTGCACGAACGAAGGATTCGGGGGTGCCGCCGACACCGACCCATATAGGCAGCGGATCCTGCAGCGGGCGAGGGTAGATTGCTTGGCCGGTAAGGGCCGCGCGGTGTTTGCCGGACCAGTGTACTTTGGTGCTTGCCCGGATTTTCAGGAGAAGTTCGAGTTTTTCCGCAAAGAGCGAATCGTAATCTTCAAGACGCAGCCCGAAGAGGGGGTAGGACTCAATGAAGGAACCGCGACCGGCGACAATCTCGGCGCGGCCCCGCGAGATCAAGTCGAGAGTCGCGAACTCCTGAAAAACGCGAACGGGGTCGGAGGCGCTGAGAACCGTGACTGCGCTGGTGAGACGGATATTTTCCGTGCGCGAGGCGGCAGCGGAGAGGACCACAACCGGAGCTGAGTCGAGGAACTCCGCGCGGTGATGTTCGCCAATGCCGAAGACGTCGAGGCCGACCCGATCGGCAAGCTCAATCTCTTCGAGTAGATCGCGCATGCGCTCCACGGGGCTGAGCGTTAGACCGGTGGCCGGGTCGGAAATAGCTGCTGCGAAACTGTCGATTCCAATCTGCATTTACGTCACTTCTCCAGGACAACTTTCATTTCGACTGGTCGGCGCACTACGCCGCTATGTCATCGTTGGCTTAAACACTTTGGATTGACTCCGGTCCCCAGACTCTCGGCGCGCTTCCCAAGCTTTTTCAATGTCGTTTGAAGAGCTCGCAACTCTTTCGGGTTCGCATCGGCAAAGACCTTCTTAACTTCGGCGGCGTGTTTGCGAAAAATCGGCGCGATCAATCTTTTGCCTTTTGGTGTGAGCGACACGACGCGGACGCGCCGATCCTCAGGACTTTCGACCCGGCTTACCAAGCCCCTTTCGACGAGGCGGTCAACGGCCGTGCTGATCGAGCCGGGCGTAAGGTACACCTTTGGGCCGATCGTATTCACCGGCAAAGGCCCTTTGTTGAGGAGTGCTTCGAGTATCCGGAAGTCGGTATCGTCGATCCCCGTCTCCCGAAGTCCCGCATAGAGATATTTCGAAGCCGCCTGAAAGGCCTTCATCAATACCAGCCAACAGTGAACCGGGTCTTCCGAGGTCTTATCCATGACCAAACTATTTTGCCCTTTTAAATAACCGATGTCCAGCAGTATGTATCTATATCAATAGACTTGGCATCAATACAGTATGTAAGAGAGGCACGCTGCATATGGAACATACAAATAAGAAGCTCATCGCCGTAATCGGCGCAACGGGGCAACAAGGAGGCGCCGTAGTACGCGCCCTTCAAGCTGGCAATCAATTCAAGGTACGCGCCCTGACTCGCAATCCGGCCAAGCATCGCGAACTCCTCGACGAAGTCATCCAAGCGGACTTGAATCGCCCCGAAACCCTTGCGGCTGCATTTGAAGGGGCACATGGCATATTTTTAGTCACAGATTTTTGGGAAGAAGGTACCGACGAGGCCAAGCAGGCGAGCGCCGCGGTCCGAGCCGCGAAGGATGCTGGTGTCAAACACTTGGTCTGGTCGACGCTCCCGGACGTAGAAGCGATCAGCGGCGGTAAGTTCCACGTTCCCCACTTTACCGGCAAGGCGAAGATAGATCGGATAGTCAAGGACGCGGGGTTTCCGAACCATACGTTTGTCATCGCGCCTATGTACTACCAGAATCTTGTGGGCGTTCTTGCTCCGCAAAAACAGACTGACGGATCCGTAGGCTGGGCTCTCCCGCTTGATCCAACTGTGCGAAGCATCCATATGGGCGACATTACAGAACTTGGCGACATCGTGGCCGGAGCATTCGCGCGCCCCGATCAGGCCGGCCATGGCGAGTACCTGCCCCTAGTCGGCGATTTCATGAGTTTCAATGAAATCCTGGACACGCTAAATCGACAGGGTCACAACTTGTCATTCAAACAAGTGCCAAAGGAAGTCTACGCGGGTCTCTTTGCTGGAGCCGCCGAGATAGCTGAAACGTTCAGTTACTTCCAGGCGCACACCTACTTAGGTTCCGATTCGTACGACCAAATTGCACTCGCAAACAAAATTGCAGGCCAGCAACCGACGAAGTTTTCGGCGTGGGCCCAGATGAATTTCCCGGCTCCAAAGAACGCCCACTCAGCAGCACGCTGATTGAAAAACGAAAGGAAGTCGATTTTAGCCGGTGCAGACAAACTTAGTTTGCGGGGTTGCTCGTAAGCGGATTCAACAAGCAAAAGGAGGAAGTACATGGCAACGAATTCGATCGCAATTTCCAAGAATGCGGAGGCAACAAGCTTTTGGCAGGGTGCAGTGGTCGTTTTGGGGCGGTTTTTGTTCGCGCTGATTTTCCTGATGGCTGGCGCCAATCACTTTAACAAGCAAAGCATCGGCTATGCGGCTTCGCAAGGTGTGCCTTTGGCTGCGATCGCGGTTCCCCTTTCCGGCGTGCTGGCCATCGCCGGCGGCCTCAGCATCTTGCTGGGCTACCGCGCGAAACTTGGCGCTTGGCTCATCGTGCTTTTCCTGGTCCCTGTCAGCTTGATGATGCATAGGTTCTGGACGGTAACCGATCCTATGATGTCGCAGATCCAAATGATTCTGTTCATGAAGAACGTCTCCATGCTCGGCGGCGCCTTGCTGATTTCTCAGTTCGGTGCAGGACCGTTCAGTCTGGACGCACGACGCTCGCGCTAAAAGCGCCCAAAAGGAGAGAAGCAATATGCACAATCAATCCGAAACACCGAGTCTTGCTGCCGTCAGAACACCGATATCACAAGGGGCCCTCGATCAGCTATTCCGCGAAGCGCGGACCCACTCCACGTGGCTTCCCGAGCCCGTACCAGTAGAACTCCTGCGCAAGGCTTACGAATTGGCGCGTCTCGGGCCGACGAGCGCTAACGGCTCGCCTGCCAGATTCGTTTTTTTAACCACTACAGGTGCCAAGGCGCTCCTCAAGCCAGTTCTTGCGCCCGGCAATGTCGACAAAACCATGGACGCTCCTGTGACAGTAATCATCGCCTGGGACACGGAATTCCATGAGCACCTTCCCAGGCTCTTTCCACAGGCTGACATGCGCTCGTACTTTGTCGGAAATAAACCTCTCACTGAGGAGAACGCCTTCCGCAACAGCTCGCTGCAAGCGGCTTACTTCATCCTGGCCGCACGCGCTCTGGGATTGGACTGCGGGCCGATGTCCGGTTTCGACGCTGACAAACTGAATGCGGCATTCTTTCCGGACGGCAAGTGCAAGGTCAATCTCCTGTGCAACTTGGGTTATGGAGACCCAAGCAAGCTCCACCCACGCAATCCTCGGCTGAATTTTGAGGAGGCATCCGTCATTCTCTAAAGGTTCGAATTCGCCTGCAAACCAGTACTGCCGACCATTCCATGCGCGGTTCGTGTTGGATTCTCAATCGCCGCTTCGAGATCAACTACATTCGTCGATTGAAAATGGAGAATCGTAATCCGCCCATTCTCCTTCGACAGAATTGCCAACTGCCTAGCGTGGGTTTCGATTTCGACGCCACCTCTAAGAACTGTACTCCGGAGATCCGCCGTGAGCATGCCGACAGATCCTTTCGTCCGGATGAGAACGTCATTCACATCGAAAGAAGTGAACCTTATGGAGTGTTGGCGCAAATCAGCGAGGATTTCTCCTTTCGTAAGCGTATCGCCGTTCGGGCGCACCAGCATGTAGTCGTCCGCGTACATCTGCTCGAGTAACGCTATGTCCCCGGACTTTAGCGCTTCCAGAAACGTTTCATAAAATGCCCCGACTTCTTCCGTACTGATCATGGCAACTGAGTTCTCTCTACCACACTCAGCCGCAAAGGAATAGCTCGATGTCATTTGTTGCCTCTCGTCTTTGATCCACATGTGTCGTGGATCGGCTCCCTAGCCTGCCTGCGCGCGCGAAAGCAACTCACGTGCGAGTTCACCTTCGGCTTGGAGCCAATCGTCCAACTCACGGCCTGGTTGTTCGCCGCGTTCGAGATAGATCTCGTATGCGCGACGTCTGATTTCCTCGTCTCCCGCCGAGTTCCTTGTCGAAGCCTCTTCCGGCGTCACCTTGACCGAGGCCGCTTGCGACCCTGTACTTCCATTTCCCTTCGGTTTTGACGACATACTCATCTCCTTTTTCTGTGTAACTCCACTGCGTGTCATACGAAATCCAGCGCACTCTAGGCGGCTCCATTCTTGGTAATTAGCACCATGCGGAACCTTGCCTTGCCTTGCATCATGCGCGCATATCCATCGGCCGCTCGCTCAAGGGGAACTGTCTCGATCATCGGGCGGATATTCTCCAGGACGCTGAAAGCAAGGGTGTCCTCGCCATCGATCGGCGTACCGGTCAGGCTTCCATAGACCGAACGTCCTCCAAAGACGAGCGGGAACGCATTTAATTGGATCGGCTCCTGCGGTACACCGACTACGATGAATTTCCCGCGAGCTGAAAGACCGGAAACAAGTGGCCCCATCGCATCCCCACTGGTGGCGGTCGCGAGAATCGCTCTGGCCCCACCCATACGCTGCAGTACTGCGGCGGCATCGTCGACAGCAGTATCGATATAGACGTGCGCGCCCAAATCCTTCGCAAGCTTTTCCTTCTCGCGCCCTCGACCGATTGCGACAGTATGGAAACCCATGTGCCGCGCAAACTGAACACCAAGATGCCCGAGGCCACCAATGCCCTGCACGGCGACCAGATCTCCAGCACGCAAGCCGGCGTTGCGAAGAGCGTTGTAGGTGGTGACACCTGCGCAGAGGAGAGGCGCGGCTTCTGCGGAACTGAGCTCGTCAGGAATTGAAGCCATGCCGCGCACCTCAGCGATCATCAGTTCCGCATATCCTCCATCCGCGGTCACTCCCAGCACCACGGGGTTCTGACAGTTCACAGTGTCTCCACGCCTGCACGGCTCGCACACCCCATCTTCGCCGGCGATCAAGCCGACACCGACCCGTTGACCGATTTTCCATTTGGACACTCCGCTGCCCAAGGCCTCAATCCGGCCAACGACTTCATGCCCCGGGACACGCGGCAGAGTCAGACCTGGGTAGACGCCCATGACCGTTGCTGCATCGGTATGACAGATTCCGCAAGCTTCTACCCGAATCCGAACTTGACCAGGTCCAGGCTCAGAGACTCGTCGTTCCACGACTCGAAGCGTGCCGGGCGCGGAGACTTCCACTGCTTTGTATGTACTCTTCATTTGCATGTCCTCTCACTTGTGTTCCATTCGATGTCCGCAACCGCAGGGCAGATTCATTTCTCATCCCACTGGCGAATCGGCGTCGCCAGGTATAGATCGGTTCCGTCTGGCAGAGGCGCGACGTACGGCATTCCCGCATCCGCGGATGAACAAATAGCTCTTCATGTCGCTGTCTCTCTCCTTCCGATTTCCTTCCATGGGTTGGACGGGCTTCTTACACTCACAAACCTTCTTCGGCCTTTGGACGCGCCACGACTAGATTGCGGTACGTGCATTCTTTTCATATAGAGTATGCGTAGGACACAATTGACACCGTGCTTTGAACGCAGACCCCAACACCTGCGCGATCATCAGGTGGCGTATGATCAACCCGAATGAACTTATTTGACCTCGAAGCGTTTGCCTCCGTCGTGGAAACCGGATCGGTTGTCGCCGCGAGTGCGCGTCTGCACCTGAGCCAGTCCGCTATCACGCGGCGCATTCAGAATGTAGAAAGCGAGTTGAATATTCCTTTGTTGCATCGCGACGCCCGGCCGCTACGACCGACGAAAGCCGGGCTCGAAATTTACGAACACGCCCGGCGAGTGCTGTCTTCGATGAGCGATCTTAGGTCCGCCTTCGCCGAAGGGGCCGAACTTTCCGGTGAGTTTCGCTTTGGCATTACCAGAGAGCTTGGGGATCTGACTCTGACCTACCCGATCGACCGGCTGCAAAGTGAATACCCGCGGCTCAAACTTCAAGCAATCGCCGAATGGTCAAATGAACTACTAAAGCGAGTCCATTTACGTCAGATCGACGTCGCGGTCGCACTACTGCCCGAGGAGAGCGTTCTTCCCGAACATGTGGCCGGAGAGGTCATCACCACAGACCCCATCCTCGTCATCGCTGCGAAGAAAATGCCTTTCAAGAGAACCTGCACTCTGAAAGACCTATCTGCGCACCCGTGGATCGTCAATCCGCCCGGGTGCGGTGGCCGCGAACTCCTTCGGGGAACGCTAACCGGGAGTCGGTTGCCTTTCAAGATTGGAGTCGAAGCGTATGGAGTGGAATTGAAACTTGCGCTTGTGGCCAAGGGGCTCGGACTCGGCCTCATCCATCCGAAGATCCTCCCAACATCTCCTTTCCGGAAGGAGGTTCGAGTAATTTCGGTGAGCGACTTTCGTCCTCGCCTATCGACGTGGGTCCTGCATTCCCCACAGGTTGGCAGGCTGTCGGGCCCCATCACCAGTCTCAGTGAGACTTTAAAACGCCGTTTGCTCAACGGAAACCCAAGAGGGTCATCGAAAACTTAGCAATGTTGTGCTATCCAGCTGCAAGCAGATGTGCAGACAGCCGCGCTTAGATGCCCCCGTCAGACACAGAGGAGTTGTTTATGACAATGCACGGTACGAAGCGTTTGAAGCTCTCAGGCTTTTAATAGAATCCCAGGTTGATCATCGAATGAGATTGCGCGCAACAATGGCATGCGCCGTTTTTGAAGCGTATCTTTATGATGAACCAGTTATAGGCCGGGACCCAAGATGGAGAACGTCATGAGCTCCGCGCAATCGCAACTCAAGCCGGACCACAAAGTACAACCGAGTCACGCTGTGGGCGTGGTGCACCCGGCCGGTTCTGAATCCAAAGATGGGTCGAGTACGACGCCCGCATCGCAGGCGGAATCCCTGTTAGCTACGAAAAAACTAGCGTCCGGAACAAACACTGATCTTGGAGAGCGGAAACCCGCCAAGAAGGCCGTCCGCCCAAACGAGCAGAGCCTGCGTCTGATCGACGACAGCATTCCTGGGTTTGTGTCTATCTTGAATGCGGCAGGCGAGGTCGAATTGCAGAACCGTCAAGTCTTGGAATATACGGGCAAGACGGCTGAGGAAATGAAGAATTGGGCGGCCAACGAAACCCTTCATCCGGATGACCTTCCTCATGTGATCGACGCCTGGAGGCGCGCGATCGAAACTGGAGAGCCGATAGATCTTGAGCATCGTAGCCGTGGAGTCGATGGCGTATACCGTTGGTTCCACGCACGTGGTCGTCCGCAGCGCGACACCGAAGGTCAGATTATCCGTTGGTATAACTTGGTGACGGATATCGACGAGCGCAAGCGCGCTGAGGATGAATTAAGGAAGGCTTTCGAAAAAATAGCCAAATCCGAAGCCGAGCTTCGAACAATCATCGATGCGATACCTCAGCTCATCACGGCTATTGGGACGGACGGAAAATTTCAGTATGCGAATCAGGCTGTACTGGAGTACACCGGCCTGACGAAAGAAGAACTCCGGCTGGAGTGCTCTCATCCGGTCTTTCATCCGGAGGATTCCAAGAGATTGCACGACGAGCGCGAAGCGGCGATCTCGCGGCGGGTCCCCTTCGAGTACGAACGACGAATTCGCCGGAAGGATGGTCAGTTCCGTTGGTTCTTGGTCCAACACAAACCGCTGCTGGACGAACGAGGAGAAGTCATCCGCTGGTATGCGACCAGTACCGACATCGACGATCGCAAACATGCGGAGGAAAGAACAAGGCAAGAGAACTTCGCGTTGCGAGAGCAAATCGATCAGGTCTTCATGTTTGAGGAGATCGTGGGCTCCTCGCCCGCGTTGAAAAGTGTCCTTTCCAGCATTGTGAAGGTTGCTCCTACCGACTCTACGGTACTCATTACCGGCGAAACAGGAACCGGGAAGGAGCTGATTGCGCGTGCCATACATAAGAGTTCGCAGCGTGCTGGCCAGGCTTTTATCAGTGTGAATTGCGCCGCGATTCCTTCTTCGCTCATCGCCTCAGAATTGTTTGG
>Ga0307478_10003908_pt1 | contig 10832 bp, 6 predicted proteins | sample atmos_gasesECM4C_2_FD_203713 | JGI IMG/M metagenome (GOLD analysis project Ga0307478, IMG submission 203713) | Hardwood forest soil microbial communities from Morgan-Monroe State Forest, Indiana, United States - atmos_gasesECM4C_05 | ecosystem: Environmental > Terrestrial > Soil > Temperate...
CTTCATTCTGCCAGACAAGAATTATCCCGACACTCCGAAGCAGGTCTGGACGCAAGGCGAATCCGAAGATACGCGGTACTACCTGCCCACCTACGATTACCCAAACGACCGGCTCACGACAGAAACAACTCTGACAGTGCCGTCGGAGTGGCTGACGGTTTCGAATGGAAAATTGATCAGCACGACCGATGCGGGCGGCGGCATGAAAACCTGGACGTGGCGGGAGTCGCTGCCAAGTTCCACGTATTTGTTTACGGTAGTTGCGGGAGAGTTCGTCGAAGCCAAAGACAAATGGCGAAATATCCCGGTGACGTACTACGCGCCGAAAGACCGCGGAGACCGAGTGCTGCCGAATTACGGCCGGACGCCGGCGATGATCGAGTACTTCGGCAAACGGCTGGGCGTCGACTATCCCTGGGAGAAATACTCGCAATCGATGGTGGATGATTTTGTAGCGGGGGGAATGGAGAATTCGAGCGCCACGACCAATACTGCCAGCTCACTGCGCCATCCCAAACTTATTCCGGAATTTCCGACCGACGAGGACCCGTTGATTTCGCACGAACTGGGGCACCAGTGGTTTGGAGACCTGGTAACGTGCAAGGACTGGGGAAACATCTGGCTGAACGAGGGTTTTGCGACGTTCATGGAGTACATGTGGATGGAAGGGCATTTTGGAAAAGATAAGGCGGATTTCGACCGTTGGGAATCGGTGCGGAACTGGTTCATGATGCACAACCTTTATGCCAAGCCGATCGTGCGGCACGATTTTGACGATTCGAGCGAGTTCGACGGAAACGCGTATGCCAAGGGCGGGCTGGTGTTGTACATGCTGCGGCACGAACTGGGAGACGACGCGTTCTACGCGGGACTGAAACATTATCTGGAAGTGAACCGTGGCAAGAATGTGGTGACCGCGGACCTGATCAAAGCAATTGAAGAAGCGACACACACGAATGTGGATCAGTTCTTCGACCAGTGGGTCTGCGGAGCAGGTGCGCCGAAATTTGAGGTCAGCTACAGCTACGACGCGGAGAAAAAGCAGGTGGCGCTGACGGTGCAGCAAACGCAGAAGGTGGAAGGGCGCGTGGGATTGTTCCGCGTTCCGGTGGACGTGGAAATCACGAATGCCAGCGGGGCAAAGCTATATCCGATCGTTGCCTCTAAGGCGACGGAGACGTTCCCGTTTCCATCGGAATCCGGGCCGCAGATGGTGTTGTTTGACAAGGGCACGCAGGCGTTGAAGTCGGTCGAGTTCAAGAAGGACAAGAGAGAATGGCTGTATCAAGTGAAAAGCGCCGACGAATTGGGGGACCGGGCCGATGCGGCGGTAGCTCTGGGAAGGATGAAGGGAGACGAAGACGCCGTCGCGGCGTTGGGAGAAGCGTTACGACGGGATAAGACCACCGGCGTGCGTACCGTTGCCGCAGAGTCGCTTGGAGAATTGGGCGGTCCTTCCGCAGCGAAACAATTGTTGGATGCCTTGCCAACGGCCACGGAGCCAGAGTTGCGCGCCAGGGTCCTAGAGACTTTTGGTAAGTTCAAAGACAACGCCGAAGTTGTCGCCAAGGTGGAGTCTCTCGCGAAAGAGGACGGTTCCTACCGGGCGCGAGCCGCGGCTCTCGAGGCAATGGCTCGGCTCAAAACGCCGAATGCCTTCGAAACACTGAGTGCGGCCGTGAACAGCGAGTCTCCGGACGGATTTCTGCGAAACGCGGCGCTGCGGGCTCTAGGGCCTCTGGGAGACGACAAGGCCGTGCCGTTGTTGCGCGAATGGGCGGCGCCGGGAAAAGAAATTCCATCGCGACAAGCGGCGATCAGTAGTCTCGCCAACCTCGAGAAAGACAATAAGGAAATCACCAACCAGATCGCGGGTTATCTGGCCGAACCGCACTTTCCGATTCGTATTGCCGCTATCTTCGCGTTAGGCGCGCGGGGCGATACTTCGGCGATCCCGGCGCTTGAGGCGCTCCTGAAGAGCAATGATCTGAGCATCGAAATGGCGCCGATGATTAAAGAGCAAATCGTCCGATTGAAGAAATCTCCTGCGAAAGGCGGTGCGCACGCCGGCATGGGCGAGGGAGGAGATCGCACGGAAACCGCAGCAAAGGGCGCAGACGATCAACGGATGAGCCGCCTGGAGCACTTGGTGCAGGAGATGAGCGAGCGGCTGAAAGTGATCGAGAGTCGGCTGCCTCCTGCGCCGAAACAGTGAGAATCTAGGGTCCGGCGAGCAGAATGCGAAGGTCGCGCAGGTTGTTCCCCGTAGGGCCGGTTACGATAGCGTCGTTGAGCTTCGAGAAAAAGGAATAAGCGTCGCTTTCGCGGAAGGCGGAGGCTGGATCGAGACCGAGCGAGTTTGCGCGGGCGAGAGTTTCTCCGTCGGCCACGGCACCTGCAGCCGGACTGTTTCCATCGATGCCATCGGTGCCGACGCTGAGGACGGTAATTTTTTGGCCGGCAATTCTTTCTACGCACGCCAAGACGAAAGCCGAGTTCCTGCCCCCGATCCCACTACCTGTTACGGGAGAACTGAGTTCACCGTCGGCGATGACGGCAACCCGCTCGCCCGGATTCGAACGTTTCCAGTCTTCCAATTGGGAAAGCAAGTTGTCCGCGGCCCTTTCGACGGGCCAATCGTCGGTCGAATTGTCGCAGCAACTGAGATAGCCGTGAGCTTCCGTGGCGTGGTGAACGCAGTGAAACAAGTCTTCCATGCCCAAAAGCAGAACAAAATGCGCCTTCGCAAAAGCGGGATGGCCCGGCTTCGGCGTTTCCGGCATGAGACCGGCGTCGAGCCAACGCAGAAGCGACGGAGGAAGCCGGTTTCGCAAATCGTATTGAGCGAAGACACGTTTCGTGTCTGCGATGGTGGTGGGATCGGGCAGCGTGGGTCCCGAAGCCAGCGCGGCTTCCTTTCCAGCAGGAACATCGGTAACGGCGAACGTAATTTTTGTGGCGCGTCCTGCGGCAACAGCGAGGCGGCCGCCTTTGACGGCGGAAAGATGGCGGCGCACGGTGTTCATCGCGTCGATGGGAGCGCCGCAGGTGACAAGCGCGCGATGCACCGCCTGAACATCCTCCAGAGTCATGTCCGGATTGAGCGGAAGTTCAAACAGCGCGGAGCCACCGCCGGAAAGAAGAAAGAAGACCAGTGTGCGTTCATCGCATAAGCGAAGCAGGCGCAGGACAGTTTCGCCGGCGCGCCAGCTATCGATATTCGGAATCGGATGGCCACCGAGGAAAAATTGAAAATCCGGCAAGGCAGTTGGAGAATTGGTTGGCGCGACTACGATACCCGAGGGAGAGATTCCATCCGGGAGAATTGCAGCCAGGCCGGTGACCATGGCATGAGCGGCTTTACCGATGGCAATAACCAGCACGCGGGAAAAACGCGCACAATCTAGGGTGCAGTCCGGCAGTTCGAGGCGGGTGCCTTCAACGTGGAGCTTTCGTTCGATCACAGAAGGGATATCAATCGAGGAGAGAGTTTGGCGAAAGATTTCCCGCGCGATCTGCTTTGTGGGTGGCATCAGTGCGCCCCCTCCAGTGCTGCTACGTTTTGAGAATATCCGGATTCAGTATATTCGGAGGACGCTGGCCGTTGAACATGGCAACAATGTTGTTGGCGGCCATCACGGCCATTTTGGTGCGCGTCTCGAGCGAAGCGGAGGCAATGTGCGGGGTCAGCACCACATTGGAGCGCTTCAGCCCGGGATGGAGGAAAGGCTCGTTCTCAAACACATCCAGGGCCGCGCCCGCGATTTTCTTGTTTTCGAGAGCGGCGATGAGAGCGGCTTCGTCGATCACAGGCCCGCGCGAGGTGTTGATGACAAATGCCGTCGGCTTCATGCGTAGAAATTTGGGACCGTTGAACATTCCACGTGTTTCAGGAAGCAGAGGTACGTGCAGGCTGATGAAATCGGATTCAGCGAGAAGCGAATTCATGTCGCAAAATTCCGCGTTAACGGATTTCTCGACCTCTTCGGATGCGCGAACGGCATCCGTATAGATGATTTTCATCTGAAAGCCGGAAGCGCGCCGGGCGACAGAGCGGCCGATGCGGCCGAAACCGACGATCCCGAGCGTCTTGCCCCAAACATCCGCGCCGCAGAGCTGATCGAGATTCCAGCCCCTCCAGTTGCCGGACCGCGCGAGCGCTTCGCCTTCGGCCACGCGACGAGCAACGGCCATCAGCAGGGTCCAGGCAAAATCGGCCGTGGTTTCGTCAAGGACACCGGGGGTGTTGGTCACGACCACACCGCGTTTCGTGCAGGCATCGACGTCGATGTTGTCGTAGCCGACGGCGACATTGGAAGCGATGCGCAATTTCGGGGCGGCGCGGAGAAATTCTTCGTTGACTTTTTCCGTGAGCAGACAGATGAGTCCGTCCTTATCCTTCACGTGGCGAAGCACTTCGTCGCGGGGGGGCCGCTCGGAATCTGTCCAATATTGCATGTCGCAGTTGGCATCGAGAATGTTGCGGGCTGGTTCGAACAATTGATGGGTCGAATAGACCTTCGGTTTGGCCATGCACTCGCCTCAGCAGCTTTGTGGCCTCCTACACTAACACAGCTGATTCATGGAGCGGAGGCAGGGATTGCAAGCCCGGCAAGAGTCTAACTATAGTGAAGGGGTGAATTCAAAACGAGCCACGGTGATTTCCTCGCTTGTCCGCGAATTGAAATCGTTGCTTGGGCCGGAAAATGTACTCAGTGCGACGGAAGACTTGTGCCTGTACGAGTTCGACGGCTCGGTGGAAAAGGCTCGGCCCGAACTTGTCGTTTTTCCACACACAACGGAACAAGTATCTCGAATTGTAAAACTGGCAGCGAAGTATCAGGTGCCGGTAGTAGGACGAGGAGCCGGCACTGGCTTGTCGGGAGGCGCGCTCGCGCGGGGCGGCGGCGTGATGATCGTTTTCGCGCGGATGAACAAGATTCTCGCGATCGATCTCGAAAGCAGGCGGGCCGTGGTGCAGCCGGGCGTGGTGAACCTGGACATCACGCGGGCCGTCGAACATGCGGGCTTGTATTTTGCGCCTGACCCCTCGAGCCAAAAATCCTGCACGATTGGCGGAAACGTCGCCGAGAACGCCGGCGGGCCGCACACACTGGCGTACGGCGTCACGACAAATCACATTGCGGCGCTGGAACTGGTGATGCCGGATGGCGAGATTGTGCGCGTCGGGAGCAAGAACGGCGATGCGCCGGGCTACGACCTTTGCGGACTTTTCGTGGGAAGCGAGGGAACGCTGGCGCTGGTAACAGAGATCACGGTGAAGCTTTCGCGGAAGCCGGAGGCGGTGAAAACGCTGCTGGCCATTTTCGACGCAATCGAGGATGCGTCGCAGACGGTTGTGGAAATAACGGCGCGCGGAATCACGCCGGCAGCCTGCGAGATGCTGGACGGCTGGACGCTGCAAGTGGTGGAAGACTACATCCAGGCGGGATTTCCGCGATACAGCGCCGCGGTGTTGCTGTTGGAGGTCGAAGGATTGCGAGAAGCGGTGGAAGCGCAGGCAGCTGCGGTTGACGAGGTGTGCCGAACGTGTCACGCACGCGAGGTGCGCGTGGCGCGGGATGACCATGAGCGGGATCTGCTGTGGAAAGGGCGGAAGAACGCTTTCGGAGCCCTGGGGCGGCTGGCGCCGAGCAATTACGTGCTGGACGGCGTGATACCGCGTTCGAAGCTGCCTCAGGCCTTGACGCACATCCTCGGGATTGGCAAGAAGTACGGCTTCCATGTCGGCAATATTTTTCACGCGGGGGACGGGAATCTGCATCCGATTGTGCTTTATGACCCGCGAGACTCTCAGCAATGCAAGAACGCAATCGCGGCCGCGGAGGAAATCATCCGCTACTGCGTGGAATTAGGCGGAGCGCTCACGGGAGAACATGGCGTGGGGATGGAGAAGAATGAACTGATGTCGCTGCTCTTCAGCGAAGCAGATTTTGACCTGATGCGAAGGGTGCATGATACGTTCAATCCGGATTCGTCGCTGAATCCCGGAAAGATTTTCCCGCTGAGCAAGGGCTGCGGGGAGATTCGAATCAGGAGCAAAGAAGCGACTGGTGCAAGATGAGCACGACAGCGAGTCTGGCCGCGCGACTAGAAGGAACGATCGGGAGGCATCGCGTGGTGTCCTCTGAGGAAGAACTCGCGGAGTATGTGGTCGATGGAATTGTGCCCGGGGCGATCGTGAAACCGCATTCGGCGGAAGAGGCTCGAGAAGTGATGCGATTCGCCGCGGCAGATAAATTGGCGCTGATACCGGTCGGGTCGCGCAGCAAATGTGACATCGGGATGCCGCCGGCGCGGTATGACATTGCCTTGGACATGACCGGGATGCGCGAAATCGCGCACTACGATGCGGGCGATCTGACACTGAGCGTGGATGCGGGAACGCCACTGCGCCAATTGGAGCACGTGTTGGCGGAAAGCCAACAGTTTTTGCCGCTCGCGGTTCCGTGCTTTGAGAGTTCGACGGTGGGTGGCGCGATCGCTTCGGGGATTGACTCGGTGCTTCGGCAGCAATATGGAACGGCGCGGGATTTCTTGATCGGCGCCGAATTTGTGGATGGCAAAGGCAATATCTGCAAGAGCGGCGGGCGGGTAGTGAAAAATGTGACGGGGTACGACCTGCACAAGCTGCTGATTGGGTCGCTCGGCACAATTGGAGTGATTACGCGGTTGAATTTCAGGACATTCCCCCTGGCAGCAGCGTACGGCGGGCATGTTGCGAGCTTCGAAAGCGCCGAGCGCGCGCTGGCATTTCGAAACGCGGTGGAGGCAAGTGGCTTGCCGGTCGCGAACCTCGAGTTCCTGAGCCCAAGAACAGCCGCGATCACGAAAGCGATCCTGGAAAAAGAGGACCGGCCGGTGCCGGGCTGTGTGGAGGGCAGTTCGTGGGCGGTGTACGCGTCGTTTGAAGGAAACGAGAGGGTAGTGGAGCGGGTCGCACAGGACGTAGAGCGGCTGGCGCGTGACGCCGGAGCGAGACAGGACGAACCGCTAGATGCAGGCAGCGATGCGCAACTTGGGGGAGCGCTGCGCGAAGCGTTCGAGTGGCTGCGATGGGCCGCGCCCGCGGTGGCGCTATTCCGCATCACAATGCCGCGAATTCTGCCGCAGAGCCTTGCAGCGCTCAGCCGACCGGAAGATTCCCTCCGGAGAGCGCTGCTGGTGCGCGCAGGCGGCGTGGTGTATTTCTCGGTGATGGGGGACTCCGAGGACGAGGAAACGATTGCGGCGTTTGAAACAATGGCGAAAGACATTTTCGCTCTTGCGGCCGAGAAACAAGGCCAGGCAACTTTGCTGCACGCGCCACTGGGATTGAAAAAGCGGTTGAGCGTGTGGGGACTAGCGCGGGGTGATTTCTCGTTGATGAAAAAAGTGAAGCAGGCATTCGACCCGGACGGCATTTTTGCGCCTCGGAGATATGTCGGAGGTCTGTGAGTTGGTGACCCAGGCAACAATTCCGGGCACGGTTCCCGTGTATGAAGATTTTGCGCGGTGTGTGCACTGCGGACTGTGCCTGAATCACTGCCCGACATACCGCCTGTGGCACCTGGAGGCGGATTCGCCTCGTGGACGCGTGCGGCAGATGATCCTGGTAAACGAGCGGCAATTGCCGATGGGGAGCGGCTTCGTCGACCACATCGATAAATGCCTGGATTGCCGGTCGTGCGAAACGGCGTGCCCTTCGGGCGTGGAATATGGAAAGCTCGTCGAGCACGCGCGCGCACGAATTGAGAATGAGTATCGCCGGCCATGGTTTTCGCGCGTCACACGGAGCTTTGCGTTTAAGCATTTGCTGCCTTTTCCCTCGCGGATCGCCACCGCGGGAAAGTTGTTGCGTTTCTACCAGCGCTCGGGCTTGCAGGCGTTCGCACGTGGAACGGGCATCTTGAAACTGTTGGGACTGGACGAGCGGGAGCGTTTGCTGCCGGCGGTGGATGAGAGGTTCTTTTTTGACCAACTGGGGAGGTCCTTCCCCGCGGTGGGCACAAGGCGGGCGCGCGTGGCGTTTTTTGCAGGATGCGTGGCGAATGTGGCGTTCGCGCGACTGAATGAAGCGACGATTCGTGTGCTCGCGGCAAATGGCTGCGAGGTTGTAGTGCCGTGCGGCCAGCTCTGCTGTGGAGCGCTGGCAGCGCACGCCGGTGTGCGCGAAACGGCGCGCGAACTCGCGCGAAAGAACATCGCCGCATTTGGAAATGACGAGTTTGACGCGATCGTGACGAACGCGGCGGGTTGCGGATCCACACTGAAAGAGTACGACCACCTGTTCACCGCGAATGAGCCAGAGCATGAGGCCGCGCAGGCTTTTCGAAGCAAAGTGAGAGACGTGACGGAATTCCTGGCGGCTCTTGGACTCTCTGCCAAATTGAAGCCCGTGAAGATGCGAGTCACATACCAGGATTCCTGTCACCTGTTGCACGGACAAAAGGTGCGGGAAGCGCCGCGGCAATTGCTGAAAGCGATCCCAGGAGCGGAATTCGTGGAGTTGCCTTACTCGGACATATGCTGCGGGTCGGCAGGCGTGTACAACGTGACGCAAACAGAAGCTTCACTCGAATTGCTGGCGGAGAAAATGGGGTATGCGAAGAAAACGCGCGCGCAGGTGATTGCCACGGCGAATCCGGGTTGTTTGCTGCAGATGCGCGCAGGAGCGGAGATGCACGGTACGGGCCAGGAAGTGCTGCATGTGGTGGAACTGCTCGAGCGCGCTCTGGATGGCTAGGCAGTGCGATGTAGCCGCCCGAGGAGCCTGGTCTTTCTAGGCATTTTGCAAAAAAGCAGATCCCTCGCTTTGCTCACAGGCGCAAAGGACCGGTTGGGATGACGATTGCTGCCACCAGCTTGCACGAACCGTCGAATCAGCGCTCGCCGATGAGGTAACGGCAGCCGCGCGGGCCTATGATAGCGGAGTGCACGGCATTTGCGGGAACGTCGCAGCGCTCGCCTGCGTGATACGTTTTCGTTTCGCCAGCCATGCGGAGGATCATTTCCCCGCGTAGGATAATGTGCGCCGTCTCGCTACGGTGCGTGTGATCCGGATAGCGCGCGTTCGGTACGTCCTCCCAGGCGTAGACATGCGAGAAGCCTTCGCGGCGGAGTTGGGAGGTGAGGCCAGCTTCGTCCATCGCGAGATTCTAACGCGACAGGCGCCGGCGTGAAAGCCAGCGCGGCATACAAGGGAGAGTAGACCGCCTCAGAAGGCGGCCCTGACTACAAAAGCACGTGATCCGTCGCCCGCGGCAGGCTGCCGCGTCCAAAAACGACGACGCCCTCCCTGCAGAAATGGGGGTCGCTGCAGAAAGGGCGCGCCGTCTTCAGGAGAGAAGATCGTCGAAAACTATTCGGATGGGGGCGGAACTGCGGTTTCCGGCCCACCCCTAGGTCCCGCGCCGGGGCCGTGCTTGCCGCCATGACGCAGCGAGGCTTGCTTGACGGTGTAATCCGAAGGCACGCTGAAGAGCGCGGCCGCCGGCTCCGAGCGCTGAATGTTGGTCAGGGTGTAGGTGGTTTGACCGAAGCGGGGATCGTTGCGAGTGATTTGCACAACGACCTGCAGATCAGGCGAATACCATTGTTCGCTGGTGATGATGATGGGGTTGGCGTTGCCGATTTGTCCGGCAGGAATCGTGCGCGTATAACGGGTGCCCTGAGTGTTGATGCCATTGATGGTCTGGGAGCCCAAATCCTGTTTCTTCAGAGTGCCGTTGGAAATTTCTTCCTGGATACGTGCTTGGAATCGGCTCTGGAGGCCGCCAGGGTGCCCTCCCGGAGGAGTAGGCAATTGTTCGGCGATCTTCGTATCGGCGTGGAGGATGTAGCCGGCGGAGGCGACGGGATCATGAATCATGACGACGGAATGGGATTGTCCGGAAGCGGCGAGGGGTCCAAGGCCGGGAAAGGTAGTCTCGCGACGGGTGCGTCCCTGGCTATCACGATAGATGTTGGCCTGGACTTTGCGGTCGATGGTGTTACCGTCGGCCAGGGTTTGCCTTGTCTCGGTGACACCAACGGCGCTGTAGGGCGCGCCGGTGACGACTTTGCCCGGGTGCATTTCACCGAAGCCGAGGATTTCCATGCGCGGTCCGGTCAAACCCCCGGGCATAGCGAAGTCCGGTGCGGGAGGTGGTTCCGGAGGCGGTTCTTGCGCTTTGACGGCGTTAGCGGCGAGCAGGAGCGCTCCGCCCCACAGAATACGGCTGAACATGCTTTTCATCATTCTCTCTTTCTCCTCTTCTCTCCTGCGCTGGGGCACTCGGCCACCAGAAAGTCAATCCGTAGATTGCGGCAGGCGCACGGCCTGCGGCAGTCCCTCATCGCCGACGAGCAGATCCACCTGAATCCAATCGGCACCATGTTCTTCATTCACGGTCAGGCCGAGGGCACTCAGCGCGCTACGCTGCATTTGCACACGGACGACCGTAGCGTCTCCCAAAGACGGAGGAATGCTCCCGGGCAATATAGCGAAGTCCCCCGAGTTGGCAGCAACCACAACATCGCCGAGTTCCATTGCAGCGGGACCGGTGACGGAAGGTGGATTGGGATTCGATTGAGCGGTTCCCGTTGCCTTTACTAGGCCATGCGAGCGAGCGGCCGTTGTGGCTTCCTGGCGGCGCCAGTTGATCCAACTGACGGTCCCGAGGAGCACGGCAGCGGCCGCTAAGGCCCAAACGGCAACCGCAGCGGTGCGCCGAGTGCGCACAGTTCGATGCTTGGTGCGGAATTCCTGGAGTAAGCGCATCTCCACGCGAGAAGCAGGCTCTGCGTCGCGCGATTCGACGCCCAAGGCATGCAGGTGGTCGCGCAAGGCT
>Ga0307478_10003909_pt1 | contig 10832 bp, 8 predicted proteins | sample atmos_gasesECM4C_2_FD_203713 | JGI IMG/M metagenome (GOLD analysis project Ga0307478, IMG submission 203713) | Hardwood forest soil microbial communities from Morgan-Monroe State Forest, Indiana, United States - atmos_gasesECM4C_05 | ecosystem: Environmental > Terrestrial > Soil > Temperate...
GTTTCTGGTCGATGCCCTGGTCTGGCTGGCGGTCCTGGCCGCGTTCTTCTGGCTGGGCAGCCATTTTTTCCCGCAGCTGGGCGAGGCCATTCGAAACATCCCATCGGTCGTCCATGAGGCCGTTCACCAGATCAGACAATGGTCGCACGGAAAGTGATGCCTCGTTCTCGTAATCATAATCCTGATCTTTCTCATGGCCGCCCGGCATCCGAGAACGAGAATGATTATGAGAACGAGAAAGATTTTGGAGCCACGGAGGTGATCCATCCCCGTGCGGGGTGGGGGCAGGGTGTTCTGGCCAAGCTGATGAGAGGTGGAGCGGCTTGTCCTCAAGACGCTCCTAAGCGCGTTGGGGACAACGCGCTCCACCTTGCCTGCGGCTCAATCTCAATCCTGGAACTTGGAACCTGATACTTGAAACTTTCACCTGTCACCTGTCGACGACGTCGAGTTCGGGCCATTGCGCGAGCTTGCGGTGCAGCGTGCGGCGGCTGATGCCCATGAATTTCGCGGCCTTGGTGCGGTTGCCGCGCGACTTGATCAGCGCCTCGTGCAACAGGTGCTTTTCATTTTCCTCGACCGAGAGCGAAACGGGCGCTGGCGTGGCGGCAGGTGCGCCAGAAGCCGCGGCTCCGTGCACGGCCGGCTCGTTGCGGAACTTCGCCTCGAGGTCGAACTCGCTCAGTTTGCCGTTGCGGCGCAGCACGACGGCGTTTTCGGCAAAATTGCGCAGCTCGCGGATATTGCCGGGCCATGGGTAGGCCTGCAGCGTGCGCAACGCGCCCGGCTCGATCGTGAGGGGCGGCACTTTGTTCTCGTCGGCAAAAATCTTGATGTAATGCGACAGCAGCAGCGGGACATCCTCGGTGCGCGCGCGCAGCGGCGGCAGGGTGATGCGGATGACGTTGAGGCGGAAAAACAGGTCTTCGCGGAATTTGCCTTCCTTGACCAGTTGATCGAGGTGCCGGTTGGTGGCGGCGACGAGGCGTACGTCGAGCTCGATGGGCTTGTTGCCGCCGACGCGCTCGATGGATTTGGTCTCGAGAAAGCGCAGCAGCTTCACCTGGGTCGAGGGCGAGATCTCGCTGATTTCGTCGAGGAAGAGCGTGCCGCCGTCCGCCGCCTCGAAGCGGCCGATGCGGCGCTCGTTGGCGCCGGTGAACGCGCCGCGTTCGTGGCCGAAGATTTCGCTTTCAAGCAGGTTTTCCGAAAGCGCCGCGCAATGCACCGCGATGAACGGCCCGCGCGCGCGCGGGCTGGACTGGTGGATGGCCTGGGCGATGAGTTCCTTGCCCGTGCCCGACTCGCCTTCGATCAGGATGGTGGCCTTCGACGGCGCGACGAGCTTCACGCGGTCGATGACCTCGCGCAATTTCTCCGAGTTGCCGACGAGGCCCGCGAAGGAAAATTTCTCGTCGAGCCGCTCGTGGAGCTGCTTGACCTCGACTTCGAGCGTCTTGGTCTTGACCGCGCGCTGGATCAGGACCTCGAGGCGCTCGATGTTGACCGGCTTGGTGAGAAAATCGACGGCGCCGCGCTTCATGGCCTCGACCGCGTTGTCGATGCTGCCGTAGGCTGTCATCATGATGACGGCGGGCTTGTTCGGCAGCGCGAGCGCCTTGTCGATGATCTTCAGGCCGGATTTGCCCGGCATGCGCAGGTCGGTGACGATGACTTCGAATTCCTGCGAGTCCATGAGGTTGAAGGCCTCCTCGGCATTGCTGGCGATGGACACGTCGTAATTTTCCTGCAACGCCTGCTGCAATCCCTCGCGGGTATGCTTCTCGTCGTCGACTATGAGAACACTCAAAACCATGGTGCCTATGACAGCAAAGCCGCTTGGCCGGTCAACGGGAAATGAGACGGAAAGGCACAGTTTTACGGGATTATGGCTATCAAAACCGGGCGATTTGCGCGCACCTTTCACCCCGGCGGGCGGATCCATCCATCGTTCCGCACGGCGAGGATGCCGTTGATCATGAATTGCACGGCGATAGCCGCAAGCAGCAGGCCCATGATGCGAATGGCGATGCTCAAAGCGATCGGGCTAAGCCAGTGCATACCACGGGCCGAAAAGCGCAGAATTACGTAAGTGGCCGCTGAAACTGCCACGATGCTCAAGCACAGGCCGATGTGCTGGGGCAGGCCTTGGGCCTGGTTTTGCAGGACAATGACGGTGGAAATGGCGCCAGGGCCGGAGAGCATCGGAATGGCCAGCGGGGTGACCGCGATGTCCATCTTCTCCATGCCGGCCGCCGTTTCCTCGCGCGTTTCCATCACCCGCGAACGCTGCGCCCGCAGCATGTCCAGAGCGACGAGCAACAGCACGATGCTGGCGGCAATCTCGAAGGCCGCCATGGTAATGCCGAGAAACCGGAAAATCCACTGGCCGGCGAAGGCAAATGTCAGCAGGACTCCGGCCATGACCAACGACGCCAGGCGGGCCATGCGGATGCGATCGGCCGGCGTGTTGCCCGGTGTCATCGCGATAAACGCCGGCACGGCAGCGAGCGGATCGACGATCACGAAGAGCGAACTCGACGCGAGAAGGATGTAGGCCAAAAGGGACATGCGGCTGAGCTAAACGTGCGGAGCAGGAATTATTGGCCAGCCGGATCTTTTGCAAATCCGCATTTGGTGGCGCACCGAAAACAGGCCAAACCCTGCGTCCATGCAAAAAATCCCAAATGCCAATGTGCAAACGCCAAACAATTCTGAAGAGTAAAATCCTAAAGATCGGCGCAATTTTGTCGCAGGGTTCTTGGGATTTCTTTGGAATTTGCCGTTTGGCCTTTGGGATTTTATCTCACATCTGCCGTCTACAACTGCGAGTTCGTCGTAGAGTTGAACTTCATGCCCGCAGCTGACTCAAGGCTGCTGAGTGCGCTGTCGATCACGGCATAGATCTTTGCCCGGTCAGTCGCATTGCTGAAATCAAGCGTCGCGCTGCCCGAAACGCCCTGTTGCGCCAAGGCTGCATTGAGCGCGGCCTGCGCCTGCCCGGCGGTGAAGAACTGCGCGGCATTGGTGCCGTTTGAATAGGAGAGCGTCTGGACCACATGGGAGAACACGTTGCCAAAGTTCCCGATGTTGAAGGCGACGTGGTTGGCCGGGGTAGCCACCGTCGTCGGACTCGTGGTCGGGATCGGGTTGTCGTAGAGTTGGTCGAGGTAATAGTGAACCTGGTAAGGGTACTGGACATAGGTGCTCGAATTGCCCCAAACCGAACTGTACGAATCGACCGAGGCCACGGTTGAAGCGGTGGCCGTGACGCCTTTCGTGCTGTAGCTTGCCACCAAGCCGCCATAATAGCCCTGGTTGTAGGCCGCGTTCAGGATCATATCCAGAAAGCTGTTCGGCAGGTTGACGAAATGGGCCAGGGCGTTGTCGTAGGCCGGTTCCCAGGGCGTCGTCCAGCCGCCGGCGCCTTTGCCGATGATGTTCAACGCGACAAAGTCGTTGTAATGAAAGTAGGCGCAGAGCATGGGCCCGTAGTACTTGTTGTTGAACGACGGCGGGGTGGGCCTGGTATACTGGGTGGGCGCCGTGGCCATGGTGTAGCCGATGTTCTTTTGCACCGCGATGTAATTGATCATCGAATGCCCGGCCGGCACATAGCTCCCCCCCACCAGGTCTATCGCGTAGTTGTTAATTTGATACGGACCGCCCTGGCCGGCCCCCATCACCGCCTGCTGGTCGGGCGACGGGTCGATCAGGGTGCCGCTGGCCGCGTAATCCTGCGTGGCAATGTTTTCCTGCAACAGCTGGCCGAACAGCGAACCGTAAAGGTAGTCCTTGTTGAACTGGATGCCCGGATAATATTCCTCGATCAAATGGCCATACAGCACGCCGGCGATGGTGTTGGACATGATCAGGTCGGTGTAATTGTCGCCCGTCAGCGTCAGGCTGTCTTGCGACGTGCCCAAACCCAGCAGCAAGTGGAAATGAATCGCGCCGGTGGTCGCACTGCCGCCCGAGCCGATGGTGTAGGTTGCGCTGGTGACCGGGCTGGTGGTGAAGCCGCTTTCGTAAGCGACGGCTTGAAGTGTTGTCGTGCTGCTGACGTTCACCGCGCCGGAGTAGCTCGTGCCGGTGGTGGAAGTGGGTGTGCTGCCGTCCGTGGTGTAACGAATGGAAGCGCCGCTGATCGCTGAAGTCATGGTCACGGTCTGCGCGGTGGAGTAGGTGCCGCCAGCGGGGCTGAAGATCGGCGCGCCCGCTTGCGGAAGGGTGGCACCGGTCGAGAAGTTGCACACGGTGACCGTGCCCGCACCGCCGGTGCCGGCAGTCTCGACGGAGACGCCCCACGAATTCAAGGTGGTGGCGGCAACGCGGAACGCGTAATTGAGGCCGACCGTCAGTTCGGAACCGCCCGCCGGAGTCACGTAAATCGAATAGTTCTGGGCGGCGATGTTCACCACGAGGCGAAAGTGATACGACACGCCGGCCTTATAGGGAATGGTGGCGGCGGCGGCAAAGGCCCCGCCGTTGCGCGCATCGATGTCGCCCGTGGGGTTGAAACGCGCCAGGCAGGAGAATTTTGTATAGGCCGTCTGGGCGCCGTCGGAGAGAGCGACGACGGAATTGGTGGGAGAGGCCGAGGGCGTGGCGTCGAACGTGGCCGTGAAGGTGCCGGTTTGGGCCGTCAGGGCGGTGTTCTGCCAGACGCCGCCCACGGTCGCCGTCACGCACGCGCGGGAAGCTGTGGCCAGCGTGGCGGAGAATAGAATCGATGAAAAAACGGCACGAGGGCACACGAGGCGCCCCCTCAACAAACGGCGAGGGATAGTCATGGGGATTGACCGCGGGATTGTTAGATCTTCATGTGCAGCCAAGGGGATGTTCGGCTGCACAAATTGGAGTTGGACGGTTTTATATCCGCAGGTTAATGGGCGGAGATCGAGCTTATTTGCGTCGCCGGATCATTTCACTTTATCCCGCAAGAGCCTCTGAGGCTGGGGAAAAAAGAATAAACCCGGATAGACCGGGGCGTCAGGAAATTCCGCGGACGAGGCTCCATGCGCCGATGGCGCACAGCGCGAGGCCCGACAGGCGTCCGCCTTGCGCGCCGAACGGCGCGACTTTTTCGAGCAGCACGAAAATGGTGAGCGCAGTAATCCACCACAAATTCATCACTCCGCCGACAAACAGCAGCAGCATCAGCGCCCAGCAGCAGCCGAGGCAGTAAAGACCGCTGGCCGCACCCAGATAAAAACCGCCGGCCGCGCCGTCTTTCCAATGACGCGTCAGAAACTCCGCCGGTGCACGGCAGGCGTTCAAACAGGCGCGCTTAAAAGGAGTGAACTGATATACGCCGGCGGCAATGAGCAAAGCGCCGCCGAAGATCGGATCGCGCGACTCCATCATTGGCGATAAAAGAAGCGCGTGCGCGAGCGCGCACTGCAGCACGGTCGCGACAAGGCTGAACGCGGTCCAGACGAGCAAATACCCTCCGGCAAACGCATAAACTTGGGCCGGGGCGCGCCCGGCGTCGGGACTCTTCCGGACAACGCATCCGTATAGCAACATCGCCGGCGCCGCGGACGGCAGCATCATGCCGGCCATCATCACCACCCACATCGCGAACAGCAGCACCCAATAAGTCAGATCCCACGTGCTTCGCGCCATCCATGCCGCGGAGCCATCCATCGCGCCATACATGTCGCGCGCCATCGGCACAATCCACGCCCAGCAGAGTATGGTGACAATGGCGAGCGCTCCGCCGACCAGCCAGCGATCGTGCCGCACCAGCGTTTCGATCCGAGTGCGGTCGTTCACAGCTGCTCACCGCACGACGCCGTGCGTGCCCCAATGAATGCGCGCCAGGTGGGCGTGGGTGCCGTCAAATTCGAGCATGATGGGCTCGGACGTCGCCCGGCCCTTTCCGCTGACGAATTCCGCCTCGGTAAATTCAAAGCCGGCCGGAAGCGTGACCCGCACCTGGTGATCGCCGCCGGTCATGGGATTCTTGATCGACGCGGCGCTGAACTCGGCGACGCCGGGCACTTTTACTCTTGCGGTGCGAGCCTTGACGTCGATCGCGAGATCGATGGGCTTGAAAAGAGTGGGCAACACCTTGGTGACCGTCGTGGAAAACACCTGCCAGATAAGTTTTCCCGGTTCGGTCTCCCGGCCATGGGAGATGGCCTCGAGGGCGGTCCTTTGCTTTGGGTTGGCGCGTTCGTCCACGATCGTTTGAAATGTACCGCTCCCGAGGTGGATGGGTCCCGGCCATGACGCGAGAATGCCCCAGCGCAGGCCGTCGAGCGGGACGTCGCCGAAGCGGCCTTTTTCGATTTGCACAAAGGTGTGGGCCCGGCAGTCGCCGTGGGTCGGCAGCGCATTGAACTGGCAGGGGCAGCCGAAGTCGCAATTGCAGTTTCCAAATTCCACACCCTGGATTGACCATTCCACGAGTTTCATCGGTGATCCTTTCGTCAGCCTGTTGGGTGCAAATTTCCTGCGGCCGGAGCGAAAAGAAAACCGGCGTTGCCGGCAAGCCTGTTATGGAGGCGCCAAAGCGCCCGCGAATGGTCCGCGAATAAACGGCCCCGTTACCATTATTTCATGATCGGATCGCCGTTGGGCCGCCAATCCACGGCGCCAAAGCGGCTGCCGCCGAGGACGGTGTAAACGAGGCTGAATTTTATCTCTGATTGGTGCTGGTTGGGAATGACGCCGTAATGGGCGCGTCGGTCAGATGCCACGCATTCTATTCCCAGCGCCTGGTATCCAAAGGTTCGGACCGTGATTCCTGCGTCGGCGCGGAAAATCTGTTCGGATCCCTTTTTATCGTCCGAGCCCGTTCCGCTCACATAATAATCCCGCGCGGTGAGGTCCAGCATTGCCCGGTCGCCAAAGATCGCGCGCAAGGCCAAGAGGCCTTGCGGCGTCGCCCCGTAGTGATAGTCGCGCTGGCCGTCCGCCCGCGGCGTGGTGCCGGCGCCGGCGAAACCAAGGCCCGCCATGACGGTGCCTTGTAATGCGATCTGGCGCGAGAGCCACCATTGGTTCGTCGTGCCAAAGCCCAACGCGGTCGATGACACGCGGAAAATCTGCGGCGCAATATAGTCGTAGCTGGCGTAAAGGCCGGCAATGCCCCGGTGATTTTTGCCAAGCACGAAATCTTTTCCGTACAGCATTCCGCGAACCATGATATCTTCGATGAAATCATGGCCGTGGGCGCTCGTTTTTCCGGCGGCCTCAAACGAAAAATAATCAAACGGCCGCTCATACTCGTAGTTATCTTTTCCGGGAAGGCCGTAGACCATGGTGAAGTCCAGGATCGCTTCCTGTTTCAGGCTCGCCTTGGTAATCCCGCTGGTCGTCACGTGGGCGTCGACGCTGGCTCCGATCCGGAACCGCATGAAGGTGGCGGGATGGTAGCTTGGAAATACCGCTTTGAAGCGATCGCCAAACACCAATCGGTTGAAGCCGAGCGGCGGGCAGATCGCGGCCGCGGCCAGTTCATGCCAATATCCCGGGTGTTCGCCCCCGTCTTCCAGCACGAGGCTCGCCATGCGAAACAATGATTCGCCGAGGAGCGCGCCCGCCTGGGCGGTGGTGATCTGGTCGTTGATGGACGGCAGGTCGGTCTCGCCGGCCATCTTCCAGATAAAACTCCCGACGTCGCTGTAGACGAGCGAGGGCCAGAAGCCCACCCCCGCGGAGCGGGCAAAGCCGAACATTGTCGCGCCTTGGTACGGATGGCCGAATTGATTGATGTTAAATGGGTCGGTATCGAAGACCCAATGCTGTTCGTGCACGTGCTCCCAGGTGCTGCCAAAGGTCGATTCGTAAAAGGTGTTCGGCGTCGCGATCCGGTCAAAAATGTTGAGCGCGACGAGAAAGCCCGGTATGTCCACTGCCGGGATGAGGTAGCTTTTGCCTTCGCCGGTCTTCCAATCCAAGGGCAGGGGGCCTTCCGCCTGGAAATGGGTGGGCTGCTTGTCGGCCGGCACCGGATCCGGCGGCGCGGTGCCCTGGGCGGACACGCTGATGGTCAAGGCCAGAAACCAGGCAGGATAAATCCAGGGTGTGTTCATCAGGTGAAGCGGGCCACCCAGCTTGGACAGAAACGACCGCCGTTGCTATGGGGTGAAGACCGCCCATGCCCCGCCCCATGCGAGTCGTCGGCATCAATCTGTATTTGATAATCAAATACAGGAGAATGGAAGTTATCCGGCTTCCCGGCTGCGCGCTGGCCCGGACTGCTTCAATCCTGCGGCGCGTCGGCGGAGGCGAGCTCGTAACTGATCTTGCCTTCGATAATCTCGCGCAGGGCGGTGTCCTCAGCCGTCAGTTTCTCGAGCGATTCGACCAACGGGCGGCTGCCGCGCCTCAGCTGTTTCACGCGGCGCGAGACCACGTTGACCAGGATGTTCGGATCGTCGATTGTCTTGAGGGCGGCCTTGAGGTAATCGTCCCTCATGGTTGGAAGGCAGACAAGGCAGCTGCGACGGCGAAAAGTTTTGTCGTATTCATAATTGTTCCTGGCTGAGTTCCGCATTCTAAAAACCCGTTGCGCCAAACACGACGTATATCGGAGCGATGGGCGGGCCGCCCGGGCAATCCGTTGGCGGGCCATTCGGTTGGAATGATTAAAGCCGTGGATTTTCGCCGGGATTGCTCTCCCGCGCCATGAGGCGCTTATGACTGGAGTACCGATCAAACATCAATCAACCGGATTTTTTGGACACGAAAGAACGCAAAGATTGCAGAGAACAACGCAGTTGCCGAAACGCTCGTTTTCTCTGTGCGCCGGGTATTCTCTTGCGGCTATCTCGTCTGTTTGCTCTTCGATTCAACCTGCCTTCGCGGCGGTCAAGGGTGTAGTCAGCTGCCCGTGGACGAACTTGATATAACCCCGGAGCGCATAATACTGGTCGGCGAGGGACGCCGGCACCTTGAGTTTATTTACACCCTCCCCAAGTTCATCGAGACGCCGGAGAAGGTCCTGCCTCTGCTCGTTGGTCAGCGTGCCCATGGCCTCCCGCTCGAGGCGGATGAGCCGCCGGTAAAAATGATAAAACCGCAACCGGACTCTTAATTTGTAGGCGTTCGGGAGAAAACGGATGGCCGGAACGAGGACGAGCACGAGCGGCAGAAAGGCCACCGCGATCCGGTTGATGAGGCTCGCGAGCCAGAAATTTCCAACGTATTTGTAGGTGAAACTCTTGCCCGATTTGTAATAGCGCTGGGCATCATCGCTGATCGTGAACTCATGCTCGAGCGGGGCGGGGAATTCGTTGCGTTTTTGGAGGATCGACGCGTTCCCGTGGACTTCCTGGGCCACTCCGATGAGGAGATCGGACATGGCCGGATTTAAATCCTTCCGCGCCACCAGCTCCACGGTGGGGCCGACTAACATGGTGTCATGGGCCGGTAAATCCGTGCCGAGATCGATCGATCCCTCGGGAAATTCTATTTTATTCAGGTAAGCATATCGCCGGACGTACGCGTCAGCCTGCGCGAAGTTGTACATCTGGACATCGGGCGAGTGGATGAGGGTCCGCAGGACCTGGATCGGGGCCGAATCTCCCATGAGGAAAATCGCGTCGAGCTTTCCGGCCAGGAGGGCCGCCGAAGCCTGGTCCGCGTCAAGATCAAGCAGCGTAGTCGGCGGACCGGTAATGCCATTGGCTTTAAGCAGGGCGAGGGCGAGCGGGCGCGTTCCGCTGCCTTTGGCCCCGACCGCGATCTGCTTTCCCGCCAGTTCTGAGAGGCGGTTGAACGGCGTCGCGCTGCGGTAGAAGATGAATAGCGGCTGGTACGCGATGCTGCCAAGGGAGATCAAATCGTCCAGATTCTGGCCTTCCGCCAATCCTCCCTGGACAAAGCCGATGTCGACGCCTGACTGCGATGATTTCAACCGATGAAGGTTTTGCAGGGAACCCGCAGAGACGACGATCTCAAGGGTCACTCCGTGCGTGGCCAGGATCTTTTTGTACTGTTGGGCATACCGCTGGTAGCTGCTGCCCGGCTTGCCGGCGGAAATGATGATGGTGCGCGGAGGAGCCGACCGGACAAACCAAACCACGGCGAGGGCGCAAAGGGCGATGATTGAGATCGAGGCCACGGTGGCCATCGTTTTGCTCAACCCGAAGTTTTCGCTCAGCCCCGATACGATCGGGGCCGGAGGCGCTACTTTCACTTTCGGGAGGTTCATCTTCATTTTAATTGGCGATCCACGGCGATCGAAGCCTGCAAATCAACCGGTTTGGATGCACAATGCAATCGTGCGGATGGGGAACATCGGTTTGGCATGTCGTTCGCCAGCTTGGTCTACGGTCTCAACCAGTATTTTTCCAGCAACACGTGTGCATTCTTAATTCAGATAGACCCAAGACGGGTGAAATTGTCGTTCCGAGCCGGGCGAAGAATCTCCGAAAACGAAATCAACACGAACAGCAGGGATTCCTCGCCCGGCTCGGAATGACAAAATAATGGACGCGTTGCAATGGCATGCCGATGCGAGCGCTAAATTGAAAATGCACTAAGTTTCCCGATGGTGCTATTTGGGTCTACTGGAATGGGTATCTTTTTACGTTTTTGCAATAAGCCCGTTTATGTTGCAATAGCCGGGAATCAGTAAGTTATTTTTTTTAAATGACTTGAATAATTGTCATGCCTGATAATTTGCAATAACAAGGGTTATAACAAAAACGCACTTTGCACCCAAAATTAGGGGCATCACCTTGACCTGCTCCGAGCCGGTCGAGCGGCTCGCCGAGAGGGTTGAAACAGTCCGCGCAACCGCTGACCTCGAAACGGAAACTCCGACCTTTTTATCCGCCTGCGATCGCCCCAATGATCAAAAATGGCTCCGCGCC
>Ga0307478_10003910_pt1 | contig 10830 bp, 6 predicted proteins | sample atmos_gasesECM4C_2_FD_203713 | JGI IMG/M metagenome (GOLD analysis project Ga0307478, IMG submission 203713) | Hardwood forest soil microbial communities from Morgan-Monroe State Forest, Indiana, United States - atmos_gasesECM4C_05 | ecosystem: Environmental > Terrestrial > Soil > Temperate...
AGTCGTCGCGCTGCTGGGTCGCAACGGCTCGGGCAAGACGACGACGATGAACACGATCATGGGCGTCATCGCCCCGCGCTCCGGCGCGGTGCGCGTGGCGGGTGAGGACGTCACCGGAATGCGACCGAACGCGATTGCCGCTCGCGACGTGCAGCTCGTTCCCGACACGCGGCGCATCGTGAAGACCATTTCGGTCGATGAAAACTTGCAGCTCGCGGCGCTCACGGCCAAAAACCCGTGGCCGCGCGATCGCATCTACGAACTCTTTCCGTCGCTCGGCCGGCGGCGCGCCAGCATGGGGCGCGCGCTCTCCGGCGGCGAGCAGCAAATGCTCGCGATCGCCCGGGCCTTGATTCGCGAGCCGCGGGTGTTGCTGCTCGACGAGCCGTTCGAGGGGCTGGCACCGCTGATCGTGCGCGATCTCATCGCCACCACGCGCGCGTTGGCCGGCGAAGGCCGCACGATCGTCATCGTCGAGCAGAACGTGCGGGCCGCGTTGGCGCTGGCTGGGCGCGCCTACGTGCTGAACAAAGGCCAGGTCGTTTGGGAAGGCGTGCCGGCCGCCTTAGAGGCCGCACCCGAGCTCATGCACCGCTATCTCGGCGTGTCATAAGCGGCGTGCGCGCTGCGTTTGTTCACGTTCTCCGTGGAAGGGGAACGCCAGCTCCCTCAAAACCGGTTCCCCTCTAGATGCGCATCACGGTTTCGGTGGCCATGTCGATCGACGGCTACATTGCGGATACTTCAGCCGATCGGCTCCGTCTTTCGAGTGCTGAGGATTTCGCCGATATGTACCGCGCGCGCGCCGAACACGACGCGATCCTGATCGGCGCCGGGACCGTGCGCCGCGACAACCCCTCGCTGCTGCTCGAGAAGCCGTCACCGCAACCCGCGCGGGTAACGCTCACGCGTTCCGGGCGGCTTGCGCCCGATTCACGTTTCTTCACCGGTAAGGCGCGAACCATCGTGCTCGCGCCGGCAGCGACCGCGCGTGCACTGGAAGACATGCTTGCCGGGAAAGCCGACATCGTGGTGCTCGCATCGGAGGAGCCGGGCGCGATTGTGCACGCGTTACATGGGCTCGGCATCGCATCGTTGTTCATCGAAGGCGGTACACGTGTGCTGACTGCCTTCCTATCGGCCGGACTCTTCCACGAACTGCGGCTCGCGGTAGCGCCGTTCTTCGTTGGTGACGCGGCTGCGCCACGGATCGTTGGGCCGGCACCGTTCTTCCACGACAAGAACCGGCGGCTCGAACTCTTCGAGACCCGCGCCTACGGTGACACGGCCGTGCAACGTTATCGCAATCCCAGCATTGGCGACATTTGTGAACGACTCGGACTTGCTTGAAGCGGCGATTGCCCTCTCCGAAGCCGCGCCGCCGTCGGCGACCGCGTTTGCCGTCGGTTGCGTGATCGCAGGCCCCAGCGGCGAGGTGCTTGCGACGGGGTACAGCCGCGAGTTCGGAGAGCATTGGCATGCGGAAGAGGTTGCGCTCGTGAAAACCGGCAACGTTTCGCTGGCCGGCGCGACCCTCTACTCATCACTCGAGCCATGCAGCATGCGCAAGTCGCGTCCGCTGGCATGTTCGCAACTGATTCTCGACGCCGGTATCGCGCGCGTGGTATTTGCGTTGCGCGAACCGCCCACGTTCGTCGATGGCTGTGGTGCGGAAATGCTTGCGGCGGCGGGAGTTGAGGTGGTCGAGCTGCCGGATTACGCCGAGCGCGTGCGCGCGATCAACCGCGACCTCGTCTGAGACGTCAAACGAGTTGCGCCACGGCGCTTGCGATCTGCATCGTGACGGCAGATAGAACGACGACCAGCCACGGTGGCCAGTTCCAGACGGCGAGAGCGGCGAAGGCGAGCAGCGCGAGCGCGGCGTCGGCGGGCGCGCGGATAGCGCTCACCCACACCGGTTGGTAGAACGCCGCGAGGAGAACGCCGACGACCGCGGCGTTCACGCCCTGGAGCGCTGCGACGATAACCGTATTGCGGATGGTGCCGTTCCAGTACGGCAACACGGCGGCGATGAGTAAGAACGAGGGCAGGTAGATTGCGAGCAGGCCGATGGCTGCGCCGCCGATGCCACTCACCGGGCCATGCATGGCAGCGCCGAGGTAGGAGGCGAACGTGAACAGTGGTCCAGGCATGGCTTGTGCGGCGCCGTATCCAGCCAAGAACGCGTCCTGTCCGATCCAACCCGGCGGCACGACGCGAGCCTGGAGCAGCGGTAGCACGACATGACCGCCGCCGAAAACGAGCGCTCCGGATTCATAGAACGCGGTCACGACGTGAACGACCCCATTTTGCGTGAACCGGTCGATCAGCGGCAGGCCGAGCAGCAGCCCGATAAGCGCGAGGCCGGCGGCAATCCCCGTTGCGTGATTCCCAACCGTTGGTATCGGGCGCGTCGTGGCCGGTATGGCGGCGATGAAGAAGCGGCCGTAGAGCGCGCCCGCAACGATCACGAAGAGCTGCACGAAACCTGTTACCGGCAAGAACGTAATGAGGACCGCGCTGATGAGCGCGAGGCTTTTGCGCGGCACGTCCGGGCAGAGCGATCGGTACATGCTCGCGACGGCCACGGCGACGACCGCCACGGCCGCGACGAGCAAGCCGTGGATCCACGGCGCATTCGCCACTCCGGGGATGTGCGCGATCCCGAGCGCGAACGCCGCCATCAGAATCGCCGAGGGCAGCGTGAATGCGATCCAGGCGAGTGCCCCGCCCAGCACGCCGGCCCGGATGAGACCGATGATGATGCAGACCTGGCTGCTCGCGGGACCCGGTAAAAATTGACATAAGGCGACGATCTGCGCGAACGTGTCCTGATCGAGCCATTGACGGCGCTCGACGAATTCCGTGTTGAAATAGCCGAGGTGCGCGATCGGACCGCCGAACGCGCTCACTCCAAGCCGAAGAAAGGCCGCGAAGAGATCGCCGAGCCTACTCCGCGTTGCCAATCAGTATCCTAATATGATGATCAGTGATCTTGCAGAAGTGACCGCGACGGTGAAACAAAGTCCTGCCCGAGCATCCACACTTTCAGCTGGTAGGCGAGCAAGAACGGAAAACATGATCGTTTTTCCGATTTCGCGTTTGGCACGTTTATGTGCGGGTACGCAACTGGCGTCAGTCCGGTATCTGCGGGCGACATCTCTCACAAAACAATGAGGTTTTCCAACGTGAAAAAGCTACCCAAAGCAGCGTTCGTCGCTGCATCGCTCGTCTTCGCCGCCGGCGTTGTCGCAGTCGCCGGGCAAGCGAGTGCCAGCGTGAGCAACACGATTCCTACCGTTACCAGCATCCAACCCCAACAAGCGAGTTCCCCGACCCCGAGCCCTCTGCCGACCTAAACGGTTAGGAGGCGCTCGCTCCATCGGGCCGTGAGGCTGCTTGGAGCCGCGGCGATCGGATGTTGCGCCATCGCGCTGCTCGCACCAGCTCATGTGCGTCCGAGCGCAACGCCGCATCCACATCCGTACGCTTCGGGTGCTCCGCCGAAGCCACCGGGCAACCTCCGCCAGCGCAACTCGATCGATGTCGCTTGCTCATCGGTCGAGTATGGGGTCGCGTCCCGATAGCCCACGTATAGCAAGTCCTAAACACTTATAACTAGTTCTAGTGATTTAGGCTAGTTTTTGCTATAAATGCTGGGCGCAATACCACCCGCCTTGCCTGGCCGAGGAAACCTCATTGATACGTTTTCGGTAGCGATTGAGCGCGTTAAGCTCGGCCGAACGGCTAAGAGCTTGCTCCCTTTTCGTTGTGAGCGTGGTCAAGCTGCATCGTGCAGCGTGCCCCGAGCGATGCCCGGTGCTCTCATGGGCGGCAACTCCGCCTGCAGGAGGATGACGCGCGCGGCGTTGACGTCTGCATCGGCCTAATGACCGCAGCTAACGCAACCGAAATACGCACCCTCCCGACTTGCTTTCGCAACGTGCTTGCATTCGGCGCACGTCTGCGACGTGTACCTTGGGTCGACGCTCACGCTTCGCTTCCGGATGCTGACGTGGTTATACTGGTAAGGCGGGTGTATTCCAAGTGGGGTGTATTCCTCGCTGATGGGCTGGCGGTCCCATGGCTGGCCAAAAATAGTCTTAAATGATAGACTAGTCATATGAATGAGACTATTGGCCTCGCGGACGCTAAGGCGCGTCTTTCGGAGCTCATCGACCGCGTCGAGGCTGGGGAGACGGTCATTATCGCACGGAATGGGCTCCCCGTGGCGGAAGTCCGTCCGGTGCGTCACGTCTCGCCCGAAGATGCAGTGAAGAAGATACGCGCGATCGCTAAGCGCGTGTCGAAGCGGAATGTCGGGAAGGCCACGTGGCCGCCGGAAGGCCGCACGCTTCGCGAGGTCGCGCATGAGGAGCATCGCTTCTGAAACGTCTCTTGTCCTCGATGTATCGGTCGCGGCGAAATGGTTTTTGCTTGACGAAAAGGACGACGGCGCCGGTGCGCTGCTAACACGAGTTGCCTCCGTTGGGGCGTATGTGCCGGCGCTATTCCGCTGGGAGATTCAGAGCGTACTGCTGGGAGCCGAGCGGGCGAGCCGTATAGACCCCGGCGATGTCGACGCCGCCTTGGATGCGCTTCGCGATCTCCCGATCATCGTCGAGTCACCCGGGGAACACGTGTTTTCCGGGTCGGAGCTTCACCTTGCGCGACACTACGATCTAACACCCTATGACGCCGCCTACCTCGCACTAGCTGCGGGACGACGCTTATCATTGGCAACCCTAGATAGCGCCCTATCGCACGCCGCGTCGGATCTCGGCGTGATTGTTGTGCCGGGGACAAGCTAAGGCTAAATCATGAAAGGAGGTGATCAACTTGGGAGTTGCCCTAGCGGGAATTGCGTTTCGAGTACAAACGGCATCCTTCGATGTTACGCAAATCGTGGCGGCTCTCACCGGCGAGGAGTTGTCAGAGATCGAACAACCAAATCAACGGGAGTTCGACATTCGCAATCACAGTGATGTCATGGTGCAAGTCTTTGACGAGATTTGCTTCATTTACAACAACGACATTGTTTGGGACATTTTAGAAAATCCCAAGAACGACGCAGTCGATCTTTATCGCGGCTTTGGGCTCACCGAAGTTGTTCACGGTGTTTTGTCGCTATAGTTTACGTCCACACTCTCGCTGCGACTGGGAATGGTTCACGGTTTATCATGAGCAACCTGATGTGGACCCACACGAGTCGCATTTCAGGCACGTGCCGTTGCGGACGAGGGCGAATTGGCCGCACGTTCCGCATGCGTCGCCGCTGTAGCCCTTCGCTAACGCCTCACGCACGCGTTCGGCGATCGGTTGTGCCGAGCCGCGTTGCGCTGGAGCGGAAGAAGAGGCCGCAGCGACAGCGGCCATGGCCGGCACGGGTGCGTGCACGGGCGCCGGTTTGGGCAGCGCTGCGGAGGCAGCCGGACGGGGCGGTTCGATCGTGCGGTACGTGGTATCGCCCTCTTCCTCGCCCGTGTATTCCGGATCCGGGCCCATCGCGTCGATCTGTTGCGACGGCTGCACTTGCGCGAGATCGTAGCGGCCGAGATAGCTCACGGCGAGTTCGCGGAAGATGTAGTCGAGGATCGACGTCGCCATCTTGATGTTCTCGTGCCCTTGCACGGGACCGTTGGGCTCGAAGCGTGTGAACGTGAACGCGTCCACGTATTCTTCGAGCGGTACGCCGTGCTGTAAGCCGAGCGACACGGCGATTGCGAAGTTGTTCATCAAGGAGCGGAACGCCGCGCCTTCTTTGTGCATGTCAACGAAGATCTCGCCGATCGTGCCGTCGTCGTACTCGCCGGTACGTACGTAGACTTTGTGTCCGCCGACGACCGCTTTCTGCGTGTACCCGCCGCGACGGTCCGGCATCCGCCGGCGCTTGGCGATGTAGCGGTAGACGATCTTCTCCGCGATCTGCACGGGGGTCGTGTAGGCTGCCGTCGGCATGTCGGCTTCCTCATCAGGCGCGCCGATGTCGTACGACGCGGCCAACGGTTGCGAGAGCTTCGAGCCGTCGCGATAGAGCGCGACCGCTTTGGTCATGCGCTCCCACGAGTAGCGGTAGGCTTCCTTGACGTCGCTGATCGTCGCATCTTGCGGCAGGTTGATCGTTTTCGAGATCGCGCCGCTGATGAAGGGCTGCGCCGCCGCCAGCATGTCGATGTGCGCGAGCGGGCGGATGTAGCGCGAACCGTGCTTGCCGCAGGGCGTCGCGCAATCGAAGATCGCGAGATGCTCGTCTTTGAGGAACGGCGCGCCTTCGAGCGTCATCCGGCCGCAGATCACATCCGAGGCCTCGTCGATCTGCTGCCCGGTGAACCCGAGCACGTCGCGCAGGATCGAGATGTTCCAGTCGGCGAGCTGCTCCGGCGTCATGCCGAGCTTGGTCGTGCAGAACTCATCGCCCAGCACGAAGTGGTTGAACACGAAACCGATCTCGAACGCGCCGAGTAACTGCGATTCGATCTTCGCCAGCGTCTCGTCGTCGAAGCCCTTGGCCTTGAGCGTCGCGCGGTTGATGTGCGGCGTGCCTTCGAGCGTGTTCGTGCCCTTGGCAAACGTTTCGATCGCGCTGATCTGCTCGTTGCTGTAGCCGAGGCGGCGCAATGCCGGCTCGACCGACTGGTTGACGATCTTGAAGTAGCCGCCGCCGGCGAGCTTCTTGAACTTCACGAGTGCGAAGTCGGGCTCGATGCCGGTGGTGTCGCAGTCCATCACGAGGCCGATCGTGCCGGTCGGCGCGATGACCGTGACCTGCGCATTACGGTAGCCCGCGACCTCGCCGATGGCGAGGGCGTTGTCCCACATGACGCGTGCGAGGGCCCACGTCTCTTGCGTGAAGAGCGAGGGGGCGTGCGTTACCGGCGTGACGGTGAGGCCTTCGTATTCGCTCTTCGGCACGGAGTAGGCGGCACGGCGGTGGTTGCGGAGCACGCGCTCCATCGCTTCACCGTTATGCGAGTAACGCGGGAACGAACCGAGCTCGCGCGCCATTTCCGCCGAGGTCTTGTACGCGGTCGCCGTCATCAACGACGTAATGGCCGCGCACCAGCCGAAGCCTTCTTCGGAATCATAAGGCAGACCGATGCGCATCAGCATCGTGCCGAGGTTCGCATACCCGAGACCGAGCGTGCGATAGTCGTACGACCGCTGCGCGATTTCTTTCGAGGGAAATTGCGCCATCGTGACGCTGATCTCGAGCGTCGTCGTCCACACGCGGCAGGCATCCGCAAAGCGCTTGGCTTCGAAATGTCCCGACGCATCGAGGAAGTTGACGAGATTCAGGGACGCCAGATTGCAATTGTGGGCGATCATGCCTTCGGCAATGACGGAGTGCGTTGACAATTCCGTAATGTCATAGACGGTAGCCACGCCATCGGGAACGATCGAGAGAACCTTCGGGGCACGTGCATTCTTCAAAGCGTCCTCGAAAGGACGAGCGAGGATGCCTTCGACTTGCGCTTGCTTCCGATCAGAGCACGGGAACCCGACCAGCCCGAAGAATTTTCGCGCTTGTTGATTACAGATCCGGAGCTGACCCTGCGGATTCTTACGTCCTTGTGGGTGGTTCCAAGAAGTACGGCTCGTGATCCCGATGTCTGCGAGGAGCAATTGAACGGAGCGCAAGAGGCCGGGAGACGACGATGCCAACATCGCTTCAGGCTCGGTTCCCGACGGATTCGCCCGGATGGAGCCATCAGCGGAAAACAAGCCTTGAAGATACGCGACCTTCAAGTCATCAGCCACCCGATGAACCATGGACGGGACGTCTTTGCAGGTTGCCGTTCCTTGGTGGAAGCCATAGTCGAGTTCAAGATGCTCGACGAGCGATTGTTGCTTACTCGATATCTGCAATACGCCGTTCGCCTGCCGGCTCGTTCCGGAAGTTCGCGTAGCCGACACGCCATCAGGAAGGACGGTGCGTTCGAACGCGGCCTTCTCCGCGAGGCGTTTGAGCGTATTGAACTGTGATTCCATCTGGGCGGCAGTCGACGTTTCCGTCGGCCCAAAAACGAGCGCGACCGTGTCTTTCGAAAAGACCCCGTCTCCGGTGAGCCATCCCAACATGCGCCAGCGCGCGACATCCTCTTCGCTGGAAGAGAAACGCACTGGATTCCCGGATTCGCGAATTGCCACTCGATCGTGCCCGGGTACGAGCTCATCGAGCCGCTTCCAGTCGCCGTCATCAGTAAGAAAACGATGATCGCCGGTGGCGCGAATCTCGCGTCCATCTTTCATCGTCATCCGATAGACGTTGCGTTCGCCGACCTTGGTGACCCAAGCCGGGCGATGCGACGTCATGCGACGATGATCGCTCTCACCGTGCACATCCGTCGTTACCGAGACGGTTGTGCCGGTTTGCTGCGATCGATAGAGTTCTTCGACGGTGCGCAGACCATCGGGCGTGCTGATGCGCGTCTCCGGCGCAAAGCACGCGGTGTCATCTAAAAATAAGTATTCCGAGCAATTATGAACAACGAGGCCGTTCGCCACGAAGTGCGACGTGTCTGGCTCGTTGAGATCGTACACGTTCTCAACGCCGCGATATTGCAGAGCTGAGAAGCGATCGGTCATTTTATCGGCATAGGTGCCGATGGTCGCGTTGAGCGAGGCGAGCCGTTGAGCCTTGTCGGAGGCCGGATGGAATCCGATCTCCTGTTCAAAACGAATCCGCGACGAGTGCGAGATACGCAGTGAATGCATTTCCTGGACGGGATAAAGCTTCTGGCCACCTTTACCGTCCGGGCACATTGAGGCTGAGACGCCGCCACGGCGATCCTCGTAAATCTTCGCTTTAATGCCAAAGCCGAGCAGCAGTGACTGCACTTGGAGCAGCAAGTCAAGAGAAGAAGAATCCAGCGAAACATACTGCGTCTTGTCGCCGTAGTTGCCGACGCAGCCGTCGGCCGTGAAAAGGCCGCTTAGCATGGACGAAATCGAAGATCGATCGAGCGAAAACGCTTCGTCGCGGAGAGCCTTCTTAGAACTGCTCTCGTTGAGAACGGCGAACCGATCGAACGTCTCAATAATCGAGCGGTTCGCTAGCGTAACACGCGAGCCACCTTTGGAGGGAGCGGTAACGGTGGTCGTGCGAGCACCGTTACCATCGACGGCTGTCTGGACCTTTTCGGCATTTAGTGAACGTGCGACATCGTCAAGAATCGCTGACTCACCTTCGCTCATTGTAAGGATGAGACCGCGGTCTGGCCCAAAGCCCGATGCGTTATTTGTGATGCAGCCGTCGCCAATGGCGATGCCGATCGCAAAAGCTACGCCCTTTTCGAGTTGCTTTGATCCAAAGCCGGAGCCCTGTAAAAGAATCTCGTCGTCCGTCGTCAGTTCACGCGCTGCAACGTCGCCGCGGTTTGAGGTGAACACCTTATGATCAGCGGTCACGTTTAGGCGATAGCCGGAACGAGTGCGAAGTTCGTACGTCTCTTTTTGACCGGTTGGAAAGATACTCGAAACGAAATGCGGCTTGCCATCGCTTCCAATGACAAAGGCCGACTTGCCAACGAGATTTTCAATGCGCTGCATGCCATCGGCAGTCGCAACTAGCGTATCACCAGTCACGCACGGGTTACTTGCATTGATGCGGCCGTCGCTTGGGCAGGTGTGCCATTCGTTGATCGTCGTGTCGAACTGCAAGCCCGGGTCGGCGACTTGCCATGCGGCGAGCGCGATCTGTTCCCATAGGTCAGCCGTTGGAATGGATTTGGCGACGCGGCCGTCGGTGCGGCGCGTCGTGTCCCAATTCTGACCGGCATCGAGGCGCGCAAAAAACTCGTTCGGGATGCGCACGGAGTTATTCGAGTTCTGGCCCGATACCGTGCCATAGGCCTTCGAATCCCAGTTCGTATCGTACGTCTCGATGAGCAGCTCTTTGTAGCCTTGGCGCGCGAAATCGAGCGCGTACTGAATGCTGCCCGGAGGCACACCCATGTTCATCGCTTGGCGCATCGCGGTTTTCAGTGCCGGGTTGAGGGCGGGATCGAGGCGCGCCGTTTCCGGCACCGCTTCGTTATGGGCCGCCTTCATGATCAGGTTGAGGTACTTCTCGCTAACGATCGAACCCGTGACGAGATCAGCGACTTTCTGCTCTTCCTTGACTTTCCAACCGACGAATTCTTCGATGTCGGGATGATCGAGATCGAGCACGACCATCTTGGCCGCACGCCGCGTCGTTCCGCCGGACTTGATCGCACCGGCAGCGCGATCGCCGACGCGCAAGAACGACATCAATCCAGAGCTCGTACCGCCACCCGAGAGCTTCTCGCCGTCCCCACGCAATCTTGAGAAGTTGGAGCCTGTTCCGCTGCCATACTTGAAGATGCGCGCCTCACGAACCCACAGGTCCATGATGCCGCCTTCATTCACCAAGTCGTCGCTTACCGACTGAATAAAGCAAGCATGCGGGGCTGGGTGCTCGTATGCGCTCGTTGCGACGGTGAGTTCGCCCGTTTTGGGGTCGACATAATGGTGGCCTTGCGCCGGCCCCGCGATCCCGTACGCCCAATGGAGGCCCGTGTTGAACCACTGCGGCGAGTTGGGCGCGCCGATCTGGCGGGCCAGCATCGCGCACATCTCGTCATAATATGCCCGCGCGTCGCTCTCGGTGTCGAAGTAGCCGTACTTGTAGCCCCAATAAGTCCACGTGCCGGCGAGCCGGTGGAAGACCTGGCGGGCATCGGTTTCGGGCCCGAAGGTCGCATCATCGGCCGGTTCAGAGCGCCAGAGCCACTCCGGAACATCCGGTTCCTCGACCCCTTTGAGGGCGCTCGGGACGCCAGCTTTGCGGAAATACTTCTGCGCGATGAT
>Ga0307478_10003912_pt1 | contig 10826 bp, 10 predicted proteins | sample atmos_gasesECM4C_2_FD_203713 | JGI IMG/M metagenome (GOLD analysis project Ga0307478, IMG submission 203713) | Hardwood forest soil microbial communities from Morgan-Monroe State Forest, Indiana, United States - atmos_gasesECM4C_05 | ecosystem: Environmental > Terrestrial > Soil > Temperate...
ACGCCATAGCCAGCCCCTTCTTGACCTGCGCCGAGAGAGGTACGCGGCCATCCTTCCAGTAGATCGCCACGAACTCGGCCAGCTCGTCAGCACGCTGGATCACATGCGCGAGCGTATCTGCCACAAGACGCCGATGCGTGGCGTGACGCGCCATCTCACGCGCGAGCAGAAGCGGCGCATGACGCAGCTTCATCTTCCCGCGCGCCTCCACGGCGAGCGCGGCCACCTTGTCGGCTGCAACCTTGGGGACGAGTTCCGCGATGCGTCCCGCGATCTCGACTCCGTCCTCATAGAACTGGCTCTCCCACAGCAGGCAAGCCAGCACCGAGCGCCGCAATTGCAGCTCTGTCGAGATGTTGCGGGCCGCCGCACCTTCATGCGTTCGCAGGCGGAAGTTCAGGTTGAGTAGATTCAGTCGAGCCATTTTGGCCTCCTTCCGAGCTTTGAGCAGCGAGCCCTCATCGCTATCATTGCTGTTTCGGCACGGCAGCTTTAGAACTCTCGCGTTCTTCGGTCTTGCCATGCTCGAGGCTTGCTATGATGAATCGGTTCCTGCTTTTTTTGAGGTCGCAAATTGTGACCTCAAGTTTTGGTGCCGATCATGAATAAAACTGCAATCATCCTCGCCAAAAGAGTCACTTCGAAGATCCTGATTCTGCGCAACCAGAAAGTCATTCTGGATACGGACCTGGCGGAACTCTACGGCGTTCCGGTCAAGCGTTTGAACGAGCAGCTGAAACGGAACCCTCAGCGATTCCCAGCCGATTTTCTTTTCACGCTCACACGCGCCGAATACCAAAACTTGAGGTCGCAAAATGCGGCCTCAAGTTCAGCCCACGGCGGCCGCCGCTATCTGCCCCATGCCTTCACCGAACATGGCGCCATCATGGCGGCGACGGTTTTGAACTCGAAGCGCGCCATCGAAATGAGCATCTTCGTAGTGCGAGCGTTCGTGCAGATGCGCCAAACGCTGGTCGTAAATCACAAGGTCGTGTCAAAGCTGTCCGAACTGGAAGCGCGTCTGGACAACCATGACGATGAGATCCATGATCTGGTCGACGCTATTCGCGAACTCATGGCGCCGCCGCCTGCCAACAACCGCCGCATCGGATTCGAAACCCCGGCACAGTCCGGCGAGAGAAAGAGCAAGGCCCTCAAAGTTCAGAAAGCGTAACTAGTCGGAAGGAACGATCTCCAACTCGTCTTCCTTTTCCTCAACGCGCGTCTTCGAGAAGCCGACCTGGCGATTCACGTCCTTGGTGCGAATGATCCAGGCGATTTCTTCCATGTCGGCCTTACTGGGCACGCGCTTGTCGTTGTAGTCGGTGCACTGGCTCACTTTGAACGGCACCAATCGCGCTGGGCGCAGGAAAGCGCACAGGATGATCTCCTCGCTCTCCGCGAATCCGCGCTGAATGTGCGCCCAGTAGCAGGAGTTGCACAGCGACTCGGTCGTCAGCGGCTTTCCGTTTCGGATGATGACGGTCATACTTTGCCTTCTAACCGGCGTTCGCGCCGGAGTTGGGGTTGAAAGACATCAGCCGGGGAATCAACCGACGAAGGAGTTGGTGCTCTACCTCTGAGCTACACGGCAACGAATTCCGTGGCAGGATTCGAACCTGCGACCTCCCGCTTAACAGGCGAAGTAACTCTCGTCTTCACCACCGGCCGAACTTGGCTTGTACGACAACTCGCCGGGGAACGTGCGAGAAGAGATTCGACTCGAGGCCGATCGCTACGGCAACCCTGTGCTTCGGGGCGACGCCCCCAGATCCTCGCGGATCCCGGCATTCCGGCAGCGCAGCACCTCGGCAGGGTTCGCTACCCTGCAGCGTCGAGTCTTGGAGCGAAGTAACTCTTCCCTTTCACCACCGGCGAAAGTTGGTTTCATGTAACGCGGGCGAGCCCTGGCGGTTACGGTCAAAGCCAGTCCGCGCCACACTTTGGACACAGCCAGGGAATTGGGATCACGGTTGAGGGCTCGAACCCCGGCCTTAGTTACAGGCTCGCCACGAAGTTGCCGTGAATGTCGCCACTGACTGAACTTGTTTGCGCGCGAGTAGTCGCCGCGCATTTTCCCGAATTGCAAATGGTTAGGGAACAGTCGGTGACGGAATGGGCTCGCGCCCTGAGGAGTCGAACCTCACAGCTCCGTTCCCGGGGCTGCTCTGCCAGAAGAAGTATCCGTTACCTTTCACCACTGACCGAACCATATCTCGACCGAACTGCGCTCGGCGGACGGCGAATGCGCCCGCTCCTACATGGAACTGTTGTTAATGCTGGGGGAATGAGCGACGGCGGACGTGTCGTGTCAAGGCGAAGGAACCGCAGTCTGCGCCACCCAGCATCTATTGTTTTGTTAGCTTTGCGTTAAGGTGCGCCGAAGATTAGTTAGCGCAATCGGACGACGCCCTAAAACCGACTCGGCAGGTTACTGGCCGAGGCAGCCCGCTAAGCGATTTGTGCGTAAATTGTGACAAATTTGGGCGTCCTTTCTTTTGGGGATGTTTCAACATGCCATAACTTTTAGTTTTTGACAAGAGGAAAAGACGGTCTCGCAAATTTTTTTCTTAGCATCAGCAACCAGCATTTTCAGTTGCCTTTAGTAAACAACATCTTTCCGATCAGCACCGCAAACATTGCGAGCGCGCCGAGCGAGGCGTTGTACTCACGGTGCTCGCGATACAGATCCAACGAGAAGGCGGCGCTCTCCGTTGTTCCATGTGGGGTTACGCGCGGGAGCATGCGAGGTACTTGTTGCGCGTACTTTGCGAACTCGGGAAACTTCTGTCGCAGGAACGCTTCTTCCCCGCGAATCACAGGAAGGTAAATAGCAAAGAACATCACGACCAATACAATTCCAACCCACCAATTGCGGGACGCTAGGGCGAAGCCGACGCCGATCAACAGCGATCCAAGATAAAGAGGATTGCGCGTGTAGGCGTACGGACCCGACATAGCCAATGCCTCATTCTTGCGCACGTGTCCCGACGCCAGTGCGCGTATCGCGATCCCGGGAACCACAACGACTGCTCCGAACGCAAGGAACCGCCAGGTCGGATGAGCCAGCCAGATGTACAACACAGCGAACGCGAATCCCAGGGGAACGCGGATGCGCCGGGCCACGCGCGACCATTCAGCCATGCGCCCTCTCCGCCGCGCCTGCCACCAATAAACTGCGCGCAGCGTTCACGACATCGTCGGCTCCGATTTCCAGCATCGCTTCGTCGGGCTGTGATTCTCGTGCGTGCGTTGTAGGACTGGTTGGATTGCGAAGGACGATGCTGCGTGTCCCATACGGCCCGTTGCGCACCGGATCAGTGGGTCCAAAGATGCCCACGACCGGAACGCGTAGGGCCGCGGCCAGATGCATCGGCCCGGTATCGCCGCCGATAAACAATCTTGCCCGCCGCGTAAGCGCGATCAGATCGGTAATGGAACACCGCATCGGCCAAGCTGCGCCTTGGCTAGCCGCTACGGTTTCCGCGACCAGGCGTTCTTCTTCGGGGCCATAGTTAATGAGCGCTCGTAAACCTTCTTTCCGAAGCTCTCGAGCCACCTCCCCGTAGCGTTTCGCCGGCCAGCGCTTCGCTCCCCATCCCGCTCCGGGATTCAAGATCGCATATTCGCGAATTCCACTCTTTGCCAGGTCATGGCCTATATGTTGCTCCGCCACGGGATCACGAGGAAATTCCACCCGTCGCACATTCTCATTCCTCCCCGTAACCGCAGCCGCGATGGAAAGATTCTGCTCAATCACGTGCTTCCCCCGAGCAAGGGCCCGGCGGGTATACCACAAACTGGCCGGAGACTCGCGCGGTTCGGCGCCGCCATAGACAATCGGCGCCCCCGACCACCTTGCCATCAAAGCTGACCGGATCGCGCCCTGCAGATCCACGGCAACTTCATAACGCACGCTCCGAATGTCGTTCCAAACACGAGCGATCTGCTGCAGAGTTGCAATGGCCGGCAAGGTCTGCCTCCACGCTGCCAGTCTTACGGTATGCACCCAATCGACGAGAGGTCTTTGCGGAGATCGCGGACCTCGGCGTGAGGTTCCCCGCGCGCACAGCAACTCCGCCCAGCGCTCTTCGACAAGCCATCCAATCATCACGTTCGGAAAAGCTTCCCTCAGAGCCTGCGCCGCGGGAAGCGTGTGGATCACGTCTCCCATCGCGCTGAGCCTGACGATTAACAGTTTCTTGATCGCAGGACCGCCCTTCGCGTCCATGATCAGGGCTTCCTCGGCGTGAGCCGCGATTGAATGATCTCGCTGGTGGAGTGATCCTTGGGGTCACCAACAATCGCGACACGTCCGCCATATTCGGCGACAACGTCGCGCTCCGGTACGGAGTCGGCCGTATAGTCGGTGCCCTTGGCCTGGATGTCAGGGCGAATTTCGCGAATGATTGCGCGCACGTCCAGTTCAGGGAAAATCACGACCGCGTCGACATCGGACAGCGCGGCAACGATCTCGGCGCGTTCGTTCTCCGGCATGACGGGCCGTCCTTCACCCTTCAACGCACGCACCGATTCATCGGAATTGATTGCGACCACCAGTTTTCCGCCCAATGCCTTCGCTCCCCCGAGGTAGCGCACGTGCCCTACGTGCACCAGATCGAAGTTGCCGTTGGCCAGGATGATGCGCTCGCCGGCAGTCCGCCATTCTGCAGCCCGGCGGCGTAGTGCATCACGGCTCAAGATTTTATTTTCCGTGTTCAATGAGGTCGCGTCGCGGGCGGTGACTGATCGAGCGCATGCAGCAATTCTTCCCGCGAAACAGTCGCAGTGCCGCGCTTCATGACGACAATCCCGCCAGCATAGTTCGCCACTTGCGCCGCTTCTTCTGTAGTCGCACCGGCGGCGAATGCCGCCGTAAACGCCGCGATCACCGTGTCGCCGGCTCCGGTCACGTCCGCTACCTCGTCGGAGCCGACGATTGGAATGTCCACCGGCTTGTGACTGCGATCGAAAGCCACCATGCCGTCGCGGCCGCGCGTGATGACCAGCGACTGCAGGCTCATATGCGCCATCAATTGCTCGCCGGCGGATGTGAGTTTGTTCCAGTCCTGGCCGATGCGAATGCCCAAAGCCTCCTCGACTTCGGGTTCATTCGGCGTGGCGGCCGTGACCCCCGCATATTGCAGCATGCGGTAGCGGGAGTCGAGAACGACGGGGACCGATCCCAGTTTGCCCTTCTCCCGCAGCGCGGTCACGATCGCGGGGGTGGCGGCGCCATAGCCATAGTCGGAAACGAGCAACGCATCAGAGGCGTGGGCGTAATTGCGCGCGGCCAGATAGAGTTCTCGTGTGAGGTGTGAATTCGGCGCCTCGGCAGGTTCGCGGTCGACGCGGACCACCTGTTGCCGTGCCGTATGCGTCATGCCCGCGAGGATGCGGGTCTTCGTCACGGTCGTGTAGCTTTTGTCTTTGAGCACGCCGCTGACCGCGATGTGTTTGTGGCGAAAATATTTAAGCAGAAGCCGGCCCGGTTCGTCGTCGCCAACAATTCCTACGGGAAGAACATTCACGCCCAAGTCGGCCAGATTGTTCGCAGCGTTCGCGCCTCCGCCGGGAACAACCGCTCGATCGCGATGCTTGAGAATCAGTACCGGAGCCTCCCGCGACACACGCGAGATCTCTCCAAATACGAATTCGTCGGCGACCATGTCTCCTAAGACCGTGACCGTGATCTTAGGAAAAGCTTCGACAATTTTTCGAAGCCGCTCGCCTTCTTTCGGATGCTTGGTCATGATGATCGGCTGCACCGCAACCGCCTCCGCGAATAAGGGGAACATGCGGTTGTTTTAACTGCCGATTTTCTCATGCCCGCCGCTTTCGTTCGTCAATCACCCGCAGCATGGTATCCAGAGCGTTATCTGCATCGGCCAGTTCCATGCGCACAGGAATCGCCGCCAGCGGTTGCAGGGCGGAGAGGTAAGGCCCTAGATTCACCGCATCCTTTTCAGTCGTCACGAAGCCGCCCCCCTCGCTTTTCTGCTTGAGGGCGAGGAGTTCGCGAATGTCTTTTTCGTTATAGGCGTGATGGTCGCGGTAGAAGGCTTCGGCAGCCGGCTCAACGTTCGCCGCGCGCAGTTGCAGAACAAAATTCTGCGGCCTTGCGATGCCGCAGAACACCACTGGGCGCGGCGGAACATTCTGCGGCGCGATGCCTCGCCGGACACGCCATACCAGCTTTCCTTCTAACGGAAAAGCGTCAGCCGATGCACCGCTTGAAAGCACGACTGCATCGGCGCGATGCAGCGACCGGAGCGGTTCCCGCAGCCTGCCCCCGGGGAGTAAGTCATCGCTAGCGTCCTGGGGCGTTACCAGTACCATGTCGAAGTCGCGAGCCAGCCCTCGATGCTGAAAGCCATCGTCCAGCAGATGAAGTTGCGATCCGAACCTGGATTCCGCAAACCGCCCAGCCTGATACCGATCCTCGCCAACGATCACGGGCACTTGCAACTTGCGCGCGAGCAACAGCGGTTCGTCCCCGAACTCCAGCGGCAGTCCAGCTGGATCCACAAGCAGAACGCCCCGTGATTTGCGCCCGTAGCCGCGAGACAGGACGTCGAACGTGATCCCGCGCGTCTTTAACAGCTCGCCGAGCAGCATTACGAACGGAGTCTTGCCTGCGCCGCCCGCAGAAAGGTTCCCGATGCTGACGACCGCTCCGCCCAGGTGGCGAGTCCGGAGCACCCCGTGATCATAGAAAGCGTTACGCGTTCGAACCAACCCACCGTAAATGGCAGAGAGGGGATTCAATCTGTGTGAGCGGCTTGCGCCGAAACCGGACGATCGCTGTCTTGTGCCGTCAGCAGTCCAATCAAGGCCTCCAGGGTCCGCGCGGTGGCGCCCGCCTGCGAACGCATGGTGTCCTCGGCGCGCCGGCCCAGCGCTTTCCGCTCCGCATCGTTGGCGAGAAGCTGCATCAGCATCAGAGGCAACTCGGCCACTCCCACGATTCGCACGGCGTCGCGGCGTTGAAACAGCGAGACGATATCGCGGAAATTTTCGGTATGGTTGCCCACCACGACAGCCACGCCGTATTGCGCGGGTTCGATGATGTTGTGCCCACCTCGCGGAACCAGACTACCGCCGACGAAAGCCACGTCGGCCAAAGAATAGATTGCCGCCAGTTCTCCAATGGAATCGGCCAGCAGCACCCCGCCGCTCAAGGCTTCTCTCTCCCAACGCGAGCGGCGGAACAAGGGAATTTCCATCTGCTGTACAAGAATCGCGACGTCGTCAAACCGCTCCGGATGTCGCGGCGCCAGAATCACGACTGCGCGGGGATGTGAAACCAGAACATTCTCGAACGCTTTTAGCAGCAGCGCTTCTTCGTCTTCAACCGTGCTGCCACAAACCAGCACGGGACCGGCCCCTTCCGCCGCGAGCGATTGACGAAGCCTGTCCACGATCGCAGGCATGCTTGCCCGGCTTACATCGAATTTCAGGTTTCCAGTGACTCGCACGCGAGCAGGGTCAGCGCCAATCGATTGCAGCCGCGTGCTGTCCTCTTCGGTTTGCGCTAAAAACAAATCGACGTGGGCCAGCATCCGGTTCAGTGCCCAGCGAAAGCGCCGGTAGCGCGGCCACGATCGATCCGAAATCCGCGCATTGACCACAGCGATGCGTGCTCCACCCTCGTGAGCTACGCGCAGGAAATTGGGCCAAAACTCTGTTTCCGCAAGAACGACCAGTTCCGGGTGCAATGCCCGCCAGTAGGGGCGAATCGCGGAGGTGAAGTCCATCGGGAAGTAAAAGACATTTTCTTCGCCGAATCGTTTACGGGCCAGTTCCTGCCCGGTAGGCGTGGTCGTCGATACCAGCACGCGATATCCCGGCAGACTTCGCCTCATCTCCTCGATAAGGCCGCTAACGGCCAGCACTTCGCCTACGGAAACTGCATGTACCCAGATGTTCCGCCTGGGCTCAGAACCGTTGTCGCCTGCCAGCAGCCGGCCCGGAACTTTCCCCAGTCGCTCCAGAATCCCGCTCCGGTATTTGCCCCGGCGCAAGATCTGATAGATCCAGTACGGCAGGCTCAGAAGCATTCCTGTCGCCAACGCCAGGCTGTAGAGAAGATAGCTCAAGTCTGAGCCATTCTAAACCGGCCCATCGGCGCGAGCACTTGAGACCTATAATCGGGTCATGCGGCTGTCGCGATTCAACTCTCGCTTGTTCCTGGCATTTTTTGCTGCTTCCAGCCTTCCGTTTCTCCTCGCGTCCAAGACCTTCGTCAAGCCAGCAGCAATGCACGCCAAAGCGTATCCGGCGCACGATAACCACGACGACGAAAGGGTCACGATCGCCGCCGACCCCTACGACAATTCTGAAAAGCGCAAAATCTTCTCCATCAACTTTGAGCAAGCCGGCATCCTGCCTATCTTCTTCGTAGTCACCAACGACGGCGACCAGCCGGTTTCGCTTGCGAATATCGAAATCACCCTGATCACCGGGAATCACTCCAAGCTGACTCCCATTGCTTCGGAAGACATCTTCCGCCGCATCACCAACCCCCAAGCCGCCACCCGTCCGAGCCCCATCCCCATTCCTCGCAGCAAGGTGAAAGGAACCGTCGGCCCCAAAGAGAGAGACGAAATCGAGTCCTCGCAGTTCGCGGCTAAAGCGGTCGAGCCGCACGGCTCCCAGTGGGGATTCCTATTCTTCGACGTGGGCGGCATCTCCTCGCCCCTCTCCCACGCCAATATCGACGTCACCGGCGTTGCAGATGCGAAGGGACACGAGATGCTGTACTTCGAGATTCCCATGGACAACTATTTGAGCGCTCCCGTCCGCCGCTAACCATCCGCACAAACGATCGCGCCTTATAAAATCGTGCCATGGCGCTCCTTCGAACGTTGGGATGGCTGGCCTGCGTCGTCTATTCGACGATCCCGCTGTTCTGGCTAATGGTCCATCCCCGGGCACACGTCTGGCGGAGGCGCGAAGGCTCGCCTTTTCGCGTGTTGGTTCCTGCGTGGATCGTGATGTGGGTCGGAATGGCCGCTCTGACTGCTCCCTGGCGCCGTGCGGTGCTGTATTCCACTCCGTGGAGTTGGGCGGGGGCGGCGCTGCTCTTCGCCATCGGTGTCTTTATCTATTCGCGTTCCGGCGCGCATTTCACCTGGGCGCAGCTCGGCGGCCTGCCAGAAGTTCGCCCCGGACATTGCGATGACCGCTTGGTGACCACGGGAATCCGCGCTCACGTGCGGCATCCGGTTTACTTGGCTCATCTGTGCGAAATGCTGGCCTGGAGCGTCGGGACGGGCCTCGCCGTATGTTGGCTCCTGACCGGGTTGGCGATCGCGAGCGGAGTGGTAATGATCCGCATGGAGGATGCGGAATTGGAGAAGCGATTCGGTGAGGACTTCGTCGCCTACCGGAACCGGGTCCATGCCGTGCTGCCGAGGCTCCGTGTATGATCCGACTTTGGCTGAAGGCTAATACGGTTTGTAGCCTGCCCTGAGGCGAAGGCCGAAGGGGTTGATAGCTGCTCTTCATGCGCTTTGAACTCTTTATCGCTCGCCGTTACCTGCGCGCCAAGCGCCGTCAGGCGTTCATCGGCGTCATCACCGGCATTTCTATCGCCGGAGTCGCTGCTGGAGTAGCCTCCCTGGTCGTTGCCCTGGCCATCAACAATGGCTTCCGCCAGGACCTCCAGCAACGGCTCCTGGGTTCGACTTCGCACATCAGCCTGCAGAGGATCGCCGACGATGGCATCCGCGACTGGCCCGCGCTCATGGACAGGCTTTCCAAGCAACCGCACGTGGTCGCGGCTGCTCCAGCCATCTTTGAGCAGGTGCTGATCTCGCGTGGGCCTCGCGCTCGCGGTGCTGTGCTGAAAGGCATGATCCCGCGTTACGAGCGCAAAGTCGGGGATCTGCTGAACTCCGTGAAGGAGGGATCGGCTGAGGCGCTCGACGATACAGAAGCCAGGTCAACTGCGGCGGACAAGAGTGTCCGCTCCACACAACCGCCATCGGCCGGCCAGTCTGCCGACTCGCTGGCAGGGGTCGAGCAGCGGGTCGCGGCCATGCCTCCAATTGTCCTTGGCAAGGATATGGCCGATAACCTCGGCGCTACCGTCGGCTCGGTTGTGCTCGTGACCAGCCCGCAAGGAGAACTCACTCCGTTCGGGATGGTGCCCAAATACAATCGCTTCCGCGTGGTCGGAATCTTCAATTCCGGCTTTTTCGACTATGACTCGAGCTGGGCTTTTGCTCGTCTCTCGGATGCGCAACAACTGTTTGGCCTCGGCGACCTGGTTTCGGTGATCGAATTCAAAGTCGACGACATTTACAAAGCCGATGTCATCTCGCGCGACCTGGAAGAGGCTGCCGGCAACGGGTTCATGGCCACCAACTGGATGGAGCAGAACAAGGCTCTCTTTCGCGCCTTGCGCCTGGAACGCGTGGTCACGTTCATTACCATTGGACTCATCGTCTTTGTCGCCGCCCTCAACATTCTCATCTCGCTCATTATGATGGTGATGGAGAAGACTAAAGACATCGCCGTTTTAATGTCGATGGGCACGAAGAAAGCCCAGGTACGCAACGTCTTTATTGCCCAGGGAGTGCTGATCGGCGTCATCGGAACCGCCATCGGACTCGTGCTGGGCTACGCGATTTCGTACGCCGGAGGTCATTACCACGTCATTTCTTTGTCACCTGAGGTCTATTCCATCGACTATGTCCCTTTCGCGCCTCGCGTATTCGACGGCTTGATCGTCGGGCTAGTTGCGGTCGGGATCTCCTTTGTAGCCACGCTGTACCCATCCTGGTCGGCCGCCAGCATTCTTCCGGCCGAGGCGCTGCGGT
>Ga0307478_10003915_pt1 | contig 10823 bp, 6 predicted proteins | sample atmos_gasesECM4C_2_FD_203713 | JGI IMG/M metagenome (GOLD analysis project Ga0307478, IMG submission 203713) | Hardwood forest soil microbial communities from Morgan-Monroe State Forest, Indiana, United States - atmos_gasesECM4C_05 | ecosystem: Environmental > Terrestrial > Soil > Temperate...
CTTGCGCGCAGCGCCGGGAACGTTTGCATCGGCGGCGACCGCGGCGGAGGGTGTGGCCGCGGCCGGGGTAGCCGCGGCCGGGGCACTCCTCGAGGTATCCACTGCCGGCTCGAGTTGCTCCGGGCGCGGCAGGGCGCGCGCGGGTGCTTGCGAGCCTGAGGGCTTGGGCGGCGCAGACTCCTGCGCCCGTGCCGTGCCGACAGTGAGCGGGCACAAGGCGATGAGAACCGACAGCACGGCCACCGGCCTCAATCGGTATACGCACACGCGACACATGGTCAACCTCCTGCTCTCGAGGCGCTGCTGCTGCCGGCGCCGCTCGCAACACTATCGCCGGGGGCGGGTTGCGAGGGCGGCTCAGGCGCCGCGCGCGGCCCGGATGCCGGCGCTCCCGGGGCTGGCGCGGGCGCCGCGTCGCCGGGGTTGTCACCCGCGGGCGCGGCAGGCGCCGGCCGCTTCACCGGCGGCACACCTAAGCGTTGTCGCAATTCCGCAATCCAGCCGCTCACCGGCTTGTCCTCGCCGGTGAGGTGCTGGTACTGCTCGAAGGCCGTCAGCGCGCGGCCAGGGTCTCCGAGATAGAGATCCGACAGCACACCCAGGTTCCGCCAGGCCGGTGCATAGTGCGCATCCGCCGCAACGGCCCGCTCGTATGAAGTGGCCGCGTCCTTGAACTGCCCGCGCATGCGCTGGGTAGCGCCGAGCTCGCTCCACGCCACCGCACTGCCGGGCTCGTGAGCGACCGCGCTCTTCAGGGTCTCCTCCGCCTGATCGAGATGATCCGCCTTGCGCTGCAGAATGGCGAGGTTCACCAGCGGGGCCGCGAACTGCGGGTACTGCAGGGCGACCTGCTTGAAGCCAAGCTCCGCCTCCAAGGTGTTGCCGGCGCGCAGGTAATTCACCGCACGCTCGAAGTCCGCGCGTGCCGCCGGTGGAACCTGCGGGCGGGCGGCCGCAGCGGGCGCTGTGGCACCGACGGCCGCACTCGCGGCACTCGCCGGCGCGGAGGGGGGCGGCGCCGTGGCGTGCTTCTGCGGCGGCGCGAGCGGCTGCGCCGCGCGTGGCGCGGTGCGCGCGGGCTTGGAGCTGCAGCCGGCGAGTGCCGCCAGCACCACTGCCGCGAGCGCGACCGCCGCAGCGCGCCGCGCGTGTCGGGCGCGCCGCGCGGCAGGCCCCGCGCCGCAGCGCGAGCCCTCATTCCAGGCTGGTGACCACATCCTGCGTCAGCTCCGTCTTGCCATAGCGCGCGGGCTTCAGCTTCGCGAGCGCCTGAAAGCTCCTGCGTACCCACTCATCGTACACACCATCCTTGGCGCGCGCGGCGTTCAGCTCGTGCGCCTTGATTGCCTGCTCCTCGAACGGAAACACCTGCTCCTCGAGCAGTGAGTTGTATTCCTCCAGCGCGTCGCCCTTGAGCTTCGAAGGCCGCTCCGACCCCAGGACGTCCTTGGCGAGCGTGCCGTACAGCTCCGCCATCTCGTAGGTGGCGGCGGTCGTCACCTCGGCGACCTGGTATTCGGCGGCGCGCTTGTAGCCCTCCATCGCGCTCTCGAGCGCGTTGCGCTTGACTACCAGGCTCTTCTTCAGGGGCGCGGTGAGGCGCACGGCACGAAACGCATCGCGCGCCGGCTGCGCGAGCGCCAGCTGCGCTTTCGCGGCCAGGTAGTGAGTGCGATCGGTGCGCTGCGCGCCGGCCTGCGCGTCGGCGCGGATGATCTCCTGGTACCAGTGGTCGCGCCGCGTGGAATCGCCGCTCTTGCCGGCGTAGTCCGCCAGGCGCTGGCGTGCCTCTTCGGCATCGGCGAGCGGTGTTGGGTTGGTGTCGACGAACTTCTCCAGCATCCCCATGGCGCGCGGATTGTTGCCGGCCTTGGAGTACAGGTCCGCGGATTGCATGAGTGCTTCACGCTGCACGGCGCGATTCTCGGCCGGGTTCGCCGCGATCCGCTCGAACTCCGCGGCGGCCTCGCCCGGGCGGTTGGCTTCGGAGTACGCCACGGCGAGCTTGCGGGTGACTTCCGGTTGCAGCTGATGCTGCGGGAACTGGCGGCGAAAATCCTCGAGCACGCCGATGGCGCGCTGCCACTCCTTGAGGGTCAGCAGCTCGGCAGCGGCGTCGTACTGCGCATTGGCGCGGATCTTCGATCCCGGCGCCACGCGCCCGACGCGCAGGAAATCCTCGACCGCCCCGCCGGCATCGCCGGCCTTCTGCTTCGCCTCACCCTCCTTGTATACGCTGGCGGCGAGGCGCTCGGTGAGATCGGCGCGCATCTTGTCATCCTTGCCGGCGAGCTCGCGCGCCTGCAGGAACGCCGGCTCCGCCTTGCCATAATCGCCCTGATCGAAGCGCGCCTGCGCGATGATCGTCCACGCGATGCGCTGCTTGGCGACATCCACCGGCGGCTGGCGCGCGAGAATCGACTCGGAGACGCTGACCGCGCGCGGCCGGTCGCCGGCGGCGAAGATCTCCTCGGCAGCGCGGGTCAGAACGCCGGCGCTGTCCGGGTGCTCCGGAAAGGTCTGTGCGAACCTGACTCCGGCGTCCATGGCGCGCTTGTGCCAGGCGTCCTTGTCCGCCCCGCTCAGGCCCTCCTCGCCTTTCTGATAGGAGACCAGCCCGGCGTAGGCGGCGGTCGCGGACTTGTCGTTCCTCGCATAGCCGTAGGCGGTGTGCTCGTACTCGGCAGCCGCATCGGCATACTGATGGCTTTCGAACAGCGCCTCTGCGAGCAGGTAGTCGGTTGCTGCGGAGTCGGCATCTTCCGGGAACGACTTCAGGTAGTCCCGGTACCAGCGCGCAGCTTCCTGGTAGTCCGCGACCCGTTTGGACTTCTGCGCGCTCGCATGGAAGTAGGTGGCCACGTCCTTGAGGTTGGTCTTGAGCTCCTGCACCACGCGCGCATTGTCGGCGCGGGTGCGGGTTTTCCAGTAGGGAGAGCCGAAGTTGTAGCGCTCGACGAACTCGTGCTTGCCGTCGACCACCAGCTGGCTGAAGCCGCCCTTACCGTAGGCCTCGATCGCCGCCATGTCGAGGTCCGGCGCGTGGTCGCTGTAGGGATCGCGGGCCACGTAGGCGCGGTAGACGTTCGCGGCATCCTGGTAGCGCTGCTTGTCGACGTACAGATCGCCGAGCCGCGAATACAGCAGCCAGGCGTACGGACGCTCGCCGCGCTGGCTCATGTATTGATCGAGCGAGGCGGCGCCGTCGTTGTAGGAGAATGTGATGCTCATGACCCGCAGGGTGTCCTCGACCAGCTCGCGTTCGGCGCGCTTGAGCTTCTCCAGGCGCACGGACTTGCCGCCGCCGGTGCCGAGCTCCTGGTCGAGCACGCCGCCGAAGGACGGCAGGCTCTCGAGCGCCAGCGACTGCTTGAACAGCGACCAACCGCGCTTGTACAGGCTCTGCTGGAAGAACGCCGAGCCAGCGCCGCGCCCGATGACGGCGGCGTAGGCGCGCTCGGCATCCGCGTAGCGCTTGTCGGAGAACAACAGCTCGCCGCGCCTGAACTGCACCTCATCGAGCTGCGGACTTTGCGGGTAGCGCTGCACGATCCGATCCAGCGTGCCGAGCGCCTGCCCGGACTGGCCGGTGGTCTCATAGGCGCGCGCCAGCTGATAGAGCACCTGGTCGTTGCGCGCATAGTCGGGGAATGCCTTGAGCAGCGTCGTGTAAAGCTTGATCGCCTCGGCCCCCTGCAAGTCCACCGCGGTGACTTCCTGTTCCAGCCGCTGCATCTCGCCGGCGTCGAGGTTGAGGTCCCCGAGACGGCGCAGGGCCTCGGCGCGCAGCTTCGGATCGGTATTCTGCAGCTCGAGGAAGTGGCGATAGTTCTCCATCGCCCGGGAAACGCTGGCGCTCACCATCGTGTCGCGATGCACCTCGACCTTGCGCGAGCCGAGATCCCCGATGGTGGGCTGCGCTGCGGAGGAGGCACTCTGCGCCGAAGCCCGCGGCGTGCCCGCGAGCAAGGCGAGCGCCAGCGCTGGCGCGAAGCATGCAGGAGCAGTCACACGCGCGCTCATCGCGGCGGCTCCGCCGCCTTGGGCACCGGAGCCACCTCGGGCGGCGCCGGGACCTGCTCGGGCGGTGCCGGGGCCTGCTCGGGCGGCGCCGGGGTCTCTTCGGCCGGCGCGGCCTGATTGCCGCCTGCGCTTCCCTTCGGGGTGTCCGCGCTGGCGGCGCGATCGTACATGCTCGCGAGCGCAAAGCGCGCCTGTACCTCGTAGGCGGCGAGTCGATCCTTCTGCTCCTCGAGCTGATGAGCGGCGAGCCGCGCGAGAAAGACACTCTGTTTCTGCTCGGTGCCGCCGAGGCGCGCCTGCAGGGTGTCGATGCGCTGCTTCAGCTCGGTGACGCGGGCCGCGAACTCCCCGGTGTTGGTCGGCACGCTCTTGCGGTCGCGCTCCACGCGGATCCAGCGGCTCTGTGCCTCATGCAGCGCGAGACTGAGATCCTTCAGCCCGCGATGCTCCTGCCACAAGCGCGCGTTGAAGGCGTCGTGCAGGCGAAACTGCAACACCCCCTTGATCAACGCCAGTCGCACGCGCAAGTCCGCGTACTCGGGTGTGTCGGGAGCCGCGGCGAGCGCCGCCTCTACACGCTGCACGCGCGCCCACTGCTCGCGCTCGGCCGTGGTGCCGAGCGCGGCCATGTCACGTTGCGTTTCGATGGTGCGCAGCTCATTTGCCAGCGTGACGTTGCGCTGCTGCAGTTTCTCGACCACGCCTGAGGCCAGCAGCGCATCCGCCCGTGGCAGCCGCTCGGCGTAGGCGCGCTCGCGCGTCTCGATCATGTCCTGGAAGGCGCCCATGCTGTCGCCCCAGCGCTCCAGCGTGCCGTTCAGATACACCAGGTCGCGGTAGTTCTTGAGCCCCTCCTGGAAATCGTGTCCCGCCAGCACCGCGTACAGATAACGCGACTCGGGCGCATCGGGCAGGCTCTTCAGCTGCCAGAACCAGCCGTAACGGGCGCCCAGATCGGTGCCCAGCACGCGCTCGAGCAGGTCACCCTTCTCGATGCGCGCGATGGCCTGATCCAGCTGCCCGTTCTCGGCGTCGAAGGATTTGACCGCGCTCTCGTAGTACTCGGCGGACTGCGCGTTGGCGTTCAACTTGCCGAAGGCGTAGGGCACGGCGAGGTAGGACTCCTGCACGGCCGCGTCCAGTACGTCGCGACTGCGCAGCTCCATCCACGGCGTGAGCGCCCCCTGATAGTCCCCCAGCGCCGCATCCGCCCAGCCGATGCCGAGCAGCGCCTTGTTCGAGTACGGACCGTTGAGCCGCACCCGCGCGAGCGGCGCTCGCGCCCGCGCCGGCTGGTTGGCCTGCAGGTACGCAAACCCGAGGGCGAGATTGGCGCGGTCCTTGAGCGCCTCCAGCTCAGCATTTGCGGCGAGCATGGTGCCGACGGCGCTGAGGAACGGGTCGGCATCGTTGAGCCGTCCATTACGTACCAGCGCCACCCCCAGGTTGAAGCGCGCGTAGGCGGACCAGATCTGCGGGCCACGCCAGCTCGCCAGCAGGCGGATGGCCTCATCGTAGCGTCCCTCGTGCATCAGCACGTTGCCGAACAGCAGCTCCTTCTGTGCCTCCAGCTCCGGGGACATGCGCCCGTTCACCTTGCGCAGCGCCGCGTCCGCGCGCTCGAGATAGCCGCGTGCGTACCACACCTGCGCCAGATAGAACCAGGCGCGGTTGCGCACTCCCGTGGGCACATCGTCGGTCAGCAGCCTCTCGAAGCGTTCGCCCGCTTCGTTGTGCATCCCGAGCGCCAGGTACAACCCGCCCTCGAGCAGCTGCGCTTCCTCCGCATGGTGCGGCACGCGGCCCCAGTGCTCGTAAGCGAGCAGTCGGGTGAGGGCCGCGAAGTCCTCGTTCTGATAGAAGTAGAACAGCGCGTCGCCGTAGTGCAGATCACGGATACGCGTGATCGGGAGCTTCTCGGGGTCGTGTTGCCGTGCGCTCGCCGCGCCGGCCGGCAGCGCCAGCACGGCGACTAGAAGCAGCGCACGCATGGAGGCGAGTCGCATCAAGGGCTATTCCCAGTCCTTGATCTCGAACTCCGGCTGCAGTTTCCTCTGCCGGTCATCGATCTTGAGCTCCAGGTACTTGGCGCCGACGCCCTTCTCGAACCTGAGCGAGGCGCCGCGCTTGTAAGCGCGCTCGTTCGGCCCCTTGCCGTTGAAGAAGGCGACCAGCTCGTGCGCGCCGACCTTGAGGTTGCCGAGATACAGGCGCTGCACGCCGCCCTTGAGCAGCGCCTCGACTTCGCGCGGCGTATACAGGTAGTTGATGACCTCCTTCCGATCGAGCTTCAGCTGCACCGAATCGAGCGCGAAGAAGCTCCCGACGTCCACCGACAGGAACACCGCCACCTGGGTGTTGGCCGGGAACAGCAGCTCCTCCTCCAGAATGAACAGGTCCTTGTTGAGATCGACCACGTCCTTCTTCAGATCCTGAATCTCCTGGTCGAGGCCGCGGGTATCCGGAGAAGACTCCGGGGCGGCAGGCGTCGTGGCGAGAGGTGAGTCTGCATCCGCCGGAGTCGCGGCGGGGGTCTCGCCCGGGGGCGCCGCAGTGCCGGCGGCCGCCGCCGGGGTGGTGGCGTTCGGCCCGGCCGGGGGTGCGCCCAGCGCCGGGGGTGCCAGCGCCGCGAGCAGCACGCTCGCGAGCAGCGCGGCGAGGAGCGCGCCGCGCCGCAGCGCATCATCGGTTGGGGACCTGGCGCGTGTCATGTGCAGCATGGTGGTTCCGATCATTCGTTCAGCAGAGCCCGCAGCTGTTGCAGGTAGAGCTGTTCGCTTTCGGCGCTGTAGTCGCGCAGCACGTCGCGGACGGTGCCGTTGCGGTCGATCAGCACGGTCATCGGCAGGTTATCGACCTGATAGCTGCGGCTGACCCCCTTGGCCGGGTCGAGCAGCAGGGCGAAGCTCACCGACGCCGAGCGCGCGAATTCGCGCGCCTGAGCCGGATCGTCATCGACACCGATCCCAAACATCGCCAGTCCCGCGGAGTGATAGGTTGCGAGGCTGCGGTTCAGGGCTGCGAGCTGTGTGCGGCAGGGCGTGCAGCGGCTGCTCCAGAAGCTCAGCACCACGACCTCGCCGCGGTGCTCCGACAGGCGCGCATTGCCGCCGACGGCGGCGTGCAGCGCGAAATCAGGCGCGCTCTGCCCGATGAGGGCGTAGCGCAACTGTGCCTGCACCGCCAGGCTGCAGCCCAGTGCCATCACGGCCACGCACAGCAACACCTGTGCACGTGACCGGACAGAGCACGTCGCCAGCAGCCAACGTTCTGCCACCTCACGCCACACCGGGTGGTTCGGCCGTTGCCAGCTCAATAATGATCCTTCGCCAAGGGGTGGCGCCCGCGCCAAGCGCGCAAAATTGCACAGCGCGCTTAACACTGTCAAACAAAGACGGCGGTGAAAAAGGGCTGGCGGCGTCGTCAACGCGCGACACCGGCCCGGGCGCCGTGGCGCGCCTGCCGGCGCGCCCGCCGCCTCAGACGATGCGGTTGAAGGCGGTCAGCCCCGCCAGGGCGCTGCCCGCCCCAAGGCTCTGCATGGGGAACAGCGTCGGGAACTGCCCGTCCGTGCCCATGAGTCCCATGTAGTTGAGGATCACGACCTGCACCAGCTGGTTCACGGCGTTGGCCGCGGGGCTGGAGGTGCTCACCACCGAGCCGTCGGCACTGAAGTAGCCGATCTGCTGGCCGGCGGCGCCATTGCGCAGCGGTGGCCGGCCGGCGGGGCTGTAGGCCAGGAAGAACGTGGAGGCCACCGAGGCGTTGTCGCCCTGCCAGCCGAGCTTGCCACGGCCGCCGACGCTGCTATCGACCATGCCGGTGGAGGTGAGCGAACCGTCGCTGAATACGTAGATCATCACCGGCGTCTTCAGGCGCTGCGCGTACTCCAGTACCGCCCCGATCATCTGACCGGCCTTGAAGTTACGCATCTCGCCGGTTGCCCGGGTGCCGTCGTGGTAGTCGTAGCCGCCCAGGGTGATGGTGCCGGCGCCGGCGAAGCCATTGAGCACCAGCTTCATGACGGTGGCGGTCTTCGCGACATCCGAGTCGGAGAAGTCGCTCGCCGTGAAGATGGGCGAGGCGCCGCCGGTGATATTCGTGTCCTTGGTGGGATCGAGCGCGGCCGGATCACCGAACTTGTCGGCCGTGTGGGCCGCCTTGACGTAGGCGCAGCGCACCTGGTTCTTCAGCGCCGCATCGGCGTTCGGGTCGGTGCCGATGAGCTGCACGCCCGGGGTCGATCCGTTGGGCATACTGAGCGTGCCGGTAAAAGCGGCGGTGTCGCCCGCGCCGACCTGCGCGGTGTTGCCGCCGCTGATGCGCGCCTGCGACTCGAGCACCGCCACCGCGAGGGGATCCTGAGTGCCGCCGCCGGGAGGCATCGGCACCAGCGACGTCGAGTCAGAGGGCTGGCTGATGGTCGTCGGCTGCAACGCCGGATTGATGAGCGCCATGGGCGCCTGCGAGTTGCCCCCGGACACCGAGGATTCGGTGCCGATGAGCGTCAGCAACAGGCCCTGCGCGCCCGCCATGGCGATGCCGTACATCGGGTTGTGCGGGTTGTTCTGGGTGTCGTTCTGCGACATCGCGCACAGCACCGCGCCGTTGGTGCCGGCGGCGGTTGCCGGAGTCGTCGCCTTGCTTAGAATGCCGCGCTTGATGGCACCGTCGGCGTGCCACAGCAGGCCCAGCGATGCGTCGACGTTGGCGCTCGAGCTCGGCACCATGTTGCCGGGCACGCCGAGCTTGCCGTAGCCGGCGGTGGACAGGAAGTTCGTCTGGCCCCCCTGCACGCCCACCAGCACCTCCGAGCCGACCAGGTTAGCCCCACCCGCCAGATCGAAACAGATGAAAGGCAGGCTGCCCGATGCGGTCGGTACGTTGCACTGGCTGGAGGCGAGCAGCGCCTGGATGTCCGGGGACAGCGCGCCATCCGCGCGGCTCGCCTTGAGCAGCGCGCCGAGCCACGCCGGCCCGATCACCATCGCCGGGCCGGACAGGAACCCGGCGGCAACGAAGTCGCGGCGTGTCACCGGCAGCGGGTGATTCTCGTGCAGCAGCGGCTCGCCGAGCGCATGCGATCGCGGGGGTTTCTTGCGGATCAACATCTGCTATCTCCAGGTCCTTGAAGTCACTGCAGGGTCACCACGGCGCTGCCGAGCACCGCGGTGCAGGCCGCGACGGTCGCCTGTGAAACCGTGGCGCCGGCGTTGAGCGTCGGGATGCGGGTGAGCAGGCTATCGACCTCGCTGCGCACAGCACCGGCCGCCGCGGGCGTCGCGACGCCCACCGCGTTGTTGACCAGCGCGTTGATGACGAGTAAGCGATTGGCGCTGCCGCTGGCACCGAAGAATGCGGACGCGCTGGCGTTGAGACTCGCATCCAGCCCGGTGCCACCGAAGAACGTATCGCGCAGCGACTGCGTGGCGAGCAACTGGCCACAATACGCGTTCGCCAGCTGCGACATCGCCGTCTGCTGCGAGGGCACGAACGCCGAGATCAACGGACCCGCCGGCAGCGACTGTCGCGAGACGCTGTAGAGTGCGGACACCACCGGGTCCGTGATCGGCACGCCGGTGATGCGCGCGAGCGAGTTGTTGACGCGCTCGAAGGTCGCGACGCCGAAGTCGGGCTTGGGCGTGGGGTCGGGCGCGGGAGGTGACACCACCACCGTCGGCTCCACGTAGGCATGCACGTTCGAGCCGAGCTGATCGAACGACAGGAAGAACAGGTCGCTGGTCGGTCCCAGGGTCACCGGGACCACGGTGCCAAGACCCGACAGCAGCTGACCGTTGGCGGCGGTGTAATTGGCACCGCCGACACTGGCGCTCAGGGTGGCGTACGCCTGCCCCGCCGGGGCCAGCACGCCGTTCACGCCGAGGCGCATGCCGCTGATCTGCAGATTGGCCGGCACCACGGCGTTGGGATCCAGGCTGATGAACTTCGGCTGGTAGAACAGGTAGCTGTAGTTATCGTACTGACTGGCCTGGAACAGGATGTACGACTGCGACACGCCCGACAGCGAGCTCACTCCGAACAGCAGGTAGTACTTCTCCCCAACGCCGGCGGCGAAGTTCTGCTGGATCTGCGCCGGCGTGAGCGCGCGGTTGTGGATGGCGACGAACTTGATCACGCCCTGCCACTGGCGCTGACCGGTGGTCTCGTTGCCGAGCACCAGTGCGAAGGTGCTGTCCCAGTTGGCGAGCGAGCCGCCCTTGGCCGGATCGGCATCGCCGGTCCAGACCCCGTTGACATAGATCTTCTGGCCGTTGACCGGATCGTAGGTCAGCACCACATGCTGCAGCGCCGCCTGGGCCGCACCGCTCGCGGTGGTGGTCATGAGGGGCGGAGCACCGTTGGTATCGGTGGCGCTGCTGCGCGCGCGCCCTTCGTACTGCATGGCGTCCTGGCCCAGCGTGGCGTCGCGCGTGGTGTTGCTGCCGGAGTAGCTGACGATGTAGGCGGCGGTCTGAGCGACGTTCGCCGGTGCGGCCCAAGCCTCCAGCGAATACTCGCCCGAGGACTGGATCATGGCCGCAAGCTTCTGGCTGGTGCTGGTGGAGGCCTGCGCCTTGCCACCCGCGCCGATGCTGATGCCCCAGCCGCCCACCCAGCTGACGTTCCCGGACAGCGACAGGTCGGCCGCCGGGGTGACGCCGCTGGTGTCGTAGGCGGTGCTGCCGCTGCCGGTCTGGAACATGTATTTGGCGACCAGGTTCGCCTCAAAGCGGCTGCCGCCCGAGGCGATGGTGCCCTGCTTGAGGGTGAGCGCGTTGGAGATCACCAGGTTGGGATCG
>Ga0307478_10003917_pt1 | contig 10819 bp, 8 predicted proteins | sample atmos_gasesECM4C_2_FD_203713 | JGI IMG/M metagenome (GOLD analysis project Ga0307478, IMG submission 203713) | Hardwood forest soil microbial communities from Morgan-Monroe State Forest, Indiana, United States - atmos_gasesECM4C_05 | ecosystem: Environmental > Terrestrial > Soil > Temperate...
TCCTATAGGGAAATTATCAAGCAGTTTCGGAGACCGGGCGCGCCTTCGGTTGATACTTGCCCACCTCAGTTCGAACGGAAGAGAAACATGAAGAACAAAATCATTCCGGCCTTGCCTCTGCACGGGAACAGTCAAGCGAGCGTCCTTGGAATGAGGCAAGGAGGGTTCATGCAGCAGGTCGTCAGACGGTTGTTCCTTGGTTTGTTGCTGATCGCCGTCCTAGGGAGGAGCGGTTTCGCCCAAAAGGCACTCACGTGGCAGGAAGTCCGTGACAAGTTTGAAGCAGCCAACCCAACGCTGCGGGCAGGACAGATCGGCATCGACGAATCGCGAGCCCTGGAGATTACGGCCAACCTTCGTCCGAATCCTAACCTGGCTATCGCCGGGGATCAGATCGATCCGTTCAGAGGTGGTCCGCCTCACGGCCCCTTTGCTTATCTCCTGACGACTGCGGATGTGAGCTTCCTGTGGGAGCGCCAGCACAAACGGGGATTACGCCTGGAAAGCGCACAAAAAGCGACAGGCGTGGCCACCTCTGGTCAAGCAGACCTCGAGCGCAACCTGTTGTTCAACCTGCGAGGCGCATTTGTGGAAACGCTTCACCAAAAAGCCATCCTGAATCTCGCGAAGGAAAACCTCGCGTACTACGATCACGTGTTGGACGTAAACCGCGAGCGCTACAAGGCGGGTGGCCTAGCCCAAGTCGATCTGAAGCGCCTGGAACTACAACGAGTCCAGTATCTGTCCGACTTGCAAACTGCTGACTTGAATCTGCGCGTCGCAAAAATCCAACTACTCATGTTGTTGAATGACCAGACTCCGGTCGAGAAGTTTGATGTGATCGGGCCCTTCGATTTTGTGGAACAACTCCCTCCGCTCGTCGATGTTCGTCAAGCAGCGATTGATACGCGTCCGGATCTCAGAGCCGCATTGCAGTCGGTCGATAAAGCGAAAACTGATTATCGGCTTGCGGTAGCCAATGGATCTACCGACCCGATCCTCGGTTTCGACGTTGGGCGTAACCCTCCCATTGACACCTACCTGGGGATCAACGTTAGCATCCCATTGCGAATTTTCGACCGGAATCAAGGCGAAAAGCGCCGCACGCAGCTCGATATCAATCGCAATGACAGACTTGCCGCGGCAACGCGGGCGCTGGTTTTCAACGATGTCGATTCTGCCTTCGCCACGGTGAATAGCAGTGTCATCCTTCTGAAGCCCTATAAGGACCAGTATCTGGAAGAAGCTTCCAGCGTGCGAGACACAATTGCCTTTTCCTATCAGCACGGCGCCGCGTCGCTTCTCGATTTCCTCAATGCACAAGCTGACTACCGGGCTGTACAGGTTAACTACCTGAACCTCGTCGCTTCCTATTTGAATGCGGCGAGTCAACTGAATCTCGCGGTAGGACGTGAGGTGATCCAATGACCCGCAGGAACCTCGCCATCTTGTCTTTGCTTTTGATCCTGAGCCTGTTTGCGGTCGGATGCAGCGGTGGCAAGGGTGATCCTCAGGCAGAAGCGCCGCCACCTCTCAAAGTAGAGCGCGTGGAGGACCGCAACGTGTTTCAAGTGGACCATCCCGATCGCTTTGCATTGGCGGAGGCGACAGAACACGTTGCTACGCCACAGCTGCGAGTCACTGGGACAGTAAATCCCGATATCCTGAGAGCGGTTCCCGTGATCTCCCTCGCCACAGGTCGCGTTGTGGAGATAGACGCACGTCTGGGAGACACGGTCAAAAAAGGCCAATTGTTGCTGAAGGTACAGAGCGCCGATATCTCCGGAGCCTTCTCTGACTACCAAAAAGCAGTCGCGGATGAGCAGCTCGCCAAGACACAACTGGAGCGCGCAAAACTGCTTTTCGACAAGGGAGCGATTTCCCAGAACGATCTGCAAATCGCACAAAATGCGGAAGACAAAGCCAAGGTAGATGTTGCCAATACCGCCGAGAAGCTTCGTGTGCTTGGAAATCAATCCCTGGATCGGACAAGCCCAATTGTGGAGATCCGGGCGCCAATTTCTGGAATTATCACCGATCAACAGGTCACCAATGCCGCGGGCGTTGCGGGGCTGGGCTCGCCGAATCCATTCACCATCTCGGATCTGCAGTACATCTGGGTGTTGTGTGACGTGTACGAAAACGACCTCGTCCACGTACGACTGGGCGAGAAGGCTGACATCCGTCTCAACGCGTATCCGGATCAAGCTTTCTCCGGAACCATCGGCAACATTGGCCCGGTACTGGACCCGAATATTCGCACCGCGAAAGTTCGAATTGAAATGCGAAATCCCGGACTGATGCGTCCCGGCATGTTCGTCACTGCCACCTTTCACGGTCGGCAAAAGCAAAAGCGAGCCGCCGTTCCCGCAACCGCAATCTTGCACTTGCACGATCGCGATTGGGTGTACGTTCCTTTCCAAAACAACCGGTTTCGACGTACGGAAGTGGTTGGTGGCGACATGCTGCCCAACAACATGCAGGAAGTGGTGTCGGGAATCACCCCAGGCCAACAAGTCGTCGCGAATGCCCTCGAATTCCAGAACTCGGCGGAGCAGCAATGATTCGCGCACTCGTCGACTTCGCGCTGAATAGCCGCTTTGTCGTCCTGAGCATGGCCGTTCTCCTGTTTATTTGGGGCATGATCTCATTCCATAACCTTCCTGTCGAAGCCTATCCGGACGTAGCCAACACCTGGGTGCAGATCATTACCCAGTGGCCTGGGCGGGCGGCAGAAGAAGTCGAGCAGCAAGTCACCATTCCTATCGAAATCCAGATGAACGGCATCCCGCATCTTCAACACGTCCGGTCAGCATCGTTGGCTGGACTGTCGGTCGTGAACCTCATTTTCGACGACAACTCCGACAACGATTGGGACCGCCAAAAAGCGTTGGAGCGGCTTTCGCAGGTAACGCTCCCACCAGGCGTTGCCGCAGGGATCGGCCCCGATTTCAGTCCGATCGGGTCGGTCTATTGGTACACGTTGAAGAGCACAAATCCGGCGTATGACTTGATGGACCTGAAATCTCTGCAGGACTGGGTCATCAGCAAGTACATCCGATCCGTACCAGATGTAGTCGACGATTCTTCGTTTGGGGGAATCACTCGCGAATATCAGGTTCGCGTTGACCCTGAGAAGCTGATCTCCTATGGTCTGAGTCTTGCCCAGATTGAACAGCAGTTATCAAACAGCAACGCGAACGTGGGTGGCAGCTTTATCGAACAGGGTTCGCAACAAATTAACGTGCGTGGAGTAGGCTTGGTCACCGATATCCGTGACATCGAAAAGACGGTAATCAAGGCCCAGAACGGCACTCCTCTGCGGATCAAAGACATCGCCGTGGTCACGCAGGGGCCGAAGATCCGCCTGGGACAAATCGGAAGAGCCTACCATCGAGCCGATGGAGTCGTTGAGGACGATAACGATGTCGTCGAAGGAATTGTGTTTCTCCGCAAAGGAGCGGACACGGCGACCATGCTCGAAGCCCTTCACGCCATGGTCAACAAGCTCAATGAGCGCATCTTGCCGCCCGGCGTCAAGATCGTCCCTTATCTCGACCGCGATGATCTGGTTCACTACACCACTCACACCGTTCTGCACAACCTCGCGGAAGGCATGATTCTGGTTGTCATTATCCTCTTCGTTTTTCTGGGCAATGTTCGCGGCGCAATTATCGTTTCTCTAACCATTCCGTTCGCGTTGCTCTTTGCTTCGATCTGTCTCGGCCTGCGACATATCTCGGCGAATCTGCTCTCGCTGGGTGCGTTGGACTTCGGCATGGTCGTAGATGGGGCGGTCGTCATGGTCGAAAATATCGTGCGCCATCTGAACCGTCCCGAGGAAGCTCCGCTTTCGCTGGTGGACCGAATCCGCAAAGCTGCCCACGAGGTGCAGCGCCCTGTCTTTTATGCGATTGCCATCATTGTTACCGCATACCTTCCGATCTTTACTCTGCAACGCGTTGAAGGAAAACTGTTCAAACCAATGGCATGGACAGTCGCCTTCGCGCTGCTTGGAGCCCTGATCTTCTCGATGCTGATTGCGCCGGCATTGGCGAGCCTGCTTTTCGGAGGCGACGCGAGGCAATGGCAGAGCCCGGTAATGACATTTCTGATCAAGCACTACAGAACAAACGTTCACTGGGCGATCCGCCACCGCTGGATCACGGTTGGCGGAGCAGTCGTAGCTCTTCTGATTTCGGCATTTCTTGCATTCAGCGGTGTGATCGGGTCCGAATTTCTCCCTCACTTGGACGAAGGTGCGATCTGGGTCCGCGGGACGCTCGCTCCCAGCACCGGCCCCACAGAGAGCGCCCGCGTTGCAGAGAGGGCCCGCGAAATTCTCTGTTCGTTTCCCGAGGTACCACAAGTTGTCAATCAAATCGGGCGCCCGGATGACGGAACTGACACCACGGGCTTTTTCGATACGGAATTCTTTGTCGATCTCCTGCCAAAGGAAAAGTGGCGTCCGGTGTTTCACCAGAACAAGGAGCGGCTTATCGCGGCCATGGACCGCGAACTGGACAAGATTCCCGGAGTGCTTTGGGGCTTCTCACAGCCGATTTCCGACAATCTGGAAGAAGCCGTGAGCGGTGTGAAAGGGGCCCTGGCAGTCAAAATCTACGGTGACGATCTGAAAACTCTTGAAGCCAAGGCTGATGAGATTGTCGCCGTCATGAGGCCCATTCGGGGTGTCGAGGACCTTGGCGTTTTCCGGATCATCGGCCAACCTAACCTCAATTTCACCGTTGACCGCGATCAGGCCTCGCGCTACGGCATCAGTGTTTCCGATGTACAGGACGCAATACAGACTGCCGTCGGAGGCAACGCCCTCAGCCAGGTGCTGATCGGAGAGCAACGCTACGATCTGGTACTCCGGTATTTGCCTCCGTATCGAGATACGAAGGAGGCGATTGAGAAGATCAGGTTGTTGGCGCCCTCCACTGAAAGGGTTTCACTGGCCCAACTTACGAGAGTGAAAGTACTGGATGGTGGCTCTGAGATCTACCGCGAAGAGAACTCGCGATATGTAGCCGTTAAGTTCAGTGTGCGGGGTAGAGATTTGGGCAGTACCGTCGACGAAGCGATTAAGAGGGTCAACGCCTCGGTTAAGCTTCCCACCGGTTACACCCTGGACTGGGCAGGCGAGTATGAAAGCGCCAAGCGCTCGCAGCGACGGCTTCTGGTCGTGCTCCCGCTGACGATCCTTCTGATCTACATCCTTCTGTACACCATGTTCAAGTCCATTAAATGGGCGCTTCTGATCCTTACAAACATCGCCATGGCACCTATTGGCGGCCTGCTCGCCCTCTTGGTGACGGGTACAAACTTCAGCGTGTCATCCGGCGTCGGTTTCCTCGCGCTGTTTGGTGTGTCAGTGCAAATCGGCGTAATCATGGTGGAATACATTAACCAACTTCGGGCCCGCGGTTATGACATTGAAGAGGCTGCTGTGGAAGGGGCGGTTTTGCGGCTGCGACCCATTATGATGACCATGCTCGTGGCAACACTTGGATTGCTGCCGGCCGCGCTCTCTCACGGCATAGGCTCGGATTCGCAGAGACCGTTTGCTATCGTCATTGTTGGCGGGCTGGTTGCAGACCTGGTGATCAGCATCATTCTGCTGCCAACCTTGTACGCCTGGTTTGCCCGCAGTGATGATCGACTGCCGGAGGCTGATCCGAACGAAGCTGTGTAACTGATCTTTTTTGCGCCGTGCGGCGCTGGTCCGAAAATGCGGTGGAAGGATTCTGACAAATGACCAAGGATGAAGTCTGCTCCCGAATTCGAGAAATCGCCATTATTCCAGCGATCAGGGTCTCGTCTGGGGATGATGCGCACTTCGCGGCAGAGGCGGTCACGCGCGGAGGGATACCGATTGTGGAAATCACGATGACTGTGCCCGGAGCCGTCGACTTGATGACTCACCTCGTTCATTCTGATCCAAAGATCATCGTTGGCGCGGGCACGGTGCTCGATACCGACGTCGCTCAATTGTGCGTGGACTGTGGGGTAGGCTTTTTAACTTCCCCATCCTTCAACCCGACAATTGTGGAATTCGCGGCCAAGCAAAATATCGCTGTCCTGCCGGGCGCCTTGACGCCGACCGAAGTGGTCACTGCATGGAGCGCTGGGGCTGATTTCATCAAAGTGTTCCCCTGCGGTCCGGTGGGTGGGGATCGGTATATCAAGGCGCTGCACACATCCTTGCCGCAGGTTCCGCTAATTGCGGCGGGCGGTGTGAATCAGCAGACTGCAGCGAATTTCATTTTGTCGGGGGCGACCGCCATCGGAGTTGGAACAGAATTGATTCCGACCGAGGCCATTCGACGAAGGCAGTCACAGCGCATTCACGAACTGGCCCGGCGGTTTTCACAACGAGTGAAAGATGCGCGCGAACAGATCGAAGCCTGGAAACGCAGTCAGGTCGTGAAGGAATTTACAGGCGCCGAGAAGTGTGAGAAGTGATGCGAAATGCTGGCGGGAGCCAGCGGAGGAAAACGCACGGCACTTGCGTGACCGGCAGTCGGGGTGCAGATCGATACATGATCGAGCAAACCGACGATGAAGTAGGGGAAACCTACTGGAAGGTCGTGCATGGAATTCGCCTGACCCGAATGCCAGGCTTCAAAGGAGACCTTTCTGATACGCAGGCCTGGGAAGTAAGTCTCTCGCTCGCGAACGCCGACCACCTGCCGGATTCGATCAAAAATAGCTGCGCCAGCCCTGGCCAGCAGCATTCGGAATCTCGCGACGCCTGGAAGGGAGCGCGATTCGATAAATACTGGCTCGTCAAAACTTGAATTGTGCATCGAACTGGAACCGCCGCGCCGGGTATGCCTCCACGCCCCTGCCAAAGAACGGCGAGGTGATCACACCCACGTAGGTCATGTCGTTCGGATGATTCAGCACGTTAAACGAATTCAGCGACAGGGTGAACGTTTTCGAGTGCTCCGGTGACTTCGAGAGCAGGAAGTCGTGAGCAACACTGAGGTCAAGGTTGATCAGCCCAGGGCCCCGCATCGTATTGCGAGCTACGCCGGCCGGGCGATCATTGATGATGCCGTCGTGATTGTCGTCGCTTCCGGTAGTGACGTTCACGGGTTTACCGGAGTAGATGGAAAGCGCAACGCCAAAGACGAAGAGCCGTCCCGCTTGCGCCGTGCCCAGCAAATCAAACTTGTGCCGGCGATCGGTATCGGATAGCGCCCAATCAGCCGACGGATTGTAGCTGTTCGCCGGGAAGAAGGTGATACCGGTTGAGTTATTGTAAGTTTTGCTGAATGTGTACTGCACCTGCCCGGTTAAAAACTTCGTGGGACTGCCGCGGAACGTGACCTCCAGCGCATTGCTCTTCTGATAGCCCTCGGATTCAATCTTGCGATCCTGCCCCAGACTTGGATCTGGTCGAGATCCGTAGTCGGGAGGAAGCGGTGCGTTCGCATCGACTGAGCGGAACAAGTGGATGCCATGGGATCCAACGTATGTCGTGGCGAGCGTGCTCTTGGCTGTGACCTGCCATTCCATGCCTGCGCTGTACTGAACCGTGTGCGGTATTCGCGCACTCGGATCCAGAGTGACCACGCTGGTCGGCACTCCGGCCCCGTCCGGCTGAGTCGCGGGATAGGGTGGATTGTTGACGATAAACCGCAGCAGATGGATTCCATCGAAGTGCAGAAGGTCTGCAATGGGCCGTGGGCCGGAGCGGTCATAGAACAGCCCGGCCCCGCCCCGCATCACCATTCTGCTGCTCTTGCTGGGCGAGTAAGCGAAGCCGAGTCGGGGTGCAAAATTGTTAGGGTCGTCGTGAAAGTAGTTCTGCCAGTAATAGCGCAATCCGAGAGAAACGGAAAAGTTCGGCTTCAACCGAACGTTGTCCTCGATAAAGCCGCAGAGTACTTTCTCCAGAAAGACGAGGTGGCCGTGCCCGCTTTGCACCAGGAAGGTCGACGGGTGCCCGGCTTGATAGTCCGCAAGGCTGCCGAAGGTATAAGTCCCGGCCATGTTGGTGAAGTCATCTTCGCCACGACGGCTGATGTCGGGCACGTCGATCCCGAAATTGAGTGTGTGCTTTCCGGTTAAGTAGCTGACGACATCGGTTCCATCGAAGTGGTACTCCGTGCGCCGACTGTCCGCCTGCGCGCCACCGCCCGTGAACGCTCCCGAAACAATGACCTGCGCATCTTCATGGACGCTTGTGATTGGCCGATCAAAATGGCCAATCAGGAAGCGCAACTGGTTCAACAATCGGGGCGAAAAAAGATGGCGGTAACTGACATTGATTTCGTGTTCCTGGCTCTTCAGGTCGTAACCGGCCTCCGGGAGAACCGTACCGCCCACATTTTTATTCTTGTACGTTTGGTGTTCGTAAGAATAGCCAATCCAGAATTGATCGCCGTTTGCGAGGTCGTGAAAGACTCTTCCCGACCCAAAGAAGTGATGCATGGGTGCGGGGACGTTTTCGTCGATGGAGCCGGTTACACCCAATGCGTGAACAACCGTCTGCTGGTCGTCCATATCCTGGTCCAGCGACAACAGGAAAGTGGTTTTTCCCCCAGGGGCGAGTGGGCCGCTCAATGAGCCCTCATAAAATTGTCGGCGCTCCGCAGGCTTGGAGGTGGCGTACTTGTTGGTTGCGTCGAACAACGCGTCGCGAAACATAAAGTTGGCAGTGCCATGCAGGTCGGCGGTTCCGCCCTTGGTAACGATTTCGAGCCTTGCACGACCAGGGCGCGAGAACAGCGCCGAATATGGATTTTGATTAATCTTCACTTCCTGGATCGCCGACTGGGTCACCCCCGGGCCATTTGCTTCGACGCCGTTTACGACTAAGGTGACGCCGTTGGTCCCGACTGCGTTATCGTCAAGAAATCGCGATATCGTCGCGATGTAGTCCTGATCAAAGACTGGAAGGCGGTCTAGCGCGGCACGGTCAATCGTGTTTGCGTTGAGATTATCCGAGACCTGGGTTGAAACGACCGGCGCGGCCTGGTCTGCACTCACTGTGACTACTTGCTTCTCGGTCGCAATGGCGAGAACGATCCTTATCGGGGGCATGACCTTTTTCCCGATAGAAACGTCCCGCCGCATCTCCTGGAATCCGCCCGCTTGCACGTCTAGAACGTATGTTCCCGTGCTTGCCACCTCGATGCGAAAGGTGCCGGTGGCATCGGTTGTGGTCTTTGCGAACTGCTGGCCATCCCGTCCTGCAAGAACGACGCGGGCTCGCACAATCGCACTTCCCGATGGATCGAGTACTGTGCCCGTAACAACCCATGCGCTATCGGATCGTGGAGTGTTTTCTGATATGTGACCCGTTGTCGGACCACCTCCGGAGGGCATTTGCGCCCAGCACAGAACCCGCGGGCCCAGGACGAGCCCAACTCCAGTGAGAAGAATGAGGCACGCCCTTCTTAGCAGAACATTCTCAGGCAGCCTCTTCACTCTGAGCCAACTCCCGCCGGTAGGCTATCCATCCAATCTGAATTCTGGATGAAATCCTCCCAATTGGCGCCAACACTCATCAACAACAATAAGGTATGGCTCAGCCGTGGCCAGAGAAATACAAGAGCGCGATCTCGTTATCATCTGCAAACAATGACGTGATCTCGCCTTTGAGATCCCCTTTTGTCAAGCTGCTCAGGACTTGGCTGGCACCGTAATCAAGGTAACGTCAACTCCGCTGTCGCTGTGGGCTAAGCGGTCTCAGGCCAACTTAATTCTGCAGGAGGTTCGCAATCTCGTTCTCGAAAATTGAAATGTCGGTCGCGCCAATGTGCTTCGATTGGATGCGGCCATCCCGGCCTATGACGAAAGCGATTGGCAGTCCGAGAACTCCTCCATAGAGTTCGCCGATCTTCGCGTTGCCCATCACTACTGGATAGTTCATCTTGAAACGCTGGTAATAATCCCGCACCGGCTCAGGTCCGTCGTCCATCGAAACGCCGACGATCTCCAAGCCGCGATCGCGATATTTGCTCTGCAATTCGACAAGATGCGGTATCTCTTCACGGCAGGGATCACACCAGGTAGCCCAGAAATCCAGGAGAACTATTTTTCCCCGGTACGCCGAGAGCTGGAATTGCCCGCCCGTCAGTTCCGGCATGGAGAAATCCGGGGCAACCATCTTGACTGTGAGGTTTGAATGCTGGTCGACGGATCGAGAAGGATGTCCAAGAAGAAAGATTACGAATGCGATCGCCACGGCCACGATGGCAATAAGAAAGTTCTGCCTCACGGAAGGAACCATCCCCTAATCGCCCTTCTCAACGGGATAGCCCTTGTCGACCCAATCTGTGCCGAAATTATTGGCCATGTACAGAACCTTCACGTTGCTAAAGCCCAGGGCTTGCAACGCATCATCAGCCGGCTTGACGTTCGGGCAATGGCTCCAGGGACAGCATCCACAATAGATGACGATGAACTTGTTTCGAGACAAAGGTTCAACCCGCTTGCGCAGCCGCTGAAGACCGTCCTCGGAAGCCGCGGGGCCGATGTACTCCGAGCCAGGAATATGCGCTTGTGAATAAAGCACATGAGAGCCAACTTGAATCATCAGTGGCTTTTCACCCTTGGAAGACCGGAGAACTTTAGCCAGTTCGTCAGGGCTGATCAGCTGTGAGCTTGGTATGAGGGTTGCCTGATACGCAAAAGCGACGTAAACCAACAATATTGGGAAAATCCAAGTGGCGAGAACAAGATTGTGCTTTTCGAAGGTGTGATTCAAATGACTTCCGTCCGAATTATCGCTTGCTCATACAGGCATCTCGCACGATCAACCGGCGCTGAGTACCACACAAACGGCGGCTGTCATTTCGAC
>Ga0307478_10003918_pt1 | contig 10816 bp, 8 predicted proteins | sample atmos_gasesECM4C_2_FD_203713 | JGI IMG/M metagenome (GOLD analysis project Ga0307478, IMG submission 203713) | Hardwood forest soil microbial communities from Morgan-Monroe State Forest, Indiana, United States - atmos_gasesECM4C_05 | ecosystem: Environmental > Terrestrial > Soil > Temperate...
CGAGAGAAGAGATCCGCATACGGCAGTGGCGCGGCCCCGCCAATATATTTCGCAAAGAAATCATCGAGCGGGCTATCGACAAGCTTTTCGGCGGTGAGGCGAACATCGAGACTGTCGCGGTAATATTTGCCGGACTTAGCAAAATCCTGATTCATAGCGCGCATCAGGTCGTCGAGACTGCGCTGATTGTCGCTTCGGTCGCGCAGAAGAATATCGAGGAGAACGCCGATAACCTGGCCCTTGGTGTAGTAGGAAACGCTGCGCTGAGGCTGGTTGTAGAGAGCATATTTTTCGAGCCAGGCATCGAGGCTCGATTGTTCGGCGCTTTGCCACTGCTCGGCGGGGCGAACCTCGAGTTCGCTGATCTGCGAGCTCAGATCACGGTAGAACTCCTGTTTATTCCAGAGGCCGGTACGAAGAAGGGTGTAAGAGCCGTAGGTGCTGGTGACACCTTCGGCGAACCAAAGGGAGCGCGTGTACATCTCGCGAGTGAAGTCGAGCGGCTCGAGGGAAGCAGGGCGAATGCGCTTGACGTTCCAGAGATGGAAGAATTCGTGCGCGGAAACATTCGAGAGGTAGTCGAAGGATTGAACGAAGATCGCGGTGGAATTCGCGTGCTCCATTCCGCCCCCTCCACCGGCAGCGGCTTTACCGATGTGGAAGATGAACGTGTACTGGTCGTAGGGGGCGCCTTCCATGAGCTTGAGCTCGTACATGCAGATTTTGCGGAGCGCACTTTCGACATCGCGCTTTTTGTAATTGTCACCATGAATGGCGACGCGGACGGGGGGCGCAAGGTCGTGGATGGTGAATTCCTCGAAGTGAGAGGCTTCGATTGGAGCATCGGCGAGGGCGTCGTAGCTCGGAGACTCCAGACTGAACAGACGGATGCTGCCCGAATAGGTTGTAGACGTATGTGTGGCGGAAGCGATGCTCCATTCGCGGGGCAGGTCCTGAAGCGAGACCGAAGTTTGTTCCGCGCGGCGGCCGGGAACGTAAAGAAGGATCATGGCTGGATTGATGAACGCGTGATCGGCATTGAGCTGGGTGTTGAACGGGCCAGGGTCGTCCCAAAAAGTGGCGTACTTGACGGTGACGGTTCCAGCGGCCTTTACCTGCCAGGTGAGCTTGTCGAGCTTCTCGATGGGTACTTTCTGACCGTTGGCAAAGGCTTCGACTTGCTGAACATGACTGCTGAAATCGCGAATTTCGTAGAGCGCGTTCCAGGCGGCCATCTGTAGCTGCAGTTCACCTTGCACATCGGGAATTTCCATCGAGACGTGGAAGAGGTGCTGCTCGGGATGGGCGAGAGAAACCTGATAGCGGATTGCAGCGCAGGCGCGACCGGAGAAAAGCAGGAAACAAAACAGGAGGGCAGCGGAGTGAAGAAAAGCCGGCAAGGGGCCGCATGCCCGCACGCCAACAAGCGGCGTCGGACCGCTACAAAAAACAAGAGGCGTCTGGAAGCTGGCGCCACCAACACCGCCGCTGCGGCGCAGGAATGGGCGGCCGAAAGACCGGAGCGTACAAAACTTTTTCCAGGTCACTGTGCGTGCGCCTTAGAAGGAAGCCGCTTGGACAGGCGGCTCAAAAGCTTTTCGCATAATCCATCGAAATTACCATTGGACATGATCAGGAGCAAATCACCCGGCCGAGCTTCTGCGATGAGGAAATCCGCGATAGCGTCGGCGCTCGGAAGGACGCGCGCGTCTTTGCCGACTTGACGGACGCTGCTGGCGACGGTTTCAGGATCGAGGCGCTGGTCGTCGCTGAGCTGGCCAGCGCGGTGAACGCTGCCAAGAACGACGCGATCGCCAAGGGCAAGGGCTTGGGGAAGCGCGTCCTGAAACACGCGCCGGCGCATAGAGTTAGAGCGTGGCTCAAGCACAGCCCAAAGACGCCGTCCGGGCCAGCGGAGACGCGTGGCGTCAATGGTGGCGCGAATGGCAGTGGGGTGATGGGCGAAGTCGTCAACCACGAGGATGTTGTCGATTTCTCCCCTCACATCCATTCGACGCTTTACGCTTTGAAAGGTTGCCAGTGCGTCGTGAATCGATTCGCGACGAATTCCGCGGCCTTGCGCCACGATGAGAGCTGCGAGCGCGTTGAGAACATTGTGGCGGCCGGTGGCCGAGAGGTGAATCTCGGCGTAAGGTTCGTCTTTGTAGCAGACTTGAAAATACATGCCGTCGCCGTCCACGGCGACGTTGTTTGCGATCCAATCGTTTCCCTTCTCAAAACCATAGGTGATCACCGGGCAGAAAGCCTTCTCGGTGGCTTTTCGAAGGGCTTCGCCAGACGCGGCATCGCCCCAGATGATGGTGCGGCCGCGGCGCGGAACGAGGTTGACAAGACGCCTGAATGCGAGTTGGTAGGCATCGAAATCGGAATAGATATCCGCATGATCGAATTCAAGTGACGTAATGATGAGATCGTCGGGTTGATAGTGAAAGAATTTTGCGGCTTTGTCCCAGTACGCGCTGTCGTACTCGTCTCCCTCGAGGATAAATTCGGGACCGCCGCCGAGGCCGTAGCTTTTGCCGAAATTTTCGGCGACACCACCAACCAAAAAGTCCGGGTGCTTCCCGGCCAGGTGAAAAATCCAGGCTAGCATGGCGGTGGTGGTGGTTTTGCCATGAGTGCCGCTGACGACGATGGAATGCCTGCCGGGAAGAAATTCCTCCTCGAGAATTTCGGGAAGCGAGCGGTGAGGGAGTTTGCGGTCCAGCATTTCTTCGACCTCGACATTGCCGCGGGAAATGGCGTTGCCAACCACGATCAAGTCGGGCGCGGGCGTGAGGTGCCTGGCATCGAAGGCGCTGGCGAATTGAATGCCGAGGGATTCAAGGAGCGTCGAAGCAGGAGGATAAACGCCAGCGTCAGAACCCGTGACGGTGTAGCCGTGCTCCGAGAGCATGCCGGCGAGAGGAGCCATCGCCGAGCCGCCGATGCCAATCATGTGGATGTGCTTCATCTTCGTTTTTGGGGTCTCCTGTTCCGAGACAAAAGTGCCCGCATGCCAAAAGGCAGCACGCGGCCGCTACAAAGCCAACGCTACCAAAGTGCCTCGACCGAAGCGCCACACAGAAGGTCCGGCCTAAAGACCGGCACCTCCAATTGACACCAAAACACGAAGAGCGGCGCCCTACACTTATTGCACCACAGCCGGCTCTAACATGGACAATTGCCCTTCGCCAGTTGCCGAAAGACGAACGCGGACCCCGAGAGGAACAGTCAGCATGGGCCGTTCCGTGTGACCGATCGCCGCGCCAAAGACCATCGGGACGCCGAGGGGGCGCAACATTCGTTGCACCACATCGAGCACGGTTGGGCTGCCCTTCACCGAGGGCTCGGAATCCGGGAATTCGCCGAGAATAAATCCTTTGACGCCGCCGAGCTTTCCTGCCTGCTTCAGATGCATGAGGGCGCGATCAACCTGGTAGGGGCGAACGCCGCGATCCTCCAGAACGAGGATGGAGCCGTCTGTATCGAGTTCCCAAGGCGTGCCGAGGGTCGTCTGAAGCAGAGAGAGACAGCCACCGAGAAGGCGGCCTTCGGCCTGGCCCTTCACAAGCGAATTTCCCCGCAGAGTCATTTCCCAAGTGCCGCCGGCGTTGCCGACAGCCTGCAGAAAAGAGTGCTCGTCATAGCCGTGCGCGTCATCGGCGCCACGATTCAATCCGGCGGCGACCATGGGCCCGTGGAAGGTCACCCAGCCACACATCTGCCAGAGATAAATTTGCAGCGAGGTGAGATCGCTGAAGCCGATGACGCATTTGGGCTCCTTCAACTGAGAGCAAAGATCGGAATCGAGCAGATACGCGGCACCATAGCCGCCACGAAGCGCGACGAGGCCTCGAATCTGGGGGTCGCGCGCCGCTTTCAGAAACGCATCCTGGCGTTCTCCCGCAGGGGCCGCAAAGTAGCCTTCCGGGCCAGGCAATTGAACCGGGGCAAACTCAAAACCCAGGCGGCGGAGTTCGGCAATTCCCGCGGTGACATCCAACTGATCGGCGGGTGAGGCGGGAGCGAAGACGGCAACCTTCGAGCCGTTGCGCAGCGCCTTGGGCTTGCGAGGGATGGAGGCAACGAGGCTCATGCGCGCCCTTCATAGGGGACGACTTCGGTGACCACGCCCTCTCGGCTCAACTGCTCGACAATTTGTTGTTCCTGGTGGTGGCTGACGTCCGTTTCAAATTCTACAATGGAATGTTGACCGGTCATCGAAACGCGGAACTGGCGCATGGGGACTTTCATGCTGGCAAGCAGACGCTGGACTTCGCCGGCGACGTTCTGCGTGTTGCCGGTGGTGAAGCGGAAGAGCATGGGGCGCCGCTTCAGATTGAACCTGTCGGTAGCCCAGCCGAGAACCGCGAGTGCGAAGAGCACCATACCCGTAGCTGAAGCCGCAATGGCGTAGAAGCCCCCGCCAGAGGCCATGCCAATCGCCGCCTCAACAAAGATGGTGGCGGCAGTCGTCATGCCCACCAGGCCGGCACTGTCTTTGATAATCGCGCCGGCGCCGAGAAAGCCGATGCCCTGAACGATGTTGGAGGCGATGCGCGTGGGGCCCGTGTCGCCCCACAAATGCGACAACTGCTGCGACATGATGGTAAACAGTGCGGTGGCAAGACAGACGAACATGCTGGTACGGATGCCCGCGGGACGACGACGCAGGTCGCGCTCAATGCCGATAAGCGCGCCCATGGCGGCAGCGAAGAGCATCCGAATTAAGACTTGGTGAAAAGAAAGCATCCCTGTGCGGACCGCGGCCGCTCGAAGGGCTAACTACAAAACAACGCAAACTTATCATTCCGAGGGACAAAGTTGTTTGAGAAATTGTTTTCCTTCGCTTCACACAAAGCAGATTCTCCTCGCAAACCCGCTCCGAGGGGCGGAGGTCCTCGCTGTGCTCGGAATGGCAAATGGGGCGAGATTTCCGCAACCCCCAGAACCGATTCTACTGAAACTAGAGTTTGAATTGCGTGAGTTTCGCAAAATGGCGTGCCCTCGCGTGTATGTCGCGCTTTTTCAGGCTTAGAAGGCGCTCGAGACCAAAGCGTTCGACGGTAAAACTGCCCAGCACGGAGCCGTAGACCATGGCGCGGCGAAGAGCGGCGTCGCTCCTACTCCCGACTCCGGCAAGGTAGCCCATGAAGCCTCCGGCGAAACTGTCACCCGCGCCCGTGGGATCGTGCGGTTCTTCCAAGGGAAAAGCGGGTATGCAGAACACGCCGTTTTTGTCGACCAGCATGGCGCCGTATTCCCCGCGTTTCACGACAAGAGTGCAGGGCCCCATCTTGAAAATGTGACGCGCGGCGCGGAGAAGATTGTGCTCGCTCGAGAGCTGGCGGGTTTCGGAATCGTTGATCATGAGGATATCGACATGCTTGAGGGTCTCGCGGAGTTCGGCGTTGGCGCGCTCGATCCAGTAGTTCATCGTGTCCATCGCGGCGATTTTGGGAGTGCCGTTGACCTGGTGAAGCACGTCGCGCTGGAGGTCGGGAGCAATGTTGGCGAGGAAAACGTATCGGGAGTTGCGATATTTTTGAGGCAGGCGGGGCTTAAATTCGGCGAAAACGTTCAAGTCCGTGGCCAACGTGATTCGTTCATTGAGATTTTCGGAGTAGCGGCCAGCCCAGAAAAAGCATTTGCCTGCGGTGCGCTCGAGGCCCTCAATATCAATCGAACGTTTACGAAGAATGGCCTCGTCTTTGGGGTGGAAGTCATCGCCGACGATGGCGACCAGATTCACCTGGGTGAAGAAAGCAGCGGCGACCGAGAAGTAGGTGGCGGCACCGCCGAGGGTGCGTTCCACTTTTCCGTAAGGACTTTCCAGCGCATCATAGGCAACCGAACCAACTACTAATAGGGACACGAGCTTCTCCTAGGAAAGGTACTTGCCAAGAATGGCAGCAAGGTTCTTTTTGGTTCTTGCGGGAACCACTTTTGTATCCGTAATGATGGCGTGGTTCAGCGCAGAGCCACACTTGCACTTGCGCTCGACGGGCAGAGTTTTGATGGCCTCGCGAATCATGTTTTGAGCGTTGGAGGCGTTCTGATTGAGCGTGGCCATGATGCTGGAGACGCTGACGGAATCATGCTCGGGATGCCAGCAATCGTAGTCAGTGATCATGGCGACGGTGGCGTAGCAGATCTCGGCTTCGCGAGCGAGCTTGGCTTCGGTGACGTTGGTCATTCCGATGACGTCGAACTTCATGGCTCGATGGAAGTGCGCCTCGGCGAGAGTGGAGAATTGCGGACCTTCCATGCAGATGTAAGTGCCCTTACGGTGGACGGGAACTGCGGATGAGACGCAGGCGTCAGCAAGAATGCCGGAAAGTTGGCGGCAGGTGGGTTTGTCGAAAGTAACGTGGGCGACGATGCCGTTGCCGAAGAAGGTGGAGACACGTCCTTTCGTGCGATCGAAAAACTGATCGACAATGAGAAACTCGCCCGGGCGCAAGCTTTCCTCGAGGGAGCCAACGGCACTGACGGAGATGATGCGCTCGACACCGAGCAGCTTCATGGCATAAATATTGGCGCGGTAGTTTAGCTCGCTCGGTGTGAAGCGATGGCCGCGGCCGTGGCGGGCGAGAAAGGCGACGCGCTTCCCTTCGAGCGAGCCGACCACGAATGCGTCCGAGGGCTCGCCAAAGGGTGTCTTGACGCGCAGCTCACGCGTATCGGTGAGTCCACTCATCGAGTAAAGGCCGCTGCCGCCAATTACGCCAATGGTGGCAACAGGGTCCTTCGCCCGCGCGCTCTTCCCCTTCACCTTTTTTGTACCAGCCATTCACGATTCTCCTGGGATTCAGCGATTCAGATCCACGGGGTCACAATCGATCTTTCCGTCGCGCCCCTGAAGAGTTGCCGCGGCGATGTCGGGATCATGTCCAAAGACAACGATCCAGCCTTCTTCGACGATGCGCCGGACCCACAGACGCTTGGTTTCCAGAGTTTGCAGCGGATACAGGTCGTAGGCCATGATCCAGGGCAACGGAATATGGTGCCGTGTCGGGAGCAAATCTGCAACAAAGGCGAGGGTTTTGCCGCCGCCAGTGATTTTCACGGCCTGGATATCGGCGTTGTGGCCGGGGACGCGCGCAACCGATATGCCGGGAAGAATTTCCTGATCGCCCTCGAGGAGTTCCCATCGCTCCTCATTCGAAACGGCCTGAATATTTTCGGGGAAATAGCTGGCGCGGTCCCGTTCGGTGGGATTCATGGCGTGCTCGAGTTCGCCGCGCTGGACGATGTACCAGGCCCGGGGGAAGGTCGGAACGACGCGACCGTTGGCTAGACGGGTATTGCCGCCAGCGTGATCGAAGTGGAGGTGGGTGTTGATGACCAGATCGACCTGGCCGGGTTGGACGCCGGCCTTCGCGAGAGAATCGAGCAAAGGGTCGCCGTCCTGGATGGCATAAATGGCGCGGAGTTTGGGATCCCACTGCGTGCCGTTGCCTGTTTCGACGACGATGGTTTTGTTGGCGGCGCGAACGAGGAGAGAATTGGCGCGCATGCGGATGCGGTTCTTTTCGTCGGGGGGAGACTTTTTCTCCCAGAGCACCTTGGGAACAACGCCGAACATGGCGCCGCCATCAAGGCCGAATTTGCCGCCGTCGAGATAGAGAACTTCGATTTCGCCTAAGTGCATTCTTGCGTCCTGTAAGCGCCCAAAAAGCAGATCCCTCGCGTCGCCTGACTACCGCAGGCAGGCTCGGGATGAGAGTCACGAATCCAATTGGCTCCAGTCAAGATAACACTCACAAATCTATTAGCTCTACCCATGGCGCTCCCGCACAGAAGCGGCGTGCGGCCACGACACAACCGCCTACGAGAGGTTGGTACCGTGCAAAAGTTCGGCGACGGCGGAGAACGGGTCTTTTTTGCGCTCGGCAACAGCCGCGGCTAGTTCCTCGAGACGCGCCTCGCTGTTCTTAGCCCCGAGAACTTTTTCTAGCAGGCGCGACTCGAGCATTTCGATAAGCCGGTTTTTCCAGTGCTCGATGTGTTTCTTGCGGCGCTCGCCGCTGGACTCGAAATGCTTGCGGAACCTTTCGATGGTCGCGGCCAGCTCGTCAACGCCGCGATTTTCTGTGGCAACAGTGCGAACGACGGGCGGGTGCCAGCCATCGCGAGGCATGACGAGAGAGAGCATGGCATGAAGCTGCTCATCGAGACGATCGGCGCCTTCACGGTCGGCTTTGTTCAGAACAAAGATGTCGCCGATCTCCATGAGCCCGGCTTTCATGTTCTGGATATCATCGCCGAGGCCCGGAACAAGCATGACCAGGACGCAGTCGGCCAGGCGGACGATATCGATCTCGTCCTGACCGACGCCGACGGTTTCGATGAGTATCTGGCGCTTCCCTGCCGCGTCGAGAAGAAGAGCCACTTCGGCAGTAGAACGCGCGAGGCCGCCGAGGAAGCCACGCGTGGCCATAGAGCGAATGAAGATGCCGGTGTCGCCGGCGTGGCCTTGCATGCGAATGCGGTCGCCAAGAATGGCGCCGCCAGAGTAAGGGCTGGTGGGATCGACGGCCACGACGCCGACGCGTTCTTTGTGCTTTCGATGATAAGCGGCCAGGCGATCAACCAAAGTGCTCTTGCCTGTGCCGGGCGCACCGGTAACGCCGGTGAGATAAGCCTGGCCAGTGTGCGGAAAAAGCTGTTTGAGCAATGCCTCCGATTCTGGCAAGCGATTTTCGATCGCGGTAATGGCGCGGGAGATAGCGCGCAGGTCTCCGGCAAGGACCTTGGCGGCCCAGTCTTCAACGGCGAGAGTCATTGAGCAGCGGCCCTCGTGGCCGGAAGGAAACAAGCGTGTGCATTCGTCTATTATTTCTTGCCGAGGAGCTGGCGGGCAATGACCAACTTCTGAATTTCACTGGTGCCCTCACCGATGGTGCAGAGCTTCACATCGCGGTAATACTTTTCCGCTGGATAGTCCTTGATGAAGCCGTAGCCGCCATGAATCTGGACGCACTCGTTGGCGACGCGCACGGCGACTTCGCTCGCGAAATATTTGGCCATACTCGATTCGCGGGTGAAGCGGACGTTTTTCTGATCGGCGAGCCACGCGGCCTGATAAACGAGGAGGCGCGCGGCTTCCACCTGCGTGGCCATGTCGGCCAGTTTGAATTGAATGGCCTGGAACTCGCTGATGGGCTGACCGAATTGCTTGCGCTGCTTGGCATAGCGCGTGGCTGCTTCGAGTGCGCCTTGCGCCATGCCGAGGCCCAGCGCCGCGATGGAAATACGGCCACCATCGAGAATTTTCAGGCTGCTGATAAAACCTTCGCCCTCCGGGCCGAGCAGATTTTCGGCGGGGATGCGGCAGTCCGTGAAGATCACTTCGGAAGTGTCGCTGGCGCGCATGCCCAGCTTGTTTTCCTTCTTGCCAGGGCGGAAACCTGGAATGCCCTTCTCCAGGATGAAGGCACTGATGCCGTGCGAGTCCTTGGATTTGTCCGTGACCGCCATAGCCACGCAGATGTCCGCATAGGTGCCGTTGGTGGTGAAGGTTTTGGAACCGTTGAGAAGCCAGCCTTTGCCATCGTGGACGGCGGTAGTGCGCGTGCCGCCAGCATCGGAGCCGGCTTCGGGTTCCGTCAGAGACCATGCGCCAAGTTTCTTGCCCTGGGCGAGAGGCACGAGGTACTTCCTCTTTTGTTCTTCGCTGCCGAACTTGTAGATGTGGTTCGAGCAGAGTGAATTGTGGGCGGCAACAAAGAGGCCTACGGAGCCGTCGACGCGCGCCAATTCTTCTATAACGATTGCATATTCAATGTAGCCGAGGCCGGCGCCACCGTAGTGCTCGGGGAAAATGACGCCCATCAAGCCCATTTCGGCGAGCTTCGGAAGAATTTCCGTTGGAAAGTGGGAGGTTTCGTCCCACTCCATGACGTGCGGCCCGATTTCGCCCTCGGCGAATTCGCGGACGGATTTGCGCAGATGTTTCTGTTCGTCGGTGAAAGTGAAGTCCACGAAGCCTCGCTATGGGCTAAAGCTATAAGCAATAAAAGTTTAACTTATAGAGCGGTTTCTTGCATGAAGGCGTCGCGATTCGAACCATGGGGCGGCGGGTAAACGCTGGACGGCCAGAAACCGGCATTAAGCGCTGCGGCTGGCCTTTTTACCAACGACGGACGCCAATTCCGAGACCGCGCGATCGATGCCCGCGGAGTCCACATCCCAGTGCGTGACCATGCGCACGGAGTACGGAGCAGTATCCTGCGCCCAGACGCCTTTGGCGTGCAAAGCGTCGCAAATCTCGACCGCGTTCATGCCGCTGGCGGCGCAGTCAAAGATCACGATGTTGCTGCAAACGCTGGCGGGAGCGATCTTCAAACCGGGTATGCGGGCAATTCCCAGTGCCAGGCGCTGCGCGTTCTCGTGATCCTCTTGGAGCCGAGAAGGCGATGTTTCGAGTGCGACCAATCCGGCTGCAGCGATAATGCCTACCTGCCGCATACCACCGCCAAACATTTTGCGATAAACACGCGCGCGGGCGATGAAATCCTTCGAACCAACAATCATGGAACCGACGGGCGCGCCGAGTCCTTTGGAGAGACAGAACATTACGGAATCGACGTGCCTGGTCATGCGAGCGACACTCTCCTTGAGCGCCGTCGCAGCGTTGAAAATGCGCGCGCCATCCAGGTGGACTTTCAGGCCCAGGAAATGGGCCTTCTCGCAAATCTCGTCGATGCGCTCGGTGGGATAGACCGTGCCGCCCGCCATATTGCTGGTGTTCTCGAGGCAGACCAGGGCAGTTTGCGAGTCGTAGTAGATTTCGGGGCGAATCGCGGTA
>Ga0307478_10003919_pt1 | contig 10814 bp, 9 predicted proteins | sample atmos_gasesECM4C_2_FD_203713 | JGI IMG/M metagenome (GOLD analysis project Ga0307478, IMG submission 203713) | Hardwood forest soil microbial communities from Morgan-Monroe State Forest, Indiana, United States - atmos_gasesECM4C_05 | ecosystem: Environmental > Terrestrial > Soil > Temperate...
CCGCGAGCGCCGTTGTTCTTCCGCGAATAGACGGGCGTTTTCGACGGCCACCGATACCTGGCCGGCGGCGGTCATCAGCACATCCAGGTCGCGCTGTTCATACACAAATTCCCGTTCTTTGCTCATGGCCACCATGACGCCCGCCGGCTTGTTGCCAAGCAGAACAGGCGCCGCGCACATGCATTTAGCGGGATGCTCCGGCTGGTAGGTGACGCCCAATCGCGCCCGCGTCTTCTCCAGGTCGGACCGTATCAGCAGAGGCTGCCCCGCTCGAATCACATACTCGGTGAAGGCATTCTCCAGCTTCCGCGAGCGTTTGGGAAGAGTTCGACCGTCCTCCACTTCCAGCTCGAAGCGGATTTCGTCTCCTTCCTGGAACGCGATATAGAAATTCGTGGTGTCGAAAATCTGTCCCAACTCGGTGTGGATGGTGCGCAGCACTTCATCCTGATCCAGCCGTGAGCTGATCGCCTGCCCGATCTGGGTAAGCAGCTCATACTCCTGAGTGCGCCGGTGGGCGTCATGGGCGATCAAGTAGTTCTCGAGCGTGAGTCCGAGTTGCAACGCCAGCCCCACCATCAGGCGCGGACCGGACGCTCCGAACGCCATGCGCTCCGCTTGAGGAAATAAAATCACGCCGAAGGCATGTTCGCGGGTCTGCAGACTCACGGCGGTCAGATTGCGGATCTCGGCCTCCGTGAATACTTTCTTGAAATCGGCGAATGTCCCCACCGACACTATGGGTAAGGGCTCCGTCATATGGGCCAGGTCATGTACCGTGAACAGCCCACCCTGACGGTAGGCCAGTTCGCAGATGTATTCCCCCGCCCCCGTCTTGGTCAAAACCTCCAGGAATTCCGAGGAAAATCCCCGCTCGACCGAAGGTAAGAGACTGCGCCAGCGCTCCGAGACATAGATGATCGCTCGCCGCGCAGACAATGCTCCCGCCAGGCGGTCCAGCGCCGACTGCATACTGGGCAGCAAATCGTCGGCCGAGAGCAAGCGTCGCGGATCTACTCCCAACGTGGAGAGCGCCAAAGTATTTTCCTGCACCGCATTGCGCTCGTTCTCAAACAGCACCATGACCATCGCAATGCCCAGCAGCATCTGCGGTATCGGGCCCAGAACATTGCCGACGCTGCCCACCATTTCCGCCCAGGGATTGGCGGACTGAATGGAAGCCATCAAAACTGCCCACAACGCCAGCGCAAAAGCCAGCAGTTTGAAGGCTGCCGAGCCCCTGCGATGAGCGTGCAAGTAAAAAGCCGCCGAACAATAGAGCAGAACAGCGCTCACGAAGACCACCGCCAAGCTCAACGAACGCTCCCCCGAGTGAACTCCGCGGGCCAGTTGAATACGCAAATCGATGCCCGATGCCGTGACTCCTGCTAGAGTCAGAGCCCAGTCGTACCAGCGGAAGTGAAAAGATTCGCGCGTCAGACGCGTCGAAGCAAAGATGCACATCGCCATCGCTACTGAGAATAGAGAGCTGAAAAAGTACGCAGCTGGCGCCGGCGGGCGGTAAAAACGGTATGCGTCCAGCGCGTAGTGGATGGAATAGCAAGCCCAGGCAATCTGCCAGGCGCGGAAATAGGCCTGGCGGCTCTGCTGATAGAGATACATGAACAGCATGTACAGCAGCAGGGCGACGACGCCCGGAATAATGACGATGCTGGTAGCGATACTATTCATGAGGCCCAGCGAAGACTTCCCGCGGAGATCAGGTGCGAGCAACTTGAGGGAAGGTTAATTACCCTAATGTTTTCACAGCTTGGGGTGTGAACACAACAGGTTTTAAGTACATAGTCCAGACCCTGGAATACTTGGAAATCAGCCACTTACCTTAGAAATTGCTAACTTGATTGGCTTGACGATACTTTTCTCGTCCCCATACCATCGGACATTCGCCCACTTATGCCTGAAACTCTTCCTTCGACGTCTGCTAACTCCACGCCGCGTGTGCGCTTTGCTCCCTCGCCCACCGGCTTTCTCCATGTAGGCAGCGCCCGCACGTTCATCTTCAACTGGCTGTATGCCCGCCACAACGCCGGGACCATGATTCTCCGCCTCGACGACACCGACGTCGAACGTAACACGCAGGCTTCGGTGGATTCCATTTTCGATGGACTGAAATGGCTCAACTTAAGCTGGGACGAAGAGTACAAACAGTCCGAGCGCGTCGAACTGCACCGCAAGACCGCGTGGGCAATCTTTGAGAAAGGCCTGGCCTATCGGGACTTTACCCCGGCTCACACCGGGGATGCCGAGAAATCTGGCGTGCAAGGAACCTGGCTGTTCAATCCCGGCGCGAGTGAACTCTCCAAGGCGGAGAGTGACCGCCGCGCTGCCGCGGGCGAGCCATTCGCATTACGCTTTCGCGTTCCGCGGGAGGGCGGGCGAGTGGTGCGATTCACCGACGCGGTTTACGGCGAGCAAGTCAAGTCTGCCTCCGACATCGAAGACTTTGCCCTGCTGCGTTCCGACGGCATGCCAACCTACCACCTGGCATCTTGCGCCGACGACGCCGACCTGCGCATTTCCCGCATCATCCGCGGCCAGGACCATCTCACGAATACTTTCAAACACGTGCTCATCTTCGAAGCTGCCGGCTCTACGCCGCCGCATTTCGCTCATCTGCCGTTGTTGGTTGCACCTGATGGCACCAAGCTTTCCAAACGCCGCCACGGTCCCGTGGTCAGCGTCACCACCTACCGCGACGCCGGATTCCTGTCCGAAGCTTTCATCAACTTCCTCTGCCTGCTGGGCTGGTCGCCTAAGAATGACCGCGAGAATATGTCTGTGCAGGAACTCGTCGACGCGTTCTCGCTCGAGGGCATCAATCGCTCGAATGCGGTGGTGAACTTCAAAGAATCAGCCATCCCAAGTACTGTTGTCACTCCGACCCGGAGCGAAGCTCAGGAGAGGAACCTGCTTTCTGCCCCCGAAGAAACTTTCGATCCCAAGGCTCTATGGCTCAATGCCGAACATATTCGAGGCTTGCCGGTGGAGGATTTAAGCGCCTGCCTGCTCCCCATCGTGCGGAACGCCGGGTTCACCGTCACGCCGGAGAAAATGCTGCGGATCACGCCGCTGATCCGCGAGCGCATCAAATTGTTACGCGACGTGCTTACTGCCGCCGACTTCTTCTTTGTGGACGAGCTGCCACCGTATGACCCTGCCGAACTCATCCCGCAGAAGGGAGACGCGGCGATGGCATTGAACGTTCTCACGCGAGCCCGAGAAGTACTGGCAAAGGTCGAGTTCAAACACGATCCGCTGGATCAGGCTCTGCGCACGGCTGCTCAGGACTTGGGAGTGAAAGCAGGACAGATGTTTCAACCCATTAGAGTCGCGGTCTGCGGCCGCAAGAACGCCCCGCCGCTGTTTGAAAGCCTGGAAGTGCTGGGGCGGGAGACCACACTGCAACGCATCCACGAGGCGATCGAAAAGACCCGCGTTTAGCTCCTCCTCCCTGTGACATCTGACCTTGCCGTCCACAGCCCAGATAGTGAATCATCGCCGCAAGGTGCGGCGCGGGGTCACGTTTCTTGTCGCTCTTGAAACTGGCTAAGTCGTGTGGGCTCAAGATTTTGCCCGCAACTTCCTGAGCCCGATAGATTATTTTGCAATTTCGCGCTAACACCATGAACACAATAGATCAGGGGGAGGGGGTACCCCTAATAACTAGACAGTAAACAGCTATTTTCCCCAATTTAAGGACACTCAGAACTCCGATGACAATCCACAGGTCCCACTGAGAACCAGCGACAAACAATCCGAAACAAGGGAAATCTCCGAAGTCGTGAATCTCAAACTCCCTGTCATCGGACCTTCCGCCCCGCTGCTTGCGATAAGATCAAAGAGAATGAATTCATCTTCCCCAAGCGAAGCTGGAGAAAAAGCTGTGGCTCCCTCGCCGTCGGCTGCTCCGTCGAACTTCATCCGCGACATCATTCTGGAAGACCTCAAGACCAACAAGCACAATGGCCGCGTCCAGACACGCTTCCCTCCCGAACCCAACGGCCACCTGCACATTGGGCACGCCAAGGCGATCTGCATCGACTTCGGCCTGGCCGACGAATTCGGCGGACATACGAATCTTCGCTTCGACGACACCAATCCCGAGAAGGAAGAGACCGAGTACGTCGAGTCGATCAAGGCCGACGTCAACTGGCTAGGCTTCCAGTGGGACGGACTCTTCTACGCCTCCGATTATTTCGACCAGCTCTATGAATGGGCGATCAAACTGATCAAGGATGGCAAAGCCTACGTCGACGACCTGACAGCGGAGGAAATTCGCAAGCATCGCGGCACGCTCACCGAATCGGGCAAAGATAGCCCTTATCGCAACCGGTCTGTCGAAGAGAATCTAAATTTATTCGAGCGCATGCGTGCCGGAGAATTTCCAGATGGCTCGCGCACGCTGCGGGCAAAGATCGACATGGCCTCGCCCAACCTGAACCTGCGAGATCCTGTGATGTACCGCATTCTGCACGCCGAGCATCACCGCACCGGCAACAAATGGTGCATCTATCCGCTGTACGACTTCGCCCACGGGCAGTCGGATTCCATCGAGCGAGTCACGCATTCTCTCTGTACGCTCGAGTTCGAGGACCATCGCCCGCTCTACAACTGGTTCATCCAACAACTGGACATCTTTCCGTCGCGACAGATCGAATTTGACCGTCTGAACCTTACCTACACGCTCTTGAGCAAGCGCAAGCTGCTGCAGTTGGTGCAAGAAGGCCGCGTGACTGGATGGGACGATCCGCGCATGCCCACGCTCGGAGGCATTCGCCGCCGCGGCTACACGCCCGAGGCGGTGCGCAATTTCTGCGGTGCCATCGGCGTGTCAAAGACCAATGGGTCGATCGAACTGGCCATGCTCGAACATTTCGTCCGCGAAGATCTGAACAAGCGCTCTCCACGGGTGATGGCAGTGCTGCGTCCGCTAAAGATTGTGATCGACAACTATCCCGAAAATCAAGTCGAAGAGATGGATGCGGTGAACAATCCCGAAGACGCGAGCGCCGGCACGCGGAAAGTTCCGTTCGCGCGCGAGCTTTACATTGAGCAGGATGACTTCCGCGAAGATCCGCCAAAAGGATATTTCCGTCTCTCGCCCGCCCGCGAAGTTCGTCTGCGCTATGGCTACTTCATCACCTGCAAGAGCGTCGTGAAAAACGACAAGGGCGAGGTGGTGGAAGTGCATTGCACCTACGATCCAGCCACGCGCGGCGGAAACGCCCCGGATGGCCGCAAAGTGAAGTCAACCATTCATTGGGTCTCGGCCGCGAGCGCGATCGAGGCCGAGGTGCGGATTTACGAGGCCCTGTTTAGCAAAGAAGACCCCAGCAAAGTTGAAGAGGGCAAGGACGTTTTAGACAATCTAAGTCCGAACTCGCTGGAAGTGGTCAACCACGCCAAGGTCGAGCCCTCGCTGGCTAATGCTGTTGCCGGCAGTCGCTATCAATTCGAGCGTCTGGGATATTTCTGCGTCGATCCAGATTCGAAGCCCGGCAAGCCCGTGTTCAACCGCACAGTAGCGCTGAAAGATACCTGGGCGAAAGTGGAGAAGAAGCAAACCGCGAACAGGTGAGGCGGCGTGCACTTAGTCATTCTCGCGACATTTCTCGGGATCTCCCGCACCGTAGTCTCGATGTGCGGCGCCGGCATCGGGCTTTTCCTGATCGCCCTTCGGACTGCGAAGACCGATATCGCGCAGGCCCGCGGCCTCGACAAGGTCGTGGCCTTGGGCAGTTTGTGTTTCGCCGCGCCCTTGGCGGCCTTCGGCGCGGAGCATCTTTCAGAGGCAAGATCCATCATGCTCGGCGTGCCTTCGTACATGCCATGGCATTTGTTTTGGGCGTATTTCGTCGGCTGTGCACTGCTCTCTGCGTCGTTAAGCATCGCCATCAGAACTCAGGTCCGCTGGTCAGGCCTGCTGTTCGGAATCATGATGGTTCTTTTTGTGGCGATGTTGCATGTCCCGCGCGCTCTCGCGAACCCCCATGATCGGTTTGCATGGACAATTGTTATCCGCGAAATGTCGTTCGCAGGCGGAGGCTGGATTCTTGCGGGACAAGCCATGCGGGAGCACGGCCGCGGGCAAGGCGGAGGCAAACTCGTCACTGTGGGCCGCGTGCTGGTCGCGATCGCCGCTATATTTTTTGGTGTTGAGAACTTTCTGCACCCAGCGAACGTTCCTGGAGTCCCGCTCGAAAAACTCATGCCCTTCTGGATTCCAGCGCGCGCGCTAATCGGCTATCTGACGGGCGTGATTCTCTTCGTGGCCGGGGCGGCCATCCTAGTCGGCAGAAAAACACGGATGGCGGCGACGTATCTCGGCACATGGCTTGTGCTGGTGGTCTTGTTGGTCTACGGACCAATCCTGATTGCGGCGCTGGCCGATCCGAGCACCGGCGTCAAAATTGAGGGGATCAACTATTTCTTCGACACGGTGCTGTTTGGGGGAGCGATTCTCGCGCTCGCCAGCGCGACGCCGCGCACCGATTAACAGCTGACTCCTAGTTATGCACGTGGGGGCTCTGCGCGGGGTTGGCGTGGTGCTGGGGTGGTTCTTTCACGACCTTCACTTCGAAACTCACGGGCAAATTCTTTGGGGGATAACAGGCAGCATTGTCGCAGGCCTGATAGCGCAGAACGCCGTGCATTACGTATTTTCCGGGCACGACTGAGCGCAGCGGATGCACTCCGACGGCGATGGTGAAGTCTCCGCTATACACATTCAACGTTTCGTCGGGAGAGAAAGGAAACTTCCGATCTTCGCCGGCAGGATATTCAATTTTTCCCAGGATGATGTCAGTGGGGACGTCGATCTTCAACACGGTTGGAATGAGGAATTCCGACTTGGGTGTGTTCGAGTTGATGTGGTAGCCCAGAGGGACGCGAAAATTCAAGTTCACCATGGTCTGCGAGGTGCGCTGAGTCGTGGTCAGCGGCACGGCAGCCATAGTAAGGGTCGGAGCTTTGCCTGGCGTTTGCGCTGTCCCCGGAAGCGCGGTCAGCAGTGAAGCAACGAGAAAGAGCAATCCCAACGTCGTTGGCTGTTTCTTGCGTCGGTGATTCGTCTTGTGAGTCATCTTTGCTGGCCTCAGCGCGCATAGGCCGCGGGATGAAGCGTGCTCACTGAAATAGTAGAGCAATTGCCGCGGGACGTGCCGTTACTTCGGAACAGGTCCGTTTTCGCGCCCTTTGTCCACCGACGCTTGGCTCTTTGCCGGCTGGGTGTCGAGCGCCTTCTTGACTGCCTCTTCAATGTCGGCTTTGCCCCTTAGCCCAATGATTTTGTCGACGATCTTGCCATCGCGCGAAATCAGGAAGGTCTCAGGCAAGGCGGGTACGCCGCCGTACTGATCGCCCACCGATTCTTTTCCGATCAGAATGGGATAATTCACGCCCATATCTTTGGCGAACTTGCCGATGTCTTCCTTGCTGGCATCGTCCATGGCGACGCCGACGATCTGCAATCCTTGCGAGCCGTATTGTTTCTGCAGGTCAACGAACCAGGGCATTTCAATCTTGCACGGGCCGCACCAGGTAGCCCAGAAGTTGAGCAGGACGGCCTTGCCGCGGAGGTCGGAAAGGCGGAGGGTATTGCCGTCGAGAGACTCCAGAGAGAAATCGGGAGCGACGGTGGACTGGGCGATGTGCTCCCCCGCTCCACCCGGGCGGCGCGCCTTGTGATAGCCGAAGTACAGCATGAGCGCAACCACGAAGGCTACAACCACGAGGACGAGAGGACTGCGGCTCCCCTTGCTGGGCGGCGGCGGAGCAGAGCTGGGGGGATTCCCTTGTGATGCGGATGGATGTGGAGGCTGTCCTGCGCTCTGAGCGGATTCGACTGTTCCTTGTGATGTTTCCATTTCCAAACTCCTTTTCGCGCAACCGAGATCTGAGAAATAGACTGCTTTATTCTCTCCGGCCTATAAGGCGAAGCGATTCAGGAACGAAAGCCAATTCGAAATCAACGTAAAACGGCCCACCACCAGCAGGATGCCGAGGGCGATCAGCAATCCGCCCGAGGCAACTTCCAGCGCATGCATATGCGAGCGGAAGCGGCTGTAAAACTTGAGAAAGCGCTCCATCAAAAGCGATGTCACAAGAAACGGCACGGCGAGTCCAAGCGAATAGACTGCGAGGAGCAGGACCCCTTTTACCAGCGTATCTTGTTCTCCCGCGATGGTAAGGATTGCGGTCAGAATCGGTCCCAGACACGGAGTCCAGCCGAAGGCAAATGCAAAGCCGATCACGAACGCGCCGACCGGAGTGCTGCTGCCTTTTACGCTGTGCAGACGAGCGTCGGTGTAGAGCGCTTTGATCTTGAAAATGCCGGTGAGGTGTAATCCAAAAAGAATGATGATCACGCCTGCGACCCGGGCGAGCGTGTGCTTGTAAATCCCGAGGACTTGGCCGATTTCTGTCGCGGCTGCTCCAAGAGCGATAAAAACTACGCTGAACCCCAGGATGAACCCAGCCGAGTTCACCATGACCCGCCGCATGAGGCGAGCTTCGGGCGCTTTGAGTTCTTCCAGGCCGGCGCCAGAGATCAGCGAAAGATATCCCGGCACCAGCGGTAGCACGCAGGGGGAGAGAAACGAAATCAGCCCGGCGAAAAACGCCGCAATCGGGAGTGGGAGGCTAGACATGCGCCTTAATTGTACCTGCCGGAGTTCTTCCGTGTAATTAATCAGACTATTGGAAGGGTGTTTAGTTGCACGCGGGGACGACGAATTTCGGTCCTATCTCGAGTTCGCGGGGGCTTGAGTCGGCGGGACCTCGGAGGGCTCGCTCAACTCAGGCGCAGAACCCGACAGCATCTTGCGCAGAAAGCCGAATGGCATGACGGCGGTCAACACGGCATGGTCGCCCTCGTCTCTTAGTTTCAGACTGTCGAAGAAGGATTTCACATCGGCATCGGTGCCGTGGCTTCCGACGGAGGTCTCTGCGGAGCGGGTCAGGGCGACGAGGACATTTACCTTATCGGTGATGGCGCGCGCTTCGTCGGGAGTCTGGGTGAAGGCTTCGGCGCGGAGGTGAACCGCGTCAGGTCTCAGGTGAAGCGGGCTGAGATAGCTGCCTGAAACGACGAGGGTGGCCGGCCCGCTAAAAATCGTGTTCCAACTGCGCGCTTCGGGTGAGGCAGGATCAACGCGGGCCACTACCCACGCCAGACTGGCCAGCTGAACGTGTTTGTAATATTTCCGCAACAGAGACGGGCCTCCGAATGGAGAAGCCAGCCGCTTCGACCGGTCGACCATTCCTCGAATGACCGCGGGGTCGTCGTGATTGGAGGCGGCTACTGAATCAGCGCTCAGCACCGCGACCCGCAATGATCTGCCTTCCAAAACAATTGTGAAGATGTCGACCGAGTGATAGTTTTCGACCGATTGGGCGATCTGCCGCAGGTAGGCGGTGAGGCGCTCGCCGTGAAATTTTCCTTCAAGCACCTCGGAGAATCGTACTTCTGGAGATGAGCCGCCGGTTCCGCCGCCGGGCCAGCTCGCGGGGTAGTGGATGGCGAAGGCGGCTTTGTCGAGATCGCGCTCAAATTCAAAACCGGTCTCGCGGATGAAGCGCTCGTATTCCGGATCGTGACTGACTGCCGGCAGTTGTTTGCCCGCGTTCGCCCTGCGTGCCCAGCTGAGATCGAGGTAGAAGAATGCGTCCGCCCCGGGCAACAAACGGGCGGGCTCAGGGGGAGCGTGCTTTCGCAGCTGGACCGCGAGGGTCACCGACGCGGCAAAGACCACGACCGCCAGGACGATGAGGAAGGTGGGCCTAATTCGCATGGAATGCGGTCAGGGAGGAAATGATAACACTGTGGAGGGTAGGGTCAGAAGTGGGGAGTCGAGGACAGACTCACTGGGTGCACTCGTCTGTTTACATCAACTATCAATTCCCGACCCGGTCAGTCCTTCAAGCCTATCGGATAGGAGTAAAATGCGGGCCGAATGGAGGAACCCCCATGAAACACTTCACATTCTTCCTGGTGGCAGTTGCAACAATGGGCAGTCTTGTCACCCTCATTCCCGCTGCACGGGGACACGCGGATGCAGAATCCGCCGCGCCCTACGTTACCGATATTCCTCAGGGATACCGCGACTGGAGGTGGATCTCGTCGGCTCATGAAGCAGGCAACCTCAACAGTTTGGGTGCGGTCCTGGGCAACGATGTAGCGTTCAAGGCCTTCCGGGATGGCAAGCTTCCGTACCCGGACGGATCAATCATTGCTGCTTTGCATTACCGCAACGTCCCATCAGACGAGAACAACATGGTCTTTGGCCAAGCCCAATCTTTTGTTCCTGGGCCCCCCACGAACATTCAGTTTATGGTCAAGGACTCAAAAAAGTACGCCGCAACCGGCGGCTGGGGATTCGGTCACTTCGCGGACGGCAAACCTGGCGACGCCGCGTTTATGAAAAGCTGCTTCCCATGCCACGAGAAGAACAAAGCGAGCGATCTTGTCTTTACTCGTTATGCGCCTTGATGCTTAGAACTAGAGCGGAGCGGAACGAGACGATGGCCGCACGCGTCAAATCGAGTCGTGTGCCTGTGATGAATTGGGGTAACGTCGCCAGTACACTCATTGCCCCGTTCTACGACTCAATCGTTCCCGGTTCAGGGTAGGCCGGTTGCGCGAAATTTGGCCGTTGTGATAACTTAATTTATTGTCCCGGACATCTGTGAGGGATCAAAGGGTATACTTGTGCCCGGAAGGGTGCTTGTCCCCGCAATGCTGGCGTAGCTCAGTCGGTAGAGCATCGGTTTTGTAAACCGAGGGTCGGGGGTTC
>Ga0307478_10003921_pt1 | contig 10811 bp, 16 predicted proteins | sample atmos_gasesECM4C_2_FD_203713 | JGI IMG/M metagenome (GOLD analysis project Ga0307478, IMG submission 203713) | Hardwood forest soil microbial communities from Morgan-Monroe State Forest, Indiana, United States - atmos_gasesECM4C_05 | ecosystem: Environmental > Terrestrial > Soil > Temperate...
TAACGAGCGAGTTGACGTCGACTGTGAAGTTGATGCCGACGCCGGGCTGCGCGCCGCCGGTGGCGGTGGCCTGCCCGTTGCCGACCGTGTAGCCGTGCCCTGGGAAGGTGATCGCGAAAGAAGTTACGTCGCCAAGTCCGCCGACGGTGAGCACGCGATAGGTCGCATCGCCGCCGCCGGTGGTGATCGTGCCGGTGTCGCCGATGGCATAGCCGGTGCCGCCCGCGCCGACGCTCGAGGCTCCCACGCCGGCGAGCGCAAAATCACCCGCGGTAAGCACGACATCGATCCCCTGGTTGATTAGAGGGCCAACCAAGACGCCACCGGAGAACCCGTTGATCGCGCCAGGCACCGAAAGCACTCCAGACGCACCCAGGCCGAACAGACCGGTGAAACCATCAAAGGCCAAGATGCCGGAACCATGATATTCGGGGCTGAGTTGCGGAGTTGAGGCGAAATCAACTGTGCCGAAATTGTACAGGATCATCATGGCGACGGGGGAAATTACCTTGCCGTCGCCCGGCGGTGGAACAACCTCGATCGCGCCGCCGGCGAAGGCTAGCAGCTCGGCCGCGCTGATGATGCGGGTGAAGCTGTAGATCTCGGTGATCGACGGAAGGCCGTTAGATGCTGGCATCGTGAATCACCTCATGCGCCGGTGATGAAGCGCTCGAGCATATGCAGCGTGCCGCCGGCGGCGCTGCTGATCGCGAAGAGCGGGCGCGATACCAGGTCGCCGTCGTAGTACCAATCGAGGCGGAAGGGCTGCGCGCCTTTGGGGATCAGAATTCCGGTGGTGATGGTGACGTTGCGGTTAAAGGAGATCGCGAAGTCGGTTGCTCCGGTGTTGGAGAGGAGCACACCGACACGCTGGCCACCAAAGCCGGAACCGAGAGCAGCGGCTAATGTGCCGATCGTATAGTCAGACTCGGAAGGCTCGGTGATAAACGCGAGGCCGTAGAAGGTCGCGAGCAGCTCCTGGACGCTTCTGAAATTTGCGAAGTCACCACCGTTAAGCGGCATCGCGCCTCCTACGGAGTCGGCGCGGCGGTCGGAGTTGGCGAGCTCGAGCATACGCCGAGCGAAGAGACGCCAGGCAGGCTGCAGATTGCGCTGCAGCCTGCCACGGCGAGTGTAATCGCGGCGGCGATTAAAATCTTACGCATGGGCGGCGGGTGCGGGTTCCTCAATATGCGCCGCGGCCTTCAGCTCCGTCAATAGGAGCTTGAGCTCGGGGCGGTTGCCGAGGCGCATAACGATCGCCTCGAGGAGATCTGAAATCACAACCTGGGGCGCGCGCGGCTCGGCTTTGACCTTCGCCTCCGCGGCGGCTGCGTCCTGCGCGGCCTTCAGGTTGCGCTGAGCCTTGTCGGCCTCGGCCTGCAATTCTGCAACTGTCTGACTCGGCATAGTCGCTCCTACAGCGCGTTGGCGGTGACCACATCGCTGAGCTTGATGAGGTCGAACCAGAAATCTTCCACCGTGTCGGCCGCGGTGCTGAAGATGTCGACGTTGGGCACCGTGTTCTGAAAGAAGGTCAGCCAGACGCCCCAGTGAGACATATACCCGGTCAGCGGATTAAGAAAGCGCTGGCCGGGAGGATCGAACTGATCCGGCGCCTGCACGGCAACGCCGCCGGGACGCCATAGGGGCTCGACGATCGGCTTCATCCTAAACGCGAGCGCCTTTGCGGACATCACGCGCGCGCCGACGAGCGCGTAGGTGCCGGCGGGCAGAGGATTGTCGAGGATGGGAGTGACCTGGGTGAACGCGTTGGCGGTAAGCGTGGCGGTGGCGGTTGCGTGCGCCACGGTGAACATCCCGTTGCCGTTGATCGCCGGCGCGCTCGCAACTGGCGGCGCCGCGGTGATGATCCCGTCGGTGAATTCGCAGAAAACAGTCTCAGTCTCCGCGCCGCCCGACGTCTGCGAAGCGAAGATATTGAGCGTCTCAGTGGAACGCAGCACTTTCGGCGCGCGTGAGAAATCCCAGTACTTGGCCGGCGACTCGATCGCGGTGCCGATATTGTTGGGCGCGAAGTTGGGGAAGGGCAGCGGGAGGAACGATGCGGCCTGGGGCGAGATGTTTTCTAAATTGGCGCCGAGGCCCCATAGAGCGTTGAGCTTGTTGAGATACGCGCTGACCTGCACGCCGTTGGCCGACGGTGCGAGAATCGCACCCTGGGCGACGTAGGTGACTTCCTGTAGGACGTTGGAAACGCCCGAGGCGAGCGACGATCGGAATACTTCAAGGGTTCGCATCTTAGTATTTTCCTCGACTACTCAATGAGTAGGTCAGTGAGTAATCAGATTTTGCCCTTGTAAGCGCTCATCCCGGTGGCCCACGCGGTCATCCGGGCGATGCCGTTCTGCAATCCGCCTTTCGGCATCGACTCGACTTGCTGGCGCACCGCGTTGATCGCGGATGCGAGAGCCGGCGCCTTCGCGGCGAACTTGGCGGCCTTGTTCGTACCGCTCGCGGCGTAGTTGGTGACGCCGAAGGTGGATGCGTTGGTTGCGGCCATCCCGAGATCGGCGTTGGCGAGGCCGGTAGCGTAAGCATTGCGCGCGATCGCGGCGTTGATGCCGGCCATCCAGGAGGCCTGCGATTGCGTGGGGTTGGCGTTGAAGGCGGCTTTGGGGTTCAGGTACTTGGCGAGCCACTTCTGCGCGTTAGCGGCAACGCCCTTCGACCAGTTGGCAGCCATCGTGGTCGGATTGGTTTGCAGGGTCGGGGTGATTGTGGCCATGCTCTTAGCCTCGAGGGGTTTTTTAGTTCGAATCGGTCTTTACTAAAGTTGGAGGGTATTGTCAAACATGGTGGACACCGAACGAAGGCAGCTGTTGGTGGCGATGGGAGCGTCTATCGGAGCGGTGGCGCAAGCGCTCGAGCAGAAAGATCACGCGACCGCGGCGATGTACTTCGCTAAATTCATGGGAGGCGTGGGATTCCTGGCGCAGGAGATCGATGAGCTCTATAACGCCACAGGCAATTAGCCAGGGGGCGCGGCTATCGCGGTTCGCGTCGACGCGGCTGTTGCATGAGTGGGCGCAGATGCAGCCGTGGGACGCTGGGCCGTGGTACGAGCTGCGCCTCGGGCCTACGCCGCAGGTGCATGGCGGCGGATACGTGGCGCCCAACTTCGCGCGGATGCTGAGCGTGTTCAATCGCTACGCGGACCTGGTGGGAATCGCGCGCGGGGAGATCATGGTGGTCGAGGCGAAGATGCAATTTGATCCCGGCGCGATCAGCCAGGTGCAGCATTACGTTGACCTTGTGCTTAGCACGGAGCGCCTGAAAATGTATCCTACTAGAGTAGTGTCACCGGTGATTTTGGTGGCGATAGATGACCCGATCGTGCATCAGAGGGCGACGGCGGCCGGAATTCGCGTCGAGCTGTTTACGCCGCCCTGGGTGAATGAGTGGCTTCAGCGGAGGTATCGACAGGCGTGAAAAAGGGGCATGAGGAGGGCGGGGAATCGAGGAGAGAGTAGTTTACCCACAGGTGTGGAGATCGGGGCGCGTCGGGATAGAAAATCAATCCTGGGGGCTCTTTGTCGCAAATCCTGTGAAAGGGAGGGAGTACTCCCCTGCACAGAATATTTTCGAATTTTCCGCAGTAATCTCAAATTAATAAATCCGGAGGTCCTTTGAGCTCAGGGGTTGACGGTAGCTACGCGCGATGCTATTGACGAGCGACGATGCAGCTCAGCAACCGCATGATGCGCCTGTCTCGGAAGGACATCGAGGATCTAAGCGCCGCAAGCGTTAAGCTCTCCGAGGTCGCGGCCACAATCCAGGGCACGAAAGCTAACTACGTTCCGGCCTGCACCCAACTGCTGCGGGAGGCCAACGATATCGTTGTGGCGATCCGCGATCGCGCCCTGGCTACGCTCCAGCGCGTCCTGGCTCGCCTTGACGATCGCGCCGACGCCGCCGCGGCCGCGGAAGCTACCTCGAGCCCCGCGGCGCCGGCCGGATGGCCATCAGCTGAGCCTGGGGCGAAGGAGTAACACATGTCTGACGTACTGGTCGTCTCTTGCCGCCTTTGTTTGCAGCCCGATGAATCAACGTCGATGGTGCCGATTAAGGTCCAGCTGATTAAAGGGGTCCAATCCGTCGAGCTGAGCGTGTGCCGCGTATGCGCGCGCGCGATCGCAGACGAGCTCGCCCGGCTAGACGCCGGCGTCGACCAGGAGGTGCCCAACAATGATGCAACTCGCGCTCCAGATGGTGCTGCTGCAGGTGATAGTGCTGCTGCTCCTGAGGCCGATCCTCCTGTGGTACTTCAAGGTCAACCAGGCCATGAAGCTGCTGGCGTCGATAGATCAGAGCATGAAGTGCCTGCCGGCGGTGAGACAGCTCCGGTCCAATCTGAGCAACCTGCCGAGGTACAAGAGCGCGCGCGGCGGGTGAGGGGCGATGACACCTTGTGACTGCAACGCGTGCATCGCGCATCGCCTGGGCTATCTGAGCCCACGCACGGGGCGAGTGCCGCGCACGCACGAAATCGCCCACGTCGACGAGCGAGATCCCCGCGTCGTCGCGATAGAAAAGGCGCAGCGCGAAGAGGAAGCGAAGTGACCCCTATCCACAAATTTCTGTTGATGGGATCGGCGGGCGCGGGTCGACGCTGCGCGGTGCTTGTTTTAAGCGGTGGGTTGAGGAGTGGAGGCGGTGGCGGAGAAGACACCTGCGCGAGCATTCGCGGCAACGTGGAGAAATCCCCAAGGGGAAGTCGTCGCGACGACTTCAGCCCGATCCATGTGCCTATGGCCGCGGCTGCCGTGGCGAATAAGGTTCCATCGCGACGGCTTCGAGGGCGTGATCCCATGCCGCGAATGCCCCGGGTGTCTCGAGCTCGAAAGACAACGGTTGTCATCCAGGCTCGACGAGAAATATGGCTTGCGCGCGGGGATAGTCAAGGCGGCACACGGCCGCGGGCCAAGACCCGACAATGGAAGCGCCGTTCTGCCTCGCGCGCAACTCTTCATCATTCGCATCTGGGCGCCGATCGAGTTGCACGCGCAGCTCGCCCATCGGTTGCATCGCCGGCCGTCCCTGGAGCTCGAGCCTGGGATGTGGCGGCTCGGTGCGTCCAGTTTCGCACTACTGGCGCGCAACCCTACCGACGTGCGGAAGTGCTTAAGGCGGGCTGGCCTTACGCACCGCATCGAGCCACTACGTCTCAGGCGCGGCCGGCGCGCATGGCGTCCTTTAACCGCTGGGCTCCTGGTCGCTCGCGAGATCTACGGCGAGCAGCGAAATCGCTTCTACGCGCGGGGGTTGCCTCAAGTTGATCGGCAGAAATGGGAGGTGCGGAAAATTGGCGCATACACCAAGTACGACCGAGCCCGATCGCCTCGAGCATGGTCCGGATCAAACCTCGTGCTCGTGCCTCCCGAAGTGTGGCAACTGCCGCGTGCTGATCGAACTACTCTTCGTCATATCCTGCAGCTACAACCCAACCCTGAGGGCGTACAGGAAGTCATGCGACTGGTCGCTAAAGCGATCGAGGGGCAAAATTCCCGCTTCGATGTTAGCGCCGCCGGCCCGAAGGGCCGTCTGACGAGAGAGCAGGTGGAGAATTGGTACAGCGAGATGGCCAAGAGGACCGCGGCGCGTACCGCATTGCCTGAGGATCGATCCGTACCCCTTCCTTCTGAGGGAGGGGGTTACACAAGTTCTGAGCATAGTCAGGGTGAGCTGATGCCCGAGCAGCTACAGGAAGCGGACCGGAAAGCATGGCGCGAAGGCCGCAAGGCCACAGCGCTGCGCGAGAGCCTGGAAATAATCGAGCGGATGAGACTCAAATCGACGGGAGGTAAGTAGAGGTGCGCCCTAAGCAAGATAATTTTCGCATGGCGCGGCAGATCCATCACGTACGCGGCCTGTTCAGGCGCTTCGTTAGGTGCTTCGCCTGGCGCGTCGATTTCGACATTTACTGGAGTGACGAATATGACGGGCTCGGCGCGTTGCCCGAAGCTGTACCTGATGAGGAGGCTTGCAATGAAAACTAGCGGCGCGACTCAATCCAACACGCCCAACTCTACGCCGCGGATTGCGGAGCTGACGGTCGAGGCGATGAAGCTGTACCAGGACCTGGGGCGCGATATAGAGGCACTGCGGGAGCATCTGCGCTCGCCGATCCCTGGGCAAGATGGCAGTGCGCGGATCGCGGCCTGCCAGCTCACGGCGCTGACTCTGGGGCAAACGCTAACCCAGATGCTGATCCTGAAGCTGAGCGATCAACAGTGAGCTTCGCCGACATCTGCGCGGCCGTGTACTACTGGGGAGCCTTCAATGCTTCGTGGGGCGCGCTCGGCGCGCACCTGGATACAGAGCGCTCGAGGCGCCGATGGCTTGAGCGCCACTTAATCGAAAGAGCGAGGTTGGCGCGTGACAACGGTTGACCAGTTCCTTTATGCGCTCGCGATCGTCGAGAGCTCTAACACCCCGGAGGCGTGGGGCGACGGCGGCCGCGCGATGGGAAGGTGGCAGGTGCATCCGGATCGATTCTGGGACGAGTGCAGGCGCGGGTATATTTTCCCGAAGGTTGGCGAGACGTGGGATTCAGTCGTAGAGCGAATTCTGCGCGCGGTGTGGGAGTTCTACTTCGACAAGCTAGACCCGGTCGCGATCGCCATGTACTGGCACCTGGGGCACTTTACGAGCCGCGCATCGCAAGATTGGGATACAACCTACGCGAGCAAATTTGCCGCTGCACTGGCGAAGGTCAGCGCCCAGGCAGGTGCGTGATAGCGGAGATGGAGATCAAACCGAAAAACTTCCGGGTGCTGTCCGGGTCGCCGGAGGCGATGGAGCACGAGCTTAATCGGCTGCTGGACGAGTACACGCTGGTCAGCCACGCCTTCCACGTGGTCGACGGTAAGGTGGTGATGAGCGCGTTCATGATGCACATCAGCATCCTTAATCGCCAGGCGCTGGCGCAAGCGGTCCATCGCGGACCGCGGCAATAGGTGCCTAAGTCGAGGTTTTTAAGGTGTTGGAGCTCGAGAGCCTACGAATCGCAATTGGAGTGATAGCACTCGTGTTGCTCGTCTTTGCTTTAACTGATCCCAGGTGGTGAGCAGGTTCGCATAATTACACAGTATGTCAACTTCGAAACTTGCCGCGATCGTGATGCTGCTAGGTGCGCTCAACGCGCAAGGGCAGGCGTGCCGGTATCCGTGCCGCGGGGTGTGGGTGTGGGGGATCTCAGGCAACTATCAGCAGTTCGTGCAGCCGGGGGCGCGCGCGGCTAGTTCGTCTGCACCGGGATCACAACCGCCGACGTCTTCGGCGAGATCATTGCGTCGGCGGCGGCGCGGAGAGCGTTGATATAGCGAGCGTGGATGCCCAATGCCTGGAGAGCTGCTACAAATTCGGCGTCTGTTATCTGAAGGCGCTTCCTCTGATCCGTCAGTGCGCTCACTCTCTCGCGAAGGAGGGTTGCTTCTGATGGTGACAGCTGAAGGCCGTATAGCCATCGCAGAGCGCCTCCCTTTTGAAGGACCGCCTGGGTCACCCAGAAGGCGGCCTGTGCGGCGGTTAGGCCGGTTGCAAGAAGCGCTGCTGACAGCGCTGCTTCGTCGATTGTGCCGGTCGTGAAAGCTTTCACCGCGGCCGCGCGCGCCTTGTTCTCGGTCGCGCGCTCGAGCGCGGCCTCCGCGGCGAGAGTCTTTTTCTGTAGCGCGACGTTGGCCTGGACTTCCGCCTTTGCCGCGACCATATCGATCGCCCACTGCTGCAACCCGATCGCGGCGAGCGCGCCGCGAAACGCGTCGTCAGTCATCAGCCCCACCTTGAAGAGCGCCGAGTATTCCGCCTCGAGCGCCTTGGCGTTTGCGACGAGCTGCTGGAGGTGAACCCGTGAAATCAGTAGTGAGTCCCGATCTGTATTCGACTCTCCTGAGTCTAAAATTCCACGGAGGGCGTCGTCTGATAGAAGTCCTGCCGTGGCCGCATTCTCGGCGGCGGCTCGAAGTGACGATCGTTCAGCGGCTGTCGCGAGGTAGGGGGCGGCCAAAAGCATCCGATGCTGCGATACCGGTCGCATGGCCGAAAACGTCAGCTCGTCAGCAATCTCTGCCTCTGAAAATAGCCCCGTCTCAACTAGACGGAGTAGTTGGCGCGGATTCATCCCACGGAACTGACCCCTGGCAATTATTGGCGCGAGCTCGTCAGGCGTCCCGTTGAACTGCGCGATCGCATCGCGGCGCGCGGGATCTAAAAGGCCCATCGCCACGTAACTGCCGAGCTCGCTGGTGCCGGGGATCTCCTGCTTGAAGGTTGCGCGCGCCTGCATCTCGGCAATTTTGCCGATGCCGTTTCGAATCAGGGGCCCGATCTTAACGTCGCGTAGCTCCTCAAATCCCACGGCGCCGCTCACGAGCTCGGCCAGGTGAGCCAGCGGCTCGCCCTCGTCAATTCCCACGAACGCGAGCAGGTACGACGCAAGGCCGGCCGATAGCGCGATGCCGATCGCGTCGGATACCGGCTTGTCTGGGTCGACACCTATCACGCCGATCTGCGTTGCTCCTGGAGCCTTTAAGTCGGTAACGATCGCCGAGATCAGGGTTGTAACTACCGGTGTGATCGCGGTGTCGCGCAGTTTAATCGCGCCGGCGAATTCCGCGGCCGTGCTATCAGACCAGGACTTGGTGAGGCCGACGTATTTTGGCTTGCCTGCAACGATCTCCACGCCGAACGCGCTTAGGAAGTTGGTGAGGATGCGAAAGCCGATCGTGCGGAGCATAGCGAAAAATGCGTCCGCGCCAGGCATCCCCTTGAAGAACTGGATATCGTCGCCGGTGAGGAAACCCTGTTGCGCCAGGTACTGGAACGTGGCGTCGGAAACGTCGGCCTCTCTCACGAGCTGCTTCAGCATCTCTACTACTTGAGTTAGGTCTGTTGCCGGCGCCGTGGCGGTGGCTGTGGCGAGCGGAGTACTCGAGGTTAGGTTTACATTCACGGCCGCGCCGCCGGCGCCGGTGAGGCCGCGCAGCGCGTCGGCGATAGCACTCAATTGAGTGGTGATTGCAGACAGGTCGATCGGCGCGCCGGCACTCGAGGCGGTGGCGATCGCGGTGACGATCGCCTGCAGCGACACGTTGATCGTCGAGACGTAGCCGCCTAGCTGCGTGCAGGTGACTGGGTCGGTAGGCTGGCCGCCTTGACCGGTCAGCTCTTGCTGGATTTGGCGGAGCTGGTACTGGACGTTGAGCAGGTTCTGCGAAATGCAATCGAGGCCGTCGCCCAGGCCGTCGTTGGTTCCGTCGTTGGCAGGCTGGCATGGGTTGGGCTGGTTGGGATCGACGATGCACGTCGACGTCGTGGGGTCCCAGATGTAACCGACCGGACACTGCTGCGGTTGCGTGACCGGGATGCAGTTGCCGGTAGAGGGGTCGCGCTGAAAGCCCGGCGGGCAGGGCGGCGGATTGAGCGGGTTGCCGGGCAGGCACTTGCCGGTTAGCGAGTCGAAGAAAAAGCCGGGCTGGCAGGGGTTGTAACCGGGCTGAGGGACCAGGCGAATCTTGAGCAGCTGTTTCTGCGGCGCGTGATGGAGGACGTACTGGGTGGCCTTCTTCGCAGCGTTCTTGGGCCCTGAGCCCTGGGAGATCAGCTGATTGTAGTGATCGATATACATCTGCTGGATGATCTTGTTGCCGACGAGGAGCCAGCCCTGCGGCAGAAGCTGATTGAGAATATTCGGCAGCGGCTCATCCGCGCTGGTGGTGTTGTTCCATACGTGGTTGATCGCGTTCTGCGCGGCCTGCTGGGAGGCGCCGAGCGCCTGGAGCATCACCTCGGCCTGGTGGCGAATCTCACCAAAAGTAGTTTGGTCGGCGGGAAGCGAGCTCGAGAGGACGACGCCCTGGTAGTTCAGCAACTGATAGATCTGGGCGCTTACGAGCTGCGAAATCGGGCTCTTACCGTTGGCAAAGCGCTTGGCCACGATCGCGGTTTTTTGCGAGCGCGGCACGCCTTCAAAGAAGGCGACCAGGAAGTCGATCAGCTCGAGGATGAGGATGATGATCTCGGCGATGAGCGCGACTATCTCGCCGATGGGGCCGAAGGCGCCGCCGAATTCGGCGGTCAGCTCGAGGATCATGAAGAGCTGCTGTTCGCCGGGGAAAACCATCGGCGCGTTGCCGATCAGCTGCCCCTCCAGGAAGCCGAAACCATCGAGCAGCGTCTGCCCGTTGAGCAGATTGCCGCCTGTTTCGCTAGGTTGTGTCGCCATCGCGCTAGAACGCTCCCACGCGGTAGATAAACCCTACCGATAGTTCATCGGCGCCGGTGTCCGACTGGACGACAAGACTATAGCCCGGCCGCACGATTGCAACCGGCCAGTTCTGGCCTATCTGCTGCGCCTGGGTGCTGCCGATCAGCGCGAAGGATGACTTGGGCGGCGGGATAGCGAAATTCTCCGCGTAAATCTGGCCGAAGGGCTGCGCGCCTTGAGCATCGATCGGGAAGCACGGGCCGACGAGCTGAGTGCCGATCGCCTTGATGAAGAAGACGTTGAGGAAGGCGAAATCAGTGCTGGTCGCCGAGATCAGGTAGACGAAGAACGCGAGCCCCTGAGTCGCGTTATTGTACAGGCTTACGTTGCTGCCGGTGGAAGGGACGTCGGCAGTGTTGCATCCTCCCCAAGCCATCGCGCCGCTATCCCATTCTGGGAACGGCGTGATGATCGTGCCCTTGGGCTTGCCGAATAGCGACACGCGCGCAGCTCCGCGCGCCTAGGGCACGTCTATGACCTGGTAGAGAGTGGTGACCTTGATCGAGCCGTCGCCGTTAACGAG
>Ga0307478_10003922_pt1 | contig 10810 bp, 9 predicted proteins | sample atmos_gasesECM4C_2_FD_203713 | JGI IMG/M metagenome (GOLD analysis project Ga0307478, IMG submission 203713) | Hardwood forest soil microbial communities from Morgan-Monroe State Forest, Indiana, United States - atmos_gasesECM4C_05 | ecosystem: Environmental > Terrestrial > Soil > Temperate...
GATGTGCACCTTGTTTTTGTCGTTATAGGCGGGGACGAAAAACGGGAACCCCTGAATGTGATCCCAGTGAACGTGGGTGATGAGTAGAGCCAGACGGATTGGTTGGGAACCGAATTCTTGCTCCAAAGCAAGGCCGAGCAGGCGGATGCCTGTGCCGGCGTCGAGAACGATAATCTCGCCGTCGGCGCGCACTTCCACACAACTGGTGTTACCGCCGTAGCGAACAGTCGCCGGCCCTGGCACTGGAATGGAACCGCGCACACCCCAGAACTTGAGATGGACGCCTGATGCCGGCTCAGTTGACATATGCAGGAACCGGCAAATGTGTCAGCTAACCCCAATAAAACCAAGAGTTTTCGCGAGCGCGCCGGCTAACCTTGTTACCGTCTGGTTCTAAACTGTGCGGTTACGCGAAACAAGAAAGCCGCCCCGAAGGGTTTCGAGGCGGCTTCTCGAGGAAACAGCAATTTTTTGTTATGCTCGTCTGCGCAAGAATCCCGGTAACATAGCGAGAAGGCCAGCGGTGCAGACGCTGACAATCGGAAGCAGGGCGGACATCTCGGGAACCGGAACGTCGGTGTTACCGATGTGAGCGTCGATGCTACCAGGGCCGGTAGTCGTTGCTTGACTCGCGTAATCACCGTCATGCGATTGGTTCGTGGCGGCGACGATCCCAAACGTACCAAGAAGCGTCTCCGGGCTAGCGCCAACAATTGGTGCGGTGCCGGTATAAGTCCACGTGATATTGAGGATGTTCGGATCATCGTGCACGTTTGTCCCAGCCGGATTAGCTCCGAGCAACGAAAAGGAGGGCGTCCAGCCAGCCGGCTGCGTGGTGGCGGACCCAGGCAGGACATTGCCAAAATCATAAATTGTAAAGAAGCTTCCGGTAACCACCGTCTCATGGCTATCGAGCTGAGCTGTGTAGTCCCAGGTAAACCCGCCGCTTCCATTACTTGATACGGACGGAGGAAAATCGAGTGAGATAGCTCCCCAGGCGGTGAACACGGCGCCTGCCAAGGCAAGCGCTCCTAAGGCGAATGATTTCTTCATTTTTGTGAACTTGCGGGCCGATGATGGCCGACGAGCCCGATTCGAGTCAATAAAATTTTACGATGGTCCGTCGTGCTTGGGTGTGATGCCAAATCCACCTATGGTCACAGAGGTATGGGGTGTGCCGGCCGCAGTCCAACAAACCCAGAATTCATCGGTCTGATCGCTGGCCTTTGGTTCTGGGCGATCTGGGCGTGCGCCGAACATTGGCGAGGCAATCCCAATTACTCATATGGCTGGGCTGTGCCCTTGCTCGCGTTCGGATTTGCGTTGCGACGCTATTTCGGAGGTAATCTCGAAGACCCGGGCGCTTCTGCCAGACGGCGCCGAGACAAGCAGACCGATGGCCGCAGCGAAACAGGACTGCGGGATCTGAGGCCAACGTCATTGCGCTTCGGGATTGCAGTCTTGGCCAGCGCTCTGTTTTTCGCACTCGAATTTGCACGGGAACAGATTTGGCATCCGGAAGTTGTGCTCTGGGCGATTTGCCTCCTGGCGGTAACCGTTACGTTAACAACTTTGTATTACGATGGTGGCAGGTCGCTCTTCCGAAGGGAGCTTTTTCCGGTCTTGTTCTTTTTAACTGCCGTGCCGTGGCCGCCGCGTTTCGAACAACCGATTGTGAGCGGTCTCATGCGCTGGGTCGCCGAAACAACGACCGAACTACTGCATTGGTTCGGGATCGAGGCGCAAATGTCCGGAGCGGCGATCGCTTTGCGTTCCGGTTTGGTTGGGATCAGCGAAGCCTGCAGCGGCGTTCGATCGCTTCAGGCCGGTTTGATGTTCGGGCTCGCGATGGGTGAATGGTTTCTCCTGGGCGCAAGCCGGCGACTCGTTCTGCTCGTGATCGCTGGGGCGCTGGCTCTTCTGACGAACTTGACCAGGACGCTCGTGCTCTCTCTGCAAGCGGAGTGGCACGGCATCGCTTCGCTCGATCGCGTTCATGATTTGATCGGCAACGTGATGATTACGACGCTTATTGTGCTGATCTGGATTGGCGGAAAAATGCTTGCCCTGGATCGTTCGTCACCGCCGACAATCGCGCCGCAACAAATCAAGGATCGGGCTGGCCATCTCATTCGCAACTTGGGCGTTTCGGCGCGGTCGATTGTCCGTCCGATCACGGGCGCTTTCGTCATAGCGATTTTCTCGGCGCACATGCTATCCACCTGGCTGGAGAAAAAAGACCGCACCCAAATGGCGCCGGCATTTTCAGTTAGGCAAGACAGCTCCAATGAGCTGCGTCGCATCGCGCCGGAAATTTGGAACGAACTCCGCCCAACCGCGGGGCAGGCGGTCCGTCGCCGGAGCGCTGAATTGCCCGGTGGTTCGGCGGATTGTTTTCACTTTTTCTGGAAACCATCGCCATGGAACCGTTTTGTGTTGGTGCACCGGCCGGACATCTGCATGCCAGGAATTGGGTGGCAAGCGAACGGTAGCCCTGAAGCGGTGGAGGTATCGCTTAGCGGCCAACAACTGCGCTGTTACCTATTCCGGTTTCAACGTGGTGACACGTATGCGCTCGAACTGTGGGGCGTGTGGCGCAACGGCGAACCGGTGCCCCTGGGATATCAACCGGCCCAGGCGCTCGGGGCAGCACCTCCGCCTCCGACACTGCATCTGGAGGGGAAACGGCGTTCGGCGACGGAGATTATCGCTTGCACTGTGATTGGAGATAGCGATCCGCCGCCGAACGCGATCGTGGTGGCGCTTTTTCGATCCGTCTTTGAATATAAGCCGCGTGAGTAGCGAACCAACCAAATCGTCACGGCGAAGCAACGGCCGGCGCAAAGAGCGCACCCGTCTCAGCCGCTGGAGCGTCGTTGTCATCATTTTATTGGTTGGAGCGTTTGCGGCGAAACCGGTCTACCGTTTCTTTAAAGAGAAACGCGCTGAACAGTTCGCCGCCGCCGGAGACGCTCTGGTGCAAGCCGGCAAATGGAACGAAGCAGCGAGAGAATATCGCGCCGCGTTGCAATTGACCCCCCTCGGTTACCATCCGTTGGTGAGCGCGGCGCGGCTCGCCTCGCGGGCCGATCGGCCCGAGGCCGTCGATCTCTGGCAGCAGGTCATGCGACTCTCGCAATGCACAGTTCAGGACCGGCAGGAATACGTGAGTCTCTTGATTCGAATTGATCGGCTGAACGTGGCAGAAAAGATCATCAATGACTTGTTGAAAGACAACCCCGATACAAAAACGCTCGAGCTGGCGGCGCGGTATGAGCGTAAAGTCGGAGACAACGCCAGGGCGCTCGAGTTCGCACGAAGTGCGGTCAAGCGAGCGCCGAACGATGATGGCGCGCGTTTTCAACTGGCTGATCTGCTGGCCCAATCAACTGATCGGAACGAACGGGCGGAAGCCCGAAAGAATTTGTGGGAACTGGCGGCAACGGACACGATTTACAAGACGGCGGCGATCGAAGCGCTGGCGCGCGCCCCGGAATCCTCTGGTGAGGAACGGGAGCGAGTGTTGCAAGCGCTTGAGCAATTGCGGGCGAAAAATATAACCGATGACTTGCTCGCCGCCGACGTGCGGATTCAAATTCAACCGGATGACGCGGCGCGCATTTATGACGAGACGATCGATCATTGGCGCAACGGTAAGACTGAGGAACTCGTCGAGCTTGCCCGGTGGTTGAACGCGCACCAGCAACCGGAGCGTGTCCTTAGCTTATTTTCAGTCGAACGCGCGCTGCAGAACAACGCCCTTTTGATTACCCGGCTCGATGCGCTAGCGATCTTGCAACGCTGGATCGAGATCGACGATACGTTGACTCGTCCTGACCTGACGCTCGAACCGTCGGTCATCGAAAGTTTTCGGGGGCGTACTGCGCAGGTGCGCGGCGCCGCGCTCGACGCCGAGGTGCATTGGAACCACGCCATTTCGCTTGCTGGGAGCGATCCAGTCAAGTTGCGGTTTGTCGCTAACTTCGCCGAGCAAAGTCGTGCCAACGCGGCCGCGCTCAAAGCCTACCAACAGCTGGCCCGCTTTCCCCAGTACGCGCGCATTGCCTACGCTGGTGCCGAGCGGGTTGCCCAGCGAACGGGTGACGCTTCCGCGCAACGTTCCGCTGCCGAAAAGGTGGTTAAGGTGGCACCGGACGATCCGAACGCGGCCGATCAACTAGCATACTTGAACTTACTTCTGGGGAACGATGTCGATAAAAATTTCGCGGCGGCCAAGGCGCTAGCCGAAAAGTTTCCGAACCGTTTATCGTTTCGCGTGACGGCGGCGCTCGGCTATCTCCGTCAACACGATGGGGCCTCGGCACTGGCCCAGTTCAACGCGCCCGCCCCGATCGATTGGAAGCAGACTCAGCCTGCGTGGCGGGCTGTTTATGCGGCGACACTGCTCGCGAACGAGCGAAACGACGAAGCTCGCCAGATGATCACGACTATCCCGCTCGACCGCTTAAATTCACAAGAACGGGCTCTGATCGAACCTTCTCAAGAAGCGAGATAGAAGGCATCTCGATGTACGGCTTCGTGGGGCGCTGCACGGGCATGTGTAGCGTAGTCAATGAGTCTGCTGACATGTCTGATTAACACCTCGCTTCAGCGAGGTGTCTGCCGTTTCTCAGGCTGGAAAACCGCTTCAGCGGTTTTTTATCACGGCCTGATAAAACCGCTAAAGCGGTTCGGAAGCAGGAATCGCTCTTGTACACCGCGCTAAAGCGCGATGTTAATGAAAGAAATCTCGGATATACAGTAAACACACACGCCACTTCAGCCGTTTTTGTGATGCTCTCTGAAAGCCGCTGAAGTGGCTATCACCGGGGTGGCCTGAGTCGTGCACCCAGCTAAAGCAGGGTGTTAATGATATCGATAGTGACAGGTGTTAAGAAACACGCACGAAGCGTTATCCGTCACGCAATCCGGAGCGCGGCGCTATTCCTTTAGCGGGGACCTCTACAACAAGCTTACCCCAAAGGGCGCGGGGCCTTTTTTCCAGCGCAATTCCGGTTGGAGATTGATTTCGTGCGCCGGAATCTCGAAACCGAGCGAGCTCAGCAGATAGGAAACGCCTTCGCGGCTTTCCATTGTCTCCTTCAGGCTGCGCGCGAACAGCTCGATATATTCCTTATAGGAATCAAGGGCTAGTTTTCCCTCGGCGAAATGCTCGGCTAATGCTTCGTCGTGATAGTCGATAAGATCGATGAGTGCGCGCCGCAAATCGAGGCGCACTTTTGGGTCGACTACGACCTTGAATGGTGTGGCGGCAGGATCGGGCTTAGCCAGCGTGTGCTTTCGCTCAGTGCCAGGCCCTGTCGCTACAATCTGGAAATCGTGGTTCTGTGCCATGTTAGTCCTTCGATTCTCGATCTTATAATCGATCAACTCAAAACTTTTCTGCCAAAATTTTTCCCGTGAACGCAGCAGTAGCGATCACAAATCGATCGCATCAGAGGGCGCCCGACGCTTCACCCTAGCGCCAACGGCACCGTCTCACGCTGAAAATCGTGCTTAACTGGAAGGGGCGACTTCCAAGTCGCCCAATGAATGTGAAGTCAAAGACACCGCAACTTGGAAGTCGCCGCTCCCCAGTCATCTCCGCCATCATTGTCGCGGTATCGCTTCAATGAAATTTCAACAGCACCAGATGGCTTAGAAGAAAATTGGGATGATCAGAATCGCGACGATGTTGACGACTTTAATCATCGGATTAATTGCCGGGCCGGCCGTGTCTTTGTAAGGATCGCCCACGGTATCGCCCGTGACAGAGGCTTGATGTGCGAACGACCCTTTGCCGCCGAGGTTTCCCTCTTCGATAAATTTCTTGGCGTTGTCCCAAGCACCGCCGCCGCTGGTCATGGCAATGGCGACAAACAGTCCAGTCACGATTGTCCCGACCAGCAGACCGCCGAGCACAACAGGCCCGAGCTGTGGAATGGTCGCGACTGCGACGACAAAAATCAGCGGCAACAATGCCGGAATGATCATCTCACGCAGTGCCGCTTTCGTGACGATGTCCACACATGTGCCGTAATCAGGGGTGTCCTGGCCAGTCAAGATGCCGGGCTTGGCTTGCAACTGCCGGCGCACTTCGCGCACGACTGCGCCCGCCGCCTTGCCGACGGCATCCATGCTGAATGCGGTGAAGATGAACGGGAGTAAGCCGCCGATGAAAAGTCCGATGATTACTTTCGGATCTTGGAGCGAAAATTGAAAAAATTGATCGGCCGCAATTTTGCCTGACCCGACGAGATGGGCGCGCAATTCTTCGACATACGATCCAAACAAGACGAGCGCGGCGAGACCAGCCGAAGCGATGGCGTATCCTTTCGTCACCGCTTTCATCGTGTTGCCGACAGCGTCGAGCTCGTCTGTGACGTTCCGAACTTCCTTCGGCAGGTTGCTCATCACGGCTATGCCGCCGGCGTTATCGGTGATAGGACCGAACGAATCGAGCGAGATAACGATGCCGGCCATGGACAGCATCGACATGACAGCGATCGCGATTCCGTAGAGCCCGGCGAAATGAAAGCTGAGGAGAATTGCGATGCCGATGAATCCGACCGGCAATGCGGTGGCGTGTTGCCCGACGGCCAGCCCAGCGATGATGTTGGTGGCATGGCCGGTCTCCGACGCTCGCGCAATTTTTTGCACAGGGGCGTAGCGCATCGAGGTGTAGTAATTCGTGATCACGACCACAACCGCCGTCATGACCAAGCCGATCACGGAAGCGAGATAGAGTTGAGTAGGTGAACGCGGGACTCCGCCGATCGTTAGGCCGTTAGGAAAAAGCCTGTGCGTCGCCGGCCAGAACAAAACGGCGGAGACGATGGCACTAGCACCGACAGCGCCCATCAAGATGGTGGCGGGTTTGCCGTTGGCGACGTTGACGAACAACACGCCGCAGATGGCGCCGAGGACGGAAATGCCGCCAAGGACAAAGGGATAAACGATCGCGGCCGGTTCAGAAGCGAGCGTTAGCGCCCCGACCAAAATCGCACCAATCAAGCTGACGGCGTAAGTTTCAAAAACGTCCGCCGCCATGCCCGCGCAATCTCCCACGTTGTCGCCCACGTTGTCGGCGATAGTCGCTGGGTTGCGAGGATCATCTTCTTCCAGGCCTTTCTCGATCTTGCCGACGAGGTCGGCGCCCACGTCGGCTGCTTTCGTGTAAATACCCCCGCCGAGTCGCGCGAACACGCTAATCAAGCTCGCGCCCAAGGCCAAACCGACGAGACTCCGGATGGCCATGTCGTGCCCGACGATCCTTGATGCGACGGTATAGAAAATGGACACGGCAAGGAGCGCCAGCCCAACAACAAGCAAACCGGTCACGGCGCCGCCATTGAACGCAACCCGCAGTGCCGCCGTTCGCCCCTCGTTGGCCGCTTGCGTCGTGCGGACATTTGCGATCACCGCTATGCGCATGCCGATAAACCCGGCCGAAAGGGAGCAGAACGCGCCGATGACGAACCCGATCGCAGTCGGATGATCCTTAAAAAAGAAGAGCAAAAAGAAAATGATAACCGCGATGATGCTGATGGTGATGACCTGGCGATTGAGATAGGCTCTTGCGCCTTCCTGGACCGCCGCCGAGATCTGCCGCATACGCTCGTTGCCGGCGGATTTACGAATGACGAGGGCGATCAGACAGAACGCGAATATTAAACCGATGACCGCGCATAACATCGACAATGGGACGCCGGAATCGAGAATGGTTAGGATCAAAGGAGTCATGTCTCAGCTAAAAGCTGAGGATATTACGGACAATTGTTAGACTGGCAACCAGCTATTTAACTGTTGTCGGCCCTCTTTTTGTCGCGACACTGCATCCTCCTTTTCAACGAGCCACTCCATTCATGGCAAACGAACGTACATCCCTATGAGCACGATCAATCCAACGACGCGCCGCGATTTTCTCGGGAAAGGCGGCGCCATTCTTGCCGCATCAGCATTTGGCCACGCCGGTTTATTTGCGGCTGAGTCGAAAAACAACCAGAGCGGCAAGAAGGAAGAGGTTTCGCCTCCGGAGGATCTGATGCGCGAGCATGGCGTGCTAAAATGGATCCTACTGATATATGACGAGGCACTTCGGCGGATGGACGCTAGCCAGGACCTGCCGCCGGAGCCGCTGGCGGCGTCGGCAAAAATCATTCGCGAATTTGTCGAAGATTACCACGAGAAGCTGGAAGAAGATTTTCTGTTCCCGCGTTTTCGAAAAGCGGCTCAGCATGTCGATCTTGTGGAAGTGCTTTTGCAACAACACCAGGCGGGGAGAAGGCTCACCGATATTACGATGCGCCTCTCCACCGGCCAGGCGCTTAAGAACGCGGACGACCGACGCAAGCTGGCTGATTCCGTGCGGCAGTTTATCCGCATGTACAGCCCGCATGAAGCGCGCGAGGACACGGTTCTATTTCCTGCTTTCCACGGGATTGTCAGCGCCCACGAATTCGACTCGTTAGGCGAAGATTTCGAAAAGAAAGAGGACGAGCTGTTCGGTGACGACGGCTTTTTCAAAATCGTCGATCGCGTAGCCGAGATCGAAAAGAAGCTCGGCATCTACGATCTGGCCCAGTTCACGCCCAAGGCCTAATGATGCATCGATTGTTGGCCAGGCGATCACCGGCGTAAAAGATTGGGGTTCTTCTAACTACAAGAGCGACGGCTTCACCGTGATGAATAAAGCCGGTCTGGCAAAGTCGGCGCTCCGATTCGTTCTCGTCATTGGGATCGTCAATCTTTTCGCTGACTTCACTTACGAAGGCGGGCGCGCGATCATGGGCCCATTTCTCGGGTCGCTGGGCGCGAGCGCCGCCATCGTTGGAGTTGTGGCCGGTCTGGGCGAATTTCTCGGTTACGGATTGCGTTCCGTCTCAGGATATTTCGCCGATCGGACGCGGAGTTATTGGCCGGTTGCGCTGGTTGGTTACGCGATCAATATGCTCGCTATCCCCGCGCTTGCGCTTGCCGGCAACTGGCCTCTGGCTGCGGGTTTGATGATCGCAGAGCGAACCGGCCGCGCCATTCGCAAGCCGGCAATGGAGACGATGCTTTCTCACGCGGGCAAATCGATCGGCGTCGGTTGGGTATTTGGATTGAATACGGCGCTGGACCAATTCGGCGCGACGATTGGGCCATTGGTCGCGGCACTCATTCTCTATTTGAAAGGCGGATACCGAACGGCGTTTGCCGTTTTTTTGCTTCCAGCGATTTTGTGCTTGAGCACGCTGATCGCGGCGCGGCTTTCTCATCCGCGACCCCATGAGCTTGAGGGACCGGGACGACAAGAGAGCGGCAACGCCAATTTCTCAAAAGCATATTGGATTTACATGATCGCGGGCGCCCTTATCGCCGCCGGGTTCGCGGATTTTTCGCTTGTGGCGTTTCACTTCCAAAAGGCGGCGATCATTCCGGTCGATGTCATTCCCGTTTTCTATGCGGCAGCGATGGCGACCGGAGCGGTCAGTTCGCCGGTTCTTGGTCGTTTGCTGGACAAAATAGGTCGCCCCATTGTTTTGCTCGCATTTTTCTTGGCGGCGTTGTTCGCTCCGCTTGTTTTCTTCGGCGGCGTTCGTTTGGCGTTTATCGGAACAGTGCTTTGGGGGCTGGGCATGGGCGCTGAAGACACGTTGCTCAAAGCCTTGCTCATCGACGTTGTGCCCGCGTCGAAGCGAAGCACGGCGTTCGGACTGTTCGATTCCGCATTCGGGATTGCATGGTTTCTCGGGAGCGCAGCAATGGGATTTCTTTACGATCGATCAATTACCGCTCTTGTTATCTTTTCCATGGCGACACAACTCGCTGCCCTCCCGGTCTTTCTCCTGGCAAAACCGCGAGCAAGCCGTTGATCTCGAAAAGGCATCTTGGCTTGCCTGCTCAGCGTGCCACGAATCTGAAAGCGCCATCAGGCGCGACCTGTTTGTAGACTTTAGGCCAATAAATCCACCTAGCTCCGTAGGAACGGCACGCGAAACGGATTGCCTTTTATGTCGCTCCTACCGGAGCTTGATGGGTTGCGAAGATGAATTTTGCCATAAACATGTCGCGCCTAACGGCGCTCCCGCGCGTGAGTCGCACCTTTTCAACCAATCCATCGAAAGCTCCAGTTCGCGAAAAGTTCCAGAGTTGGCCGTTTGTTGCAGCGCGTGCTTACTCTCCCATCTTGAATCGGCGGCGAAGATAGTCAGCGACATTCGCGTCGTCAGGATACTTGAACTCGAGAACGCCGTTGTCGACCGGCTGACCGATGTGTATGGCGGTGAGAATGGTTCCCTGGCCTTCGACGAGTAAAAGGCCGTTACGATATATGCGGCTAAGGCTCGCAAACGTTGCTCTATCCTTGTCATTTAACGTAAGGACAACGCCTTTGTGATCGCGCGCAAGCTTTACGTCGCGAACCGACCAAACGATAAGTACCGGTAGTCTGGCATCGAACGTGACCTGGGGACCCGGCGTCAGCCGCTGCTGGCTCGGATTCGGGTACGCCTGATAGAATCGAAATACCGGAGTCCGCGTGTCTGATGGTTTGATATCGGCAAAGCCCGAAGAGGCTAAGAGGACCGCTGCGTACGAAAGGATACGAAGCTTCATGAGAGACACTGTCGTTTAACAAGAGAAAGCGCAAATCGGAGCGTGCAGAAACGCCAAACGTCCAACATCCAACACTGAACATCGAATAAAGGAAGAGCGGGTGAAGGGAATCGAACCCTCGTCTCGATCTTTCGAAGAGAACATTCATAAGTCATTCATAATAAGCATATAAAAATATCATCGACACCCTCAATCGTTCTCACTATAATTC
>Ga0307478_10003924_pt1 | contig 10806 bp, 8 predicted proteins | sample atmos_gasesECM4C_2_FD_203713 | JGI IMG/M metagenome (GOLD analysis project Ga0307478, IMG submission 203713) | Hardwood forest soil microbial communities from Morgan-Monroe State Forest, Indiana, United States - atmos_gasesECM4C_05 | ecosystem: Environmental > Terrestrial > Soil > Temperate...
TTGCGGAGAAAATCGGGTTCGGAAAGAATGCGGCGGAAGAGGCCTACGTTGGTTTTGATGCCCGTGATGGCGTATTCCTCGAGAGCGCGCCGAAGGCGGGCGATGGCTTCTTCACGGCTGTTGCCCCAGGCGATGAGCTTGCTGAGGAGCGGATCGTAATCATTGGGCACGGTCCAACCTGCGTAGACGCCTTCGTCGAGGCGAATGCCCGGTCCCGTGGGGGCATGGAGCGAAAGAATTTTTCCCGGCGAAGGGAAGAAATTGTTGTCGGGATCCTCGGCGTAGAGACGGACTTCCATGGCGTGGCCGCGTGGGGTGATGGTTTCCCAGGCGAAGGGCAACCGATGGCCGGCGGCGATGGCGATCTGAAGTTTGACGAGGTCGAGTCCGGTGACTTGCTCGGTGACGGGATGTTCGACCTGCAGACGTGTGTTCACTTCCAAAAAATAAAAATTCAGATAACCATCGACGAGGAACTCGACCGTGCCCGCGTTGACGTAACCGCCGGCACGCGCAAGGCGCACGGCGGCGTCGCCCATCTTTTTGCGCAGGTCGGGAGTGACAAGCGGGGAGGGCGATTCTTCGATCACTTTTTGATGGCGGCGCTGGACGGAGCATTCGCGTTCGCCGAGAGAAACGACACGGCCGTGGGCGTCGGCAAAAATTTGAATTTCGATGTGGTGCGGCTTGTCAAGAAATTTCTCCATGTAGACACGACCATCGCCGAAAGCGTTCGTGGCTTCCGAAGAGGCGTCGCGGAAGGCGGAGTCGAATTCGGCGCCGCTGTGGACCACGCGCATTCCTTTGCCGCCTCCGCCCGCGACGGCTTTCAGAAGGACGGGATAACCCATGCTTTGTGCCAGCGCCTGCGCTTCCGCCAGGTTTTCGATCGGATCGTTGGTGCCGGGGACGATCGGCACGTCCGCGCGACGGGCGAGCTGGCGGGCGGTGGTTTTGGAGCCGAGAGATTCCATGGCGTCGGCGGGAGGCCCAATAAAAGTGAGGCCCGCCTCGGTACAAGCGCGCGGAAGCGCTGCGTTTTCCGCAAGAAAGCCATAACCGGGATGGACGGCGTCGCAACCGCTTCGGCGGGCGACGTCCATCAGTTTGTCGATGCGCAGATAGCTTTCTCGCGAAGGCGCGGGGCCGATGGGATAGGCTTCATCGGCCAGGCGCACATGAAGCGACTTGCGGTCGACGTCGCTGAAGACGCAGACGGACTTGATGCTGAGCTCGCGGCAGGCGCGGATGATGCGCGCGGCGATTTCACCACGGTTGGCAATCAGGATTTTATTGAACATAGAAGGATGGAACGGAGTGCGAGTTTAGCATGGAGGGAGGCGGGCGCCACGAATACGCAGAGCTCTCGTGCTTCGGTGAAACTAATCCACGAGCTTCTTCAACTCCTTCCTTTTGACGGGGATGTGAAAAGAGCCTGGGTGCGTGCGAAGATCCCTTCGCGGTCTTGGCCTTGATGGTGTATACAAAGAATCTTCGACCCATGATGTGGAGGAAATCCAAGATGAAACGATTCTACTTCTTGCTCGTGCTGGGATTTTTCGTTCTCGCGCCGGGTCGCGCGCAAGATGCCGTCATCGCCCCCTCGGACAATCTTGTGGTGGATGGCGTGCCGATGATTCCAGCTTCGGTCGCCGAAACCGCTGGGCGGTATGCGTCCTATCGGAGCGCGAACCTGGCGGATTGGCATCCGACGAAACGAGAAATGCTGATTGCCACGCGCTTCGGGGATACGCCCCAGCTTCACGTCGTGAATACGCCTGGTGGAGCTCGGCAACAGTTGACTTTTTTTGCGGACTCGGTGAGTACGGGAAAATTTCATCCCCATGGCGGGGACTACATTGTCTTCGCGAAGGACATTGGCGGTGGCGAGTGGTATCAGCTGTACCGCTATGAGGTGAAGACGGGTGAAGTGACACTGTTGACGGACGGCAAGTCGAGAAATCTGCTTGGGCCGTGGTCTTCGAGCGGCGATCAGATCGCCTATATGTCCACGCGCCGCACGGGGAAAGATACGGATATGTGGGTGATGAATCCGGCCGATCCGAAGACGGATCACTTGCTGACGCAATTGACGGGCGGAGGATGGCAGCCGGAGGATTGGTCGCCGGATGACAAAAAGATCCTGCTGGAAGAGGAATTGTCCATCAATGAGTCCTACCTTTGGCTTGTCGACACCACGACAGGTGAGAAAACAGAACTGACCCCGAGGAATACGACAGAGAAAGTATCGTATGGCGAAGCGCGGTTCAGCAAAGACGGCAAAGGCATTTACGTCACGTCAGACAAGGATTCGGAATTTCACCGGCTAGCATATATCGATCTGGCGATGAAACAGCCGAAGTATTTGACGTCGGGAATCAACTGGGACGTCGAAACCTTCGACTTGTCGCACGACGGCGTAATGATCGCTTTCGTTACCGACGAAGATGGGCTCAGCAGGCTGCACCTCCTGGGCGCCCTAAATGGCGAGAAGGTTCCACTGAATGATCTTCCCCCGGGAGTCATTGGCGGCATTCGCTGGCACAAGAAAGGGCGGTATCTTGGATTCACCCTAACGAACGCGCGTGGACCGGGAGACGTCTATTCACTGGACATGACAACTGGATCGGCCCTAGGAGCTGCAAAGCTCGAACGGTGGACCGATAGCGAGTCGGCGGTAAAGACGGATACATTTCCCGAAGCGGAACTGGTGCGATGGAAGAGTTTCGACGGCAAGATGATCTCGGGATTCTTGTACAAGCCAGCGGTGAAGTTTACCGGCAAACGGCCGGTGCTGGTGATGATTCACGGCGGACCGGAAGGGCAGTCGCAGCCGACGTTTCTCGGACGCAGCAACTATCTGCTGAACGAACTGGGTATCGCGCTGATTTATCCGAATGTACGCGGGTCGACAGGGTACGGCAAGTCTTTTTCGCTGTTGGACAATGGGTTCAAGCGCGAGGACACGTACAAAGACATCAACGCGCTGTTCGACTGGATCGCGACGCAGCCGGAACTGGATGCCAATCGGATCGCCGTGACCGGTGGAAGCTACGGCGGGCACATGACGCTGGCGGTCTCGACGTTCTACAGTGACCGGATTCGCTGCTCGGTGGACATCGTGGGAATGTCGAACCTGGTCACATTTCTCGAGCACACGGAGGCCTACCGGCGAGATCTAAGGCGAGTGGAGTACGGCGACGAGCGCGATCCGAAAATGCGGGAGTTTCTCGAAAAAATCGCGCCGATGAACAACATCGAGAAAATCAAGAAGCCGATGTTCGTGATTGCCGGAAAGAACGACCCGCGGGTGCCGGCAAGCGAATCAGAACAAATTGCCGACGCGCTGAAAAAGCAAGGGACGCCTGTATGGCTTCTGATCGCCAAGGACGAAGGTCACGGCTACCGCAAAAAGGCCAATCAGGATTTTCAGTTTTACGCAACGATTCAGTTCCTCGAAGAGTATCTGCTGAAATAATCTTTGGTCTCAACCGCCGAGCGTAATCCTGGATCTCGTAGCACAATTCGTCTTTGGCGAACGTGGCTACAAAGGGATATTTCCGTGCTTTTTCCGCGGGTTGGTGTCTTTCTTATTTTCGAGGGCGCGGAGCGCGGTAATGAGGCGGCCGCGGGTTTCGGCGGGCTCGAGGACTGCGTCGATGTAGCCGCGCTCGGCGGCGACGAAAGGATTGGCGAAGCGCTCGCGGAATTCGGCGATTTTCTCCTGGCGCAATTTCTCGCGTCCGGATTCGGGAACTTTGGCCAACTCGCGTTTGTAAACGATATCCACGGCGCTTTCGGGGCCCATGACGGCGATCTCGGCAGTCGGCCAGGCGAAATTCGCGTCGGTGCGGATGTGCTTTGAGGCCATCACGCAGTAGGCGCCGCCGTAGGCTTTGCGGGTGATGACGGTGATTTTCGGGACGGTGGCTTCGGCAAAAGCGAACAGCAGTTTGGCTCCATGTTTGATGATGCCGCCGAATTCCTGCTGCGTGCCGGGGAGGAAGCCGGGAACGTCTTCAAAAGTGATCAGTGGAATGTTGAAAGCATCACAAAAACGAACGAAACGGGCGCCCTTCACGGAAGCATTGATATCCAGAACTCCGGCGAGGAAAGCCGGCTGATTGCCGACAATACCGACGGGGCGTCCATCTAGCCGGGCGAAGCCCACCACAAGATTTTTCGCGTAGTGCTCGTGGACTTCGAAGAAATAGCCTTCATCGACGATGGAGTGGACGGCGTCCTTCATGTCGTAGGGTTTCTGCGGATCGGCGGGGACAAGTGAGTTGAGCGATTCCTCACGGCGGTTGGGAACGTCGGAGGTGGCGCGGCGGGGAGGATCTTCGACATTATTCGACGGCAGAAAACTCACCAGCTCGCGGATCATGGCCAGGCAACCGGCGTCATCGGGCGAAACAAAGTGCGCGACGCCACTTGTGGCGTTGTGGGTCATCGCGCCGCCGAGTTCCTGTTTGGTGACTTCCTCGTGCGTGACCGTCCTGATGACGTCGGGGCCGGTGACGAACATGTAGGAAGTTTCGCGCGTCATGAAGATGAAATCGGTGATGGCGGGCGAGTACACGGCGCCGCCGGCGCATGGGCCCATAATGGCGCTTATCTGGGGGATGACTCCGCTAGCCAGCGTGTTGCGAAGAAAAATATCCGCGTAGCCGGCGAGTGAAGCGACGCCTTCTTGGATGCGCGCTCCGCCGGAATCGTTAAGCCCGATGACCGGCGCGCCGGCGCGCATGGCCAGGTCCATGATCTTGCAGATTTTCTGCGCATTGGCTTCGGAGAGGGAGCCGCCGAAAACAGTGAAGTCCTGTGCGAACACATAGACGAGTCGGCCATCAATTCTCCCGAAGCCGGTGACGAAACCGTCGCCTGCGGGGCGCTGCTCCTGCATGCCGAAATCGACCGAGCGGTGCCGTACAAACTTATCGAGTTCTTCAAACGTGCCTTCATCGAGAAGAAGATGGATGCGCTCGCGGGCCGTCAGTTTCCCGGCCTTGTGCTCTCGCTCGCGGCGTTCGGGACCGCCGCCGGCTTCCGCCTCAGCCGAGATGCGACGTAGTTCGTCCATGCGGTCGCCGGGTTTTGCTTCGGAAGACAAGATGTGTTTGGCCTCAGACAACGGGTCCTCCCTCGGAAGGCGCTTCTTTGGTGCCGAAGATGCGCACGGCAAGATGGGTGGCGAGCCAGACGGTACCAAGCAGAAGGACTACGCCCAGGAGCAGCTCGGCTCCCATTGCCGAGGCGCGCTGGATCGGCGACTCCAGCGAAGTCACATATTCGGTCGCCCAGACCAAGATGAACATGGCCCCGAGGGTCATCGCGATGATGAGCGCAGTGGTCAATATCGAGGCGACGAATCGGATCATGCAATTGAGTCTCGGCCGCTCGAGAGCGACTGTGGAAAGGATAGCGCAAGCCGGGGGAAATCAGAACGTGGAAGAACGCGAGCAGCTGGCCCCTGCTGGCAAATGGTAATCTACCGCAACCCGGACCAGTCATCGGCGACGATGATGGAATCGACAGGATTGGAAGCATCGTATTTGATGCTGGCGGGCTGCCCGGCAACGAGTCGCTCGTGACGAATCTGGCTTTCCAGCCCGGTAATGTCCTGTGCGGTGTGATAGGTGACGCCGGAAATTGCGTAGCTGTAAGAAACAAGATGGCGCGGGCGCATGTCGGCAAGCGGGCGCGCGCTGGCGCCAAACAATCCTTTGCGCACCGTCTTAGATTCGGGCGGATGCTCGACGAGTTCGACGACCTGCCCTTCGGCGATGCGGCCGATCTGGTTCAGATGTAGCCGGCGCTTGCGCTCCACTTCTTCCGGGTCTTCGGCGGGGCGGAAAAAGGCATAAGCAATCATGGCTATCGCAGCGATCGCGGCGCCGCACATGGCGAGGACGACTTTCCAGTCAGCGAGCAAAGATTTCAACGTAAAGACTCCATCATTTCAAAGTGGGGGATCGCTGGCAACGCTCGGCGAACCCCGCGACAGGGCCACGGCGGCAGAATCTACTAACATCCACCGAAGCCCCATTGCTGCGTATTTTACCGAAACGGCGCGGCTTCGGTGTAGCTACGCTTGCGCCGCGTGCACTGGATTAGATAAGACGCCCACACCGGCGACGCTGACCTCGACCGTGTCTCCCGCAGCGAGCGGGCCCACACCCGCAGGCGTGCCGGTGGCAATTACATCGCCGGGCATCAACGTCATCATCCGCGAGATCCAGCGAATAAGGAAGGCCGGCGGATAGATCATCAGTGAAGTGCTTCCGGATTGGCGGCACGCCCCGTTGACGTGAGTCTCGACGAGGACGTTGGACGGATTGAGTTCCGTTTCGATGTGCGGCCCGACGGGGCAAAATGTGTCGAAACCCTTGGCCCGCGTGAACTGCACATCGCTGCTCTGGAGGTCGCGCGCGGTGACATCATTCAAACAGGTGTATCCAAAGACGTAGGAAAGCGGATCGTCGGTATCCGAAAGCTGCGCGCAGCGCCGGCCCATGACCACGGCGAGTTCCCCTTCATGTTCTACTTTTTTCGAGTACTTTGTAAGGACGATCACCTCCTCGGGGCCGACAATGGAGGACGGAGGCTTCAGGAACATGAGCGGCTCCTTAGGAACCTCGTTGCCAAGCTCCGCGGCGTGGGCGGCGTAGTTCCGGCCGATGCAAACGATCTTCGAGGGCTCGGCCGGAGCAAGAAGGCGAACATCAGCGAGGCCATGAGACCGCGAAGTGCTCGACCATGGGCCCCACGGCGTCCCGGAAATCTCCAGAACGCTTTCGCCTTCAATCAATCCATAGAGTAGCGAAGCAACAGGGGAAGATGCATGGCGCGACACGAATCGGCAGAATTTCACGGGAAGTCAGCTCGCATGATTGTTGGGATGAGAAACATCGGAGCCGCGGGCCTTCCAGATGATTGTGCCAATCCAACAAACGGTGGTCACGATCATGTACACGACGGCCCCGAGCATGAACACCTGGAAAGGGCTAAGCCGGGTGCTGAGTTCGCGGAAGAACAGGCCTAAGATTCGGTAGCTCAGGCTGAAGATAAGCCAGGCTACAAGGCCGGACGCCAGCAGGTGGCCAGGCATCAGCATGAAGCGAACGATGGGCACCAGAGCGAAAAGACCAAGCAACGCCCCAGCCGCGATATTCCGCTCGAGCGCGAAACGCTCCAGGATGGGCACGCGATTGGCAACCACAAGCCACCCGGCAAAGATCAAAGTAAGGAATACGCCCGCGTAGACACCGGTGCGGACCGCCACGTTGCGAAAAACGTGGAACCAACGATAGCCGGGTAGATGGCTGCTGATTTCCATCCGATGCTGGGCTCCGATAATGCCAACAAAGGTTGAACCGGTTTTGCGATGATGGTTCGGTGACGTCCACGGCGACAGGCGGGCTTGGCGCGCTTTCATTCCCCGCGCGGTCGACGGCAGTCACGGTGTACCAGTAGCGATGGCCGGGCTCTACAGAGGTATCACGAACGGCAGGTGCGGGCAACAGATCGGTCGTAACCAGCTGCCCCCGTGTGCCTTCCTCCTCACTTCTATAGACGTGGTAGCCGGCTAAATCGGTTTCAAGGTTGATGGACCACGAGAGGTCCACAACGAATGCGCCCGCCGATGCTCCGGGAAGCACCGCGGCCACGATGCCTTGCGGCGAGGCAGGCGGAAAGGTGTCGTGCGGGATGACCGTGACCGGTTCGGAGTCCGCGGATTCCACGGAATTGCTTTCGACTTGGACGACGCTCCGAATCGCGTAGACGTAGGTGTGGTCGAAGGTGAAAGCAGTGTCGCGGTAGTTGTTCGTATCGGAAGTCGCAAACGGCGCAGAATCAGCCTCCCTCTTTCCGTGTTGCGGAACTTGAGGAGCAGGACTGGCCGCAGCAGAATTCAACTCCGATCGATAGATACGATATTCGATTTTCGCGGGAAGCGGCTCGCCCGCGGAAGTTCGCGCGGGGACCGGCCAGCTCAACTCGATCGCTGATTCGGTCACGCGAGCCTCTACCGAAGAGATGCGCTCCGGCGCCGGAAATACGCGCAGAGAAACTACATTGGAATCCGCGGAAGCGCGCTTCTGAGAAGCCCGTGTTCGAACAAGATAAGCAACGGTAGCGCCGGGGTGAGCTTTCCTTTCCTCAGGCGCGATGGGATCGGAAAACCGCATGCGATCCCCGAAACGGTAGTTGCCGACGAGCGCGCCAGGGATGGTGTAGACGGCGCGAAACGATTTTGGATCGGGCGAGCCATCCGGCTTCAATGCCCCGCGCAGAATTTCCACCGCGGGAGGAGCTGCCAGTCTTGCGCCCGCAATGGTGTTCGACGGAATAGTGAAGGACAGTTGCACGCCGTCACCAACCTGGCGAGCCGACAAATCCGTGATCGCTGCGGGAACTGGCGGTGAGGGAGGCGTGGGTTCTCCCGGCGCTCCGCAACCAGCGGTGAGCGGGAGAATCGAAAGCAGAAAATAGATGATGGCAAGGATTTGCGCGGGGCGTCTTGTGCTGTGAAAGGCCGTCCCTTTTCTATTTTCCATTTTCGAGTTTCAAGAATCAGAGGATGTAGCGGCTCAGATCCTGATTCTTGACGATGTCCGCGAGCTGCTTGTTGACGTAGGCGGCGTCAACTTTCACGTTCTTTTTCTTCAGGTCAGGTGCTTCGAAGGAGATTTCGTCGAGAACTTTCTCGAGAATCGTATGCAGGCGGCGCGCGCCGATATTTTCCGTCTGCTCGTTCACGCTGGTGGCAAAGCGCGCGACGGCGGCCACGGCATCTTCCGTGATGTTGAGTTTCACGCCTTCCGTGTCGAGCAGGGCGACGTACTGCTTGATCAGCGCGTTTTTCGGCTCTGTAAGAATGCGGATGAAATCCTCTTCCTTGAGGGACTGCAGCTCGACGCGAATGGGCAGCCGGCCCTGAAGTTCCGGGATGAGATCCGACGGCTTGGTTACGTGGAACGCGCCGGCCGCGATGAACAAAATGTGATCGGTGCGGATCATGCCGTAGCGCGTGTTGACGGTAGTGCCTTCGATGATCGGCAGAATGTCGCGCTGCACGCCTTCACGCGAAACGTCCGGGCCGTGGCCGGATTCGCGGCCCGCCACCTTGTCGATTTCGTCGATGAATATGATGCCCATCTGCTCGGCGCGTTCGACGGCCACGCGCGTAACTTGATCCATGTCCAGTAGCTTGTTCTCTTCCTCCTGGATCAGGTATTCGAACGCATCGGCGACACTCATTTTGCGTTTTTTCTTCTGTTGGCCGAACATGCCCGAAAGCATGTCCTTGATATTGACGTCCATCTCCTCGACGCCTTGATTGGAGATGATTTCGAACGCGGGCATGGCGCGCTCGCGGACTTCCAGGTCCACCATGCGCTGGTCGAGCTTGCCCTCGCGTAGCTGGCCGCGGAGTTTTTCGCGAGTGCGCTGAGTTTGCTCGCGATGCGCGGCGGCTTCGGCTTCCGGAGTGCCGGGCGCGGGTGGTGGAGGCGGCGGAAGCAATAGATCAAGCACCCGCTCCTCGGCGGCTTGTTCGGCGCGATCGGCAACTTCGTCCAGTTTTTCTTCGCGGATCATGTCGATGGAAGTCTCGACAAGATCGCGAACCATCGATTCGACGTCGCGGCCAACGTAGCCGACTTCGGTATATTTCGAAGCTTCCACCTTAATGAAGGGACAGCCGGCAAGACGCGCGAGGCGCCGGGCGATTTCGGTTTTGCCCACGCCGGTGGGCCCGATCATGAGAATGTTCTTGGGCAAAACGTCCTCGGCGATTTCCGGTGGAAGCTTCTGGCGGCGGACACGGTTGCGCAAAGCCACGGCGACCGCGCGTTTCGCGGCCGTCTGCCCGACAATGTATTTGTCGAGCTCGATCACGATCTCGCGCGGCGTCATGTCGTCGAGAGGAGGAAGAAGTTCCTGCTCTTCTCCCGGGGGCGCGCCATTGCCGCCGGGTACGACGATCAATTCTTTTTCAGACTTGCTGTTCATTCGCTCTTTCCGTGTGCGCCCTGCGGCTGCCCTGAGTTTACCGTTCACCGTTGCCAGTTAACAGTTGAAAGAAAAATCGCTGGGGTTCGAGCCAAACTGCTTCCCCTGTTTTCCCGGCGACGTCAAGTTTGATGCATAAATGGCGGATTGCGCGAGGCTCGCCCCCTAGAGCTCTTCGACCGTGAAGTTTGCATTGGTGAAAATACAAATCTCGCTGGCAATCCGCATGGCCTCCATCGCCAAGTCCTTGGCGGGAAGCTTCGAATGCTTCAGCAGCGCGCGGGCCGCCGCGAGCGCGTAACTGCCGCCCGAGCCGATGGCCACGATGCCGTCGTCCGGCTCGATGACGTCGCCATTACCCGATAGGATAAATGTACCTTTATTGTCGGCGACGATCAGCAGCGCCTCCAGATGCCGGAGCGCGCGATCCTTGCGCCATTCCTTGGCGAGCTCGACGGCCGCCTTCTGGAGGTTGCCGGAAAACTCTTGCAGCTTTCCTTCGAATCGCTCAAAAAGGGTAATGGCGTCGGCAGTGGAACCGGCGAATCCCGCGACCACCTTATCGTTGAATAAACGGCGGGTCTTGCGCGCGGTGTGCTTCATCACGTGTTCGCCCATGGTCACCTGGCCATCGGCGATGAGCACCACCTTATTGTCCTTGCGCACGCACAATACGGTAGTGCCGTGCATCGGCCGGCTCCGCTGGCTTGTTTGCATCCCGCCATTATAACGCTCGAAACCTCCGCGCGCCAAAAGCCCGGATGAGCAACAAAGAATTTTCCATAGAGG
>Ga0307478_10003925_pt1 | contig 10806 bp, 7 predicted proteins | sample atmos_gasesECM4C_2_FD_203713 | JGI IMG/M metagenome (GOLD analysis project Ga0307478, IMG submission 203713) | Hardwood forest soil microbial communities from Morgan-Monroe State Forest, Indiana, United States - atmos_gasesECM4C_05 | ecosystem: Environmental > Terrestrial > Soil > Temperate...
CACTTGTTACGAACATGCAACCGGCATGTTTGATGTCTCAACTCCTGGGAAGTCGCGTTACCGGAGAAGTGGTTTTGGGGGCCATTTTGTCGGGTTTCAGCTGTTAATCAAGCATGTGGCGGAGAAGCGATTCATTCTCCCTTTTCTGACGTACGGGCGACAACGCCGAGAGGCGTCGCTTCTACCCTGGCCGCTTCAAACGCGCTGAGTTTCCCCTGAGCCGCCATGCCCTCTAAGACTTTGTTCCTTCGTTCTAGTGCCCTCTCGGGGTACTTATATGGCGAGTAGAAAGCTGGCGCTCGGATTAGCCCTGCTATCATCGCAGCCTCCTCAGTGCTCAGAGCATCGGCGTCCTTGTCGAAGAACTGCCTAGAAGCGTTTTCGACGCCGATTGCTCCGGGACCGAAATACGCTCGATTGGCGTAGATGGTGAATAATTGCTGTTCAGAAAAATACATTCGGATGTGCCAGCTCAGCCGAAATTCATTTAAGTGGCGCTTCCCCTCGCTCTCGCGTTTGCACAGCAACGTGACCGCAATTCGGTCTGGCAATGACGCCGCCTGGAATGGTCGGGTGGGCTCCGCTGTGGCAAGGGCATCCCGCAACGGCTTCCCAATCCTGTTAAATGTAACGACCGTCGAGGGACCCGCGAGACAAGAATCTAAGACTACTGATTGAGCATTCGGTGCGAATTGAGATAGGTGGTCGAAGTCAGGTAAATCCCCTGTGTAGATAAACAGCCAACCACAAACTCCGGCTATCGGAAGCAAGATCAAAGCCGCAATTGAGAGCGATACTTTGCGCAGCAACCCCATATTGGCCATATTCGCATACTGATTCTTTTCTTGCTTTTTCTCTTATCGGCAGAAAACGAATTTGCCAACTCCTGATTTGTCGGCTAATCGGAAACTGACTCACTATCCGGAGGCTCCTCGCGTTGACCTGCCTGGTGGGGCGTGTTAGGTTGCCGAGACTTGCTCGCGTGAGTCGCGCAGGCCGGTTCGAACTTCAAAACTCAGAGAAGCAAACTTCTTCGTATGACAATGAAACCGACGAATCTGGCTGGCAAAATGCCCATGCGATGGGGCGGCGAAAAGGCTCGGATCGCTGTAATTCCCGGGGACGGGATCGGCAAGGAAGTGACGCCGGAGGCAGTCAAGGTGTTGCGAGCGGTGACGGCGCCAGCAAAGCGGCCGCTGGAGTTTGTGGAATTTGATTGGGGAGCGGACAGGTTCTTAAAGGATGGCGTGACGTTGCCCCCCGGGGCCGTTGAGATGCTACGGGACGAGTTCGACGCCACACTTTTTGGGGCTTTGGGAGACCCGCGGGTTCCTTCCAACCAGCACGCCGCTGACATTTTGCTCGGTTTGCGTTTCAAGCTGGACCTTTATGTCAATGCGCGGCCGGTCGAATTGCTCCATGACCGGTTGACCCCGCTGCGCGACCGCACCGAGAAAGACATTCGGTTTATGGTCTTCCGCGAGAACACGGAAGGGCTGTATGTGGGCGTGGGAGGGTTCTTCAAGAAGGGGACTGCGGACGAGATTGCGGTGCAGGAGGACGTCAACTCGCGCAAGGGCGTTGAGCGCATTATTCGCTACGCGTTTGACCATGCCCGGCAGAACGGTTTGAAGCGCGTGTGCATGAGTGACAAGTCGAATGCCATGACGTTTGCGCATGACCTGTGGCAGCGGGTGTTCAAGGAAGTGCGGCAGGAGTATCCCGAGATTGCGTCGCGGCACCTGTATATTGACACGCTGGCCATGGAGATGGTGCGAGACCCGGCGCAGTTCGACGTGATTGTGACGTGCAACCTGTTTGGAGATATCGTCAGCGACCTGGGAGCGCAGCTCGCTGGCGGGCTGGGACTGGCGCCTTCGGGGAACATTCATCCAGGAAAGACTTCGCTGTTCGAGCCGGTGCATGGCTCCGCGCCGAACATCGCCGGGAAGGGGATCGCGAACCCGTTCGGCTGTGTGCTGGCTTCGGCGATGATGCTGGATTTTCTGGGATGGAAGATGGAAGCTCAAGTATTACGAAAGGCCGTGAGGGCTGCGCTGCGAGAAAACTTTGTCACGCCGGATCTGGGGGGAATTAAACAAACAGTTGAAGTTGGGGATTGGCTGGCAAACTTCGCAGCGAAGGCGCAATAAAGGCATTTAAAGTAAAACTTTATGTGTCCAGGTGGGCGATTCTGCTGGCTAAGAATAGTTCACGCTATGCTTTTGCTCTCCCAAACTGAAGCCGGTGATTAGCATCCCCAGCAAAAATCCGCCGATGTGCGCCCACCAGGCGACGCCTCCCGTGGCTGCCGCTCCAACCGTACTCACTCCCGCCAAGAATTGAAGCAGGAACCAGTAGCCCAAGATGATGAAGGCAGGAATTGGTATGAAGAAGATGAAGACGAGGGTTAGGACTCGTGCCCGCGGAAAGAGAATGATATAGGCGCCCATTACGCCGGAGATGGCGCCGCTGGCGCCGAGCGCAGGCAAGGAAGAGTGATAATTGAAAATGATGTGCGTGAGGCCGGAACCGATTCCGCAAACCAGATAGAAGAGAAGGTAGGGTAGGTGGCCGAAGTAGTCTTCCACGTTGTCGCCGAAGATCCACAGGAAGAGCATGTTTCCGGCGATATGCATGAAGCCGCTATGGAGAAACATGCTGGTGAAGATGGGGATGAAGGCGGCTTCCAGGTTGCCGTGACCGTTGAGGGCCAAACGGATGTGGTTGGGGATGGTGGCGTTGGTCAGGGCAAAGGCTTCGGATTGATGCGGCGTCAGTGTGAGTTGGTAGAGAAAGACGATGACGTTCGCCAGAATGAGGAGAGTATTGACGACCGGAGAGGTCCGGCGCGGGTTCAGGTCTTTGAGAGGGATGAACATTCGTTAACGTGTTTGGTGCAAGGCTCCATGTTCAGGATGGCCAGGATAAGAAGTCTCCATCCGCGATTCTAATGTTGCTTACTCCGCGGAGCTTGAGTTGCAGCGTGTACAAGCTCCGCCTGTGAGTAAAACGCGCGATTGCGGCTTGCATTGCGCTGCAGGCCCTTCACTTTTGACAAGCTGCTTATGCCGCCGCGGGCTCCCAGAGTTTCACAGTTCAGGCCTGCGGCGGCGCAAGCGAAATCCAGAATTCGCTGCATGTCCCACCGGTGAAGAATCCCGTACGTGAAAGCGGCGTGAAAGAGATCCCCAGCCCCCGTGGTGTCCACGACGCGGACCTTATAAGAGGGAGCATACCAGAAGCGGGCGCCGTCCCAAGCGAGCGCGCCATCAGCTCCGATCGTGGCGCATACGGCGCGTGAAGCATATTTCCTTTGGAGCTGAGGGAGCGCTTTGAGGAGATTCTTTTCGCCGGTGGCGTCGACGGGGAATTCCTTCGAGGTGACGGGATAGTCCACGAAGGGAAGCAGGCGCTGCAGTCCCGGTGACATGTGATCGAGGTCGGCAACTACCGGGATGTCGGACGCGCGAGCCCAGGAGGCGGCGACGCTGGTGGTTGCGGGATCGTGCCCGTCGATGTGCAGGAGTCGAGCGCCGGTGACCCAGGTTCTTTGGAGAAAAGCTGGCGGGACGGCGAGGCGAGGGTCGCGGCGCCAGACGATGGTGCGCTCCCCGGAACTGGTATCTATGAGGATGAACGACATTTGGCTGAGCGTTCGCGGCACCTGAGCGAGATCGCTATGGACTCCGGCGCGGCGGAGTTCGCGCCGATGCAGGGCGGCGGCTTGGTCGTCCCCGATGACCCCAACATAGTGGGTGCGCAGTCCCCATCGCTGACAGGCAATGAGGGCAGTGGCGACTTGACCGCCGAGCAAGATTTGGGCGCCGAGCATTTCCACCTTGGAACCCAAGGCCGGGAATTGGGAGAGCTGGAGAATCGTGTCCGTGGCGTTCTCGCCGATGCCCAGAATGTCGAAACTTGGCGCGCGCATGAGGTAGTGGTGCAGGGTATCGGAAGAGGAGAGAAATGCAAAGCGAGTTGCGCGAGATTGTTGCGTCCCATAATTTTAGGTGGCGGAAGGGGCTGGTTAACAGAATCTGGGGTAGCGGTTTTTGGCGGATCGATGCCGCAAATGGCCGCATATCAAGTGCAGCTTGAGGTGGTGGGTTAGGGTTTCGTTTTCGTGAGAGGATGCGGCGCATTTTTTCTGCGAGGTGTTACGTAAACATTGCGCGAGGCGAGCGTGTGTGGTAATTAAATTAGCTCTGCGTGTGCGCGGGGATCGGACGTGACTCTGCATCGTGTCCGGCGAAGCGTCGGCGCGCCGACAGCTCATGCCTGCCAGGGAAACGGAAGCCATCATCTTGAAGACCTTTTCGCTGGGGGAGGCCGACCGCCTGGTGAGTTTTTTCGGGCGGACGTCGGGACGGATGCGCGGTGTGGCTTCCGGAGCGCGCAGGATTAAGAACCGCTACGGGTCGACGCTGGAGATTTTGTCGCACGTCCAGGTCTGGTACATCGAGAAAGAGACGCGGGACCTGGTGCGCATCCAGCAATGCGAATTGCTGGAGTCGTTTCATAAGTCGCAAAGCGATTATGAGTTGAGCACCGGGCTGGCGGTGGTCAGCGAAGTTTCGGAGCAGGTTCTGCCGGAACATGAGACGGCGGAGTCCATGTTCCGGCTTCTGTTGCTCACTGTGCGCGAGATCGAACGTACCGGGGCATGGCAGTTGCCTTTGAGCTATTTCGCGTTTTGGACGGTGCGGCTTGGCGGATGGCTGCCGCAGTTCAGTCGATGCGCTGCGTGCGGTACGCTGTTCGGGTCGCAGGCAGCCTTCCATGCATCGTGGGAAGCTGGACTGCTTTGCGAGAAATGCCGGCGCCGGGGAATGAAGCCACTGCAGCCGGAGGCAAGGCAACTTGCCGAGCGGTTCGCGGGAGAGAAACTCGATAAGATGGAGTTCCTGCCTGCGATGCAACAACCTGCGGCGGAACTGCGAGAGGCTTCGCTGAATTGGATTGAGCACCACACGGAGAAACCGCTGGCTACACGAAGACTTCTGGAGTCCACTTGACTGCTAAAGTAAAACTTGAGAAAAAACCGAGCGGCCTCACCTTTCAAGATTTAGTTTTAAAACTGTCGCATTTCTGGGTGAAGCAAGGATGTGTGCTGCAGCAGCCTTATGATGTGGAAGTGGGCGCGGGCACGATGCATCCGGAAACATTTTTGCGCGTGCTCGGGCCTGCGGCGTATCGCGTTGCTTATGCGCAGCCCAGCCGTCGGCCCGCCGACGGAAGATATGGCGAGAATCCCAACAGGCTTTACAAGCACACGCAGTTTCAAGTCATTCTGAAACCGTCTCCTGCCGACGTTCAGGATCTTTACCTACAGAGTCTCGGCGCCATCGGCATCAACTTGAAAGAGCACGACATTCGATTTGAGGAAGACAACTGGGAATCGCCGACGCTTGGCGCGTGGGGTATCGGCTGGCAAGTGCTGCTCGACGGATTGGAGATCACGCAGTTCACTTATTTCCAGCAGAGCGGGGGGATTGACCTCGATCCGATTTCCGTGGAGCTGACTTACGGGCTGGAGCGCATCTGCGCGTTCCTCCAGGACGTGGCGAGCGTCTACGACCTGCGGTGGTCCGCAGACAAAACGTATGGCGATATCCGGTTGGCTGAGGAGCAACAGTTTTCCGAGTACAGCTTCAACCGCAGCGACGCCAAAGCGATTCGCGCGGAGTTCGAGCTGCACGAGAAGCAAGCCAAGGAACTGCTTGATGGATTTTCCGGGACGGAAGGGAAGGAGCGCGCACGATGCCCGATTCTTCCGGCCTACGACCACTGCCTGAAATGCTCAAATCTATTTAATTTGATGGACGCTCGGGGAGTGATCTCGACGACAGAGCGTGCCGCGTTGATGGCGAGAGTGCGGACAGTGGCTTGCCGGACGGCTACAGCACATCTCGAACAGATTGGCGGGGCTGCCGTGCGCCGCGAGGTGCGCGGATGAACAAGTCCAGCGAAAAAGTGATCGAAAAGAGAATTGAAGTATTGCTTGAAGTCGGCAGCGAAGAGATTCCCGCTGGCATGTTGCCGAAAGCAGAAGAAGACCTTCGCGCGAATTTGGAGAAACTGCTGGCAGCCGAGAATCTTTCGGACGGCGTGACAGTGGAAAGTTTCAGTGCACCGCGACGGCTCGTCGCGCACGTCGTCGGCCTGCGGGAAAAACAAGCTGATGTGATCAACGAAGTGACAGGGCCGCCGAAGTCGGTGGCCTACGATGCGGTCGGCGAGCCGACACGCGCGGCGCACAGCTTCGCGGAGAAACAGGGCCTCTCTCTTAAAGAACTTTATATCGTGAAAACTCCCAAGGGCGAGTACCTTGCCGCCAAGCAAGTGAAACGCGGGCGCACGGCCGAGCAGATTCTGACTGAGCTATTGCCGCGAGGGATTCATGATTTGTCCTGGTCGCGCTCGATGACCTGGACGGGCATTGACGGTGCCAGATTCATTCGGCCTATCCGATGGATCGTCGCGCTGGTGAATGGCAAACCGCTGAAATTCTCCTTCGCAGGAGTTACAGCGGGGGATACGACCAGAGGCCACCGTTTTCTGGGCAAAGGTCTGCTGCGCGTAAAAGACTTCGCGGACTACGAGAAGAAGTTGAAGGCCAATGGCGTCATCGTGCGCCCTGCGGAGCGCGGAGAGAAGATTTCGAAGGAGCTGGCGGCGCACACGAAGCGGAACGGGTATCGCATTCACGAAGACGCGGAGCTGCTCACGCTGGTGACTTACTTGAACGAATGTCCGAGCGTGCTCGAGGGGAATTTCGATCCGGCGTTTCTGGCGCTGCCGGACGAAATCCTGATCACCGTGATGCGCGGACACCAAAAGTATTTTGCGGTGGAGAAGCGAAGCGGGGAAGTGGCGCCGCATTTTCTTGCGGTTATTAATTTGCCCAAGGATCCGAAAGGGCTGGTAAGGGCCGGCCACGAAAGAGTTTTGCGCGCGCGTCTGGCGGATGCGCAATTCTTTTGGGAGTCGGACCAGAAATGTCGGCTCGCCGACTATTTGCCGAAGCTTGAGCGCGTCATGTACGAATCACGACTGGGGAGTTACCGCGACAAAGTCGAGCGCGTGCGGGCCATTGCGCGCTGGCTTTCCGAGCAATGGTTCAACAGTGGACTCATGCAAGCGCATGTAGCGGAAGCCGATCGCGCGGCCGAACTTTCGAAGTGCGACCTCGCAACCGAGATGGTTCGCGAGTTTACCGAGTTGCAGGGAATTGTGGGCGGGCTTTATGCGCGGGCGCAAGGCGAGCCGGATGCCGTGGCGGATGCGATTTACGATCACTATCGGCCGGTCGGCCTGGAAGATCCGATACCGAGAAATCTTACTGGATGCGCCGTCGCGCTTGGCGACAAGCTGGACTCCGTTGTCGGGTGTTTCGCGGTGGGCTTGGTGCCGACGGGTTCGAGCGATCCTTACGCCCTACGGAGGGCCGCTCTGGGAATCGTAAAGATCATCCTGGAAAGGAAACTGCCGGTTTCGATTTCGCTGGCTGTGGGTGCTGCCGCCAAGGCGTTGCTTACCAATCCTCCGAAACGGGGAGTCACGCCTGAGCAAGAGACGCAGGTGGTAGAGTTTCTCCTGGACCGTGCGAAGTTTGTCCTTCGCGAGCGGGAGAACTTCAGCTATGACGAAGTCAATGCGGTTTTTCGAGCCGGGGTCGATAATTTGGTGGACGCGCACAAACGCCTCGTCGCATTGAAAGCCATCCGCAAATCGAAAAACTTTGAACCGCTGGCAGTGTCCTTCAAGCGCATCCGGAACATTCTCGAGAAGTCCAATTACAAGAAAGAAGAAGGGCGGGCTATTCAAACGGAGTTGTTCGAAAGTGGCGCGGAACGCGAATTATTTTCGGCGGTGCGCGCGGCGGCGGCTAAAGTGGAGACACAGAAGCGCGCCGGCAAATATCAAGAAGCACTTGAAGTTGTAGCAGGGCTACGCAAAGTGGTGGACGACTTCTTCGAGAGCGTAATGGTGATGGCGGAGAATGAAGCGGTGCGACAAAACCGGTTGGCACTGCTCGCGGAAATTCTGCGGGAGTTTACGACGATCGCGGATTTCTCGGAACTGGGCGGAGAAGAACGCAGGTAGAGAGATAAAGTTTTGCTTTAAGTTGTTAAAAATGAACTGGAGTCGGCGTGCCGACAGATTTTTCCGGCCGCCGAACAGATTGGCAATCGCTACGCGGTTTTCAAAATTCAAAAAACGACAAGCGAGGAACACGGTGGCTAAATGGGTGTATTTTTTCGGAGCAGGCAAAGCAGAAGGTGACGGGAGTCAGCGCGCGCTCTTGGGTGGAAAGGGCGCCGGTCTTGCGGAGATGAGCCGGATTGGCTTGCCAGTGCCTCCCGGTCTGACCATTACGACGGAAGTTTGCACCTACTATTACGGAAATAAAAAGACCTACCCGAAGACCCTCGACGCGGAAGTTAAGAAAGCCGTGGCGCGCGTAGAAAAAATCATGGGCACGAAGTTTGGTGACAACAAAGCGATGCCGATGCTGGTGTCGGTCCGCTCCGGCGCCCGGGATTCAATGCCCGGCATGATGGACACGATTTTGAACCTCGGCCTGAACGATGAAACGGTACTGACGCTGGCCAAGGCTACGAAGAATGAACGGTTCGCCTGGGACTGCTATCGACGATTCATTCAGATGTATGGTGATGTCGTCATGGGCGTTCAGAAGCGTCCGGATGAGGACCACGAACCGTTTGAAGTCGTCATTCACGATCTCAAACATGAACGGCACCATGCCGATGTCGACGACCCGAAATTGACGGTCAGCGACCTTCAAGAACTCGTGGTTCGCTTCAAGAAGCTCATCAAGGAACGCAGCGGAAAAGAGTTCCCGCAAGACGCTTGGAAGCAACTCTGGGGCGCGGTGGGCGCCGTGTTTGGTTCCTGGATGAATGATCGCGCCATCGTTTATCGCCGCAAATACAATATCCCGTCCGAGTGGGGCACGGCCGTAAACGTACAGGCGATGGTCTATGGGAATACCGGTGACAAATCCGGGTCAGGTGTGGCCTTCACGCGCGATCCAGCGACCGGCGAGAAAGTTTTCTACGGCGAGTTCCTCATCAACGCGCAAGGAGAGGACGTAGTGGCGGGCGTGCGCACGCCGGAACCAGTCGCGCAGCTTAAGAACTACCTTCCTAAGGCGTTCCACGAATTGGAGAAGATCCGGCAGACCTTGGAGAAACATTTCAAGGACATGCAAGACTTCGAGTTCACCATTCAAGATGGCAAGGTCTTCATGCTGCAGACGCGCAACGGAAAACGAACAGGACTGGCTGCCGTCCGCGTCGCCATTGAAATGGAGAAGGAGAAGCTCATTGATTGGAAGACCGCCATCCGACGAGTCCCCGCTGACCAGCTCGACCAAGTGCTGGCGCCGGTGTTTGATCGCAAAGCCGTTGCGGCGGCCAAGGTCATTGCGAAAGGACTTCCGGCTGGACCCGGAGCTGCCGCCGGCAGGATGTATTTGAACGCGGATCGTGCCGTTGCGGCTGCCGAACGAGGAGAGAAGGTCCTGCTCGTCCGCAATGAAACTTCGCCAGAAGATTTGCGCGGGATGATCGCGGCCGAAGGCATTCTCACGGCAAAGGGCGGCGTCAGTTCGCACGCGGCTCTTGTCGCTCGCCAGATGGGCAAGGTTTGTGTCTGCGGAGCAGCGGCGCTCCAGATTGATTATTCCGCCAAAACTATGACCGTCGATGGCGCAACATACAAGGAAGGGGACTTTCTTTCGATCAACGGCACCGCCGGCGAAGTCTATCCAGGCCAAATTCCCACCGCGGCGTCCGAGATTGTTCAAGTGCTTATTGAGAAATCCCTCGACGCCAACAAAAGCCAGACTTATCAGAATTTCAAAAAACTTATGGACTGGTGTGCCAAGGTCACCCGCATGCAGGTCCGCACAAACGCCGACACCCCCGAGCAGACTGCTCATGCCATCGCTTTCGGCGCCGTTGGCATTGGACTTTGCCGCACCGAGCACATGTTCTTTGAAGGCAATCGCATTGACGCCATGCGCGAGATGATTTTGGCGGACACCAAGGAGCACAGGAAAGAGGCCCTGGCCAAAATCCTGCCCTACCAACGGGAGGACTTCGTTGGGATGTTTAAGGAGTTGAAGGGATATCCAGCGACGATCCGGTTCCTTGATCCGCCGTTGCATGAGTTCCTGCCGCACGAAGGATCAGCGCAGAGTGCTCTGGCAAAGAAAATGGGAGTGCCGGTAGAAAAGGTCCAACAGAGAGTTAAAGAATTACATGAATTTAACCCGATGCTCGGATTCCGGGGCTGCCGGCTGGGCATTGTCTATTCCGAAATCTCCGAGATGCAGTCCCGCGCTGTGTTCGAAGCGGCGGCAGAGGTCCAGAAGGCGGGCATCAAGGTGCACCCCGAAGTCATGATTCCGCTCGTCGGTTTCAAAAAAGAGCTGGACCTGCAGGTCGAGGTCGTTCATCGGATTGCAAGCGAGGTGATGAAGGAAAAGGGTGTAAAGCTGAATTACCTGGTGGGCACGATGATTGAGGTTCCTCGCGGCGCACTCACAGCCGATGAGATCGCACAGACCGCCGAGTTCTTCAGCTTTGGCACCAATGATTTGACGCAGACTTGCCTTGGCATGAGCCGCGACGATTCCGGCTCCTTCCTTGGGCCTTACCAGGAATTGGAGATCGTCAAGAAGAATCCATTCGCAACCATCGACCAGGCAGGCGTCGGTCAACTGATCGAAATGGCGGTGGCGAAGGGGAACAAAACTCGTCCCGGTATTAAGTT
>Ga0307478_10003927_pt1 | contig 10803 bp, 6 predicted proteins | sample atmos_gasesECM4C_2_FD_203713 | JGI IMG/M metagenome (GOLD analysis project Ga0307478, IMG submission 203713) | Hardwood forest soil microbial communities from Morgan-Monroe State Forest, Indiana, United States - atmos_gasesECM4C_05 | ecosystem: Environmental > Terrestrial > Soil > Temperate...
CAGCTTGGCGTTGCGGAGGCCGACGAAAGCGATAAACATGCCGATGCCGCCCGCGGTCGAGTGCTTGAGGCATCCGGGGATGCCGTTGACGATCTGCTCGCGGACGCGGGTGACGGTGAGGAGGAGGAAAACGACGCCGGAGAGGAAGATGACGCCTAGCGCGGTGCGCCAGGGCACGTGCATCCCCTGACACACTGAGTAGGTAAAGTAGGCGTTCAGGGACATGCCGGGCGCCAGCGCGATGGGATAGTTGGCGTAGAGTCCCATCACTAATGTGGCCGTAGCGGCAGCGAGGCAAGTAGCGAAGAGCACGCCTTCGACCGGCATCCCCGCCTGCGACAGGATCTGCGGGTTCACGACGACGATGTACGCCATCGTCAGGAATGTAGTCACGCCTCCGAGGAATTCGTGGCGAACGTTCGTGTGGTTTTCCGTAAGACGGAAGTAGCGGTCGAGCAAGAGTGCCCCTGTTTCGCGCTGGGATGGAAAGCCGTCATTCTACGGCATCGGTAGGGATTGCGGTGAAAAGGAAACCATGGAAATCTCGATCGGCGTGTGCGAAAAAACATCTGCGCCGTAGGGATCGTAGTTCCCACTTCTCGCAACAACGGCGAGAAGTGTGGCACCCTACATGTCCGGGCACCCCACGGTTAGACGGATTTCCTTCGGGAGAAATCGGACTAGGAGGGCAGGCTGCTGGTATCAGGACCGGTTCCGGCGCTCGCGACATTTTCCAGTTGCGGAGGCTTGATCCCCGCGAGTGCGCCAGCGCGGCGAAGTTCGGGAAAGATCCATGCCCAAAGACCGATCACCACCAGGGTCCCGACTCCTCCCAGCACAACGGCGGGAACGGTCCCGAACCATTGCGCGGTGAGGCCCGACTCGAACTGTCCAAATTCGTTCGAGGTCCCAATGAAGATCATGTCGACGGCGTTCACGCGTCCGCGCATTTCATCGGGCGTGGCGAGTTGCGTCAGGGTAGCGCGAATAATGACGCTGACCATGTCGCTGGCCCCGAGCAGGAGCAGAGCGATGAGGGAAATCGTGAGGCTTCGTGAGAGTCCGAAAATAATGGTGAAGATACCGAATCCAGCGACGGCCCACAACAAAGTTGGGCCGGATCGGCTGCGCAAAGGGCGATGCGCCAGAAGCATGGCCATCAGCGCGGCGCCGGCGCCGGGAGCCGTACGCAGCAGACCCAGCCCCCAGGGACCGGAATGCAAGATGTCGCGGGCGTAGACCGGGAGCAGGGCGACCGCGCCACCGAGCAGGACGGCGAACAAGTCGAGCGAGATCGCTCCGAGGATGAGCTTACGGCTCCAGATAAAGTGCAGGCCCGCGAAGACTGTCTTCAAGGTCATGGGCTCGCGGGGACGGGCTTTCGCCTCCGGCTTGATGCGGAAGGTTGATACGGTGGCTCCGGCGGCAATAAGCATTGCAACCCCGTAAACGGAGGATGGGCCCCGCGAAATCGCGTAAAGAACTCCGCCGAACGATGGTCCGAGGATTGTCGCCGCTTGAAAGATGGTTGCGTTCCAGGCCACGGCGTTGGGGAAATGTTCCTCGGAGACCAACAGAGGAAGAATGGAACGGCTAGCCGTGCTATTGAACGAGCGCACTACTCCGATGAGTACGAGCACGACATAAATCGCGGCAATGGAGCGCAGGCGGTATCGGGAGAGGACGAGCAATAATCCAAAACAGACAGCAAATCCTGCATAGCAGGCGGAAAGAACCTTACGGCGCTCGAAGCGGTCTGAAGTGTGGCCGGAGATGGGAAACAACAAAATTCCCGGCAGAAATTGTGCTAGTCCTACCAAGCCCAGATCGAGAGGCTTCTTGGTAATCTCAAAAACTTGCCAGCCGACGGCCACGGCTTGCATCTCTATCGCCGAGACGATCAAGAAACGTGCGATTTGAAAGAGCACAAATGCCGGATGGGTGAAGGCGGCTCGTCCGGCCCTGGAGTCGGCGGGTGCAGGCATGAATCTCTAATGTGACACAGAAAACGACGGCGAGGATGCAAAGAAATGGCTGGAGAGACTTGCCGGAAGCAGGCGGCTAGGCGTGGCCCGCTCCGGTGGCGTTGATAGCACGCGAGAAAGTTTCTACGCGATTTCGTCCATTTTTCTTGGCGGCATACAGACTTAAGTCGGCTTCACGGAGGATTTCGGACACCGAGTAATCTCTGGTGGCCGAGGTGGCCGTTACTCCCATGCTGATGGTGGTCGAGGTTTCTCCAAACGGAGTGGTGATCGGAGTGTGGGAGACCAACTTCCGGATCGCGTCGGCCCGACGTGCGCCGTCAACCAGCCCGCATCCCGGCAATATGAGCAGGAATTCTTCGCCGCCGTAGCGGCCCACAACGTCGTAGGGTCTGAGATCGGCTTTTAACCGGCGCGCCACTTCTTTCAGGACTTCATCCCCCGCAGCATGGCCGAGAGTATCGTTGACTCGCTTGAAGTGATCGATGTCGGCCAGGATAAGAGTCGCCGGCTTTTCCTCGCGTCCGCCGCGCGCGAACTCGCGGTCCAGGGCAGCTAAAATTTCCGAGCGGTTCAACAAGTTGGTCAAGAAGTCGTGCGTTGCGGCGAAGCGCAGCGACTGCTGCAGTTCGAGGATCCGTTTGCCGACCATGATGCGTGAGCGCAACTCGGTGGGATCGACGGGCTTCGAGAGGTAGTCGTCCGCTCCAGCTTCCATGGCAGCGATGCGATCCTGCTTCTGGGTTTTGGCCGTAAGCATGACCGTGTAGATATAGCTGCCTTGCGTGAGTTTGCGAATGCGCCGCAGGACATCAATGCCATCGAGACCGGGAAGGAGCCAGTCGAGCAGCGCGAGATCAGGTGGATTCGGAGATTCGAGCAGTTTGACAGCTTCCGTGCCGCTGCCCACTCCAACGTAGTCGAATCCCCAGTCGGTCAAATAGGCGCCGAGTTTGCGACGCTCGATATAGGAGTCTTCGACTAACAAAATCTTCATAGGAGGTACCGTTCGGATGGTCACAGGGAAGGAGGCAGGACACAAGGTTACGTGCACGAACTAAAGGACATGTCTGGGCGGGTTTGACTCATGGATTTTCCTGAAAGGAGAACAACGGCGGCTGTCCCCACAAATTCCAATTCGACTAGGTCACGACTGGGGCGTTTGCGATTCCCGCGGTGCCGAAGACACGGCGATAGCGCTCGATCTCGGCGGGCGGTCCCAGTGCTTTGGAAAAGTTATCGGAGAGTTTGACGGCGGGGCGGCCTTCGACGCTCGACACCTTGCAGATCAGGCTGATGGGGTCGAATCCGCCATCTTCGTTCGGATTGCAACCGCGAAAATCGTTGGTCAACAGGGTGCCCCAGCCGGCGCTGAATCGGATGCGGGCGTCGGGAGTCCACTTGCTGCGGTCGTTGAAATCGGGGGCGCTGCGGAAATCGGCGGGAGTGAGACTTGGGTTGAGCTTCCCGCCAAAATAGGCGTGAAGCCCAAGAATTCGGTCGACATCGAGCATGTCGGAGGCGATGAGAAGCTTTTCGCGGGGATCCCGGCCGCGCGCTTTCAACCATTCGATAAATTCGTCTCCTGCGAGGAAAGGATCCTTGCTATCGACGCGCTGACCGGTCCAGTCCGCGACCCAGTCGGGCGCGCCCGCGAGGAATTGCGTAGTTCCGAAGGTGTCGGGAAGCATGACGCGCAGGGCTCCTTCGTATGTCTGCTGCCAGAGTTCAAGGACACGATATTGCGAGGCTTTCAGAGCCACGTCGTCAGATGCAAGGGCGGCCATCACCATGGGGATCTCGTGCGCGTTGGTTCCAATCGCTTCCAGATCGTGCTTGTGGGCCAGGAAGGCATTGGAGGTTCCGATGAAATTCGACCGGAGATTCGCGGCCATGGCTACGACTACGTATTCCTGCCAGAGGAAACTGTGGCGGCGGCGGGTTCCGAAATCGGCGATGCTCAGGCCGGGAACGCCGCGTAGGCGCTCAATCTTGCTCCAGAGCTTTGTCTTGGCGCGGGCGTAGAGGATGTCGAGGCCGAACTCGCTGAGTGTCTTCAGATGAGCGCGGGTCTTCATCTCGTCGAGGATGGCCAGGGAATACAACTCCCACATCGTGGTTTCGGTCCAAAGTCCGTCGAAAGTGAGGTGAATCTGGCCGTCGCGCACGGAAAGGTGATAGTCCGAGAGGCGGAAGTCGCATTCGAGCCATTCGAGGAATGCCGGCTCGAAGATGCCGCGGCGGCCGTAAAACGTGTTGCCGGCGAGCCAGACTAGCTCCGACTTGCGGAAACGCAATCCGCGGACGTGCTGCAGTTGGACCTTCAATTCCTCGATGTGGATGGTGTCTGCGATGCGAACGGCCGAATGCCGGTTGAACAACGAAAACTCCACGCGCGTCGCGGGAAAGTGTTTCCAGATGAATTGCAGCATCAGGAGCTTGTAGAAGTCGGTGTCGAGCAGCGAGCGGATGACCGGGTCGAGTTCCCAGTTATGGTTGTGCGCGCGTTCAGCGAAGTTGACGATCATCGGAGGGAGCGGCCCCAGAGACAGTCTAGAGGATAAGCTCTGATCGCGGCCAGCCTCTCGCAAGGTCGCACGTATCCGGCGTGGCTTTTATAATCTTTGTTCTATGGCCACGAGTACCAAGACATCGATTGCGGCTCATCCGAAATTCGAGCCGGTCATCGGGCTGGAAGTGCACGTTCAACTCCTGACGGCGAGCAAGATTTTCTGTTCCTGCTCGACGCGATTCGGGGCGCCGCCGAACACGAACGTGTGCCCGGTTTGCCTGGGGATGCCAGGGGCGCTGCCGGTTCTGAACAGGAAGGCAGTGGAGTTCGCGACGCTGGCGGCGTTGGCTTTGAATTGCCGGATCAATGAGACGTCCATCTTCGCGAGGAAGAATTATTTTTATCCCGACCTCCCGAAGGGCTATCAGATTTCGCAGTACGACAAGCCGCTGGCGGAGCATGGATACATCGAAGTCCCTGCAGGAAAGGGCAAGAAGAAGGTTGGAATTACCCGCGTGCACATGGAAGAAGATGCGGGAAAGAGCCTGCACGAAGGATTTCCGGATTCGGACGAGAAGACGGCGATCGATCTCAACCGCACTGGGGTGCCGCTGATCGAGATTGTCAGCGAACCTGATATCGCGACACCGGATGAAGCTTATGAATATCTGACGCGACTGAAAGAGATCATCCTCTACACCGGGGTGAGCGACTGCAACATGGAGGAAGGGTCGCTGCGCTGCGATGCCAATGTCAGCGTGCGGCCACGCGGACAGAAGGAATTCGGAACGAAGACGGAAATCAAGAACGTGAATTCGTTCCGGTTCATTCGGGAAGCTCTGGAATACGAAATCGAGCGGCAGATTGATGTGATTGAGTCCGGCGGGAAGATTACGCAGGAAACGCGGCTCTACAATGCGAACGAGGGCAAAACCTACGGGATGCGGTCGAAGGAGCAGGCGCACGACTATCGCTACTTTCCAGAGCCTGATTTACTGCCGCTCGTCGTCGATGAGAAATGGAGGGCCGAAATCGCACGAGCTTTGCCAGAACTGCCCGAGACCCGGCGAGCCCGCATGGTCAAAGACTTTGGTATCACCGAATACGATGCCGAGGTTTTGACATCTTCGAAGGGTCTGGCGGATCAGTTTGAAGAAGCGGCGCGGGTGGCGAAGAATCCGAAGCGGGTGGCCAACCTGGTGCAGGGCGAACTGGTGGGGCGGTTGAAAGCGAAGGGCTTGGAGATCGAGCAGTCGCCGATTTCGATGCGGGGAGTGGCGGCATCGGCGGATCTGGTTGAGGCGGGCACAATTTCAGGCAAGATGCTCAAAGAGCTTTACGATTTGGCTTTTGAACGCGGGAAGGATTTCCCGGTTGTGTACGAGGAAGAAGGACGCCCGCAGCAATCGACGGATACCGGAGCGCTGGAGAAAATCATTGATGAAGTGCTGGCTGCGAATCCAAAGCAGCTTGAGCAATACCGCGCGGGGAAGAAAACCATGCTGGGGTTCTTTGTCGGGCAGGCGATGAAGGCTTCCAAGGGACAGGCCAGCCCGCAGATGGTGAATGAACTGCTGGCGAAGAAACTAGGGGAGTAACGTCGAATGATTGCTCGCTACTCCCAGGGGCTAAAGCCCGCATTCTTCCGCCGTCTAACGCGGCCCTGAAGGGCCGCTCTTCCACGTTGCATCCCGCCTACGTCGCGCATCCGTGCTGACACCACACATTCCTGCTTACGCCCCGCATGCCTCGCTTACAGCACGGATTCCTGGCTTGGGCACCGGCATTCCTGTTTAGGCAGCCGCACTCTGGTTACTGGATCAAGGTTCCACCGTTGCCGTTTGGCTCTTCCTCCGGCGCGATGACCACTGCAGCCGCTACTTTGTCTCCCGGCTCCATGTGCAGCAGGCGGACACCCTGGGCGTTGCGGCCGGATTCGCGGATCGTGGTCGAATCCATGCGGATGATCTTGCCGTAGTGGCTGATGAGCATGACTTCGGAGGTCTCGTCTACCTGCGCGATGGCAACGACCTTGCCGACCCGCTCGGTTGTCTTCACGTTGATTACGCCCTTGCCGCCGCGGTTGGTGAGGCGGTATTCGTCGGCGCCGGTGCGCTTGCCGAATCCGTTCTCGGTGACGGAGAGGATCAAATCGCCTTTAATAGCTTCGTCGATGGGTTCCGCCTCCGGCACTGAAGTGCCGGGGACAGCCGAGGCGGCTGTCCCCACATTTTCGGTCGTGGTTGCGGCGCCTTCTGCGCGAGGCTTTGAAGTGCTGGCCATTCCAACAACGTAGTCACCCTTTTCCAGGTCGATGCCCCAGACGCCGTAGGCGGCGCGGCCCATGGGACGAACGTGACTTTCGTCGAAGCGGATCGCCATGCCTTCGTGCGATGCGAGGAAAATAATCTGGTTGCCGTCGGTGACGCGGCATGCTACCAGTTCGTCTCCCTGCTCAATTCCGATCGCGTTAATGCCGTTGGAGCGGACGTGCATGAACTCGCGCAGGCCGGACTTCTTCACGAGCCCATTACGCGTTGCGAAGAAGACGTACTTGTTCTCTTCCTCGAGATTGCGAACCGCGACCAGTGTCTTCACTGTCTCGCCGGGCTGCAGGCCGACCAGGTTCCCGATATGCTTGCCGCGACCGGCGGCGCTTACGTCGGGGACTTCATAAACCTTAAGCCAGTAGACGCGGCCGTTGTTGGTGAAGATCATGATGTAGGCGTGGGTGGAGGCGATGAAAAGATGCTCGACGAAATCTTCGTCGCGCGTCTTCATGCCGGTGCGACCCGTGCCTCCACGGCGCTGCATGCGGTAGGTGGAAATGGGCGTGCGCTTGAGGTAGCCGGAGTGGCTGACCGTTACGGCCACCTGCTCGTCGGCGATCAGGTCTTCCAGGACGATCTCGGCGGCCTCGTCTTCGATGCGGGTTCGGCGCTCGTCACCGTATAGCTTCTTCACTTCCTCGAGCTCTTTGATGATGACGCCGCGCAGCTTTTTCTCGGAGCCCAGAATTGATTCGTATTCGGCGATGTTGTCGCGAACTTGCTTCAACTCGTTCGCGATTTCGGCAATGGAGAGCTTGGTCAGGCGATGCAATTGCAATTCCAGGATGGCATCGGCCTGCTTGGCGGTGAAAGGTTTCTCTGAATCGAGTTTGGGAGCGCGGCCAGTGGTGTTGATATCGATCTTCTTGCCGCTGAAGTAGGTGACCAAATTTTCGCGGGCGTCGGCGCGATTGGCGCTGCCGCGAATGATGGTGATCACGTTGTCGAGGTGATCGAGGGCGGTGAGATAGCCTTCGAGGATGTGCTCACGGTCTTTCGCCTTGGCGAGCAAGTATGCTGTGCGGCGGCGGACGACGTCGACGCGGTGCTCGACGAAGTACTTAATGGCCTGGATCAGCCCCATTTCACGGGGCTGGCCGTTGACCACCGCCAGCAGGATCATGGAGAAACTTTCCTGCATCTGGGTGTGCTTGAAGAGCTGGTTGAGGACGATCTGAGGCTCGGCGCCCCGCTTCAGTTCGACAACGATGCGCATGCCGTCGCGATCGCTCTCGTCGCGAACGTCGGAAATGTCTTCGATGTCCTTGTCGTTGACCAGCTGCGCGATGCGCTTGATCAGGACCGACTTGTTTACCTGATAGGGAATTTCGGTGACGATGATGGCTTCGCGGTCTTTGGTCAGATTCTCGATGGCGGCTTTGGCGCGCATCATGAAGCGGCCGCGGCCGGTGCGGTAGGCCTCGAAGATCCCGGCGCGGCCATGGATGATGCCAGCGGTCGGGAAGTCGGGTCCCTGCACAAACTTCAAAATTTCAGCGAGCTGCGCGTTGGGATCGTTCACCAGCGTGATGGTGGCGTCGATGATTTCCGTCAAGTTGTGCGGAGGAATCTTTGTCGCCATGCCGACGGCGATGCCATCGGAGCCGTTGACCAGAAGGTTCGGGATCCGGGCGGGAAGAACGTCGGGCTCGACTTCGCTGCCGTCATAGTTCGGATGGAAATCGACAGTTTCTTTATCAAGGTCTTCCAGCAGCGGAGTCGCGACCTGGGCGAGTTTCGCCTCGGTGTAACGGTCGGCCGCCGGGGGATCTCCATCAACCGAGCCGAAGTTGCCCTGGCCGAAGATCAGCGGGTAACGCATCGACCAGTCTTGAGCCAGGCGCACGAGGGCGTCATAGACAGCCAAGTTGCCGTGCGGATGGTACTTGCCCATGACTTCGCCGACGATACGGGCGCATTTGCGCGTGGCGCGATTAGGCTGCAGGCCCATCTGCTGCATCGTGTAGAGAATGCGGCGATGGACCGGCTTCAATCCGTCGCGGACGTCTGGCAAGGCACGGCCAATGATCACCGACATCGAATAGTCGAGATACGAGCGGCGCATCTCCTCTTCAATGTTGACTGGTTGAATGTTCAGCGCACCGGGGCCTTCGCTCCCGGGAGGAGGAGTCAGGGGAAGTTCGGGATTCTGATCGTCTGCCATATGAGTTTTGAGCTACGAGTCGCGAGCTTCGAGCGAGCCATCTCGCGCAGCTACGGGCTGCTTCCTCGCATTCTTTACATCTGTAACTGATTGCATTTACAGGATGTTATCTGTCCTGGGAGCTGAATGTATTATACCACGGCTTTGGCTTTTTCCGGGGCCGGCATTGACAGATTTGAGGCGGTCGCGAGCCCGGTTCCGAGTTGGGAAATCCGCGGAAAAATGATGGCAATTTTGGTCGATCGTCACTGAAAATCTGACGCCTTGCCTGCTAGGCTGCGCGGCATGAAGCGGATTCCATCACTGGATGGCGTGCGCGCGATTGCGATCCTGCTCGTGGTGTGGGGGCATTGGGCGGAGGTTAGTTGCCACTCTGCCGTCGCGGGGGCGTATGCCAGCCTGGGGAGAAGGATTTTCTTTGTTCTTTCCGGATATTTGATCACCACCTTGTTGATGAAAGAGTACGGAAAGAGCTCGACCATCCAACTTCGCAGATTTTATGTGCGGCGCGCATATCGCATTTTGCCGGCAGCGATGGCTTTCATGGTGCCGGTGTTTGTCATCTACTGGCACGAATTGCGCTGGTATCACATGGCCGCTGCGGCACTTTACGTTGTGAACTTTGATTTCGGGCATCCGTGGTTTCTCGGCCACTTGTGGTCAATCAGCGTGCAGGAGCAGTTTTACTTCTTGTGGCCGAGCGTGCTGCGAAAGTGGTATCGACTGCGAGTGCCGATTTTGGTGGGCGTGGTTGCCTTCGCTCCCGTTTATCGCGTGGTATGCCACTTTCTACAGTTCCATGGAAAGGCCGATGAAACGTTCCCCGCGGTGGCTGACATCCTGGCCATTGGCTGTCTATTAGCGATCTTTGAGCAACGATTGCCCAAAGTCACCTCACGGTTGGCCCTTTTCATGGTCTGTCCGGTTGTCCTGGTGCCGGTGTATATGGGAATGCTGCGATTCCGCACGACGCCCTTGTTATTGCTTCTGTTCTGGCCGGCATTGCATTTTTCGATTGCCGGGTTGCTCTTGCACGCTATCCGGAGACCCTACTGGATTTTGAATGCGGGGCCGGTGGCGTGGCTGGGAAAGCTGAGTTATGGGTTGTACCTATGGCAGCAGTTGTTTGCGTTCGGTGACCATGCCCGGCCTTGGTATTTTGTGCTGTTCGCTTTGGCGCTGGCCGTTATTTCTTACTACGGATTGGAGCAGCCGGTGCTGAGACTGCGCGAAAAGAGTGCCGACGCGCGAAAGGTCAAAGCTGCATATGCCACGGCAGCGTGATTATCGATGAAGCAGTTGGCCATAAGACTTATGGCCCGACGATTACTTCATTAGGCGCGTGAGGAACTTGGAACCGGATGCCGCGTGCGAGGTTGGAGTTGACGGTCTCGGAGAGATTCAAAGAGGAAAGCTCGATCTTTCGGTTCCAGATTCCATGGGTGGAGTAGCTGCCCTGGTCGTAGAGAATTCCCTGCGCGATGGTGTAGTCAGAAATCTCTTCGCGGTGGCCGTCGCGGAAGACGAGAATCGCCGGCTGTCGCTCAGCGATATGCCCAGAGCTCCCGGCCTCGTGTAAACCTAGATTCGGCGCGGATTCCCGATCCGTCAGCTGAGTTGCGGGAGAAATTTCTCCGCTAAGAAGCACGTAGCGATCCCCTTGTAATTCAATCAGAAGCGGTTCGGCTGGAGGTGGAAAACGTTCCGGCTCGGGCTGAGCTGCAGTTGGAGTTTGCATGACAATGACTGCTGGCTGAGCGGCGGGCAGATCTTCGGAAAAGAAAGGATCAGAGAAGAAAGCGAGTGGATACG
>Ga0307478_10003928_pt1 | contig 10802 bp, 11 predicted proteins | sample atmos_gasesECM4C_2_FD_203713 | JGI IMG/M metagenome (GOLD analysis project Ga0307478, IMG submission 203713) | Hardwood forest soil microbial communities from Morgan-Monroe State Forest, Indiana, United States - atmos_gasesECM4C_05 | ecosystem: Environmental > Terrestrial > Soil > Temperate...
GTTTGCCCCACACCCGGCGGGTTCGCTTCCATGCCCAACTGAGTGGCCGTCGAAAGGTTGTTGGCAAAGTAGAGCTTGAGCGACGTCGCCTTCTTGCCGATCTCGTCGTCGAATCGCAGCTCCTTAAAATTAGTGGCCAGATCTTTGGTAATATCGGTTTGCGATCCACCATAGAGGATTCGCCACTGCGGCAGCAGCACCAAACCTGGCGACGCGGCACCAGACATCAGTGTTCACCGTAGCTCAAAGGCGCAAAGCTGGTGCGCGCCCGCTCCGCCTCGATATCCTTCATCATGCGGGCCATCGCGTCTTGGCTTTGCGTCAAAGCATCGGTGACGGCGCCATGCACCGATTCGGGCGTACCACTCCCAGTCACCGTCAAGTTGATCGTGGGGCTATAGGTCACCGGCCCCGATGGAGCAGCCTCTCCGCTACGGCGCCCTGTCTCTGCTGGGTAAGAATACTCGCGGCCCAGCAAAGAATCGAACCGCAAAGGCTGACCATTGAACATGGTCTGTGGTAGTGCAGGCATCATGAAGGGCGGCGGCACTAAGCTAGCCGCGGCATCATGAAGATGCTGACCAATAAAATCCCCCAGCGCCCGCGCTGAACCTAAAATGGCTTTTTGGAGAGGCTCGAATTTATCAGTTAACCAGTCCAGCTTGCTCCCCAACCATTCAAACACCGGGTCCATGGTGGCTTGCAACGTTTCCCAAGCCTTGCCAAACCGAACAATAAAATCAGGATCTAAGGCAACATGAAACTGCAACATCGTGCTTTGCAGCTCTTCAAGCGACCTGGCGAGATGCTGCATAAAGCTCAAATGCTCCGGAGGCTCTTGGATAAAATCTCCCGCCGAAAAGCGCTTTGCCGCGTCTCCGTAATCCCCCGTCTTCTGTGCCAAGGCCCTGATAATTTCCTGGTTGCCCATTCCGCCACCACTAAGTGGGTCGAGGGCCCGCCAACGGTTGGCCAAATCTGCGGGAGGACTCAAAGCATCTCCCAAAGCCTGAGCTGCCTGCCGCACCGCAGGGATTGGATCTTGAACAAAGTTGACCACACCGCCCATGACGAAGCGCACATCATCCATCCCGTCGTGGAAGGTGCGCTTGATGTAATCCCAATTCTTGTAAATCTCATAAGCAGCCACGCCGATGGCGACCGCGGCCGCGACGGCCGCCGCAACATAGGGATTCAACAGCATGCCCAAGCCTGACGTGGCCAGAGCGCCTCCCATGAACCGCAGCGCCACGCTGATCAAGCCGATAGTTGCCGCCGTAGCCGATGCTGCCACGCCAATCGCGGTCACGGCGCCGGCGATATCCCAAATAATAGGGTGCTGCTCACCGAACGCGATAACCGCATCAGTGGCATCAGCAAAGAGCCGCACCATGAAGGTCAACGGAGGAATCAGCACCGCGCCGATATGCTCCGCAATAACGTTGAAAGCCGATGTCAGGCGGCGCAATTGAGCAGATAGCAAGGTCAGTGCTTTGCCAACATCGATATCGAGCGTGCCGCCGGCATTGGCAAATTTAGTCTGATCGTCCACCAATTCTTGATAGTGCTTCGACATCTCCACAAGCAAACTGCCAATGATCCCATGGGCCTCTGCAAACTTTTCCAAATCTTGGGGATGTTGCAGCATCGCCTGGTGCACGGTCTCAAGCAGATCGATCGTCTTACCTTGATCATCGGACGCAATGGAAAACCCGGCACCAAACCAGTCTTTCTTGCCCTTGGCAGTACCGAAAATTTGACTGAGACCCAACATCGCTTGCATGGCGCCGCCACGGCCTGGGTTCAGTCGCTCGAACAAACCAGCCACCGAAAGCATCTGATCCATACTCGTATGCACCAGATCATTAGACCTGCTTAGTTGAAACATCTCGGTTTGAAACCGTCGCAAGGCTTGCGAGCCGGCCGGAAATTGAGTCAGCATGACCGCCATTTTATCAGAGATCAAATCGAGCTGCGGCGCCAACGGCTTGGTGCGATCAGCAAAGACCATGAATTGCTGGCTCAGAAGCGCGGTTGATGCCGCAACATCACCCTGTGTGACCAAAGCCAGTTTTTGGGCATTGGCTTGGAGCTGTAACGCGACCACCATGTTACCAGTGTTGCGCACCGCCGCCGTGGTCGCATTGAGATTATCAATGGTCGACGTTCCATACGCCATTGCCGCGTCATCGGCCTGCTGCAAAGCCAGCGCTAATTGATCCGCCGACGCCCCTGCCATGTCTAAATGAGACATGGCATCTTCGATGGCCATGGCCGGCCCAACAATATGCTTCAATGTCTCCCAAACCGCGAAAAGTTCCGCCGCAGCGGTGGCAACTTGTTCAAACCCCGCCACAAGGCCCGAGAGTTGATCTTGTACTTCACGAAGCGGCGCCGATAGCTCATCGGTTGCCCGGATAACGAGATCGACAATGCCTGCGGTGGTGGTATCTTCAGCCACTATTTCCTCCGACCGGCTTGATTCTGTGCTTCGACACGTTCAGCGATGGCTTGGCCATGCGCCTCTAGCGCCTCGCACCAGAACAAAAGATCCCGGTATTTCATGGCGTGGATTTCGGCGGGCGGCACTCCTGCCTGCACCAGCCCACCAAGGACCGCCTTACTTATTGTAAGGATTCTGGGGGCATCTCCTCCTCCGGTCCCATCTCGGGCAAAGGGGCATCCGGTGTCACCAACCCCCCGAAGTGCCGCATGATGAGATTGAGCACGCGCAACTTCATGGCGCGCACTTCCTCAAAGCGCTTGGGCTTGCCGTTGAACAAGCTCACCTGAGCAATCAGGGCGTAGGTCTGATCGGTCGGCGCCGCATTAGCCGGGATGGCCTTCAACGCCTTGGTCAGGTCATACCCGGTCGGCTCGCGCATCCCCACCACCGTGCCATCCGGCAAGGTAAATTCCACGTCCACGGTGCTGGCCGTGTCCGGGACATTGATCTCAACCATTTTTGCAGTTCCTTTACAGTAGTATCGAAACGATCAGTCGTCTCGATTTAGCCGCCTATATTCGCACGAAAGATAGCGAGCTGGTCCACGCCATTGACAATAAATTGGTTTGACATCACATCGTATAAATAGACCTGCAACCCTTCCAAATACGTTTCGACATGCCAAACCGTCATCTTGGTCGAGAATTCGGTGTTTGCCTGTGCCTTGATTATCAAGGGGCCGGGGTCATGAATGATCCCGGTCATGTTCATGATGGCCGGCAAGTCGGCCGAGACACCGGCCGATGAAAGTACCTGCACATCACCCATAACCGAGATGGTCGCGTTGGCCAAAGAGGCAGTCGTGTTGATCAGGATTTGCAGATCGAACGAGGACCACTTGATGGTCGCATCCAACTTGTCCATCCCAACCGGGATCTCCATGCGCCCAATCATGCCCATGCCCCGGTATTCCTGCATGAGTTGCTTGGGCTGCGGAATCTCGACCTCCGCCGCGCGACCGAGCAGGTCGTTGCCGTTGAGATAAACGTTCGCATTAAACAACGACGAGACAACCATGGTTGTCATGGACCGACTCCTTGCCTATGGGGATGGGACACGTCAGTGCCGCGGCGGGCGGAGCCGTTACGCGGTCAGCGCTTGCGATTGCTGCACCGGCCCGATATTGGCCAGCAGCGCGGTATTGACGACGAAGCTGTAAATGATGTGCTCAGCCGGCGGCGGCCCCATCAGGTTGACGGCGAAGGTGATGATACCGGCCGCCAGAGACAGCGGCGGGTTATCACCAGGATTGTAGCTGATGTTGCTGCCAGGCAATAGGCCGCCCTGCCGGATAAGGTCGCGCAAAAACCCGTTGATCGATAACAGCACGTTGTTGATCAATCCGGTCGAAATCGGCTGGTCAAGGAATTGCAGCGAGGCGAGCTGGATGGACAACTCGACGATGTCAAGCACCATGCGGACCGGTAGGAAGGTCGACACGTCGGTATAGGTCGGGTAGGCCGCAGAGCGGTCGCCCCAACTGCGCAACCCGGTGCCGAACATGTTCAAAACAGTAAAGATGCCGGCGGCATTGAGGGTGTTGGTGTCGGCTTGGGGATCGGTATACGACATATAAATCTGCACATCAGGACCGATCGGCCCATTGAGCGTCACATTCGACGGCGACCACCAGAAGCCCCTGTTGACGATCTGGCTGCTCCAAGCGCCCGCCACCCAGGCGGAAAGCGGCCCATCGACCGTGGTGTTGGCCACTTGGTTGATCACCGCGCCGGCAGTGTTGATCGTAGTGCCGGTAGGCACAAAACCGAGATCAGTAAAATCCAGGCAGGGGTAGCACAAGACAGCCCGATAGCTGGCGGTGCCGAACGGGGTTGCCACGTTGCTGCGATTGCTGAGCGCAGTTGCCACCGTGGTGGCGGGCGTCGAGTCCAGCAACGCGAAGGCTTTGATGGTGCTTGCCAGAGCGATCATGGCCGTGGCCACTGTCGCGTCCTTGCTACCAACCCCAGTGCCGCCGGCAGCATAGGCCGGGACGATCAAGATATGCGGAGTAAAGCCCATCAAGCTGGTGCAGGTCAGGAAGGCTTGCATACCAGTGTAGACGCCCATAGTCACTGCGCCAATCAGATCGGCATCCGCTACCTTGCTGGGATCGCAATACGAATAGCTGGCAGTCAGCGCTTCACCAACGGTAATTGCACCCCCCGACTTGGTAAAGATGATGCCGTTGATGTAATCGACTGTAAAGTCGGTACCTTCGAGATAGGTGGTCGATCCGGCGCCGTTCTTCAGCACCACCGTGGTGCCGCCCGCGTATCCGTTCAACCCCGGCCCGACCAAGCCCATATGCCCGGTGTTGACGTATTGCGTGCCACTCGCTGGCATGGTCAGCGCTTGCGAGACCACCGCCGTATTGTGGACCGCCGGGTTGAAAACGTTGATCGCGATGGTCTGGCCGATCGACGAGACGCCCGACGTGGCTTGTAATTGAATGTGGTTCAGCGCGTAAGGGATGGTATATCCCTGGATCATCGGACCGAACGCGCCGGCCTGCCCTGTGGACCCAATCAAGGTCGGCACGTTGGGCTTCGGAGGTTGGAACAGCGAGGTTGACGGCACCGCCCAGGTGGGCGCCGTGCCAACCAGACCGATAACGGCCGCCGGCACCACCGTAATCGGCACGCCCCCCACCAACACTTCGGTGATCGAGACGCCGTGCAGGAAAGTACTGGCCATGTGAGGGGGCTCCTTACCCGAATGTGGTTGCCAGATCGTGCGCCACTCGGGCCACCACTGCGGGCCAAGAGGCGTGGGCCAGTTGCCGATAGATCGTCATGGACGGGTACCACGGCGAGGCCGTCTCGCCGTTCCAAAACCAACGCCAACAGGCGTCGAAGCGTGACAGCATCCACACTGACTTGCCCAAGGCGCCGGCCAGGTGGCACAACGAGCTGTCGATGGTGATCAGCAGATCGAGCTGATCAAGAATCAGCGCAGTATCAAGCATGTCAAAGCCGCGCTCCAACACCGAGATCATCCGCGGGTGGGCACCAGCCTGACCCGGCAATTGCATATTAACGAACACCACATCACAGTGCGCGTCGAGCAGCTTGGCGAAGATCTCGAATGGCACAGAGCGGCGCTGATCGACCGAGAATGCGCGCGCATCGTCTTTACGCGAGGCACCAGCCCACACCACCCCAATATGCGGCCGAGGATCGCTGCGCTGCCACTTTGGCGTCAGTCGAGGCAGCTTGAAATAAGGAATCTCGCTGGGGATAGTCGCCACAGTGGTGTTCAACAGCGCAGGCGCGTCCAGCAACGGCAGCGCGATCTGTGGCTGGTTGGGCTGGGGCGGACGCAACTGTGAGCCGGTGGTCAGCAGCCTGAAGGGGCGAGGGTCTTTCAAACATTCAAACAAACGCATCAAGGCTGGCGGTGTGCCGATGGTCATCTGCGCGCAAGCGGGGTTGAGCAACGGCGCATAACGCACGAACTGGATGCAATCACCGAAGCCCTGCTCGCAAAACAGAAACAGCTCTTTGCCGGCCAAGTCTTCCAGACGTTCGGCGCGCGGCAGAAAGGGCGGTAACCCAACATGTGGCCGTGTGCGATAATGGTGCCAGGCTTGCGGCCAATGGCCTAAGCCCAATTCGGTGAGTGAGTTGTTATAAATCGTCATCGGATGCGTGGTAGTAGGGAAATTCTTGCTGATCAGATCGTAGGCTTCTTGGCAGCGCCGCAAGTCCATCAACACGCCATGGCGATTGACCAGCAGCTCTTCATACTGCTCGGGCGTGGTGCGCTTGATCTTGGCGTAGGACGCCAGAGCATCGTCGAAACGCGAGAGCATGTGCAGCGCGTAGCCGCGAGTCAGATAGAGTTCCTCATATTCCGGGTGCTCGGCGATCAATTGGTCAAGGATAACCAACGCTTCATCATGACGGCTGACATAGGTATAAATTACCGCGCGTAAATAGCGCAGACGCATGTGGTCTGGGAACAAGGCCAAACCCTGGTCAAGAAACATCAAGGCCGCGTCGTAGCGCTTCTTATTGGCCGTGGCGGTGATCGCGTTACTGAACCAATCGGGATTGCCCTTCAATAGCGCCACGCTGGCTTGCAGCCAGTTGATGCCATCAGTCACCCGATCTTGCTGCATCAGCGCCAGCCCGCCAATGTGGATGGCATCAGCAGCGCGCGTGGTATCAAGGTGCCGTGCCACTCGCTGCAAAACCAGGTCGTATTGCTTTTCGTGAAACGGCTTCCACAGATGGTCGTCAAACACATTGGCCGCCATGGCAGTAACCCCTATCAGGGGACAGTAATTGTATCCAGTACCGGCGTGGTCGAGACCAGGATTTTGGTGCCGTTGGTCAGTGCTCCTGTTGAGGTGATGGCCAAGGCGCCGGTGAGATCGTTGACAATGTAATCCACCCCTGGCTTATAGACAATACCGGTCGTCGCATCAGTCACAGCCGTGGTCACCTGGCCGGTCGGCAAGATCACCCCCCCACTGACCACCGTGTAAGGTGTGGCTGTCGCCGATTGTGAGTCATTGACCAGGTGCGAAATCTGGGTCGAATTGATCAGCATGTATTGCGGCACCATCATCGGCAGCAAAGTCACAACATGGTAATCCAGCGCATACAACCAAGTTTGCCCCTCGGGATCGCGTTCGCGGAATGCCTCTCCACCAAAGTAGGAATTGCGGCAGCCAGTCGGTTGAAACCCAGTCAGCGCCGCCTCGATATTGTGGATGATTGGGTAGACCGAATCAGCACCATTTAACACCGCCCAAGCAGTGTCTCGCGTAGTCAGGATCACCGAAAAATCGATCGTCCGTAACTGCAACATGGCATTCGTCGAAAGAGGCGGCCCCAACTTAGTGCCCATATAGGCGACGATCGCGAACGCCGGATCGTTGCCCGCCCACCAGGTATCTTTGTCGAAATTGGGCCACAGGTAGACCTGAATAGGCGTGGTGCTCAGTTGCGCCAAACCGGCGGCCAGTTGCGCCGCAATCTCACCAATCAGGGTGCCTGGGTCGAGGCTGATGGGAGGGTCGTAGAAACGGCCGGACCAAGCGGCCGGGTCGACCGTGACCGGGAGGGTGCCATCGCCGTAGGGGCTGCCGGACATGAGGGCCTCCTTTTCAGCCGCAAAGTATTTGAACACACCGGATCGCGCCAGCGCTGTCCATGGTGCTGGGCGAACGCCGCACGCCATTTATACAAAGTGCGTGGGTTGATCCCGAGCTCACGCGCCAAGGCACAGGCATTGTCAGTACTCGCGAGGCGCCGCACGGCGATCAGCCGGTACAACTTCGTACGGTATGGCGAAATCATTCCTTGCATTCTAGGCCCTTTGTGTGCGTCTTTCATGTCTGAGGCGATAACCAATCAACGTGAGTGTGGCAGCACGATCTTGATGCTGATGTACTGCTCTGAAAACTTTTGCGGGTAGCTGGCGGGGATCACGTTCTGCCGCCCCTCAATCCAAGCGCGTTGCGAGAGCCCGCCCAGCACGTTCTGCGCAGTCGGGCCACAGTAGCTTTGCAGCGCATCCTCGACCGCGTCAGCCAGGTTGTTCAACACGGCCACGCTCTCTTCGTTGGCCACTACGCCATCAAGGGCTTGGATCAGCGCCACCATCGTCAGGATCACCTTGGCCGGCGCGAACAGGGTGTGGCGCATGTACTCTTCGGCCGATTCCATCAAAATCAAGGCCGGGTATTGCTCCAATGCCAGCGTGCCGATCGGCACCGGCCGCCGGCCGATATACTGAAACGGACCGGCCGGGAACAGCAGCACTTGCGTGAGCTGGGCCACGATGGTCGCGTAAATCTGCTCGCGCCCCAGGGCCATCGCCATCAATCCCTTTCGGTATAACGTCCAGCGTCTAAAGCGAACAAACGCTCACGGCAGCGGTCGCAGTAATGCCAACCGAGCAGCTTTTCCTTGTGGCAAAGCAAGCACGGGTGGTACTGCCGCGCGGTGCGGTCATAGACCACAGGACGGCTGGCGCCGACACTGCCAGTGGTATTCTTTTTATATAAATAGTGACACGCCGATATCGTGATATTGGAAGCGGCGGCAATCGAGGCCCAAGATTCCCCTGAGTCGCGCATGGCGACGATCTGCGCCTCTTTCAGGGAACGCCGTTCGTTGATGATCAAGGCCCCCTCCTACCGCGGGATGCGCGACGCCACCAAGTTCACGGCGCGTGCAATATCGCGAAGGATCCGCGGCTGAAAGTCCTTCATGGCCGGACGCATATACGGACGTGCCGGAATCTTGACCGATCGGCGCAGAAGGAACAACGGCACCGCGTCTTCCCCAGGACGTCTGCCGAAGATAATGCTCTTGGCAACAAAAGTCTTGTAGCCTTCGCCTTCCGCCTGGCGCGGCGCGAAGCGCGCCACTCCAGCATCCGTCTTGGCGGCATCCAGCGGGATGGCCAAAAATTCAGTGTTCTTCGCCGTAATCGTGCCGCCGTATTCCTGGATACGGGCGTAGGCCAAGCCTTGTCCGGCGATCACCCGACCGACCACACTGCGCGCCGTGCGCTCGACTGGTTGCGCGCGAATCGACCGTTGCAAGTCGCCCGAGCGAATATGCAACCCCGAGCGGGGGTAGGTCACCTCCTTGATGTGACGTTCCAAATCGAACAGCAAAATGGTAAGCGTGCGGGCGATCTCATCGAACGCCAGCGTTTCCAGCCGACTGCCCAGAAAATTGATGGCCGCGTCGTTAACCTCATAGGTGACCTCAATCGCCGCCATTGATCGGCTCTCCGCGCACCTGGGGGAACGCTATGACTTGTCGGTTCCGGGTCTCAGCAAACGCCCACACATACCCAAGCCCGTGGCGTTCTCGCCAATTTCGCAAAGTCTCGGCGAGTGCTTCTTCTAATTCACGGCGTTGCCTATCGGTCGCCTCTTCCAATCCCGATCTATCGACATCAGGATCGAGATAGTCGGCATTGCGGTCGGCAAAATCATCAAAGAGCAGCTCGGCGCTGAAAATGTCATCGATCAGTTTTTCGAGTCGCCCTTCCAAAAGCGTCAGCCACCCCATCGCGCCTTCCATGGTTTCACGGGCCACTTGCTCCGCCTCTGATCGAGAAAGGTAAGGACCAAAAAAGCGCTCTGGATCATCGCCTTCACCCCAACACCAACGAAACCCATCATCCATGATGGCGCGCCTTCAACCAATAAAGCAGCACCAGGCGGAGGATCTTCAAGAAGATTGCGAACAAAACCAGGTAGGTCACCAAGCCGCCCCAAAAGGACCGCGTCGTCGCCGCCGGGTTCCAGGCCGGCACCAACACTGCGCCCAACACCATGCCGATCCAAAAGTCGCCCTTGGGCGGGTGGATCAGCGCCCCCAGAAAAGCCTGGTTCCAAAGCTGGGCAAACTCCTTCACCACCAATCTCCTTGATTACGCATAATCTCCGATTAGCACCATGTTGCGCAGCGGGTTCAATATCGCCTTCACCGCAGGGTGCATGTCACGTACCATATACGAAACACGTTGTGGACCCTCGCCGGTCGAGGTATCGCCCGCCCGCGTGCGAATGGCAAATAAATAATTAACCTGCATGCAGGTGGCGATGGTCACTTCTTCAGGAAGCAAGGCTGCCCCTGTCGGCGGCACCGACCACGCCCCCTCGTTTTCCCATGTGACATTGTTATCGGCGATGCGCGCCCCGACCAGGGTTGGCCACGCCGGCGGTGTGCTGCCAGAAATCCCGGCAGTGACCGCTGAATAGATGAAACCATTGCCCGGCAGCACTTGGTCCGCATTCACATAGTGGTGTGCCGCGGTCCAGGCGGGCAGCGCGCCCACCACGATCTGGCCGGGAGTCAGGTAGCCGGCGGTGTATTGAATGGTGACGTTCTTGAACCCCGGCGCGAAGCGCCCGCTATTGTAGAAGGCACCGCCGCCGCCCGCCGCGGCACTGGAGCGCAGATAGATGAACTTGTCGTCGAAAACATACCCCGGATCGGTGGCGCCAGTGGCCGCCACCGCGGGGTTGCCATTGATCGCCACGGCTTGCAACCCGACCAGCGGGTATTGCCGCGGGCGCATCGACTCGCGCCGGTTGCCGTTGCGCACCTCGATGTAAGACTGAACCATCAAGTGCCGGCTCAGGTACTCATCGATATAGTGCGACACCGCAGTGATTAGCCGCGACAGCATCCAATCGCTGCCCGTCGAGGTGAACAGCGTGGGCGAGATAAACGCCTTGACCGTAGTCAGCGCAGCATAATCGCGCGGCGTGGCCACCCGCGTTACTCGCGCGGTTGCAACCGTGCGCGCCCCGGCGGGG
>Ga0307478_10003929_pt1 | contig 10799 bp, 8 predicted proteins | sample atmos_gasesECM4C_2_FD_203713 | JGI IMG/M metagenome (GOLD analysis project Ga0307478, IMG submission 203713) | Hardwood forest soil microbial communities from Morgan-Monroe State Forest, Indiana, United States - atmos_gasesECM4C_05 | ecosystem: Environmental > Terrestrial > Soil > Temperate...
CCTGGCGCGGGTCGGAATGTTCGTAAAGGTGCGAGCCATCGAACTCCGCGAGGCCGAAGGTGTCGCGCGGAAAGTGCGCGGGAGTCCAGTCCAGAAAAACGCCGATGCCGGCTTGGTGGCAGCGGTCGACAAATTCCATGAATTCCGCAGGGCTGCCGTAGCGGCTGGTGGCGGCGAAGTAGCCGATGGTTTGATAGCCCCAGGAACCATCAAACGGATGTTCCATGATGGGAAGCAGCTCGATGTGGGTGTAGCCAAGATCTTTGACGTAAGGAATGAGCTGGTCGCCGAGTTCGCGATAGTTAAGCCAGCGATTGCCTTCCTCGGGGATGCGCCGCCAGGAGCCGAGGTGGACTTCGTAGACGGAAATTGGAGATTCGAGCCAATTTTTTTGTGAGCGCTGGCTGATCCATGGATGATCGGTCCATACGTGCGAGTCGAGATTGACGACGACGGAGCCGGTGTTGGGGCGAAGTTCGGCGCGGAAAGCGTAGGGGTCGGCCTTGAGCGGGAGCATCGCACCTTGTGCGCCGATGATTTCGTATTTGTAGATGGCGCCTTCGGCGAGTTCGGGAACGAAGAGTTCCCAGATTCCGGAAGAGCCGCGGGCGCGCATGGGGTCGACACGGCCATCCCAGCGGTTGAAATCGCCAACAATGCTGACGCGCTTGGCGCTCGGCGCCCAGACGGCAAAGTGCACGCCGCGGACGCCTTCGAGCGTTTTCAGATGGGCGCCGAGCTTGTCGTAGGTGTCGTAGTGGCGGCCTTCACCCATGAGATGAAGATCGAATTCGCTGAGAAGGTAGGGAAAGGCGTAGGTGTCGAAGGTCTCGACAGTTTCGCGGTAGCCGATGCAGTAGCGAATGCGATACGACGCGGGCGCGGGCGCGTTTTGCTGCGAATCGGGGAGTGTGGCTTCAAAGAAGCCTTCCGCGCGCAGCCTGCGGGCTGGGATGGGCTCGGCTGCACCTTGCAGGAGCACGCTGGCGTCCGCGGAGCCGGGGCGGAAGAAGCGGATGACCCAGCCACGGCCCACCGGATGAGGGCCGAGCAAAGCGAATGGGTCGGCGTGGCGGCCAGAGAGTAAAGCGTCGATCTGAGCGTCCAACTGGGCGTCTCGTGACGCGTCTTGTGCTTGTGCTGGTGCTGACGCGAAGACGCTCGCGAGTGAAGAGGGAACTGGTTTTTTTTCTTCAGGCATGGGGCTTGGCTCCGAAGAGGTTGCTTGGCGGAGGCGGGGTACAGTGTACAGCGGGCGGTGAGTGGTGGGTAGTGAGGAGTGAAGAGCGGGTGGCGAGTCGTGAGAGAGGGCGCCCCTCCGGCATTCCCGTGCCATGGAAACAGCACGTCGTGAGCGACCCGGAAATCCTCCGAGGAAAACCGCGGATCAAGGGCACCCGTATTCCCGTCGGCCTCATCTTGGGGTACTTGGCTGTGGGCAAGACTTCCGCAAACATTTTGGCTGAGTTTCCCGATCTTACCAGCGAGCAAATTGCCCCGTGCCTTGATTATGCGCGGGAACTGGCTGAATTTGAGGCCGTCGTCTGAGAGCGAAAGAGCTGAAGTCAAGAGCCGCACCCTTCGCAAAACCAAAACCCAAACAGTGCCACTCAGTTCAAAGCCCGGCCCACGCGCCGGATAATTCAGACATTTGCATTCTTCGATCGAGGGTGTTCAGCGCAGACATGTGATGCAAATTCCTGATCGCGCAGCCGCTCGTACTTCTCCACCATGTCCGCGAGCGAGTCGCCGATGGGTGGCCCCGACGGACTGAACACCCATGCACATGCGGAGCAGCCGCTACCCTGAAAACCCGACCCTTCAATCCATATCATAGTGCGGCGCGTGGCCACTATTGGGTTCCTCTTGGGGTTTGAGTAGTTGATAGGATTAGGCATTCATTGTCCTTGGCGACCGGCTTGCCTTAGATTTGTATTGAACACGCCAGCGAAAAAAACGGCAGTCGCATTCGTCGCATCGATATGGCCGAATCCGCAGGAAGACCAGCAGGGACTCAACAATTCCTCTGGTTCTTGATCTATGGGTCAGATCACTCTGGCAGTAGGGGCACGAAATCGCCACTTTACCTTTCTTTAAGGAAGGCAGGGATGACACGTCCGCCGATAGTCTGGATCTTTGGATCGATCTCATGCCTGACTCTCCTTGTGCCCACATGCTTAGGGTCAGGAGTGTCGTCGTCCAGCCGGTAAAACCCCCAAAAGCCCATCAGGTAAGTCCTCTAGAGCCGGTGGGTGGCAAACGTTGACACAAACGTTTGAATACACTCGGAAAATCATTTTGTGGAGTGTCATGATTCGGCTCCTTGGAATTAGACGTGGGGAATCTCGAATGCAATACGCCAGCCTCTTCGTTATGCACTTTGGCCAGAGAAGTTATATTCAGCTAAGGAAAGAATCGTAAAGTAAAATACCCTACATTTAAACTGAGGGCGCCTGATGGGATGGTGGCATCACCTCCTGCGACTGATTTGGGTTCGCAGCATTTCCATGTATGAGGCTAGGAGGAAAGGAGTCGAGCGATAGGGTCGTCGCGAGCGCGGCCCAATACGGCTAGGACTGGTTCTAATCCAGGGTTCACGGATTCTTAACAGGGCAGCAAAGCTGCAGTTCCTTGCGTGTGGGAGGATGCGAGCGCCTTGGAGGGCAACATTCGTGAAGAACACGCGTACTTTAGCATTACTCGGAGTTGCGACAGCGCTTGCGTTGGCGGGGGGGACATTTATCAGCAAGCTTTCCGCTGACGACGACAAGCATTCGGACCATTTCAAATTTGAGCCGGATAGTTTGGTGTTGAGCCGGAGCGTTTATGCGGGAACGCCCGGAACCATTACGGTAGGGCAAGTAACGCCGCCGGGGTGCGTGGCGGGGACGATTACTTTACCGCTGCTTGCGGGCGGGACGACCACCGTCAAGATCAAGGCGAACAGTTCTTCGGGGTGCAATACCGCTGTGGCGGATGGGACGTATCCGACGGTGTTTAACAACGATACGGTGGACGGAAGCTTTGGAATTACTTCACCGATTTTTCTGGACAATATAACCAGCGACGGCAGGTTGCTGGACACGTTGCCGATTCCGAGCGACGAGATTGTTACAAGCTTCAGTTCCAAGTCGGAGTTGGCGCTGAATCTGGCGACGGACGGTAAGTCGATTACGTTTGTGGCCTATCGCGGCGGGCCGGGATTCGTGACAGGACCGAACCAACTCGACGTATCGAACTCGAATACGCCGGGAGTCGTGGATCCGACGAATCCGGTTTCTTCGCAGTATTTCCGGTCGGTGGCGGAAGTGGATGCCGACGGACGCATCACGATTACGGAAGGAAACGCGTACAGCGGAAACAACGGGCGGGCAGCGATTAAGGCGCATTCGCTTTATTACATGACGGGGAATGACAACAACGGAGGGCTTAACGCGAGTCAGCTTACTGGTACGCAAGTGGGAGTCAACCTGATTACTTCGACGGGGGTGGAGTTGCTGGTGCCAGGGCAAGCGCCGCCGGTCCCGCCGAACATCAACAAGATTGGCGAGTTTGCGGTGACACAGGTGGGGTACACGACGGCGGACAAGCCGGGGAAGGACAATAACTTTCGCGGGCTGACGATTTTTCATAACACTCTGTATGTGACGAAGGGAAGCGGCGGCAATGGGATCAATACCGCGTATCAGGTCGGAACCGCTGGCGTCTTGCCGACGGGGTCGACGGCGGCCCTGGTGGCAGAACCGATCACGATTTTGCCGGGGTTCCCGACCACGCTTGCGAGCGGGACAGCTTTGGATGGGAGCACAGGTAACCCGGTGGCGTTTCCGTTTGGACTGTGGTTCGCCGATGAACATACTTTGTATGTTTGCGACGAGGGCGATGGGACGCTGGTGACTCCTGCCGTCAACGGCAATGTGGCGGATGCGGCGACGCTGGCAACTGCAGGCGTGCAGAAGTGGAGTTTGGTGGACGGAACATGGAAGCTTCTTTACGTTTTGCAGGATGGATTGAATATCGGCGTGCCGTACAGCGTTGCGAACTATCCGGCGGCGCTGAATCCTGCGACGGATGGTTGCCGGAACATCACGGGCAAGCACAATCATGATGGAACGGTGACCATTTATGCCGTGACTTCGACGATCAGCGCTAGTGGCGATCAGGGAGCGGACCCAAACAAATTGGTGAGAGTCACTGATTTGCTGAGGGCGACGACGCTGTCGGTGAGCGACGGAGATCACGACCGGGACGATCGGTTGGGACATTTCGTGACGATTCGCACGGCGCAGTCGGGAGAAGTGTTGCGGGGTGTGTCCTTTGCGCCGAAGGATCGTGGTGACGATGACGATCGGTTGTAGTTGCTGACACTATTACAAAGGAATAAAAAAGTCCCCGAGGCGGGATCATGCCCCGGGGACTTTTATTTCTGGGCCGGACCTTGAGTGCCCAGAGATTCTCCAGAGTAGGAGAAGACTTTGAATCGCCGGAGGATGTAAGATGCGTTGCGTTTGTGGAGCGGAGTTTAGGGGGAGTATGCGAAATTTTGAGTGGTGGCGCGGATTTGGAGTTTTGGTTTTGGCGGGAGGATTGGTGCTGATAAGCGCGGAAGCGGATGCGCAGGACCGCGGGCAGACGCGGTCGATGGTGATATCGAAGGGCGGGATTGTGGCTTCGGAGTCGCCGCTGGCGTCGCAGGCGGGCGTTCGAATCCTGGAGAGTGGCGGGAACGCCGTGGATGCGGCCATTGCTACAAACGCAATGATGGGTGTCGTCGAGCCGATGATGAATGGCATCGGCGGAGATTTGTTTGTGATTGTGTATGACGCGAAAGCGAACAAACTTTATGGACTGAATGCGAGCGGCTGGGCGCCGAAGGGTTTGACCATTGAGTTTTTGCAGAAGCAGGGATTGAAGAGTATGCCGCAGACGGGCGTGCATTCGATTACCGTGCCGGGTGTGGTGGATGGATGGCAGAAATTGTCGGACAAATTTGGAAGGAAGAAATTGAAGGACGATTTGGCGGCGGCGATTCGAACGGCGCAGGACGGTTTTCCGGTGCCGGAGTGGGATGCGGCTTACTGGGCGGCTGAAGGCGACCTTTTGCGGACGGATGATGCGGCGACGAGTCTTTATTTGCCCGCCGATCACGCGCCGAAGGTAGGGGATATTTTCAAGAATCCGGATTTGGCGGCGTCCTTGCAACAAATCGCCGATCACGGAAGGGACGCGTTCTATAAGGGAGAAATATCGAAGAAGATTTTGGAAGCGATGAAGCGCCACAACGGAACGATGACGGGGCAGGATTTGGCGGAATATTCCAGCGAATGGGTCGAGCCGATTTCGACAACGTATCGCGATTGGACGGTTTACGAGATGCCCCCGAACGGGCAGGGAATTGGCGCGCTCGAGATGCTCAACATCATGGAGACATTTCCTCTGGGGCAGAAGGAATACGGATTTGGCTCGACGAACGCCCTGCACACGATGATTGAGGCGAAGAAATTAGCGTATGCGGATGTGGTGAGATATTTGGCCGATCCGCGCGGGCAAAAGATTCCGGTGGCGACGCTGCTTTCGAAGGCATGGGCGGCGGAGCGGGCGAAGTTGATCGATCCGGACAAAGCGGCGTGCGACATCGCAGCGGGCGAGATAGCTGGCGGCAGCGACACTACGTATTTGAGTGTGGTAGATCGCGATGGAAACATGGTGTCCTTGATTCAGAGCAATTACGCGGCGTTTGGCTCGGGGATTGTTCCAGCGGGAGCAGGATTTGTGCTGCACAATCGCGGAGGATTGTTCACTCTCGATCGAACATCGCCAAATGCTTTGGCGGGGCACAAGCGGCCGCGGCACACGATCATTCCCGGTTTTGCGCAGAATGGCGACAAGCGAATGGCGTTCGGAATTATGGGCGGCTGGAATCAGGCGCAAGCGCATGCGCAGTTCATCGCAAATATCGCGGATTTCAAGATGAACATTCAGGCCGCGGTGGAGGCGCCGCGGTTCACGAAATATACGTTCACCGGGTGCGACGTGGAGATGGAGAATCGGGTCAACGGAAAAGTGCGTGAGGAGTTGACGACCAAGGGACATCAGATTAAGGTACTGGGGACGTTTTCGAGCCGGGTGGGCGGCGGGCAAGTCGTGTTGCGCGATTTTGCCACGGGCGTGAACTATGGGGCGTCGGACCCGCGGAAGGATGGACAAGCGGCTGCTGAGTTGCCATTTTAGCGGCTGGTGGGAAGCCCAGGCGGTTTCAAAGGAGTGGCTGGCAGCTAAAGCAACAAGTCCTTTGGAATGTGAAAAATGGGAAGGAATCTTCCCAGAGCCCAGCGAGGTACAGGTCCGAGAATTTATTAAGTCATTTATTATGAATGGATTGTAAGGTACAGGGTTGGCTGGTGAGTTGCACCTGTACCAGTGGCCAGGGACGGTGGCCCGCAGCTACGCCGCCTGGTGACGGAGATTCCGTGGGACTTGATCGGGTGGTAGCCCAGAGCTTCTTGCGGTACGTTGCGGCCTCTGCTTTGTGTTTTGCGTTAAACCCTTCCGCCAAGGCCCAGCCTGTGGATGTAAGCGGCAGCTACGCATGCACGCAGGCGAAAGTGCAGGGGAAAGTGATGGCCTGCACGGCGGCACCGTTGATCCTGAAGAATGATGGGCGGTTCGAGCTGCGCGGTTGGGAGGGTAGCTACCTCGTGGATGGGCAATGGGTGACGCTCTCGGATTCTTTGACGAAGGCGCGCGCGAAGATCGTGCCGGGACATAAGATTGTGCTGCGCTATTACGGTAAGCATGGCTGGGCGGAAATGACGTACGAGCGGCGCGTGGCGGAGATGGGGAAGACGTCGCTTAGCTGAAAAGTGAGTAGTGGGTAGTGAAAAGTGAGTAGTAAAGAGCCAGCAAGTGCGTGAGTTTAAGCAGCGTGGATACCGTGCGCGGCGGCGTTTGGCTTCCTCCCGATTCGATCAGCAAATAAAGAAACAACAACTGTAGGGGCGGGGCTTGCCCCGCCCGCTTCAAATGGCACCACCTAATACCCGGCTTGAGCCAATTCCCGCCCTTTTACGAATCATGTCCATCTCAGTTGGAGATGATACAAATCATGTTTAGCGTCTGCGCCCGCAAAGAACTTCACCGGCCGATCAGCTCCCACAAATCAAAAATTGGATTCGAAGGCGGTCACCGAGACCCGTTCTCCGCGGGTCCAGCCGTCTCCGGAAGTCAGTTCACCTCCGCCAGCAGCGGAATCCGTAGCCTCCCAGGTCTTTCCTACTCACTATTCACTACTCACTATTCACTTTCCGCTAGGTTGGTAGCCACGGCCGCGGAGGACTTTGCCCGCGGTAGCCCCAGTGAGTTTGCCGTGGTCGTACTCGATTTGGCCATTGACGATGGTATAGGCGATGCCTTCAGAGAGTTGTGTGGGGCTGACGAAAGTCGCGCGGTCGATGATGGTGGCGGGATCGAAGATGGTGACGTCGGCGAAGTAGCCCGGTTTCAGGATGCCGCGATTTTCGAGATGTTCGCGTTGCGCGGGGAACGACGTAATTTTGCGGATAGCGAATTCCAGCGGCATGAGATGTTCGTCGCGAACGTAGTGGCCGAGAAAGCGCGGCATGGAGCCGAAGGCGCGTGGGTGCGTGTGGGCTTCGAAGATGGGACCGTCGAGAGACATTTCGTTGGCGTCGAGGCCGATGCTGGTCCAGCGCTGCTCGAGGCCGGTCCGGATGTCTTCTTCGCTGGCCATGAAATAAAGCGCGCCGGTTTGCGCGGAATCGGCGATGACGAAATCCATCAATGTGTCTTCGGCGGATTTTTTCCAGACTTTGGCGACATCTTCGACAGTCTTGCCTTCGAACTGTTTTAGCTCAGGCTTTTCGATGGAAGCGAGCAGAATGCCGGCGCCGCCTCCGCAATCGTAATAGAGATTCTCCCAATCGGGATGATCGCCTGCCAATTCTTTCTTGATGCGCGCGCGAACCTCAGGATCTTTTAAGCGGGCGAGAAGTTTTTTGGCGCCGCCGTCTGCTGCCCAAGGAGGAAGGGCAGCAGCAAGTGCGGTGCCACCCGCGGGATACGGATACATACTCGCGGCGATGTCGAGGCCGGAATCGCGCGCGGCTTGAATCGTTGCCACGACGTTCTTCATGTTGCCCCAGCGCGCTTTGCCGCTGACTTTCAGATGGAACACTTCCACGGGGAGATTGGCCTCGCGCCCGATGCGGATGGCTTCGGCCAGGGCCTGCATTTCAGAGGCGCCTTCGCTGCGCATGTGCGTGGCGTAGAGGCCGCCGTATTTTGAAGCGACTTTAGCGAGGGCGATAAGTTCGTCGGTTTTCGCGTAGATGTTGGGCGGGTAGATCAGGGCGCTAGAGACGCCGAGGGCGCCGTCTTTCATGGCTTGCTCGACGAAAGCTTCCATTTGGGAGAGTTCGGCGGGCGTGGGGGCGCGATCGTCATCGCCGATGACTGCTTCGCGGACTTGCGCGGAGCCTACGTAAGTGCCGATGTTGAGAGGAGTGCCTTGCTTTTCAAGCCGGCGGAAATAACCGTCGAAGGTAGTCCAGTCGACGGTGAATTTGAAATGATCGAGAAATGGTTTGAGCGGAGCAAGCGTCCTTTCGTTTTGCGGGGCGATAGAGCCCCCCTCACCAGTAATTTCGGAGGTGATGCCTTGCGAGAGTTTGCTGAGTGAACGATTGTCGAGGAGAAGAGCGGACTCGGATTGGCCGAGCATGTCGATAAAGCCGGGGGAGACGATCTGGCCCTTTGCATCGATTTCGCGCTTGGCGCGCACTTCGCTCAGGTTGCCAATGGCGGCGATACGGTCGCCTTGGATGGCGACGTCTGCGGCGTACCAGGGATTGCCGGTGCCATCGATGATGTGGCCATTGCGGATGATGAGGTCGTAGCTAGTAGTGCCGGTGCCCGTGCCAGCCGAAGAGGAGGGAGTGTCGAGAGGGGCGTCATACGCGGCGGCGGCGATTTCACCGAGAGCTTGGCCTCCAACTTCTTGGGCGGCCTCGGGGTCCGGCGGAAGAGCGACGTGGTTGACGTAAGCGGCGAACGCGAGCTTTTGGCCGCTTGCAGTGATAACGAAGCCGGCTAGTCCTTTGCCGTTAAGCATCATTTTGCCGTTGAGCTTGTCTTCGGAGCCGAAGGTTCCGGTTTTTGCGAAGACGTGTCCGGCGCCAGGATTATTGACTTGGATTTTGGCGAGCGTGCCGTCCTTGCCGAGAATGGGTAGCGCCTTGAAGAACACAGGAAAGTCGGGGCGCGTGCTCCAATAGGCCATATAGTGCGCGATAAAGTCCGGGCTGAAGAGGTCGGCCCAATCACCGCCTTCGCCATCGCCTTGCGACACGCCGGAGAGGTCCAGCTTCGCTTCCTGAAGGAACGCCCGCTCGACTCTGAAGCCAGAGTGGACTGGATCGCCGAAGTCTTTAGCGACGAGCGTGCCGAGAAGGGAAGGACCCATGCTTGCGTGAAGATTTTGGCTGACTTTGAGGGTGACTTTAATTTCCTCGGCGAGAGGAAGGGAAATGTGCTCGGCGACTTGGTTGTCGCTCGTGTAGACGTGAGAAAGTGTTCTAAAGTCGGGCGCAGCACCGTTTTTTGGAACCTTGATCTCGATGCCCGCGGAGACGAGGGACTCGGTCAGGACGGTTTCCGCAAATTTTGTAGGCGAGGGGACTGCATACGGGGCGGTTAGGGGATGAGCGCCAAGAGGGAGAGTGCCGGTCAGAGTGACCGTGACGGTTCCGTCCGCGTTCGTGACCGTCACGGGGTCCTGGATAGCGGGATTGGAGCCAGCGGCGGATGTGGTGAGGCGATTGACGAAACTGACGTAGGCGGTTTTTGGAGAGACATCGAGCGTGACGGGATCGCCGGCTTTTGCGCCGGGAGTGGCGACAAGGTCGATGACGTTGTCGTTCACGACGATGCTCGAGACCACGACGCCGGTTCCGCCTTCGTGGCCACCGTCGGGAAAGAGGCTGGCGTCCACCAGCACGCGGCCTTCGATTTTGTGAATGCCTTTGGCGGCGACGGCTTTGGCTAGTTTTTTGATGACCGCGAGGGGATCGCCAGTGACGGCGGGGCCGCCATAGGAATGGTCTTCGTCAACGAAAGTTAGTGTGCCGTCAGTCTGGATGCGATTGGAGAGATTGGGGTCGCCGCTGGCGACCAGGACCAAGTCGCCCTTCAGAGTACCTTTCTTGTCGATGGGCCCGGTGCGGTAGATGACGGTGTGGAAGCGGTAATCGGCCCCAAGTTTTGCGAGGACGGTCCCTTCGGTGAGAGTTTTGGTTGTCGAGGCGGGAACAAACAGCTTGTTGGCGTTGAGGGAGTAGACGACTCTGCCCGTTTCAAGCGAATAGAACTCGATGCCGAAATTCGCGTGGGCGAATTCAGGGCGATCCATTACTTTTTGGATGCGGTCGGCGAGAGAAGCAGTCGATTGCGCGCGCAGCGCTGACGGCGCGGCGATGAGTAAGATCGCAAGACAAAGCACGGCGGAATAAAAAGCAGCGGGGAACTGGAAAAAACGACGCCCGGTTTGCAAGATAAAATCCTCCAGAGAAATCGGCTGTAACTTTCCAGGCTATTTAGCGCTGGCGAGTCCTTGGCCGGAATGCAAGTCTTCAAACTTGATATTCAAAATCGGGTACTCGCGCCAGTCTTTGTAATCGAAATGCCACCATTCGTGCTCGTAGACGGTGAAACCTTCGGATTCCATGGCGCGGCGAAGCAGATCCCGGTGCCAGCGCTGAAGCGAAGTGCCACCGGGATAATCA
>Ga0307478_10003930_pt1 | contig 10794 bp, 12 predicted proteins | sample atmos_gasesECM4C_2_FD_203713 | JGI IMG/M metagenome (GOLD analysis project Ga0307478, IMG submission 203713) | Hardwood forest soil microbial communities from Morgan-Monroe State Forest, Indiana, United States - atmos_gasesECM4C_05 | ecosystem: Environmental > Terrestrial > Soil > Temperate...
TGTTGAGGTCTTGGGGCGTCTCAATGCGAATTAGCGTCATGCTGGCGCGCAGCGGAATGATTTTCGTCTGTGCCCTGGTGAAATCCGTTTGGCCCATCTGTAGCGCGAAGGACGGACGGCAAGCGAAAAGAAGCAAGAGCGCGATGATGGAGCGATACACAATTTTCATGACGATCCTCGGACTAGGAGGTGATGCTGGTCGCTTAGACGTGAGCGTAGCGCCAGTGTGAGCGATCGGATAATGCAATCTTGCTACCGATGGACTGGTAGGAGTCAGTATTTGTAGAACCCGCGACCGGATTTACGGCCTAGCCAGCCGGCGGCTACATATTTTCGGAGAAGCGGACAGGCGCGATATTTGGGATCGCCGAAACCGGTTTGCAAGACTTCGAGGATATTCACGCAGACGTCGAGGCCGATGAAGTCGGCTAGCTCAAGCGGACCCATCGGATGGTTCATGCCCATTTTCATCACAGCGTCCACGGCCTCGGGAGTGGCCACGCCTTCCATCACCGCGAAGGCGGCTTCGTTGATCAGCGGCATTAGGACGCGATTGGAGACGAAGCCAGGCGCGTCGTTTACCGCGACGGGCTTTTTTTCGAGTTTTTCGCAGATTGACATAGTGATCTGAAAAGTTTCGTCGCTGGTCGCGAGGCCACGGATTACTTCGACCAGCGCCATCACTGGAACCGGATTCATGAAGTGCATGCCGATGAAGCGTTCGGGACGGCTGGTTTGCGCGGCGAGTTGCGTGATGGAAATCGAAGACGTGTTGCTGGCGAGGATGGCGCCGGGCTTCAGAACCGCGTCCACATCTTTCAGGAGACCGACTTTCAGGTCGAGCTGTTCAGGCACGGCTTCGACCGCGAAGTCGGCGGCGGCTAGCGCCGAGATTTCGGTGATCGGTTGGATGCGGGCGAGGACCGCCGGCTTGTCGGCTTCGCTGATCTTGCCTTTCTTTACTTCGCGATCGAGATTTTTCGTGATGGTTTCGATGCCGCGGTCGAGGAAGCGCTTTTCGACGTCGCGCAGGATCACTTTGTAGCCCGAGCGCGCAAAAACGTGCGCGATGCCGTTGCCCATAGTGCCCGCGCCGAGCACGGCGACAGTCTTGATTGCGTCAGCCGACATCAAACCTCCCTCTCTGACTTACGTGCGGTAAAACAAGCGCCCAACAATTATAGGATGTGAGAAATGACCTCCCGTGGACGTTTTCTTGCAGCGTCCAGTTGCCGGTGCCGTTGCCGTTTGGATTGGCATGGATGTTGTTGGTCTGGACGCGGTCGCCTTGCTCGTTGACCCATGTGTAGTTATAGGCGCTGGAATCTTTAGTGATGAGTCCGGTGTTGAGATCCAGGCGTTTCTGCAGGTCGAGAGAGTAATCACACCAATCATCCGCGGCGCGGCTGCGGGCGTTCATACTCTGGGCAGTGCGCTGCATGGACATGTCCGTGCCGCGCTGCATGGAAACCATAAAATTTTCGTGCTGCCGCTGGCGCATTTCCTGGGCTTGATTGAACGTATTGTACTGTGCGGCGCTGCGGCGAGCCGCTTCGTCACCCATCTGCTTAACGGCCCTCATGCACTGCTCGGAGAGATCGTTGAGCGTTTGTATGGCAATCTGGGCGCGTTTGGCATTCCAGTCCTGATCGACGGCGAACGTCCTGGAAATGGGTTTGAAGGTGTCGTCGTTGTATTTTCCCTGTGGAGCCCAGGTGCGTGAAACTCCCGCGCTGCAAGTGTGCCAGCCAATGTCCCTGAAGGTGGTGCAACCCACGTACACGTTCAGCCGTTCTTCCATCACAATCTTATGGATGTGATAACGGACCGTTGCGCGCGCCTTATCCGCCGAGAACGACATTTTCGGCGTATTACGCGCGGCCGTGTTCCTTTGAATGTCGGCAAGGTCCGGGGTAGGCTCATCTCTTACAAATTCAACCTGCAATACGCCAATCATGTATTTCAACATGTCGGCGGCGGACGTTTCTTTTTCGTATGGCAAACAATCCGCGCCGCCTTTGGAGGGGTGATTGGGATTGTCAGTCCACGACCAATCGAGACGCGGCAATTGTTTTATTCCGGTGAGGCCATCCGGACTGGAGATGCGGAAAACAGGGAAGGGCCCGTCGCTGCAACTCGATCCCGGGAATACGGCGCCTTCAAAGATCCAATTTGCCGGAATGGTTATCGAATAGGCCTTCATGTTCAGGACGGGATCGATAATCGTGACTAGTTTGGTGCCGAGTCTATCGCTCGATGACGTGGCTGCGGAGACTGGCGCAACGTAGAGCGGCTGCGGAGGCTCCTTTTCACGGCCGGCGATTGCGGGCGTTGTGAAAGCGGCCAACACAGCTATTGTTCCAAGTGCTAACTTGAATTTCATGCTTACGCCCGCTTTCGAGCTGCCGCAGTTTGTTCAAACGGCAGCGAGGAAGATTGTTACGGGCTATCATCCGCGACTCGACGCGACGGGACAAGAGTTACTTCGAGCCCAAGGTCGGCTCCGGGACTCGCGTGTAGCATGTGTCCGAGTCGGATATTGGAGGCTTCCGTGACCAAGGTCTGGTCGGCCAATCAGCGGCGGGAGGAACGGCGCTTGCTTGATGCGGCGAGTCGGTGTGCCATTCGGACTAGGTCCTGCAAGGCAGCGGGATGGAGGTGCGAAAGGCGCACGAGCACCCACGGATAATTGCGGTAGTGATCGGTGATGAAGTACGTCTCGGGATCCGCGGCTAGTAGTTCTTCACGCTGGTCAAAATCCGTTCGAACGACGATGGTCGAATCAAAATCCTGATGCAGACGGATGAACAACGCGCCGCGTACTTTGAATGCCGGCGTGCCGTAGGAGGTGGCTTCCTCGACGTGAGGGAGCGATCGTGAAACCTGCCGGACGGTGTCGAACGTTACGATAGCGGACCCAGCACGGCGAGTTCGCTTGGCTGGCCTGACTTTAGGAGTTTTCGACGGAATGCGCCGCGTGGGCATCCAGGCTCCAGAATAAAGAGGTAGAGGAAGTAAAGGAAGCATAGGACTGAGGGGAACGTCAAGTTGCGGCTATCACTTGACGGATCATTTGCCGTGCGCGTTTTTCGGATGAAGGCGTCACGCGAATTCGTAGCCGCCCGTTGGAATCCTCCGTGGCCGAACCGATGCCAATTCCGTTGAGACAGGCGATCAAATTATTTCGTATCGTTGGGTCTTCACCGGACCAGACTTCCGCAGTCGCTTCATCGGGATCGAAATCTTCGGGAACGTAATCCGGCGGTACATCCAACGTGTCGTCCTCATCGCCGGCCTCTAGCCCCTCCGGCGCGGACGAATCTGAATCACTCGGGTCATCTGTCTCGCGTGGCGCCGATTCGAAGCTGCGTTTTTCCAACGCGGCGTTTGCCGCACGATGATCGCGTGCGCGTGTGAAGATTGCATAGACCTGTGGCTGCCAGTTGGGCAATGGTCCGATGTTGTGATTGTGCTCGTGATAGGGAATTTTTGCCGACTCGAGCGCGTCCTTGATGTCGGCGATCATTCCCGGGTCCGTGCCCGTCCAAAGGAGTTCGGGCGCGTTCGACAGTTCAGGAGAGTTGGAATGGATTTCACCGAGATGCTCGACCAGAGCAACGTCGCAGTCTGAGCAGCGCGTGAAACCATCTCGGTACTCCGCTTCGCAATTTGGGCAAAACATGAGGTGTACCGCTCGTTATTTGCGCTTGATGGCGACGCTGCTGATGATAGCGGAAGCTGAGGGACATAGGAAAGTGTCAGCCTTTGAGTTTCGCTGCGTGAGTTACCGGCGCTCGACGCGAAGCTAGAGCCAGCCATGCCACCAGGGAAGCGAATTTCTCGTCTTGCGACCACGGGGGGCCCAGCGGGCGGCCGAGGGCGGCGATACGGCGCGTGAGGTCGTTGGGTTTAAGGCGCAGGGCGCGCGAGGTCTCTGTCAGAAGATCACGTTCCTTTGCGGTGGTGCTGGCGAGACCGCTGCTCGCGTAGAGGATCGCCCGGCGGAAGAGTTCGCCATCGGCGGTGTGGATCAGAGCGTGGGATGCCAAGATTTGAGGTAGCGGAGGCAGCGTCCTTCCAGAAGCGAGAACCAAGCCGCAGCGATTCAGCCCATAGCCCTGGGTGCGGAGGCTTTCCTTTAGCTCAGTGATCGCGCGCCGGGCGAGGCGCTGCGCTTCAGCCTCGATGCGCGAGATGAAAGCATGGGCCTCTTCGAGCGGCATTTTCTCGGCGGTGTGATATGGCTGACGGAATTCGTAGGCGAACGTTTCGACCAAGTGAAGCCGCTGGCGCGCTAGGACGCTTGGCGCGCCCTGCATAACGGCGAGAGCGACCACAGCGGTCCAGCCGGAGTGGGCTCGGAAACCGAGGGCTGCAGATTTCATCGCGTGCTCCGCGAATGAAGTAGAAGGGGTAAAGAAAGCATAGCAGGTTGAGGAACGTCAAGTACGCACTCAACGAGAATCAGAACGCGCTCTTGGAGATCGCTGCTCGCGGCCTAGCCGGCGAGATGCCGGCGCTTACAAAACGCGAAGAGCACAGCCAACAGTGGCTGTGCCACAGCGAACTTCTGAGTGTTACCGCGCGAGACGCCGCCTTACTGACGTTCGACGGCGACCGCTACGGCATTGCCCCCGCCAAGGCATAACGCTGCTATGCCGCGCTTTAGGTGGCGGCGTTGCAGCTCGTAGAGCAGCGTCACCAGGACGCGCGCGCCGGAGGCGCCTATGGGATGGCCTAGGGCGACTGCTCCACCGTTGACGTTCACTTTTTCGGGGTTGAGTTTCAGCACGCGGGTTACGGCTATAGCTGCTACGGCGAAGGCTTCGTTGAGTTCGTAGAGGTCCACGTCCTTGTCGCGGTCCCAGCCGGTTTTCTTCAGCAGCTTTTCTACCGCGTCCACCGGCGCCATCATCACCCATTTCGGTTCGACGCCGCTGACGGCTTGCGCGACGATGCGCGCCATCGGTTGTTTGCCGAGGCGCGCGGCATTCTTCTCGCTGGTGACGATCACGGCTGCGGCGCCGTCATTCGTTCCCGGTGCGTTCCCAGCCGTCACCGTGCCATCCTTTTTGAATGCGGGCTTCAGCTTGGCCAGCGCTTCGAGCGAAGTATCTTCGCGCGGAGATTCGTCGGTCTTGATGACGACGGGATCGCCTTTTTTCTGCGGGATCTCTACGGGAACAATTTGCGCGCCGAAGAAACATGATTTTATGGCGCGAATGGCTTTCTGATGGCTTTCGAGCGCGAATTGATCCTGCTCCTGGCGCGAGATTCCATATTTTTCGGCGACGAGTTCGCCTGTGACACCCATGTGATAGTCCTCGTACACGTCCCAGAGGCCGTCAGTGATCATCGAATCGAACATTTCCTGGTTGCCCAGGCGGTAGCCGGTGCGCGCGCCTTTCAGCAGGTACGGGCAATTGGACATGGACTCCATGCCGCCCGCCACGACGATTTCGGATTCGCCGAGTTGCACAGCCTGCGCCGCCAGGGCAATGGCTTTCAATCCCGAGCCACAGACTTTGTTGATGGTCATGGCGGCGACGCGCGAATCGAGCCCGCCGCGCAAGGCCGCTTGGCGGGCGGGATTCTGGCCGAGTCCAGCTTGAACTACGTTGCCCATGATGGCTTCCTCCACCAGGTTCGATTCGATTCCGGCGCGGCGAACCGCTTCGGCGACGGCTTTCGCGCCGAGTTCGGTTGCCGCGAGCGGTGAGAGGCCGCCCATGAATTTGCCGATCGGCGTGCGAACGGCGCTTAAGATGACTGGTTGCTCGGTGCCAGGGATGCCCATGACGATTGCTCCTTCAAGATGACGCGCAGATTCGATGGTCTGTGCCAGAAACCCGGAAACTACAGTATAGGCGTGGCGGCAGAGGCGGTCAATTTAGGCGCGGGATAGGGGATAGGAGAGAGCGAAACTGCCCTCCGACTCGCCAAGCGGCGGCGTGGATTTGGATTCCATTCTCGCGCGTGATTTGACCGATCCCGCGACGTATTTCACGCCGATTTGCGGGGGCGTTTTGCAGGCGCATATCTCCTTTAGGTTCAGCGATTCTAGACGGAGCATTCGCGTGGAATGGAATATTAAACTTATTCGAAATATTTCAATTGATTGGTCCGACGTGCAAAAAGATTCTCTAACGTAGTTGGGCGTTCAAGTTTCACTTGGTTACGGCGTTTTTCAGACTTTGGCGATTCGGAAGTGTAAGTTCACATACTAAGGGCTTTTACGAACGAAGGAGGAAAACTTGACTACCAATGAAGTTTGGCTCGTCACCGGCGCCGGGCGCGGCATGGGTTTCGATATCGCTAAGGCAGCTTTGGCCGCGGGCCACAAAGTTGTCGCCACCGGCCGCAATACTGAAAAAGTGGCTAAGGCCGTTGGAGAATCCGCGAACCTGCTGGTGGTGAAACTGGACGTAACCAACCCTGCCGACGCTGAATCGGCAGCCAAGGCTGTTATTGATCGCTTTGGCCGCATAGATGTGCTGGTCAACAATGCCGCAAGCTTTTATGCAGGCTACTTTGAGGAGCTCACGCCGGAGCAGATGGAGCGTCAGCTGACGACGAGCCTGGTCGGCCCTATGAATGTCACCCGCGCTTTTCTTCCCGTCATGCGCAAGCAACGTTCAGGAAAAATTATATCGATCTCGTCGAGTGCGGCCTTCACTGGCTTTGAGTTCTGTTCCGCCTACTGCGCGTCAAAGTTCGGCCTCGAGGGCTGGATGGAGTCGCTGCAAGGCGAAATTGAATCCTTTGGCATTCAGACACTCGTTGTTAATCCGGGCTTCTTCCGCACCGAGCTTCTAACTGAAGAGTCAACGAATTACGCAGAGCCCTCTATCGAGGATTACAACGAGCGCAGAGCGCAGCAGATGGAGTTCTGGAAGGCCCAAAACGGTAAACAAACCGGCGACCCGGCAAAGCTCGCTCAGGCGCTGATCACATTAGCGAGCCAGAAAGTGTTGCCACGTCGTTTCATTGCAGGCGCCGATGCCATTGGGACCGCAGAGCAGAAGATCGCGGTGCTTCAGCAGCAAATCAACGCCTACCGCGATCTGTCCATTTCCCTCGCACTCGACGGCGCGTAGACGAATAGGCAAGAAATGTGGAGACCACCAGTGGCTAGATTTTGGAAGTCGCGTTACCGGTCATCTTCCTTACTAGTACTCGACTCTTCTTCGTTTTAGAGGCTGCGAAAAAAGTGGCAGTTGTTAACTTCAAATGACGAACGGAATCCAGCGCGCGCGCACTTGCGTCATGTAGGCGGCATATTGTGGGTCGGCGCGCAGAAAGCTCTCCTCGACGAAGCTTTTGACGAGCATCCAGAAAACGGCGAGTGCCAAGAGAGTGACATTGCGTGGGCTGTAAATCCGCAGCGCCACAGCCAAAAAGCTGAGCATCAGTCCGGTGTAGATGGGATGTCGCACGTAACGATACGCCCCTGCCGTCACAATCTCTCGTTGGGCGGGCACGAACCCGATGTTGCGTCCCAGGCTAAGCCGCGCCCACACGCTGAACAGCAAGGCCACAAGAGCGACGACATTCGACACAACAGGCGAAACCAGCGGTCGCCCGCGGTCCATGAACGGCAGGATGGCACTTGGAAAATAGGTATTCACAAACGCCAGCAGCCAGAACCAGGGATTCGCTGTGACTCGTTTCGGAGCCCGCCGGAACACCATCGTCAAGACCAACACGAAGGTGGCAATGAAGTAATAAGCCACGGGGAGATTGAAGCCGAAGCGGTGGTACCGATAGTAGCCGGCCCAGACCATCGGAAGAACGGCGACGACCGCAATGGCGCGGTCGACCGATGGGCTCATCAACCTTTCTAGAAACGTGCGATGGCGATGCTCAACGGGGTGGACGGCCGCGGCTTGAGTATGATCCATAACCTTCAACGGGGAGCCCGAACTGGCCGACTTTATGGCGCATCGTACACTCCTCCTGTCGTCGACACAAAGAATTTATCACCAGAATTTATCACCAGAGCAAAACCCGGCGATATCGCGTCGGGGCGGCTCACCGTGTACTCGGCCCTGGTACTGAAGGCTAGGTCCCGATTAGTTTGGCTCTATTGCGAAATAGGAGCCACGGCTGAGAGGCCAACACACGCGGCGAAGGAATCAAAAAGAAATTACACCCGCGCTCCTCCGAAGCGCGTCAGGAGGACTCTTGCCTCTTGACAAAGACCTATCATGGAAGTTCGCGTGATCGGAAACTAAGAGTCAGTTTCCGGTAACGGCGTTACCAGGAGCTACCGAGAATTTTCTCGGTTCTACGTGTCGATTCTGCACCTTCTCGTTCGACGTATGGGTAGAGCAACAATTAAGCTCTGAACTTGAGCGTTAGCCCAACTCAACCCGAAAGGACAAACAAAATGCGATTCATGGTCATCGTCAAAGTCACGGAAGACACTGAAAACGAAGGCGCACCCCTCGATCCCCAGCTCATGGCCGACTTGAACAAATTCAACGACGAGCTCTTGGAAGCCGGAGTCTTGATAGGCTACGACGGTCTTCACCCCTCCTCCAAAGGCGCCCGCGTCCACTTCTCCGGCAAGAACTGCATCGTCACCGACGGCCCCTTCGCCGAAAGCAAGGAACTCATCGCCAGCTTCTGGTTCTGGCAGGTCAAGTCTCTCGAAGAGGCCATCCAGTGGGTCAAGCGCTGCCCCAACGAAGGCGAGACCGACATAGAGATCCGCCAGGTCTTCGAGCCCGAAGACTTCGCATCTGCTTTCAACGACGAAGAAATTCAGAAGGAAAAACAGTTCCGCGCTCGAATGGCAGCGAACGCAGCCAAGAAATAGTCCCAGTTGCACGGTCCAAACTGGTGTGATCTGTACCCGAAGTCGCGTCATCGGAAAAGTACGCCCCAGTACCGTTTACGTCAGGAGCGCAGTATAAAGGCCCGCGATAGCGCAATGCTGGCAACATAGCAGGCCAAAGAAATACTCATACCTTTGAGAGGCGCACTGAAGAAATAAACCTTGCAGAGCACAACAATCCCACCAAGCATTGCCAGCCCGACAACAAGCAAGAACGGTGACTGAAAGAGGAGTTGGCGTGAGCCAATGCCAGAAAACCAAATACCAAGCCGAACAAAATAAGTCCCATACTGTGGGTGGCATTGAAGCCCACCCAACACCGCCACATTGTTGTTTCGTTCGTAATGACAGGTGCAATCTGGCTCATGCTGATCTGCAGTGAGGGGTCACGTGGCGTGAACGTTGGCCCCCAGAACGTATAGACAAGGTGAACGACTCCGAGCGTAAAGACAATGCTGGCACAAAGAACCATGAGAATTTTCGCGGTCAAGATGCCCTCCCTATTTTGTGGGCGCATTGCTGGTCCCTTTCAGTTTTACAACCATTTTTCGATTTTCGCGTGACGCTCCACATTCTAGAGACGAGCAACTCGGGGTAGTTGTGCCTGGTTTGTCGTAACCGGACATCTTCATTTTTGCTCAGCACGGACGCATGATTTCCGTGCTGGAGAGGGTTCCAATGAAGCACCTCGTTGGAATTGGCGTGCTGATCGCATTGGCTTTTGTTCTGCGCTCCTGGCTGCACCCAAACCTGGGGTTGGACATTTACGTCCATGATGCCTATTGGGCAATTCCACTTGGCGTCGTCGCGTTCTGGTGCCTGATAGGAACCGCGCTTACCTGGCTCGTAGTCTTTGCGTGGACATCCGTTCGTCGCCATTCCTAATGTCGCCCTCATTGCGGAAACGCAGACCGGACGCTCAGTGGACGTGTAGTCGCGTTAGGGTTCCGATCAAAAAGACAAAAAACGGGCTGACGGCTACAGCGTGAATGAGCGCTGATCCCGCGTCCGGGATAGTTAACGACAAAGGACGTTTTCATGATCAACATTTAAGAGCTATGCTGTGTCATGGCCTCACCCGAACAGCAAATCAGATTCGAACATTGGGCAAATTCGCAGAGCCTGAAGGCAATCGTCGCAGCGTCACACGGTCTGCCCGAAGCTCTTTCACTCGTTGCGCATATCGTCGCAATCAGCTGTTTCTGGGCAGCGAGGGTCGAGGGTACGGCTGGGAATCTTGATCCGTGGCCAACTTTTGCAGCTCCTGAACTGGAGACGGAACTACGACAGCTATTGGATCGTTGGTTGAGGCTTTCCCATTGCACTGCAATGGATGCACAGGTGCGATACGAGAGCAGCGACGGAGAAAGCCGCTCCAACCTTTTCAGCGAAGTTCTCCAAGAGGTCCTTCTGCACGGGGCGCACCACAGGGGACAGATAGCCCTCGTTCTACGCATGAAGGGGTTCGAGCCTCCACGTTCAACCGACTTCATCCCTGCTCTCCGCACCAGGGCACTTCAGACGGGAATCTGAAGTCGCCAATCAAAACGCTACCTGTAGGCCAAGCAGCCTTTGTCCTTAAGAGCACTGAGCCATTCGGGATCCATCAGTGTGTTCACCCATCGCAGATCCAATTTTTCGAGTTGAGGCAATGAGGCAAGTGAATCAGGGAGGGCTTCAATCGGGTTCCGTAAGCGATTCATTGTGCGCAACGGTCTTTGTGCCCGAGTCGCGTAATCGGAAATCACTTGAAGGCCAATCGAAGGTAAATGCGTTTACCAGATGGAGCTAAGTGCGTGCCTCGCGTTTGAGGCATTCCTAACGATGCTCCGATCCGATAGGATCTCCCGCATGGAACTCAAGGTCCTGTTTAGCGAAGATCCCGCATTTGTCATAAGGAGGGCTGACAAGTTCCTTTCGTCGGAACCAGTTCTGCATAATCTGATTCTGTCGAT
>Ga0307478_10003933_pt1 | contig 10788 bp, 9 predicted proteins | sample atmos_gasesECM4C_2_FD_203713 | JGI IMG/M metagenome (GOLD analysis project Ga0307478, IMG submission 203713) | Hardwood forest soil microbial communities from Morgan-Monroe State Forest, Indiana, United States - atmos_gasesECM4C_05 | ecosystem: Environmental > Terrestrial > Soil > Temperate...
CCTTCGGACGTGCACGGGCGAACGCTCAACGCTTGTGCTGAAAGACGTTGAGCGCATCAACGTCTCGAATTTCAAGGCTGGGAACATCGTTCTTGACGTCGTGTTCGTTGATTCGGGCAAGCTGACCGTTGAACACATCGAGCAGCTTTACCAATTTTCTGACCCAGAAAAGGCGCGACAGTTTCTTACGAAAGCGCAGGATCGAGGGCTTAGAGTGCTCGAAGTTAATCCGTCGTATGGTGGTGAGTGTACCGCGCTGTTTCGGACGGCAGAGATAGTGCGGGGGCACGTTCTGCCACCTCCAACGGGTCGGCTGTGAACGTAGTGACGAAAACAAAAATCACTCAAATTTGGGCACTGAACAGGTCCCCCGAAGCTCTCACCAAAAGCTCCCCAAAACAAATCGAGCGATGAGGCGATTATCGAGGCACCAATTCGTTATGTCTATGGTATAAAAATATCGATATTCTAGAAGCCTTCACGAAGGGAACCGCATGGTCTGCCTGGTCTCCGCACTTCGCAGGAAGATGCTGCCGCTTGGTTTCTTGTTCGTTGCCTTTCCAGTTTTGATAGCCGCGCAATCGCCGGGAACGTCGAATCGTCCCTGGATGAATCCGAGTCTGTCACCAGACGATCGGGCCTCGCTCGTTCTGAAGGAGATGACGCTCGACGAAAAGATTGGGATGTTGCACGGAACGGGCTTGAAGGACCTGAGTCCAGTCAGCCCGGTTGCCATGCACTCCAATGGCGGGGCCGGGTACGTGGTTGGCGTGCCTCGCCTCGAGATTCCCGCGATCCAGATGTCGGACGCGGCCTATGGTGTGCGCCAGAGCGGGCAGAACGGCCGCTACTCCACCGCGCTGCCTTCCAATCTCGCGGGCGCCGCAAGCTGGGATGTCGATCTCGCCGAGCAATATGGAGCGCTGATCGGGCGTGAGTTGCGCGCACAAGGCTACAACATGACCCTGGGCGGCGGTGTCAATCTCGCCCGCGAGCCGCGCAACGGCCGAACCTTCGAGTACATGGGGGAGGATCCGATTCTGGCGGGCACGATGGTCGGTCACATGATGAAGGCCGAGCAGGGCCAGCACGTGATCGGCGACATTAAGCACTATGCCTTGAATGATCAGGAGAGCGGGCGCAATGCGGTCAACGTGAACGTGGATGAGCGCGCCATGCGGGAGACCGACCTGCTGGCGTTTCAAATTGGCCTCCGCGAATCGAATGCGGCCGCGGTGATGTGCTCCTACAATCGCGTGAATGGCGACTACGCCTGCGAGAATAAGCATCTCCTCACCGACATCCTCAAGAAGGACTGGAATTTCCCGGGATTTGTTGTGACCGACTGGCAGGCCACGCATAGTACGGCGAAAGCGTCGGCCGCAGGCCTCGACCACGAAGAGCCTGGGGAGATCTTTTATGGCCCCGCGATGAAGCAAGCGGCGCAGTCCGGCCAGGTCCAGATGGCCGAGGTGGACGAGCATGTTCGCCGGATCCTGCGCTCAATGTTTGCGAGTGGTGTAGTGGATGATCCGCCGCAGAAGAGCGTCGTCGATGTGGTTGGCGGCTTCCAGGTCGCGCAGAGGATCGAGGAGCAGAGTATTGTGCTGCTGAAGAATGAAGATGCACAACTGCCACTGAATGCGTCCGCCATCCACAGTGTGGCCGTGATCGGGGCGCACTCCGATGTGGGCATGATCTCGGGAGGCGGATCGGCGCAAGTCGATCCTCCCGGGGGAAACGCGATTCTGCCGCCGGGAAAAGGGCAGACGCGGTGGCTGGAGCCGATGTGGTTTCCGACCTCGCCTCTGAAAGCGATCCGCCAGAAGCTGCCGCATGCCAACGTGCAATACGATCCCGGCACCGATCCGTCGTCCGCTGCCGCGCTCGCGAAATCCGTGGAGGTGGCGATCGTGTTCGCCTACCAGTGGGAAAGCGAAGACATGGACCTCGAGAGCCTCAGCCTCCCGGAACATCAGGATGAGTTGATTGCCAAAGTCGCCGCTGCGAATCCGCACACCGTGGTCGTGGTGGAAACGGGCAGTCCCGCTACGATGCCGTGGGCAAGGCAGGTCAACGCAATTGTGGAAGCGTGGTACGGCGGCAGCAAGGGCGCCGATGCGGTCGCGAACGTGTTGTTCGGTGAAGTGAACCCTTCGGCGAAATTGCCTATCACGTTTCCTTTGAGCGATGCGGATCTGCCGCATCCGGTCATTGTGAAGCCGCCGGTTGCGTCCACCACGCAATCCGGCGATCCCGATGCGTGGAAGAAAATCGCCGCGGGCCTTCCCCCATTTCAAATCTCCTACGACGAGGGCCTGAAGGTCGGCTACAAGTGGTATGACGCGGAGAAGAAGACGGTGCTGTTTCCGTTCGGCTACGGGCTCTCCTACACGACTTACAGCTACTCGAATTTGAAGGTCGACGACGGGAAGAAGATTCGTGCCAGCTTTACGCTGCAAAACACGGGCACGCGCGAAGGATCGGAAATCGCCGAGGTGTATGCGAGCCTGCCCGCCGCGGCCGATGAACCGCCGAAGCGCCTGGTTGGCTGGAGCAAAGTGAAATTGAACCCCGGGGAAAGCCGGGAGGTCGTGGTCGAGATCGATCGCCAATATCTTTCTGTGTTCGATCCCGGCGCGCACGGGTGGAAGCTGGTGCCGGGCGAATACTCGTTTCTGGTCGGGGGTTCGTCGCAGAACCTGCCCCTGAAGGAATCGATCACCCTGAAGTGAATCGATGGACGGGCGTCCGGCTTGCCGGTCATGTAGGTCAGGCCACTACACAGACTTCCACTCTCCTGTAAATTAGACGAGAGAGCCGTCGATGACCATTCGCCGCATGAAGACCTACACCGGTGGTCAGGGGTACGTCTATCAGTACTACTTCGTCGGGAAGCGTCCGGCACCTGGCGGCGGGGCCACGGAATATATCTTCGACGTCACGTCCGACCGCAAGGTCACCTACTCCGTCAGCGTACGGGTCGAACTGGTCGCGCTCGAGTCCTGGGCAAGAATCCACGGGCGCGCTCCGACCGAGGCCGAGGAGTACGGCGCGGCCAAGATGCGCCTGTTCAAAGCCTTTGACGAAATTGAAGATATGATGGCCTCGGGCCGCGAGTTACGGGTCGATCTTGCGAGCCTGGAGGAAGCGTTCACGACGTTGGGGGTCGAGTGAGGGAGGCCCCGGAAATCCTTCATCGATCGAGGAGTACACAAAGGTCCTAATACCTTGTGATACGCGTCACAGGGACCTGTGATCTGCCCGACTGCCGTCTGCCTCGTGGGCAGGGCAGTATAATCACGAAGGGTGGGGATCCCCTTTCTTCAAGCGATATGTCAATCTTTTGGCTTCGAGTCGCGCTAGGGTTCTACGGGGTCGGTCTGCTGTATGCCCTGGTGGCCCTGACCCGCACCAACGACCTGCTGAATCGAGTGGCGCTGCATGCCGCTTACCTGGGCATGGTGTTTCATCTGGTGTCGCTGACGGAAGGTGTGTTCCTGGCAGACCACGTCACGATGGCCATGGTGCACAACTCGGAGTCGCTGCTCGCGTTTCTGATCATGGCGGTGTTCATGATCGTGTACCTGATTTATCAGACCACCTCGCCGGGCATTATCATATTCCCGCTGGTGTTCCTGCTGACATTCATGGCGGCCACGCGGCAGCAGCCATTCCTTCGGATGTCCCCCGGCATGCGTTCGAGTTGGTTGTTCGCGCACATTGGGTTGATCTTTACGGGTTACGCGGCGCTGATCTTGAGTTTCTGCGCCAGCGTGCTTTACCTGATCCAGCAACATTCTCTGAAGGCGAAGCGCCCCAATGGCATTCTTTCGCGCCTGCCGGCTCTGGAGGATATCGACCAGATCGGCTATCGTTCGCTGCTGCTCGGTTTCCCGTTCATGACGCTGGGCCTGATTGCGGGTTCGGTGGTGGCCGAAAGCACTTACGGACGGATTGATATTCAGGATCCCAAGATATTGCTGTCGCTTTTGATGTGGGCGGTGTACCTGATCATGGTGTACACGCGCTGGATCGCCGGGTGGCGTGGCCGCAAGGCGGCGGTGCTGGCGAGCGTAGCGTTCGCGGCTGCCGTGGTGGCCTGGGCCGCGAATTACTTCAGTTCGATTCACAGGTTCGTGTCGTCATGAGATTTCAGCTCATCGGCGTGAATCACAATACGGCCCCGGTCGAGGTCCGCGAGCGGCTGGCGATTCCGGAGTCGCGCCTGCCCGAGGCTTGCAAAAGACTGACGGAGTTCCCCGGTATCGACGAGGGCATGATTCTTTCGACGTGCAACCGGGTTGAGATTCTGGCCAATACGAAGAACGGATCGGGAGCGGACCTGCGCGCGTTTCTGCAGAACTATTTCCAGCTGGGCGGCGACGACCTCGACAAGCACCTGTACGAATACCAGGAAAAGGATGCGGTACGACACGTGTTCCGGGTGGCTTCGAGCCTCGATTCCATGGTCGTAGGCGAGCCCCAGATTCTGGGACAAGTGAAAGAAGCCTACGCGACGGCGCGCGCGGTAGGCGCGGTTCGCGCACAACTCGATCAGCTTGTCACCCGTGCGTTTGCGGTCGCGAAACGAGTGCGAACCGAGACCGCGGTTGGATCTTCTTCGGTTTCGATCGCCTCGGTCGCCGTCGACCTGGCGAAGAAGATTTTTGGCAACCTCGCCGGGAAGCAGGTCTTCCTGGTGGGCGCGGGGAAAATGAGCGAACTCGCGGCGCGGCACCTGATGGCGCATGGCTGCGCTTCGATCTTCGTGGCCAACCGCACCTATGAACGCGCAGTGAGTCTTGCGTACAAGTTCAGAGGGCAGGCCATTCACTTCGATGACTTGCACAATACCTGCGACCGCGCCGATATCGTAATCACCTCGACGGGGGCGCCGCACGCGATTTTCCGCCGCGAGCACGGCGAAGTGTTCCTGAGCCGCCGCAAGAACCGTCCCATGTTCTTCATTGATATCGCGGTGCCGCGCGATGTCGATCCGGCGATGAACAAGCTGGACGGCATTTTCGTTTACGACATCGACGACTTGCAGCAGGCGGTGGCGACCCACGTTGCGGATCGACGCAAAGAAGCCGAGCGGGCGGAGGCCATCGTCGCGATCGAGGTGGAACGTTTTCAGGCACGCATTCAGACGCTCGATGTCGTTCCCACCATCGTCTCCCTGCAGGATCATCTGGAAACCATTCGGCAGGCGGAAATCGACCGGGTGCGCGGGCGGCTGGGTCCGATGACACCCGAGCAGGAACTCGCGGTGGAAGCCCTGACCCGCGGCATCGTGAACAAGATCATGCACACGCCGATCAGCGCGCTGAAAACGGCGGCCCGCGAGCCCGAAGCCACTACCGTGATCGATCTGGTGCGCCGGCTATTCAACCTGCAGGAGAAGCGCGCCGCCAAATCGGGTGGATCGGGAGACACGAACTGATGGCCCGCTTGCGCATCGGCTCCCGCGGATCGCAGTTGGCGCTCTGGCAAGCTCACCACATTTCCGACCTGCTGCGCGCCCAAGGTCATGAAGTGGAACTCGAAATCATCAAGACCACAGGCGACAAGATTCTCGATGTGGCGCTGGCCAAAGTCGGCACCAAGGGAATGTTCACCAAGGAAATCGAAGAAGCTTTGGCTGAAGGCCGCGTGGATCTCGCGGTGCACAGCTTAAAAGACCTTCCCACCGAGCTGTCTGCGGGTTTTGAAATTGCCGCCATCACGAAGCGCGAGAATTCGCAGGACGTCTTTTGCTCCGCGAAATATGCGGGAATTGACTCTCTGCCGCGAGGGGCGCGCGTGGGCACGAGCAGCCTTCGCCGGCAGGCTCAGTTAAAGGCGCTTCGCCCCGATCTCGAGGTTTATCCGCTGCGCGGCAACGTGGATACGCGGCTGCGCAAGCTGGCCGAAGGCGAATATGACGCGATTATTCTGGCGGCGGCGGGCCTGAATCGGCTCGGCAAAACCGAGCTTGTGAAACAGGTGATCCCGAAGGATGTGATGTGTCCAGCCGCGGGGCAAGGTGCTTTGGGAATCGAGATTCGCGCCGGCGATACGGCGACCCGGAAGCTGCTGGCATTTCTCGACGATGCCAACGCCCGTGCGTCAACCACCTGTGAGCGCGCGCTGCTGAACAAGCTGGGCGGCGGCTGCCAGGTGCCGATCGGGGCGGCGGCGGAAATGCGCAACGGGCGCCTGCATCTGGATGCCATCGTTGCCAATCCCGACGGCTCGAAGATTTTGCGCGAATCGCGCGACGGAGAGGATCCGGAAAAACTGGGCGGCGAAGTCGGGGAGACGCTGCTACGCCGGGGGGGCGACGCGATTCTGGAAGAAGTCTACGGAAACGGCATCGCCGTTCCGCAGCAGCCGTGAGTCGTGCCGGCCGGAAAGCTCTGTCCGGCAAATCCCGCGGCAGCAGCCGCGAATCCACAAAACCTCTGCAAGGCGTCCGTGTTTTGGTAGGCCGCGCCCGTCATCAGGCCGGATCGCTCTCGACGGAACTCCGAAAACTGGGAGCCGGCGTAGTTGAGATCCCTTTCATTGAGATCCGCAAACCGAGGTCATTCCAGCCACTCGACACTGCCTTGAAGAATCTTCAATCCTACGACTGGCTTATCCTGACCAGCGTGAACGGCGTGGAAGCCATGTGGGAGCGGCTCAGGAGACTCCGCATCCAGAACCGATCGCTCCGGCGTCTGAAGATTGCCGCCATCGGGCCCGCGACCAGGAAGGCTATCGAAACCCGGGGAGCAAAGGTGAGCGTCGTGCCGAAAGAGTATGTCGCGGAGTCGGTGGTCAAGAGTCTGCGGAAGCAGGTCAAAGGGAAAAGGGTTCTGCTGGTGCGGGCGAAGATTGCGCGCGATGTGATTCCGCGGGAGTTGAGCAGGGCCGGCGCCCAGATAGATGTGATCGAAGCATATGAAACCGTTGTCCCGAAAACGTCGCGCAGCCGCTTGCGGGCTGCTCTCAAAAACGCAAAAAACCGGCCCGATGTGATTGCGTTCACAAGTTCCTCAACGGTGAGGAATTTTGTGAGCTTGCTGGGAGCGGCGGGAGGCGGTTCAAGTCGAAGGAGACGTCCGGGCTATCTGGAAGGAATTACGCTGGCTTCGATCGGACCCGTGACTTCGGCGAGCTTGCGCGAGCTTCATCTAGGAGTGGACGTCGAGGCCAGACAATACACCATTCCCGGATTAATCCGAGCCATGGTCGCAAGTACGCGGCCCATGTAGCCTGCAGCAGGATGGTGTTGCCTTCCAGGCTCGACGGCTGCCGCACGGGACTCGTCCCTCACATCGGCTTGATCTCGCAGCTGCAATCTGCCGGCGGCACGTGAGCCTTCAGGAAATCCGATACCCGTTTGTAGGCGTCGATCTGGTTATCGACGCGCGAGAAACCGTGACCCTCATTTTCATAGACTTTATAGTCCACCACTCCGCCGCGCTTCTTGATGGCATCGACGACCTGCTGGGCTTCCGATTTCGGACAGCGCGGATCGTTTCCGCCCGCCAGCAACAATAACGGGGCCTTGATCTGATCGATGAAGAAGATGGGAGAGCGGTCGTGGAGCAGATCCTTGTTTTTCTCCGGATCACCCATGGTGGCGATATCCATTTCGCGCAACACGGGATCCTCATTCTCAATTTCGGTGAAGTAGTTTACGAAGGGCACGATAGGCACACCGGCCGCCCACATGTCCGGAGCCTTCGTGACGGCCATCATGCTCATATAGCCGCCGTAACTGCCGCCCATGATGACGACTTTCTTGGGATCGACGTAGCCGGACTGCTTGATCCAGTCCGCGGCAGCCAGGACATCCTGCAGATCGCCGCCGCCCATGTCGAACAAATTGGCGTGCTGAAATTCTTTTCCGTAACCGGTCGAGCCGCGGTAATTGGGCGCGATCACGAGATAGCCTTCATTGGCCACGTGCTGCACGAAACGACTGAACGAATTCACCGTCTGGGCGGTTGGACCGCCGTGCACGAGAACGATAGCGGGGTGCTGGCCGTTGCGCGGCAGGTTGTAGGGCACGTAGACGAAAGCCGAGATCGTCCACTTGCCGTCTTTGCTGGGATAATGCGCGAGGAAAGGCTCAACCATGTCTTCGCCGCGCATGCCCGCCACCAATGAATGTGTAACCTGATGCGATTTGCCGGCGACCATCGAGTGCACCCACAGGTCGTTGGGCGCGGTCGGTCCGTTGTGGTAGTAGAGCAGGCGCGCACCGTCTTTGGTGAAGGAGGACGACCGGCCACCGAGTTCGTTGACGCCTTCGGGCAAGGGCAGGGAATTCGTTTTCCCGGTTGCCAGATCGTGGACGAAGATGTCGGTATTCCCGTCGACGTTCGCGGTCCAGGTGACTCGCTTGCCGTCGGGTGAGAACTCGCCGCCATCGATCTCCCATTTGTCTTTGGTGAGCCAGGTGATGTTCTTGGTGGCGATATCGAGCAGGCCGACGTTCTCATATCCGTTGTCGGCGTTCGAGGTGATCAGCAGCTTCTTGCCATCGGGCGAGAAGTCACTCGCTGTATAGAGCAGTTCGCCGGAATGTTCGGTGAGCAGAGAACCCTTGCCCGTGGCCACTTCGGCAACGAAGACATTGGAATCCGTTCCCTTGGCTTGACGCTGGGTATAGGCGATCCACTTCCCGTCCTTCGACCACACCGGCCTGACGTTCATTTTGTCCTTGGGCGTATTGGTGGTCAGGTGCTGCACTTTGCGCATCACCATGTCGAAGATGTCGATCTCGAATACCGAGGATGTTTTGGGCTTCACCATGTACGCGAGATAGCGACTATCCGGCGACCAGGTCGGATTCAGTTCCGCGATCTCGCGCGTGTTGGTCAGGTTGATGACCTGGCCGGTCTTGGGCGATACGATGAAGATGTCCCACTGCTCGTCGCCGTCGTAGTCGGACTGGTAGGCGATCCACTTGCCATCCGGCGACCACGCGGGCGAGGTCTGGCGCTGGTCGCTGACGGTTAATTGCAGGGGCCATCCGCCCTCGGCAGGCACCAGCCAGAGATTATTCCGACCGCTCATATTCGAGACGAAAACAATCTGCTTTCCATCTGGGGACCAGTCCGAGGCGCCCACCTGGCGGGTCATGTACAGCTTCTCAATGGAGAGACTCTTCTCCACCTGCCCGTTGGGCTTGCTGGCGATCTGCTTGGGGTCGGTGACGGCCTGCGGAGTGGGGAGGGTTTGTGCGAGGGTAAGAGTGCTCATCATGATGGCGATAACAAACGGAATCGCGAGGCGCATTGGTCGGCCTTTCAGAATTTATGGGAAATTACAAAACGGAGCCTGGCTTCAAATTCTTCTGCTTTCCTTTGTGTTCCCTGGTGTCCGTTATTCTTCTTAGCCCTTCGCTCCCTTGTGCACTTCTACCGTAGTCCAGGTCTTGTCCTCCGCATAACACAGTGGCTCGATGGGGCAATCGGCGCATTTCGGTTTGCGGGCGAAACACAAATTGCGGCCATGATGAATCACCTGGTGCGAGTATAGAATCCACCGATCCTGCGGAATGAGCTTCATCAGGTCCTGCTCGATTTTTACCGGATCAGTGTTTTTGGTGAATTCCCAGCGACGCGAGATGCGCTGCACATGCGTGTCGACCACCACGCCCACGCCCTTGCCGAACCACGAGCCCAGCACGACGTTGGCGGTTTTGCGCGCGACTCCGGGCAAGGTGAGGAGTTGGTCCATTTCCTGGGGAACCTCGCCGCCGAAGTCGGCCACGATTTTCCTGGCCGCTCCGACCACCGATTTTGATTTGTTGCGGAAAAAGCCGGTGGAGCGCACGTCGGGCTCGAGTTGCTCGGGACTGAGCGCAGCAAAATCCTGCACGGTGGGATACTTCTCGAACAGGATAGGCGTGACCCGGTTGACGTTGGCGTCGGTGGATTGGGCGGACAGGATGGTCGCCACCAGCAACTCCCAGGCGTTGCGGTGATGCAAGGCGCACACAGCCTTTGGATAAAGCGCGTCTAAATGATTCAGGATGGCGTGCACGCGCTCTGGGGCCAGCGGGTTGTAGCGCTTCGACGGAGATGGTCTGGGTTTGGCGGCCTTGGTTTTGACGGTGCGTTTCGCGGCGGTTTTTTGAAAGACGCTTCTGGAATTGTGCGCGCCGGACTTGGCCCGTGCGGCGGCACCGCGATCCACTCGTCCCGCCCGTTCCTGTCTGCCCGACTTCGCCGGCTGCCGCGGAATCACACCCCGTGCCATTTGATTTCTCCTGAAGGTGACGGTAAATGGTAACAAAAGCTGGTGGCTGGTGGCTGATGGCTGATGGCTGGCAGCAAGTGGCTGGTGGCTGATAGCCCGCAACTTTTACTTTTTTGCTCTTGTTGGGTAAGACCTTTAACCGCAAAGGACGCAGAGGGGATGGTGGAAAGGCGCCGCCGCCGTCAACAGTCGTAAGATACCAGCCATCAGCTATCGGCTATCAGCAACCCGCTGTAAGCCACCAGCTACAAGCCACCAGCTACAAGCCACCAGCCAGGTCATGTCTTTTCGTTCCGTTGACGCATGCAGCGCGCGCCTTTAGTCTAGTGACGAAATCCAAGGACAATTTCCGTGGCCGTAAAATCCATCCAACTCGGACAAGTGTGGCGGCAGGATCAAAGTGGGCAAGATTACCTCGTCACCAAGGTGTATAGCGAAGTGTTCGCGCAGTTCGCCGTGCTGCGTCCCGCGGAGGTGACGGCGCCGGATGCACCCACGGTGAAAGTCAAAGTCGCGAAGTCGACCGACGGCGCCTCGTTGCCGGGC
>Ga0307478_10003934_pt1 | contig 10788 bp, 9 predicted proteins | sample atmos_gasesECM4C_2_FD_203713 | JGI IMG/M metagenome (GOLD analysis project Ga0307478, IMG submission 203713) | Hardwood forest soil microbial communities from Morgan-Monroe State Forest, Indiana, United States - atmos_gasesECM4C_05 | ecosystem: Environmental > Terrestrial > Soil > Temperate...
TGGATTGACGCTTATCTGGAAGGCTAGGTTTTTGTGCGACGCTATGCGCCGCTCCAGGACGAGGCGTTCAGGACCACGTGCGCATCGTCCGCTCCGGCCATGTAGAATTAGATAAGCGCATGGCAGGTGCTTCCCAATTCGTTCAGATCGACCTCGCGCCTCCGGTCCGGCAGCCTAAGCCGGAGTGGCTTAGGGCGAAAGCTCCTGTGGGCGAGAACTTCCATAATCTCAAGAAACTCGCGCGGGGCTTGGGATTGCACACGGTGTGCGAATCGGCGCAATGTCCCAACATCGGAGAATGCTGGAACCATCGCACCGCTACATTCATGCTGTTAGGGGACATCTGCACTCGGCGCTGCGGTTTTTGCGCCGTGCCCAAGGGCAAACCTGGGGCGATCGATGGGGACGAACCCCGGCGCGTCGCTGAAGCTGTGGCCACGCTCGGCTTAAAGCACGCGGTCGTGACCAGCGTTAACCGCGACGACGACAATCTGGGCGGAGCGCGGATTTTCGCCGAGACCATTCGTCAGATTCGCAAGTTATCTCCCGAGTGCCGCGTCGAAGTGTTGATTCCCGATTTCCAGGGCATCGACGATGCCTTGCGCATTGTTCTCGATGCGCGGCCCGACGTTCTGAATCACAATACCGAAACCGTGCCGCGGCTTTATCGGGTAGTCCGCTCCGGCGCTCGCTACGAGCGCACCCTGCGTTTGCTGGAAAATGCCAAGAAGTTTTCGCTGGGAGTGGTGACCAAATCCGGGGTTATGGTCGGCCTGGGGGAGACGATCTCTGAGTTGGTGGATGTCTTTCGCGACCTGGGATCGCGTGGTGTCGACATCCTGACCGTCGGCCAGTACCTGCGCCCATCACGCGATCACTTGCCCATCGCTCTCTTCTACACGCCCGATGAGTTCCGGTATTTGAAAGAAGAGGCTCTGCGATTCGGATTCCGCCACGTCGAGTCTGGGCCAATGGTGCGTTCCAGCTATCATGCTCACGAACAAGCCTCGGCTACTGCGCCAGGCGCTCATCGCCCGTCAAGCGTCGTTTAGATCTGTTTCACATCCCACTGCCAAATGTCATCCCGAAGCGCAGCAAGGGATCTGGGTGCTTGCCTGTGGCGGCGATAACGATTGCAGGCAAGATCCTAGATCCCTCGCTTCGCTTCGGGATGACAAACTTTAGAAAACCTTCCCGGACGAGTGGTCCGGGGCTACGTGGGCATCGCCGAAACTCAGAAAATCTTGAGGTGGATGGTCAGATACTTCTTGGGATTTTGACGGATTGCTTTGATCAGCTCCTGCGTCTGCTCCAGCACTTGGTTGGTGTTGTTGTAGACAGACGGATCCTGCAGAAGCTTCCCAATTGTGCCCTCGCCTGAATTCAGCCGGTCGCTCAGGTCCGAGAGTTTGCTCATGGTGTTTTGCAACTTGTTGGCGAATTCCTGGTTCTTCGCCAAGACGCCCAAGGCGCCTTTGCCCGCGTTCACATCGTCGGTCAATTTCTTGACGTTGGCAATCGTATCATTGGCGGTGTTGTAGAGTGTGGGATCCTTCAGGAACTTACCGGCAGTGCCCTTACCCGCGTTCAGGTCGTCGATAATCCCGTTCAACTTGTCGATGGTTGCATTCGCGCTCCGGTATAGCTGATCGTCGACGAGCAGCTTGCCCAGACTGCCTTTGCCAGAAGTGACGTCATTGACCAGGCCCTGAAATTGCTCGACCGTCGCATTGAGTCGGTTGTAGAGGCTGGGATCGTAGATCACCTTGCCAATAGACCCTTGGCCGCTTTCGATGAACGCCAGGATTCGATCCACACGTTTTTCCAGTGCATCGAGATTTTGCAGCGTGCTTTGGCTGGCGCGCACCACGTCCTCGATCTGCGGAGTTTCGCGCGTGGACAGCACGTCCCCTGCTTGGACTTCCGGCCCGCTGGCCTGAGAGCTGTCAATATCAATGTAGGTTTCACCCAACACCCCGGCGGTGGCCAGCAACGTCACGGAATCCTTGTGTAAATTTCGGTGATACTTGGTATTCACCTTCAGGGTCACTTCCACCGGGGTGAGCCGCCGGGCCGAATCGGCGACAACCCGGATGCCGGAGACATTGCCAATGTCCACGCCTTGCAGCCGCACCGGCGCGCCCTCTCTCAATCCACCGGCATTATCAAAATATGACTTCAGCGTAATTTTCTTGGTAAAGACACCGCCAGTGCCACTCATCAGTAAGATCAGAATGCCTAAAACGATGCTGGCCGCCAGCACCGTAAGCCCAACCTTCAGTTGAGACCACTTCAACTGTTTCTGGCTAGGCACTGATTCTCCCTAAGAGCGTCATGGCAACATTCTCCGCCGCAAGCACAAAAATTGAGCGAATGTCTGCATGATACCAGACTGATGCTGTGGCTTAGTATCCGGCGAGACGCGGGTGCAAAGTTGTTAACAGCAGGATGGCCATGACATATGCCACGGCTCCGCAAGCCAGTGTGACATTCAGCCCAAATTGAATGGCGATTACCATTGCCAGGACGGAACCCAGCACGCTCGAACCCGCGTTCATTGCCCATGCCCACTCTACCGCATTCTCCTCGAATTCGCCCTCGCCGGACGCTGGAAACTCAGGCCTAGGGATGCTGGCCAGCGCTCGCAACCCCGTGGGAAACGGCATTCCCATGGCGAATCCTAGCGGAACCAGCAGGACGGCGCTTACCAGCAGCTTTGTCTCGAATTGCAGCCCGACCAGCGCAGTCAGGATTCCCGGCAAAATAAACAGGTAAAGCAGAAGAGCCGCCGCAATGAAAGCCAGCGGAAGCCAGGCGCGCTGGGTGTGGGCCACCCATTTCCGGGATGCCAGACTGCCGGCGCCGCTCGACAGAAGAAGCAGAAACACGACCACCGTGAGGGCATAGGTGGGATGGCCGAGAAACAAAACGAAACGCTGGATGAAGGCGATTTCCACCAGAATGTATCCCAATCCCACTGCAACAAAATACAACAGCCGGATCGGGCGCTCTTGTTTGCGTCCGCCACCCACGGCCAAAGGGATTACCAGAAACGCAAGTACCGCGACGCAAGAGATCACCAGCACCGTCGCCAGTACGACCACCCCCAGATTCACCTTCCAGTCGATGCCTTGGCTCAAATCTTCCCGGTGAAGGATTTGGTCTAGCTTCAGAGTGAAAAAGAAAAAGGGCGCGTTATCGTTCACCGGCGCCACATTGTATGGGTACTCTTGCGCAAAAGCGTAGGCATCGTTGCGCGCGATGAGAGCAGAAAATGGATTGCTCCTCGGGTCAGAAGGTAGATACAGCGCCGCCAACCCTGGATTACGGCCCAGGTGGGCTCGAACCTGTGCCTCCTCCTCGCCAGTGAACGCGCTTTTTTTGGCCAGCACCACTACCGGGATTCCGTCTTCGTCCAGTTCGCCTTGAGAAACAACAATAAAATTCCTCGCCGGGTTTTGTACTCCCAGCGCGTGTAGCGCTTGCATCGCGACTGAGACTACGCGCAAGGCTTCCCGAGGCTGGCGAAACTCCCAACGCGTGATGGCGACCATGCCGTCCGGTTTCAGGTGCTCGAAGTATTCTCGAAACGCCTCCACCGTATAAAGGCTGTTCTCACTGAGGGCAAAAGCCCCGGCGGCGGTCGAAGCCCAGGTGTCGACGAGAGTCATCTGGACCACGTCGAAATTTTGCTTCGCATTGCGCACAAACGAGCGCCCGTCGGTTACCTGAATGTGCACCTCGGGCCGCTCGTACAGATGATGCGAATAATCCGCGTAGCGCCCGCGCATCACGGTGTTGGCAATGATCGGATTAATCTCAATTCCGGTGACGCTGGGGCTGCCATTCGCGACCGCGCGAAGCACATCGACTCCGCCGCCCGGTCCGATGATGGCGTAATCCCCATGCGGGCGCAGGATGTTGGCCAGCGCTGGCGGCGAGGACATCAAATCCTCCTGCCATTCCGTGCCTTCCCACTGCCCGGGGTCGGCGTTCATGATGTACGTGGATGCGTCGGCATCAATGACGACCACTTTCGCTTCGCCTTGGCGATCCACTTCCACGCGGGAGATTGCATTCCAGCGGGCGAATTCTACCCAAGCTTTGTCGCGAAAAATACCTTTCGCGTAAACCACATCGATCAACTTTCCCGCATGGTTCGCGCCAATCACCAGCAGCAGCAGGGTGAACAACGCGAGTGTAAATTTGCGGATGTTTGCACTAGTGGCCCAGGCTGCTCCGGCCATGGCGGCCATCGCGCCAGCGAACAGAATCGTGTTTGGACCGCCCAGCCAGTTGAGCAGCGGCACAATTCCCAGACAAGCCAGCGCGCCGCCCATCAGGTCCGCTCCATATAGACGCGAAATATGTCGTGATTCGCGGGCAAACAGAATCGAAAACTCGAGTCCCGTAATCACGAATGGCACTGCGGAAGCCAGATAAATCGCGGTGAGCCGAAGAAAATTGGCCCGCGACAAAGTCAGCGAAACCGGAACATGCAGCACGATTTCCAGAACAATGGGTACGACCAGAGCGTTGCTGACGCAAAGCCATGACAACAAAGTGCGGGTCTGGAAGCGGGCTAGCCTGCTCTTTCCTAAGTGTGCGAATACCCCGCCCGCCCCGAGGCCCAGTAGCGCAATGGAGATTGCAAGAAAGGCGAAGTGATAAAAGAGCACGACGGAAAATAATCGGGTGAGCGCCAATTCCAGCAGCAACGCGGCGAAGCTACTGATGGCGACTCCGGCCAGCAGAGAACGCCCGCCAGCTGTTTCCACGGTACTGGTGCGGCTGATCGCAGGAGTTTCACTTATAACGGACATTCGAATGTTCACTCAGGAATGCGACAGTCTAACAGAAGCAGTCGGCATTCAGCCGTCAGGCAAGGATTGTGTGGTGACGAGCGACTCGCGAGCCTGCCCTGAGCGACGTCGAAGGGTCGGCTGTTGATCTCTCAGCTTGATCCATCATCTTTAACTATCAGTTTTCCAGAATGACCTGCGCGATGGCGTACTCTTCAGTGTGGGAAAGCGAAAGCGCAATGTGGACCGCGCCCAGTTTGGCTGCGAACTCCGCCGCCTTGCCGTGGAACGAGATCGTGGGACGACCTCCCGGCTGCCGGCACACTTCCACGTCGCGCCAGGTGACTCCATGATTCCAGCCCGTGCCGATGGCTTTCATCGCGGCTTCCTTAGCCGCAAAGCGCGCGGCGAAGCGCTCAACCCGGTTGGCCTTCGATTCGCAGTAGCGGATTTCAGCCTCGGTAAAAATCCGGCGCAGGAAGCGGTCGCCGAAGCGCGCAATGGATGCTTCGATGCGTGGTACTTCCGCTATGTCAATGCCGGTGCCGATAATCATGCCGTTTAGTTTCGCACCCTCACGGAACAATACCCTTGCCGAAAGCCGCTACACACGCCAATAGTCGGGCCGCCAATTCTTTATCGCCTTCTTAATATCCGCGCGAGAGAGATTTGCCGAAAGAGTCTGCTCAACCAGCGCGGGTACTTCGCCGTCTGAGGCAAAGCGCAACGCCACGAGCTGATCCTCCCGGAGCTTCGCAATCTGCGGGCGCACCGAGTCAGGCAGCAGCGCGGCGAGCCGCAGGCGCTCTTCCAGCCTTATGACGCGGTCCTGTACCTTGAGCGCGTACAGCCGGACTCTGAGCACAGCAACAATCAACGCAGTATTGAAGATCACGATCCAAAAATGCAGAAAACCGAAATGATGCACCAGAAAGACCACGCTGATGACCCACGAAATTGCGAAAACCGGTAACACGAAAAAGTGGAATGGAGGATCGAGTCTTACATGATTGGCGAGATTTTGCGGAGAGCGTTCGGCCATTATTCACCTCTCTGACACTTGGAAGTCTAAATCAGGACGGGCGAAAGCGCTCGGCTGCCGACGACGTGTCAGGTCAGAGCAGCCGGTCTCCACGATAGATCACCTGGCCGTCGATTAGCCGTGCTTCGGACATAAGTTCATGGCTTTTGACCGGGCCGGTTCCGTCGATGTGGAATACGTCGTGTCCGTGAGCCACCAGCCAGTCGGAAACCAGCATGCGATGGCAGCGAAAATAAACTCGCTCGGCGCACATATAAGCGGTGCGCGACTGCTCGGCTAGTTTGATGAGTTCGGCGGCACCGCGTTGGAAGTCCTCGGTGAGCATGTAATCCGCATAGTTGCGGAAGCTGTCATTGCGCAGCGCCAAGTTGGGCGAGTCGTCGCGGAGCTTCTTGCGGCGTCCACCAAGCTCCTTGAGCCAGACGTACTGAATTCCAGCCTCGGCCAAGGCTCTCTCCAGCGCTTCGCGATTGAAATGCGGCAAACGTCGCGACATAGGAAAGGAACGAATGTCGACCAAGGTTTGAATGGAGTGGGCGCGAAGAACTGCAATGAATTCATCCAGCGGACGGGTGGAATGGCCGATGGTGTAAAGAGTTGCCACGACGCGGTCATTCTAATCAAAGATGCCGTACTCCAGGTATGGCCGGGAAATTGTGATCACTTTGTATTCCGGCATCTCGATAAATGGCTGGTCCTGTTTTCCTATAGGAGCGAACTCCACGTCTACTTTGATATACGGACATTGTTTGTACACATATTTCCGATGCGTCCGGCTTGAAATGCCACCTTCCTCGGTAAAAATCGTGAGCAGGTCTTTCCGCGTTGCTCCTGGTTTGATGGTAAGGATCGAACGCATGACGCCGTCAATCCACTTTGTGTGTTCCACGTCCATTTCGGAGCTTTGGCGCCCGGGGATGCTCCTCTGTGCAGAAGAGACGATAGCGGTCGCAACCAGTAGCAGAAGGATAGGACTTATTTTTCGCATGTAATCAGTCTCCTTCTCGCAAAATGTTTTGCAGCGACGAAGTCACAATTTCGTCCTGCTCCGGAAACACCGTTCGCAGATCAAGCAGCACGCGACCTTCTTCCACCCGCGCGATAATCGGCGTATTGGAAGCACGCAGACGTCGCGACAATTCGTCAGCGCTCATCCCCTCGGCAGATATCGCCAGCACTCGCGTGGGCAGAGTTGAAGAGGGGGCGGCACCGCCGCCAATTACGGATTCGCCATCCACAACTTCCACCGTTAAACGGGATGACTGCAGTTTTTTCGCGACCGCCTCGGCACGCCGTCCAATCTCTTCTTTAGAAAGACGCATCATGCCCACAGCCGGAATCGCATCGTGCTCGCCTTTGACGTAAGCAAGCAACGTGGCTTCGAGCGCGGCATAGGTTAATTTGTCCGCACGAAGCGCGCGGAACAACGAGTTCGACCGCATGCGAGCGATCAAATCGCTGCGACCGCTGAGCAGGCCGGCTTGCGGGCCGCCTAGCAGTTTATCTCCGCTGTAAGTAACCACATCCACGCCCTGGCGCAAACTGTCGAGTACGCTTGACTCCCCACTTACGCCCACCGAGCGCAGGTCGAACAGCGCGCCGCTACCCAGGTCTTCCAGGAGCGGGACGTTGCGCTGGCGAGCCAAGTCCACGAGTTCTGCGATTCGCGGTTGCTCGGTGAATCCCGTGATCTGGAAGTTGGAGCGATGCACCCGCAGCAGCAGGCGGGTTTTTTCGTTGATCGCCTTGGCGTAATCGGCAATGCGGGTGCGATTGGTTGTGCCCACTTCCCGCAAAATGGCATTCGATTTCGCCATAACATCCGGGATGCGGAAGGATCCGCCAATCTCGACCAACTCACCCCGGGAAACAATGACCTCGCCGTTTTCCGCCAGCGTATTAAGGGCGAGTAGGACAGCGGCGGCATTGTTGTTGACTGCGATGGTCGAGATTGCTGGCTCGAGCGCAGGGGCGAGGACGCCCGCGCCTACACTTTGCTCGCCTGGGCTGCCGGAGGCGACTGTCCCCAACCGTTCTTCCAGCAGCTTCCGAAACAAACGATCTACGTGTACATCGCGCTTTCCGCGCTCGCCCGATTCCAGATCTAGTTCAAGATTGGAATAACTTCCCGCGATCTCGCGGATGTGTTCCAGCGCCGCAGCCGAAAGCGGAGCCCGTCCCAGGTTGGTGTGCAGAATGACTCCGGTGGCATTGATCACGGATTGCAGGGAATGCTTGAGCGCTTGCCGAAGCTGCCGCGCGACCGCGTCTTCGAGGCCAGAAAGAGCCAGGTCAACTCCATCTGCGGCGAGCCGGCCGGCGGCAATTTCTTTCCGCAAGGATGCGAGTACAGCGCGGGCGGCGTCGGTCACCGCAATCTGTCCCTCCCTCGCAGCGAGTGCCGCCAACTCTGGATTGCGCTGGAGTTCGTCTACCGAGGGAAGTTTCCGGTACAGGTCAACATTGCTCTGGAGTTTCACTGCTGAAGATTATCCCACGACATCCCAGGGAACGCCGAGGGCTGTCACCACACAGCGCAGCTAGCCCACCTCGACCAGCCCATAGCTTTTGTGCCAGCGCGTGCGCATGTGCCGCAGCGCGGCGTCGATTTCAGCTTGCATGATTTCTGGATTCGGCCCGGCCAGGACCGCGGCGGCCTCGCGCTTTGCCGCCTCAATCAGTTGGCGGTCGCGGATCAGATTGGCCACCTGGAAGCTGGGCATGCCGGCCTGGCGCGTCCCAAAGAATTCACCGGGACCACGAAGCTCCAAATCGAGTTCGGCAATCTTGAATCCATCGTTGGTGCGCACCATGGCGTCGAGGCGGCGTTCCCCATCTTCGGAAACTTTGCCGCCGGTCATGAGCACACAGTAAGACTTGGCCGCGCCGCGGCCGATGCGGCCGCGCAGTTGATGCAGTTGAGCCAGCCCGAAGCGTTCGGCATGTTCGATGACCATCATGGTCGCGTTGGCGACGTCGACGCCAACTTCAATCACCGTCGTGGCAACCAGAATATCGAGCTCGCCCTTCTGGAACATGCGCATGACTTGCTCTTTCAGGTCGGGCTCCATACGGCCGTGCAGTACGGCAACTCGCAAGTCAGGGAAGATGCGCTTGCTCAGCTCTTTGTACATTTTCATGGCCGCTTTCAGTTCAGTCTCTTCGTTTTCCTCGATTACGGGATAGACAACGTAGACCTGATGTCCCGCGGCCACTTGCTTGCGCACGAAATCCCACACTTCCGGCGAGCGCTCATCCGATACGCAGCGGGTAAGAATAGGGGTGCGTCCGGGCGGCATTTCGTCGATTACGCTGACGTCGAGGTCGCCGTAGAGCGTGAGGGCTAAAGTGCGCGGGATCGGGGTTGCGGTCATGACCAGAACGTCCGGCTCCGGCGAGGCTGCCGCGCTTTGCTCGGCCTGGACAGGCGAGTCGTCCGTCACCACACGAGCCCCGCGGTCTTCGCTTGATTTTTTCATCAGCTTGAAGCGCTGCAAAACGCCGAAGCGATGCTGCTCGTCCACAATGACCATGCCCAGTTTCGCGAACTCGACTTTTTGCTCGATCAGCGCATGCGTTCCGATCACGAGTTGCGCGTTGCCTTGGGCGATGTGGCGCCGGGTTTCGCGCTTGCGTTCGTCTTCCATCGACCCTGTCAGCAAAACCACGCGATAGCCAGCGCATTCGAGAATGCGGCGCGCGGAAAAGTAATGCTGCTGCGCCAGGATTTCCGTAGGCGCCATCAGCGCCACCTGGTACCCGTTTTCCATCGCAATAATGCCCGCTTCAAAGGCGACGATGGTCTTGCCCGAGCCCACATCGCCTTGCAATAGACGGCGCATGGGAAACGGTTTTTCCATGTCCGAAGCAATTTCCTTCAGTACCCGTTTCTGTGCCCCCGTCGGATGGAACGGGAGAATCTTTTTTATGGCGGCACGGGCGCGATCATCCAACTGAAACGCAATTCCGGTTTGTGCCTTCTGTTCGCGGCGTTTCAGCTCGAGCCCAAGCTCGACAAAAAACAGCTCTTCGAAGATGAGGCGAACGTGAGCCGGGGTGCGGGAAGAGAGCAAATCTTCGATACTTTCTCCGGCGTCGGGCCAGTGAACTTTTTGCAATGCTTCCCGAGGGGAAATCAGGCTCAGATGACGGCGAACTACCGCAGGGATGGGATCGGGCAAATCCGGCGGCAGGCTTTCGAGCGCGGTGTGGATGATCCGTCGGAACCAGCGCGACGTCAACCGCCCCTGCCCGGCGGACTCATAGATGGGGACGATGCGGCCAATCTCAAGCGAAGCCGCCAGCTTCTGTTCTGCGGAATCAGCGCCGCCGTCGTCGGAAGCCTCGCCAATGATCTCAAACTGCGGCTGGGTGAGTTGCAGTTCGCCCCCGCGATAGTCCTCCTCGACCTTGCCGTACAGTGCGACAATCTGGCCGGGCTTGAACTTGTCTCGAAGATAAGTCGCGTTGAACCAGATACACTTCAGTCGCGTCCTGCCTTGCCCGGCGGTCATCTGAAAGATGGGCATACGGCGAGTACGGAAAAGACCCGAGGTCCGAACCTCGGCAATTACCGTGGCCATTTCGCCCGCGCGCAGTTCAGCAATGCCCCGAGGATTCAGCCGGTCCTCGTAGCGGAAGGGTAGATAATGCAGCAGGTCGTCGAGAGTCTCAATACCCTTGGCGGCCAACAATTCAGCCAAACGGGGGCCAATTCCCTTGACGTACTGAACGGAGGTACCCGGTTGCAGCATCTCAAGGGATGTTAGCAGGACGCATCGCCGGTACTATAGTCCGCGAGACATTTCGTGCCGCCGCAGTCGCGGTGGCCGTTGTGGGATGCGGCGCTGCGAGGGCGTTGCCAGAAGACTAAGCTATGTCCAAACAAGCAACCAACTTTCTGCATGCGCTGGCCGCCGTCCTCGCCGGAAACGCCGTCTACTT
>Ga0307478_10003935_pt1 | contig 10787 bp, 8 predicted proteins | sample atmos_gasesECM4C_2_FD_203713 | JGI IMG/M metagenome (GOLD analysis project Ga0307478, IMG submission 203713) | Hardwood forest soil microbial communities from Morgan-Monroe State Forest, Indiana, United States - atmos_gasesECM4C_05 | ecosystem: Environmental > Terrestrial > Soil > Temperate...
GAGTGAGAGGCTGAATGTGGGGTTCGGGCGCAGAAAGGCGGTGATCTCCTGGGCCTTGGTCTCGTCGACATTCAACTTGTCGGCCAGTAGCGTAGGGTTGGTCGTCTCAAACCGCGCACGCACCTGTTCCCAGGTGAGCGACTGGGTCTGGGCCTTGATCGCCGGCCGCAGCAGCAATAACAGCATGCTGCTCAACCAAAGCGTTTTGCGCATCCGTGCACTCCGTGGTGCTGCGCGCTCCCAACGGCGGGGTCGCCCTGGGCGCGAACAGGAATTCATCAACAAAGTTATGTGCAGAAAACTGGGGGTCGGTCACCAGAACGGTGACCATCTACCTACACAGGAGAAGGCTTGGGAGGAGCGCGGCCGGGGCGTGTGGTGGCCGCATAGCCTGCAGGCGATGTTGCGAGGATCGGTGTGACCATGCCCCAGATTCGGAACTCAGGCTGAGCCGTCGGCAGCGATGGCAAGGCAAGGCTATTCGAAGAACTGTCAACCGGGGCCAACCTGAAGTGGTGAGAGGCGCTCAGCGCATCGCGGCCTCCGGCTTCTTCGATTTCCGGCCGCATGGCTTGCATGTCGTCGGTCGCGGAAACTACCGGGAACAGTAATGCCAGGACACAAGCCAGGGCCAAAAAGCGCAGACTGGCTCGAGGCACGCCCTCGGCCCGCCGCGAAGACTTCCATAGCAGGAAGGCAGGCACGATCAGCAAAAGCCAGATCAGATTGAGCAGCAGCTCCATGACCCAGTGCTCTTCGAAAGATTCAGACTGCAGGAATCAGGAATAAGGATGCCGGAGGTGTACCGGGATCCCCTTCTAGTGTCTAAGCATACCAGAGCTAAATCAATGGCACCGGAGGACTTGTCCGGCTGGGTAAGAGGTTGGAGACTCTGATCAGGGCCCGACTGTGACTGCGAGATTCTCCTTGGTCTGCAGGCGCGCCCGATAGATCTGGTCTTTCTCGGGCACTTCTCCGACCGCATCAACGTGGACGACATACAATCCCATGGGAAGCGTTTCACCAAATGGAATCTCGAGCGAGTCGACGCCGCTCTTCAGCGGGAAATGCTGGTAGCCAATGGCGGTGGCGCGCCCGTTCTCGGCCACGGCCAGAACGACGAAGGTGAGATCGAAGTCGTCTTCGGTGCTGTTGCTGACCACGACCGAGCCATCGATGCGGTTGTTCGATACCCGCGCATATCGTTTCCACTCCATCAGCATGGGAGGCACGACCTTCAGCGAGAAGGATTGTATGGCTCTCTGTGTCGGGGTACCGCTGTCGGTGACGCCGACCTTGAATCGAAACGTTCCGACCGTCGGAGCGGTGCCGCTGAGCAGTCCGTCTTCGCCGAGTTTCATACCAGTGGGCAGATTGCCCTCGGCAAGGTAGTACTTCATCGGAGGAATCCCGCCGTGTGCCTGAAACTGGTAGCGGTACGGGTGGCGTGGCGCGGCGGTGGGCAGAGAAGCGGGGTCAAGCGCGAGCCGGGTGGGGTCGGTGGTTTGCTGTCCAGCGGCTACGCAGAGCAATGCAGCTATCGCGAAAAGAGTGGGGAAGAATCGGTGTAGGCGGCAGGCGAGCATGTTCGAATGGTCTTCTTTGGATGCCGTTTCCCGCTTTCGCGGCTAACACATTTCATCCACGCGCGATATCAGCATAGTGGCTAGCGGGCGACGTCACATAAGCGATGGTTGCACGTCCTCGACGCCCGCCTCTTTCGTGCGCTAAGCTAGGTGGTTTTCAAACGTGGGAGGTGCTCCCCATGCGCGAAGCCGTCAACAAGCTATGGCCGGAAATCCAATGGATACAGGACGCAAACCTGCGTGAGCAGGTCACCCTTACCTGGACCAAGGCACTCGAACGCAGCCCCCTCAAACCCGACGACCTGAACTATATACCCTTCACCCTGCTGGTGCCGCACTGCCCGGTGGCTTTCATGGACCACAAGCGCTGCGTGGTGCACATTGCCCGCAAAAGCGCCGAAGCGATGAAGGAGTTCATGGGGCGCGCTTTGCCAGTCAATGTCGACACCGTGATCGCAGGAGCGATCCTGGCCGATGTCGGCAAGTTGCTCGAATACGAGATTGGTCCCGATGGCCAGGCGCGGCAAAGCGAGCGCGGCGAAGCACTGCGGCATCCGTTTACCGGCGTTGCGCTGGCGCTTGAGTGCGGCGTGCCGGACGAGGTTTGCCATATCATTGCCGCCCATGCCGCCGAAGGCGATCAGGTGAAGCGCACGACCGAAGCCTACATCGTGCACCACGCCGACTTCATGGCGTATCTGCCGTTCAAAAATCCAAAGAACGTGAAGGTCAAGCACCGCTAGGAGTGCATGTGTCTGCCCCCAAGACTTCTGTCAGTAAAGAAACAATTACCTCCCAAATGGCCCGCTGGGCCGCCGGACTCGAATATCAACAGCTATCGCAGGATGCGGTTTATCAAGCCAAACGCTTTCTGCTCGACTCGGCCGGCTGCGCGCTCGGCGGCTACCAGCAGCATGATGTGAAGATCGCCCTCGAAGTGCTCGACGAAGTGGCCGCTCGCGGCCCGGCAACCGTGATCGGTACGGGCAAGCGCGTGGATGCCGTTTCTGCGTCGCTTGCGAACGCGTTGATGATCCGGTGCATGGACTACAACGACATTTACTGGAAGCAGGATCCGTCGCATCCGTCGGATATTTTCCCCGCGGCTATGGCTGCCTGCGAGCGCACGAAGTCGGATGGAAAGGAACTCGTTGTTGGCTTCGTGCTGGGCCACGAATTCGAGATGCGGTTCTGCGAGGCGGCGTTCCCGGGTATTCGGGAGCGGGGATGGCATCACGCGACCTTGACTGCGTTTGTCTCACCTTTCGTAGCAGGCCGGGGACTTCGCTTGCCCTGGGAAAAAATTCAGCACGCCGTCGGGATTTCGGCCAGCCGGCACTGCACGCTGGGTGCGGTGACCGCGGGGAAGCTGACGATGATGAAGAACACGGTCGATCCCATGGCCACGCAGAGCGGCATGTTTGCGGCGCTGCTGGCCGAAAAGGGATACACGGGCCCCGAGCACGTCATTGACGGCAAAGAAGGACTGGTGCACTGCTTCGGCCCCGAGTGGAAGCTGAATCTGCTGACGGACGGCCTAGGGGAATCGTGGCGCATCACGCAGTGCGGGATGAAGTTCTTCCCGACTGAAGCCCTGACCCACGCCCCAATTTCCGCGGTGCTCGACCTGGTGAAAAAGAACGATCTGCATCCGGAGCAGGTGGCGAAGATCCAGATTCGTTCCTTGGCGCGTGCTGCCGACATTCTCTCGGATCCGAACAAGTACGATCCGCATACGAAAGAGACGGCGGATCACTCGTTGCCTTATGTGATCGCAGCGGCGTTGGTGGATCGGCAAGTCACCCCCGCGCAGTTCGAAATGGCAAAGATCATGGATCCGACGATTCGCGCGCAGTTGAAAAAAGTGGAAGTGGTGGCGGATCCGGAGATCGAAAAAGTTTTCCCGGCATTGCAGCGGGTGATTGTGACGATCACAACGGTGGACGGGCGCAGCTTCACCGAACAACTCGACTACCCGAAAGGGGATCCGCGAAATCCGCTGACCGATCAGGAGATTGAAGAGAAATTCGCGGCGTTGGCCGACGGCGTGCTTTCGCCCAAGGCCCAGCAGAAGTTGAAAGATGCGATCTGGGGTTTAGAGAAGATCGAGTCAGTGTCGAACCTGATGGCGCTGATGAAGGCGGATGTGCGGGCGAAGACAGCTGCGCCGGCAAAGTGAAGACGAAGGCAACATCAAGAAAGCGGAAATAGCGGTGAACCACGTAGGCACAGCCGCCCTCGGCTGTGCCGGCGAGCGAAGCGCCGGGCTTTATCAGGAGTTTTCCCATGCCCCAAACCATCGCTGAAAAAATCGCGCAGACCCACATGGCAGAAGGGCCTTCGCGGCCTCTGCGTGCCGGAGATTTTCTTTCCATCCGTCCGCATCGGGTGATGACGCACGACAACACGTCGGCAGTGATGAGCAAGTTCAAGGGTATTGGCGCGATGAAGATTTTCGATCCCAGGCAGCTTGTTTTTGCGCTCGACCACGACATTCAGAACCAGGACGAATCGAACCAGAAGAAGTACCGCGCGATTGAGGCGTTTGCCAAAGAGTACGGTGTGGACTTCTACCCTGCGGGTTCCGGCATTGGACACCAGATCATGGTGGAGCGCGGTTACGTTGTGCCCGGTTCGTTCGTGGTGGCGTCCGATTCGCACTCCAATATGTATGGAGCGCTGGGCGCGATTGGGACGCCGATTGTGCGGACCGATGCGGCCGCGGTTTGGGCTACGGGCGAGTTCTGGTGGCAGATTCCGCGCTCGGTAGAGGTGCGACTCGAAGGGAAACTGCCGCCGGGAGCCACCGGAAAAGACGTCATCATCACGTTGTGCGGGCTCTACAACCACGATGAAGTGTTGAATGCGGCGATCGAATTTTCGGGGCCCGGAGTCGCGTCGCTGTCGATGGATGCGCGCCTGTCGATCTCGAACATGACCACCGAGTGGGGCCCGCTGGTGGGATGGTTCCCCGTGGATGAGGTCACGATCGCCTACCTTCACGGAGTTCTCGGGCGCCTGAAGGCCCAGGGCATCGAGCGCTTCACCGAGCGGGACCTCGAGAATTGGACCAAGAATCCGCCGCGCCCGGATCCCGATGCCATCTATGCCGCCAAGATCACTCTCGACTTGGCGCAAGTCACGCCGCATGTTTCGGGTCCCGATACAGTGCAGGTCATGCAATCGCTGGCCGAGATGGAACGCAAGAAAATTGCGATTCAGAAAGCGTACCTGGTCTCGTGCGTGAATTCGCGGCTCGAGGATCTCGATGCGGCAGCAAAAGTGTTGACGGGTAAGAAGGTAGCGGCGGGTGTGCAATTCTATCTCGGCGCGGCCAGCCAGTGGGTGCAGGAGGAAGCCGAGAAACGTGGCATTTGGCAGGCGCTGACGGACGCGGGGGCGCTGCCGCTTCCCGCGGGATGCGGTCCCTGCATCGGTCTGGGGGTGGGGCTGCTCGAAAAAGGGGAAGTCGGCATTTCAGCCACCAATCGCAATTTCAAAGGGCGTATGGGATCGCGCGACGCGCAATGTTATCTCGCGAGCCCGGAGGTGGTCGCGGCTTCGGCGGTCGCGGGATATATTCGCGGCCCGCACGAGTTTGCCGACCGCCGTCCCGAGCGCCGCTACACCGAGTTCGCCACCAATGGCAGCGGGGCGTCGGAAAGAGTGGAAATCCTCCCCGGCTTCCCGGCGCGAGCAAAAGGGCGCCTCGTCTTCATGCCGCCTGACAACGTCAACACTGATGCCATCTACGGCAAGGACTACACCTATCGCGACGACATGACCAAAGAAATGATGGCCAAGGTCGTGATGGAAAATTACGATCCGCAATTCGCTGCGCGAACCGAGACAGGAGACGTGATCGTCGGCGGCTTCAACTTCGGCACCGGATCGAGCCGCGAGCAGGCGGTGACCTGCCTGAAGGCAAAAGGCATTCCACTGGTGATTGCCGCCAGCTTCTCGCAAACCTACCTGCGCAACGCCTATAACAACGGATTTCTGTGCGTGGAAGTGCCGGAATTGGTGAAGCGCTTACGTGAGCAGTTCGCGAGCGCAGTCGCTGCAAAAGATAAGACCATCATTCCGGGCGACGCGATTGATATCGATTTCACCAGCAGCGTGATCGCGTGGCGGGGAGAGAAGTTTGCATTTCCGGCGTTAGGAAGTGTGCCGCAGTCGCTGGTGATCGCGGAGGGAGTGGAGAATCTGGTGGCGAGGCGGTTGGGGCTGGCAAGGCCTGCGTAGGGACAGGCGCCCTCGCCTGTCCGGCGGAGCGTTGCTCCGCTTCGTTCTTGCGTTTCCAAATTCTGTGGCCCTTTGGTGAAACGGTCTTCATAGGAGCTCATTCATGCCCAAATACGCTGTTGTCACGATGCCGGGCGACGGCATTGGCAATCAGGTTCTTCCCGAATCCCTGCGCGTTTTGAAAGCAGTTGGCTTCGACGCAGAATACATTCACGCCGACATTGGGTGGGATTGCTGGTGCGATCAGGGCAAGGCCTTGCCCGATCGGACGATCGAGTTGCTCACCAAGCACAAGCTCGGCCTTTTTGGCGCTATCACCTCGAAGCCGAACAAAGCCGCGCAGGCCGAACTCAAACCCAAACTGCAAGGCAAGGGCTACGTCTACTACTCGCCCATCGTCACCATGCGGCAGAAGTTCAACCTCGATATCTGCCAGAGGCCCTGCATCGGATTCACCGGCAACCCGCTGAACTATATCCGCAAGCGCGTTGACGGCGGTTTCGACGAACCGCAAATCAATACAACGATCTTTCGGCAGGGCACCGAGGGGATGTACGCAGGGATCGAGTGGACCAACCCGCCGGAGATCGTGCGCAATGCGCTCAACTCACATCCCAAGTTCAAGGCGTTTGCGAACGTGCCTGGGCCGGACATTGCGGTTAGTTGCCGCATCATAACGCGGCCGGCCGCACGTCGCATTGTCACCGCTGCGTTCGAATATGCGAGGAAGAAGGGCTTCAAGGCGGTCACCATTTGCGAGAAGCCGAATGTTGTGCGGGAAACCAGCGGCATGATGGAAGAAGTCGCCAAGGAAGTGCAGAAGAATTATCCCGGGATTCAACTCTGGTCGACCAACATCGATGCACAGCTGATGTGGCTGAACAAGAATCCGGAAGACTACAACGTGATCGTCGCGTCAAATTTATTCGGCGATATCCTGTCGGACGCGTTCGCAGGGCTGATCGGGGGGTTGGGCTTTGCCGCGTCGGGTAACATCGGAGACGACGTCGCTGTCTTCGAGCCCACGCACGGCTCCGCCCCCAAGTACGCCGAACTGAATCCGCCGATCGTGAACCCGATTGCCATGATTCTTTCCGCCGCCATGATGGTGGAGCACGTCGGTGAAAACGACAAGGCTGAACGGATCAGGAATGCCGTGGCCGCGGTGGTGAAGGAAGGCAAAGTTCGCACCTACGACATGATGCGGATTCCGGGTGGCGCTAAATCCATCAGCCAGGGCGCGGCTTCGACCGTCCAGATGACCGATGCCATCGTCGCGAAGATCTGAGGAACCACGGAGGTCACGCGGTTCCTTCCCGTAAATGCCGTAACATGAGGTGTCCTCGCGAGGTTCTGTTGCGTTGTCGTGAGCGTGTTCTTCCATGAGCGCTGACCAGAAAAAATCCGCCGAAGCCGGACACTGGGGAAAAGATGTCCGCTCGGATTTGCATGTCGCGGTCGAGCCGCGAGATTCGGGTGGGATCGAACTCGGCCTCGAGTCGCGGGTCGCTCCTTATTATGGAGACGCGATTCTTGCCCAGGCGCGCCAGGTGCTTGAGACGTTGAACGTGAAGAACGCGCGAGTCTCGATTCATGATGAGGGGGCGCTTCCGTACGTGATCGCGGCACGCCTGGAGACTGGGGTACGACGCGCGGGACTGACCAACAGCAACAAGGCACTGCCTGACAAGATCGCGCTGCCGGCGGCGTCAGCGAAAGATCGTCTGCGGCGCTCGCGCCTCTATCTGCCAGGGACAGAGCCGAAGTACGCGATCAATGCGGGCCTGCACGGGCCCGATGCAATCATTCTCGACCTCGAAGATTCGGTCCATCCCGCGGAAAAAGATGCTGCCCGCATCCTGGTGCGAAACACGCTTCGAGCGGTCAGCTTTGGCGGGTGCGAACGCATGGTGCGGATCAATCAGTTGCCGCTTGGGCTCGAGGACCTTGCGGAAATCGTCCCTGAATCGCCCGACCTTATCCTGATTCCGAAAGTCGAGCACGCCGGACAGGTCACGCAAGTCGACCATATGATCGGCGAACTCAAGGTGCGTCATCAGATCAACCGCGCCATCTGGCTGATGCCGATTCTGGAGTCGAGTCTGGGCATTGAGAATGCCGCCGCCATTGCGGCTGCCAGCGAAAATGTCGCCGCGCTGACCATTGGCCTGGAAGACTACACGGCGGACCTGGGCGTGGTGAAGACCAGTGAGGGACGCGAATCAGAGTACGCGCGCCGACGGCTGGTGAACGCCGCGCGGGCCGCCGGGATCCAGGCAATCGATTCGGTTTATAGCGATGTTGGCGACATGGAGGGCCTGAAGCGCTGGGGAGAGAATTCGCGCGCTCTCGGGTTCGAGGGCATGGGCTGTATTCATCCGGCGCAGATTCCGGTAATCCATGCGGCCTACGCGCCGTCCCCAGTCGAAATTGAAAAGGCGCAGAAGGTTGTGAGCGCTTTCGAAGAAGCGCAGCAACGGGGCGTGTCGGTAGTGAGCCTCGGGTCGAAGATGATCGATCCTCCGGTTGTGCAGCGGGCTTTGAAATTGGTGGCTCGGGCGAAAGCGATGGGAATTGTTTGAGAAAATCCCCGCCCAAGCGAAGCTTGGACGGGGCACCCGCATGAGCAGTCGTTCGTCGTCAGTCGCTAGTCGCTGGCAAAGGCTTATGGGTACGTGCTCAGAAAAACGCTGTGCCCTATTGAAGGGCGCAATGTCTTGTTGTTTTTCTCTGTGTCTCTGTGACTCTGTGGTGAAAAGGCTTTGACCCTCGCATGACGGAACGCGTGGAACTCGCTCACAACGCTGCGCAGCGGCGCGTGCCTACGATGGTCAATGGCAAGCCGCAGATTCCCTATCTTGGCAGTGGGAAATATCAGCCGCGCGGTCGAAAGCACGCTCCTCCCGTCCGCTCCAGCAAGGACTATCCCGAGAATGGCGATAAGCGTGTGCCCGATCTTGAAACGGCTCTCCGCAAGTGCGGGCTGCGCGATGGCATGGTGATTTCCAGCCATCATCACCTGCGGGACGGCGACCGCGTTGCGCTGATGGCGCTCGAAGCGGCAGCCAAAGTGGGAGCCAAGGACCTGCTGTGGTTCCCAAGTGCATCGTTTCCGTCACAGAAAGACGCGATCGGCTTGATGGAGAAGGGCGTGATCCATCACATCGAAGGCTCGATGAACGGGCCGCTCGGCGACTACTGTACGCAGGGCAAAATGCGTGGCATGGGTGTGCTGCGCTCGCATGGCGGGCGCTGGCAGGCGATTCAGGACGGGGACGTGCATATCGACATCGCGGTGATCGCTGCGCCAACGGCCGACGCCTTCGGCAACGCGGACGGGTCCCATGGCAAGTCGGCGTGCGGCTCGCTGGGTTTCGCGCTTGCCGATTCCGTTTACGCCGACTCTGTCATTGTGGTCACCGACAACCTGGTACCGTTCCCTTGCGTGCCCTGGCAGATTCAAGGAAATAGCGTTGACTACGTCGTCGAGGTCGGATCCATCGGAGATCCGGCAAAGATCGTCTCGGGCACGACCCAGATCACGCGTTCACCCGACCGCTTGCGCATCGCGGAGTTCGTGGCCCGCTTCCTGCGCCACGCGGGAATCATGAAAAATGGATTTTCATTTCAGGCAGGAGCGGGCGGCATTGCGTTGGCATTCGTCGACTACCTGCGGCGATTGATGAAGGAAGACGGCGTGAAAGCCCGCTTCGTTCGTGGTGGATCGACGAAATACCTGGTGGAGCTATTGCAGGACGGGTTGACCGACTACATTCTCGACGGCCAGACGTTCGATCTGGACGGCGTGAAGTCGATCGCCAGCGATTCGCGGCACGTGGCCACCTCGCCATTCACGTCCTACAACTACCATGGCAAGGGAAACTTCGCGTCGATGGTGGATGCCGTCGTATTGGGCGCGACGGAAGTGGACGTGAACTTTAATGCCAATGTGGTTACGCACTCCGATGGGCGTCTGCTGCACGGGATTGGGGGGTGGCAGAACTGCCTGTTTTCCGGTTGCAGCATTCTTGCCGTTCCTTCCTTCCGGGACCGCATTCCGGTGATTGTCGACGAAGTGACCACCCTGACCGGCCCGGGTGAGATGATCGACGTGGTTGTGACCGAGCGCGGGATTGCCATCAATCCTCTGCGACAGGATCTTATCGATAGCGTGAAAGGATCCAAGCTGCCCATTCGTCCGCTTCAGGACATTAAGGCGGAAGTCGAGCAGATCTGTGGCGGCAAACCGACGCGTCCGAAGCTCGGCGATCGTCCCGTCGCGGTGGTGAAATGGGTGGACGGCACCGTGCTCGATACGGTGTGGCAGGTGGGATGAGAGCAGCTGGTGGCTTGTGGCTGATCGCTAGTGGCTCAGAGTAATTGTGCAGTTTTTTCCTGCGAACAAAATTCCCCGACTTACTTCTCCACCCACGCCACCGCGCCTCGGTCGACGTCCGGCAAGCGGAAGACGACTCCTCCTCCGTCGGGCTGTCCACGAATTGTCTGAGTCTCTCCGAGAAATGGCAGGAAACGCAGAGTTGTGCCCGTCCGCAGGCGCAAGGTTATTCCTTTTTGTGGAGTTGAGACGGCATTCACGCCGCCGCGTAATCCGGCGAAGTTCGCAAGATAGATGTGCGGCTTGCCATCGACCACGGCGATCGATGTGGCAACCAGCGGCGAAGCCGTGATTTCGATCTCGCCCTGATGCTGAAGCGCGTCGAGGAAGTCTTTCGCGTGCTCCGGATCGGCCTTCTCGAGATTGGGGTCGAGCGAGCTTTCGTAGCGCCGGCAAGGACACTCCGGAAGCAATGTGACGTTCGGGCCGGCCTCCAGCCCGGTCGCATTCTGACCGGTCACGATGAGCTTGGTTCCTGCCGCGGCCAGCTTAGCCAGCGTCGTGCGTTCTGCTTCGCTCAGTTCCCGAACATCCGGCAGCACCAGCACTTCGCCGCGAAA
>Ga0307478_10003936_pt1 | contig 10787 bp, 10 predicted proteins | sample atmos_gasesECM4C_2_FD_203713 | JGI IMG/M metagenome (GOLD analysis project Ga0307478, IMG submission 203713) | Hardwood forest soil microbial communities from Morgan-Monroe State Forest, Indiana, United States - atmos_gasesECM4C_05 | ecosystem: Environmental > Terrestrial > Soil > Temperate...
TTTCGAGCGACGATCTGCTCCGCCAAGTCGGTATACAGTTGGGCGAACGCCTCCAAATATCCTTCGGGATGCCCGCTCGGCACGCGAGTTGCGTGAGCGGCCGCCGGCCCGGTTCCAGGGCTGCCACGCCGAATTGTACGCTGCGGTTCTCCTAGCGGCAGGAAAGCGAGTTCATTCGGGTCTTCTTGGCGCCATTCGATGCCGGCCTTCTCGCCGTACACGCGCAGGCGCAAGTTGTTTTCGTTGCCGGTAGCGACCTGGCTCGCCCAGAGCGCTCCCTTCGCGCCGTTCGAGAACCGCAACATCACCTGAATGTTATCGTCCACCCTCCGGCCCGGCACGAACGTGGTGACGTCGGCGGCCAGCGCTTCGCATGTCAGGCCCGTCACGAAGCAAGCGAGGTTATAGGCGTGCGTCCCAATGTCGCCCAGTGATCCGCCCGGGCCGCTACGCGCGGGGTCGGTGCGCCATTCCGCCTGTTTGTGGCCTGTCTTCTCCAGCGCCGTAGCCAGCCAATCCTGAGGATACTCGACTTGAACGACGCGGATCGGGCCAAGTTCGCCTCCGGTCGCCATCGCACGCGCCTGCCGCACCAGAGGATAACCGGTGTAGTTGTGAGTGAGGCCAAAAACGAGGCCGGTTCTTTCAACCGTGGCGGCGAGGTCTACCGCATCCGCGAGCGTGGTAGTCAACGGCTTGTCACAGATCACGTGAATGCCAGCCTCGAGAAAGGCCTTTGCCGGAGCGTGGTGCAAATGGTTCGGCGTCACAATAGAGACGGCCTCGATCCCGTCCGGTCGCTTGGATTCGGCAGGCGCCATTTCCTCGTAGGTGCGATACGGACGCGCGATGTGCAGATCCTTGGCGCCGGACATGCTCAGCTCGGGATTGGAACTCAGTGCAGCTGCGACGAGTTCAAATCGATCGTCGAGTCTAGCGGCCATGCGATGCACAGCACCGATGAATGCACCCGGTCCGCCTCCCACCATTCCGAGGCGCAGACGCTGCGACCCGTTCCGATCCGCCGATCCAATGGGCATCTTTAGCCTTCCTTTCGATTCACGAGACCGAGCATTTTGCGATTCGCTTCAACATCGGCGCCCGACTTCGCGAAATCGTCAAAGGCATGTTGCGCAGTCTGGATGATATGGCGGGCAATAAAAGGCGCGCCCTCGCGGGCTCCCTGTTCTGAGCTCTTGATACAACACTCCCACTCGAGTACCGCCCATCCATCGAAATCGTACTCTGCGAACTTGGAGAAAATCGCGCCGAAATCAACCTGGCCGTCGCCGGGCGACCGGAACCGGCCCGCGCGCGAAATCCAGGGCTGATATCCGCCATAGACTCCCTGGCGTCCGCTGGGCCGGAATTCGGCGTCCTTTACATGAAACATCTTGATTCGCTGGTGATAGAAGTCGATGAACTCGAGATAATCGAGCTGCTGAAGAACGAAGTGACTGGGGTCGAAGAGGATGTTGCAGCGGCGGTGGCCTTTGACGCGGTCCAGAAACATCTCAAACGATACTCCATCATGAAGATCCTCGCCGGGATGGATTTCAAAACACAGATCGACCCCGGCCTCGTCAAAGGCATCGAGGATCGGCGTCCAACGTTGGGCGAGTTCGTCGAATGCAGTATCAACCAGGCCGGGAGGGCGTTGCGGCCAAGGATAGAAATAGGGCCACGCAAGCGCTCCGGAGAATGTTACGTGTACATTGAGGCCCAGGTTGGCGGAAGCCTTGGCTGCGAAGCGCAGCTGCTCGACAGCCCACGCCCGGCGAGCGGAGGGTGATCCTCGCAAAGATTCGGGAGCAAAACCATCGAATGCCAGGTCGTACGCCGGATGGACAGCCACCAACTGACCCTGCAGGTGCGTTGACAGCTCGGTGATCTCCACGCCGTTCTTCGTGAGCATGGCTTTCAGTTCGTCGCAGTATGTGCGACTCTCCGCCGCACGCTTCAGATCAAAAAGTCGTGAGTCCCAGGCGGGAATCTGGATGCCCTTGTATCCAAGCGCAGCAGCCCATCGCGAAATCTGATTGAGGTCGTTAAACGGTGGTGCGTCCCCGGCAAACTGCGCAAGGAAGATGGCCGGACCTTTGATTGTCTTCACGCTTCGTGCTCCAATTGCGAGTCTGGGGCTGTGGGCGCCCGGATCCGAAGATCCGGTGCGCAAACTTGAGGATTTTATGGCATGTCGGCGATCTCTCGTTCATAATTTTCCTCATGTGCGCAGTCGCAGAAGCTCCCGCTGACGAACTTGTAGCGCCCGACAAAGAGATACAGGGGGACAAAAGCAAGGAACCGGCCAGTCCTCGCATTCGCAGCCCGCTGTGCAATTGGGGGCCAAGAAAGGACGATCGCTGGGCGTGTACCTGCGGTCACCAATGGAATACCTTCGACACCGGAGGGGTTTGTCCAGCTTGCCTTCACCAGTGGACCTCAACGCAGTGCCACGTCTGTTTCCGGTGGTCCGTCCATTCAGAATGGTATACGAGCGAGTAGCTATTGCTTTCCAGCGTTGCTCGCGTGGCTGGAGATGCCGCGCCGGGTGACCAGGTAGACCGCGAAACTGCCAAGCCAATGACCGCCCTCGTAATGTTCGCCAGTGACGGCGGCCAATCCCGCATCTTTGTGGGCCTCAGCAGCGAAGTCAATTGCCAGCAGACGTTTGTCGTCCTTCGACAAAACGGACGAAACTCCTTCGAGCATCCACGCGCGGCTTAGGTTAAGGCCATCCAAATGGGCCAATTTCGGATCGCTCGGGTCTGGCGACACCACGGGCTGCAACCAGCTTCCATCACCTGTCGTGGGAATCTGCGGAAGAAATGCGCGGAGCCATGTGCTGAACTCGGGGACGGGCAACACGCGCCGCATGAGGTCTGCTTCGCCAAGACACGGGGAGAGAAAGTCTTCGCCCGAGGGTTCGTATGCCAGGGGGCAATTCTTATCATTCAAATAGAACTGTCGCGCTTTGGAAGTTACGAGGTCGGCGAATTCCTGGTGCTGGGTGCTGCGCGCGTAGTCGAGCATAAGAGCAAGCGCAAAGGCAGACTGATCGTGCTCACCGATGCGGACCGGGTTCGACAGCTTGGGAAGCCACGAACTGAGGCGCTCGATCGCAGCATCTTCCAGCGGCCGAATGTTGGCCGCCATCTCCTTGGCCTGCGGGTCGTCCCATTCGCGCAGTTCGGATGCGAGTTGGAGCAGCCATGCCAGCCCGTACGGTCGCTCGAAACTGGAGCGCCCCGGCGCCCGGAGATATGCCGCTTCCTGGGCAACGTCGTCGGCTGTCAGTGATTGCCGCAGTGCTTCACGCGCGGGCGGAACGAAGTCAGCGTTTGGGAACATCCGAACAAGCCGAACAAGCAACCAGTGTCCATGCACCGACGAGTGCCAGTCGTAACATCCGTAAAACGCGGGCGTGAGCTTGCGCGGCGGCGCGACATCGGCATCGCTGTTAAGAAAATGGCTGATCTTGTTTGGATATTCCTTGTGAACGCAGGCGAGCGCGAGCTTCGCAAAACGATCAGCGGTCTTGAGGTCGAAGTCGGGTGGTTTGTCGGCGGATGCCGCGGGCCCTGCAAAAATCAGTATCGGAAGAAGCAAGGCAATCACTTTCATCGGGAGATCGCAGCGGGCTGATTGGGGCCGCTTATTTTGAGTGCTTCGGTGGACATTTTACTCACGAACCAGAATGCTGCAAGAATGGTTTCCAGCAACGATCTGTGATCGTGACGGTCGGCGTACGTGCAGAAGAATCGCCCCAATCGTCAGTGAAAAGAACGGCGAATCAGCTGTGGCCGAGGATGTTGAGCGAATGAAACATCCACGTTTTGAAATCGCCAGATAAGTACCGAGACCGGACGAGGAACTTTTGCGATCAAACGTGAATCACCCAGCTAAGGGGTCCGGGCCACGACTCAAGGGCTCGTTCATGGATCAGGCACTGTCTCTCTTGGGCGGGTTGAAAAGGCCTCTGATCAATATTTTTCTGGCTTTCCATATTGTCGCGATCACCTGCTGGTGCATTCCGATTGATCTTCCCGGGATTGGCGTCGTCCGGAAACTAGTGCGACCGTATTTTCTTTGGTCAGGGCTGTTTCAGTCATGGGACATGTTTGCGCCGTCCCCGAAGTCCGCGAACACCTACCTCGAGGCACAGATCCTCTACAAAGATGGTACGAGGGAGGTCTTCACCCTACCACGCATGGAACTCCTTGGGCTGTCCGACAAGTTCTTCAAGGAGCGATACCGCAAATTCACCGATAACCTCGTAGACGAACGCTTTGATCCGATGCTGCCGGATGTGGCCAGGCACATCGCACGCACCAAAAGCAGTCCTCAAAATCCGGTCAAATTAGTTGTCCTCGTTTTCAACTTTTCCTTCATCGCTCCGGGTCCGGACGGATCGCTTGTCTCCCAACCGTGGGATCAGCACGTGCTGCTCGGGTATGGCGTGCGTCCTGAGGATCTGAGGTGATGGTGCGGCGTTTCGTCCGGGCATGGAATCAATTCTTTTTCGCAGAGCAATCGCCCTTACCGATCGCGTTGTTCAGAATTTTCTTCGGCGTGATGGTGATGGCAACTCTCGTTCAGCTTCGGTCCGATTGGCTGAACTGGTACGGCGTTCACTCCTGGGTAACCAATTCCACAGCCCGAGCACTCGAGCCTGGGACGAGATTGAATCTGTTCGCCATCCTTCCTCAGGATGACCACGGGATTAATGCGCTGTTTTGGGTTGCGATTGGCTCCGCCATCCTGTTAACAGTTGGCCTTTTCACGCGAATCAATTCAGTACTGGTGTTTCTCTGCCTTGCCTCCATCCAGCAAAGGAACCTGTACATCACTCACGGCGGCGACACATTTCTCCGTCTGGCCGGATTCTTCTTAATGTTCGCGCCTGCCGGTGCGGCCTTGTCGTTGGACCGTCTGATTCGCAGGTGGCGGGGAAGGGAGGGAGCCGGCGTCCACCCACGAAGTCCGTGGGCTCAGAGAATGATTCAGATCCAGCTTTCTTTGGTCTACCTCGTGACGTTCCTGGTAAAGATCAAAGGTGCGCCCTGGTTGCATGGCTCCGCGCTCTTCTACATCTATCATCTCGACGAGTTGCGACGATTCCCGATACCGGCGTGGTCGTTGCGGCCAACGGTTCTCCGATTCGAAACCTGGCTGGCGTTGGGGCTGGAATTCTGTTTGGGTGTCCTGATCTGGGTGAGGCGCTTGAAATATCCAATTTTAGGGTTGGGGGTCGGGCTTCATCTTTGGCTCGATTACTCTCTGAACATCCCTCTCTTTCAATGGGACATCCTGTCGGCATACATACTCTTCGTAGACCCCGACGACATTGTTCGTGTTTGGAAGTGGGTTGCGGGGATGCTTGCTCGTGAAACATCGAATCTTCCGGCGGTAAAGGCGGATGGAAATTCAACTGCGGCTAATTGACGTCCTCACGATGAACAGGCTCTCGGACATTGCGCTGCGGTCTATTCGCCGCTTGGCGATCACGGTGATCGGGCTCGGCGCGATTCTGTTTCTGTCTGCCGGTTCGACGCGGTTCTGGGAGGCATGGTTTCTTCTGGCATTGCAGGCCGGCTTCTGGACCTTCTTCCTGATAGAGTTCCTGCGGCGTGACCCTCAGCTGCCTGAGCGCCGGTTGAAAGGCAAGGAAACCGAACCGGAACAGAAGTGGTTTCAGAGATTGTGGAGCGGACTTACGATCGCCGGCTTGGCGCTGGTGGGGTTGGATTTTCGGTTTGGCTGGACTCGCCGGACGCTTGGACCCATCCCTGTGGCACTGGTGCTCACTGCCCAGGTCTTCGTCGTAATGGGGTACTGGTTCGTCTACTGGGTGATGAGAGCCAATACGTTCGCCGGGAGCACGATTCGAGTAGAAGCAGAACAAACAGTGGTCGATCGAGGGCCGTACGCTCTTGTGCGCCATCCGATGTATCTCGGCCTCATCGTCACCATGTTGGCCGTGCCAGTGGCGTTGGGCTCGTATGTGACCGTTCCTCTGTTCGTGTTGCTCATTCCGACCTTGATATTTCGGTTGGTCCACGAGGAGCGGACGCTCCGACAGCATCTGCACGGTTACGCGCAGTATTGCGTTCACACGCCATATCGACTGGTTCCCTGGATTTGGTAGCCGATACTGCAGTCCTGTGAATTGGCGGACTCCGACTTTGGAATCCTCTCCCGCGCGGGCGTGTTGATCTAGCATTCGGTAGTCGCCGCCTAACTCCTGCGATATGGTAGCGCCCTGTTCGGGCGGGCGCCGCCCAACGGGGTCCTGCTCCTGGAGGTTAGGCGGCGAATACCTCCATATCGTTCGTGATATAAGGAAAGCTCCCCCTTAGAAACAAGGCTGGCTCCAGCGCAAACAACCGCTCTGAGGTCTCGCACCGCGTTTTTTGCGATACGGCCATTTGTGGTGCGCTGAGGCGGGCAACACTTTCTAGCGACGTCAGGATGGAGGACCCTATTAGGGGGACCTGGCACTTCAGTAACGTGATGTGCGGGAAGCATTGGGTTTTAATAGCAATCGATCGCTTATTAGGAAATATGAAAAATCTGGATGTCATTCTTTTCGTTCAGTCCGCGTTGGCGTTTGGCGTGGCCGGTCTCCTTTGGCCGGAGAAGTTCATGGCATTGTTCGACGTCTTGATGTTTCCTTGGCCAGCCAGCTACCGGACGATTCGTCTAAATAGCGTCGCAGCCATCGCACTGGCTCTTCTTCTCGGCGCACGTATTCTCGCTAAATAGTCTCAAAGACCGACCAACCTTAGGAAATTCCTAAGAGGTTTACTGTATCGGCGAGACTGGCCCTGCCGGATTCGTTCCTTTCTTAGAAAGCGTGGACCATCGAACCGGTTGCCTCTAGCGACTGGGTGATGGACTCGCCTCCTGGTCGCTGCATCGCTGCGATGCCGTGCGGCTAGGACGACCCCGCGACAACCTGGCAAATCCGCAGCCCAAAGGGGTCTACGTTTCTGAGATAATCACGGAACCGGCTTCCCAGGGCCGTTCTTGTAGCCCGAGCTCGCCTAAGCCGTTTTTTTCTAAATTTCCCGTGTTGACTTCCAGGGGGTCTCAACTATGAGTGCTCTTCCGCAGAACCCGGTGGGTCTTGCGATTTCGACGCTTCTTGCCCGCGACGAGCAAACGATTCGTGTCACGTCTGCAATTTCGAATCCTTGGCCCTCATCGGCGATGCTCAGGATCAAGTCTGCCTTGTTCCACACGAACTCGATGGTTACAGTTTTCGCTCGCGAGTGTCGGGCGATATTCGTCAAAGCTTCCTGAACAATACGGAAAACACCCAGCTGAAAACTGCTTTCGTCGCGAAATCCGGCTTGCCGAAATCAACCTTGACCTGGACCTTGTGTACGGCAGCGTATTCATCAACCACTTTTCGCAGAGCTTCTTCCAATCCGAGATCTTCGAGGATGCCCGAATGCAATCCACGAGCCATGCGGCTCAGCTGGGTGATCGTATCGGAGGTGATCTTCCTGAGTCGTTTCGCGTGTTGCTTCACCTGTGTCAGCCGTTTGGCGTCATCAATGCTGCGAAGTCCGACGAGCAGGGAAGTCATGAGCTGCCCAGCTTCATCGTGCAGTTCCCGGGCGACCCGGCGGCGCTCTTCTTCCTGCGCTTGAAGAACTCTGTGCAAGAGGAGCCGCCGAACCTCCTCTTCACGCTGCGCTTGTTCGCGCTTCCGCTTTTCCGTGATGTCTTGCACGATGGCCAGACAAGTTTTTTCCCCAGCAATCTGCAACGGCGACCACAGCGCCTCCACGTCCAGGAGACTTCCGTTCTTGGTTCTGTGTTTCTGGACCCTCAGAGCCTGATGCACAGAAGGCATCGGGTCTTCCATCGGAACTTTGTTCCCCGCCCCATTGCGACTCATGTCACCGACTGTCAAACTCATGAACTCAGAGCGGCTGTATCCGTACATCTGTACCGCAGCCTCATTCACGGCGAGGATCGAGCCCGTCGCGGCATCGAAAATCCAGCACGCCAGGGGATTTGCCTCAAAAAAGAGTCTGTATTGCTGCTCAGATTGCCAGAGAGTTTCCTCAGATTTTCGCACGCGTAACAAAGCGCGGACGGTCGCGAGAAGCTCCTCTGGCTCGACTGGCTGAATCAGGTAGACGTCAGCCCCACCTTCGAGTCCGGCAACCTTGGCTTGCGTCGAAACGAGCGTGGCCGAGAGGTGGAGGACAGGAACACGGGCGCTGAGCTCTTCGAATCGGATCTGCCGACAAACCTCGTACTCGCTCATATCGGGCAAATTGACATCGAGGATCACGAGGTCGGGGCGCTCCAGAATGCGCTCCAGAGCTTTATGCCCGGTGTCTGCTTCGACGACATCGAAGCCCGCATGCCTTAAAATGCGTGAAGTTGCATACCTTTGTGCTTCGGTATCGTCGACGTTGAGAATGGTGCTCATCAGCGTACCTCAACAAAAAGCAACGCCTGGAGGAGTGCGGATGCAAGAGGCCGTCAGAGAGAAAATGAAGCGGTTGTGTGAATCGATAGCTTCCGAGCGAGATCCGGAGCGGTTCATGGAACTGGTAACCAAATTGAATGAGCTCCTTCAAAACACCGTGTTGAACACCCGCAGGTCCCGTTCAGGACACCTCTGGTTCCCATCCTTTTTCGTATGTTCGAGCCCACATTTTCATGGCGGCATCGTCATTTTGAACGCGACCGTCTCGGGTGTCCAAGGTCAGCTCCCGACTGACCTCCCATGCCATGTTCGAGATCTGAAGCATCGTTACGGAGATGTTGCCGTCCGAGATCGGAGCATGGAGTTTTTCGCCCGTGCGAATCGCAGCGATAAAGTTGGCGAAATGGGCGTCCGTCATGGAGTCGCGGCCTAGCACATCGGCCGACGAAGTGGTCGAACCCGTCCGGAATTCGCCGGTCTTTGTCCCTTTCAGGTCATACACTTCAAATCCGTCACGATCGACCAGCACTGCTCCCGTTGTTCCCATGATGAGAGCGCCACGATCGCGCCCGTATTGCTTCATCCCTTGGCAGCTCTGTCCTTCCCACGAAATCAACTTCTCTCCGTAGTCAAAATTCGTGACCAGTGTGTCATAGAACTGCCAGTCATCCTTGAAATGGTAGCGGCCACCGGTGGCAGTCACACGCTGTGGGAAATCCACTCCTAATGCCCAACGACAAACGTCTACCTCATGCGTGCCATTGTTCAGCGTTTCGCCGGTTCCGTAGACTCGGAACCAGTGCCAGTTGTAGGGGTGAAGGTTGTCCTGATACTGCCGGCGCGGCACGGGCCCTTGCCACAAATCCCAATCGAGCCGGGGCGGGACTGGGACTTCTTTTCCCGTTCCGATTGATTTCCTCACATTGGAATACCAGGCCTTTGCGAGGTAGGGGCGGCCGATCAGGCCGCCATGAATCTTCTCAACAATTTCGGCAGTGTGTTTGGAAGAGCGCTGCTGCGTTCCCATCTGAACCAGCCTGTCGTATTTCTGTTGGGCTTTGACGAGCATTTGCCCTTCCGCTGGGTTATGACTGCACGGCTTCTCGACGTAGACGTGCTTCCCGGCGCGCAGACCGGCAATGGCCATGGGTGCGTGCCAGTGATCCGGGCTAGCGATCGAGATCGCATCGATGTCTCTTAGGGCAAGGATTTTGCGAAAATCTTTTTCTGCTGTAACCGTTTCGCCTGTTTCCTTCTGCGCCGTTTCCGCGAATTTGGCGAGGATGTCGCGGTCGACGTCGCAAACATGCGTAAGTCGCGCGCTGTTCTTGTTCGCCTTGATCGACGAAAGATGAGCGTAACCGCGGCCATTGAGGCCAATCACGGCGAAGTTGAGCCGGTCATTCGATCCGAGGATCCGAGCGTAGCTCCTCGCTGTCATTGCTGTAGCGACTCCGGCCGTGGTGAATGCGAGCGCGTCCAGGAACTCACGTCTTGTCGTCATTTCGGTACCCTCGTTCGGCGAATCTTAAGCAGTTGTGGTGAGCGGGTGACAGACCGGGTCAGCACGAAGTTCCGGCAGCCGCGAGAGCTTTCCGAAGGCCCTCCATGCTGATGCGGGTCGAGGCTTCGGGCGTGCCCCCGCCGTGCCAATGAGTTTCGAGGCTCAGTCCGTAGTGAAACCCGTCATGCATCAGCGCCTGTAATTGTCCCACCCAGTCGACCATTCCGGCGCCGACCGGCGCCCATTCATACTTGTTCTCGGGTTGGCGTATTACATCTTTGCAGTGGCAGTGTCCGATGCGGTCTTTCGGCAGCGGATCATAACCGGGTTTATAAGGAGTACCCGCAAGCGCCGCGGCATTGCCGGGATCCCAGTTCAACATAAAGTTTGGGTTCGGAATTGCATTGAGGACCGCGAGTGCCTCCTCACCTGTCGCCGTGTTGCACGACATTTCATTCTCGAGCAGAAGGATGAGGTTACTCTTCGCACAGCGGTCGGCCGCACCTTGCAACCTCGCATTGATTGCTTTCCGGAAGGGTTTCTGGTCGTCGAGCCGCCAGAAATCGAAGCAGCGAACCCTGTCGGTATCAAACGACTTCGCCAGAGAGATGCAGCGGTCGAGAAGTTCATTCTGTGCATTGGCGTCGACGTTTGCGTGAAACTGGTCACGCGTTTCGCTTTGCGAGGATCGTGGAGCGCCGGGCCAGTCGGTCTTGAACAGGGGGCTCGCGATGTCCGTGACCCGCAGTTTGTGTTGAGCCAGAATATTCCTGGCATCGGCCACTTCTTTAGCGCTCAGATCGGTGACGTTTTTGCCCCACATGGAGCGTA
>Ga0307478_10003937_pt1 | contig 10786 bp, 6 predicted proteins | sample atmos_gasesECM4C_2_FD_203713 | JGI IMG/M metagenome (GOLD analysis project Ga0307478, IMG submission 203713) | Hardwood forest soil microbial communities from Morgan-Monroe State Forest, Indiana, United States - atmos_gasesECM4C_05 | ecosystem: Environmental > Terrestrial > Soil > Temperate...
TTCATTGGCCGGCCAGAGACAGGAATGCGATACTACAAGCCGGCGCAGGATCAACGTGATTCGATCTTTGACCACTACACAGGAGTGGGGGAAGTATTGGCGGTTCATAATCTCGATCAGGTATTCGGACTGCTGCACCGGCGCATTCGGGTGAAGCGCGGGAGCCTGTTCTCGCTCGACGATGTTCAAAACAATGATCTGATTTTTGTGGGTTCGCCATCGGAGAATCTCACGCTACTGGACATTCCTGGGAGCAAGGAATTCATTTTCCAGCGGCTCACCTCCGGACCTCGCAAGGGAGACTTGGCAATTATCAACCTACATCCTCAATCCGGCGAACCGGCAGGTGTCGTAGCAAGTCCGTCCACTTCAACTCTCACCGAAGACTATGCAATCATCGCGCTGATGCCAGGATTGAATCCGATTCGATCGGTAATGATCCTCGCCGGAACCACGACGTTCGGAACCCAAGGTGCGGTTGAGTTTGTTTCCCGGCAAAATTCCGTAGCAGATTTGCTATCGCGCCTTTCGGTAACAAAGGCGGCCGATTTGAAACCCTTCGAGGCCTTACTGCGTGTGAAAGTTGCTCGGGGCGTTCCCGTGGAGACGGAACTGGTGGCGGTCCGAAAGAGAACGCCGTGAGAAGGGCTACCAAGATCTAAGAAATGCTATTCAGGAGCTAAGCTCACCCCAAGAATTTTGAAGTCTGGGAAGGACCGAGGAGAATTTAGGCTTGGTTTGTCAGCCTACTCGGAAGTTGGCCCGAAACGGGCTTCGAGGAGATCGGAGTACTGGCGACGGTCAACAGCATCAGGCTTCCTCGAAGCCGACTTCTGGCCCGCAATAAGTTCCAGATCGCCCGTGATCTGACGGGAACGAAACTATCAGTAGACACAACAGGAACTGGGTCGGAGCTGGCCAAGGAACGGCCACTCGACAGGTTCCCGACTTACGTCTGCCGCATGTTCCTTTGCGCGCCAGGTTTCCGCAGAATAGTGGCCGCACCCGTGGGGCGCGGCCGGAGGGGAAGCGCCAACGGATTGGGTTAGCTCGAGGCGCCACTCCGCGGGCGCCTCGAATTTCATTGTTAGAAGCGAACACGAAGACCGACTTCGATTTGCCGGTTGCCTCCTGGTTCTTCTTGCGCTGACCCGCCGGACAGGGTTCCGAAGCCGCCTGGCCCTGAACCGCTAAAGAGGCCGGTTTCGAAAAATCCGTTCGGGTCGAGGAACTGATCGTGATTGAAAACATTGGCAAAGACGCCTTGAATTTCCATGCTGATGCCCTCTGCCACTCTGAAATTCTTCCGGACGCTGAGGTCCATATTCCAGTAAGGCAGCCCGGGGATGCAGCCGAAGCCGCAGTCCTTGTTATCTAACCCCAGAATCGGATTGCGGAAGTCGTTGACGGCAGCTGGCCCGGCTTTGAAAAGATTGGGAAACTGGCCGGGTTGATCGTAGCGGTGACCGCTTGTGGCGTGCGCAACCGGTACGATATTTTCGTTGCCGAAGTAGTTGGCGTTATCACCAGCGCCGTACTCCTGACCATCTCCGGTCGAGGTAAAGAGTTCGACCGGCGAGCCGCTGCCGGCGGAGAACACAGTCGAGAACGTCCAGCCGCCCAGCGCCCGTCCCAGGAGTCCCGACTGCCCCTTAAAGAAGGGCGGTTGGTAGACAAAGAAGAAGTTGTAAACGAATTTGCGGTTGAAGGTCTGGTTGCCGTACATCGTCCCCAAATTGAAGGGATCGTCTGGCGTGTATCCGCTGGTTGCCTGGACTAGCGCTCCAGTTCCCAGCGCCTTGGAATATGTGAAGTTCGACTGCAAGGTCAATCCCTTCCAGTCGGCCATCTTGAGGGATGCGAAACCGGCGTTGTAATTTCCGTAGCCACTGCTGCCGATATCCGCCGGCCCCGACGTCATCTGGGGCGAAGTGCCCCCGATGGCTGCGTTGATGTTGTTCATCATGGTGGGCCCAGGGAGGCCCCCGTTAGCATTCTGCATCGGACCGGCGTCCAGGTCGCTCCACAGATTCCACACGAGTGCGGTGTTGAGGTTACCTTTGCCCGTAACGCCCTCGTTCAGCGTTACGGCCTGGGTACAGCTTGTCGGAGTGATCGGCGTTCCCCCGACCATAACTGGAGTACTGCAGTAGGCAGAGGTGGCGCCCCCAAGCGCCGTTTCGAAGAACGGTTGCGGCGTCACAGCGGTCGCACCAGTCGTGCTCGCACCCGCGCAGTGGCCACCAGCCAGCCCCGCTACACCGCCGCAGTATTGCAATACCAGGTTGGCGTAGGCCTGGGAGAACTTCTGCCCACCCAAGGTCATCATGTAAGGTACGGCGTTAAGGTTGATGGGCTGGTACTCGTGAGTGATTTTGCGTCCGATGTAGCCAACCTCCAATATGACCTTGCGAGACAACTGACGCTGAATCGTCAGGTTGATTGAATCAACCTCGTTAGGCCGGAAATTTGGATCCAGGGCCGAGGCGGTGGCGGCTGAGATGCCGTTAACTCCGGGATAATACGGTTGAGGCAACGTCGCCGATGCCGGCTGGAGTGGAGCGGTCAAACCATCCACGCCAATACGGAACGCGGTGGTAGCAGTATTGGAGCCAGCAACGCCGCACGTGCCGTTGCTGAGGCCCGTGAGGCACTGCGTGGGCTGGAGAAGGCCGGGACCCAGTAGCGGCACCAACACCAAATTCACACCGTTCAAGCGGCCAAAGATGCGGCCATAGCCCACACGAACTACCGTATCTTCGTGGCCGAAAATATGGCCCAGTGTGGAATCACTGTCGAAGTGCGGGCTCCAGGCCGCTGCAATACGCGGGCTGAACGAACCGTAGAACGGGTTGTAAGGATACTTCGGCCCATCGGCGGTGTTGCCCAGCAGCGCAAAACCGATTTCGGGATTGTAGATTTGGCCCTGCAGAGCCGCACGCTTGCGAGCATCCAGGTAGGCTGAACCGGAAATTACCTGGTCTGACGAATCCACGAGTTCCACCTGTTTGCCATTCTGTTCCACCGGCGGCATCTCCAGCGTCCAACCCAATCCGTAAGTCAGGGTGAACGTCGGCTTCATGTGCCAGGTGTCGCTGAAATAGACGTTGTAGTAAGGGATGGTGCTTTTGTCGAACGCCGGGGATCCGATGGGATTCAACGTCAGATTCGCACCTGAGCGGGTGTAAGCGACCTGCGCGATGGAGACGACGCCCAGCGCCGCCGCGGTTAGCGAGCTGCAATTTGAGATGGTGACGCCAGCTTGTGTGCAGAGTGGGATGTCTTGCGCGAGTCCTGATCCGGTAGTTCCGTTGCCCAGTTCGTAGACGACCTGGTTGTTGATACCTCCGCCGTTGTCCGTGCGCTGGTGGTAGTCCCAATTGTGTTCGTAGGTGCCCCCAAACGTGAAGAGGTGGTTGCCTTTCAACGTGGAGATATCGTCGCGCAGCATCTGATCGTGCCCGTCCCAGAAACGGTTGCGGGTGTTCTGCGTGTCCACATTGTAGGGCCCGAGATCGTTAACTTGCCCGAACCCGGGTGACTGACCGCTAAAGATTTCAAGCGCACCGCCCAGCGTGGGGGTCTGCGCCGGATCTCCAGTCCGCTTCCATTGCCAAAAGTTCCGCAGGAAACTGTAGTGCAGATCGTTGGTGGTATTGGTGGTGATATTCGTGGTCAAGCCTGCCGTCCACAAAAAAGCCTGTTGCGGAAGATTGGACTGAGAAGCCGGAGTGCCGAGCGTGTCTCCGGAGAAGAAGCCGCCGATATCCACCTGAGAGTCGGCGGCAGCTTTCAGCTCGTACCAACGATAGCTGGACATGAAGTGCCACTTGGACGAAAAATCGTGGTCCAGCCGCCCGACGGCAAACTTGCTGGTCGTCGGCTGGGCAAGATTGGCCGAGAATCCTTGAACGTTCGCACTGTCGCATAGCGTCAGAGTGCAGCTAGCATTCGCGGCTGGTTCGTACTTGTTCCATATTGTCTGGACAAGGGGATTGATTCCAATCCCACGCGGGTCGTTGGCAGTTCCCGGGTAAGTGATGCCGTTGTAGGTCACGGCAGTCGGATTCAGGTTGTAAAGGGTACCACTCGCGTCGTCCGTCAACAGCCCCAGCCTCAAGCTCGCCGAAGGGATGTTTCTAGCAATGGTTTCGGAGTTGGGGAAATTGAAACCTTCGTAATTGAAAAAGGTGTACGTCTTACCGCCCAGAACTTCCTTGGGGATAAGCGGGCCGCCAATCGCTCCGCCGTAACGGCTGTAATGAAAGCTCGGAATCGGAGTGATGGGATCGTTGTGGTTGTTCTGCCAGCTATTCGACGACCAGTTGTTGTCTTTGTAATATTCGTAGGCCGTGCCGTGCCAGGCGTCGGTTCCACGCTTGGTGACCACCTTCACCTCGGAGCCGGAAGAACTATTGAAGTCGGCGGTCTGGCCCGCGGTATTTACTTTGAACTCCTCGACGCTATCCTGAGGAGTGGGCAAGACCCCCGTGGCGCCGCCCACGCCCTTGCCTCCCTCGGATGGCCCTACGCTATTTTGATTCGCCACACCCCCGCTTGGGTCGCCGGCGAAGCTCTTGGTATAGACGTTCATGCTGCCATCCATGTCGTTGGAGTTGTTGCCGCCATCAAGCGAGAAAGCGCTTTGATCCACAACCGTCCCCGCAACGGAACCATCAGGGCTTACGCCCGGCTGCAACGCGATGAAGGTGCTGACGTCGCGGCCCAGGCTCGGCAGGTTGTCTATGGTGAGGTTCGTAATGGTGTTCCCGACCGTGGCATTCATGGTCTGCAACTCGTTGCCAACCGCCGACACCTCCACGACTACATTGGCTCCGCCAACTTGCAGAGTTAAATTGATCGTGAGGCTGGCTCCAACTTTCACCTCCTGGCTCTCAGTCTTCGTGGTCTCAAACCCCGCCTTGCTCACTGCAATCCTGTAGATTCCAGGGTTAACGTCCACGTAAATGTAGCGTCCGCTTGCGTTCGTCGTAGTGGGTCGTGCAATGTTGGTCGCCGTATCGGTTAACGTAACCGCCGCGCCTGACACCAGCGCACCCGTAGGATCGGTTACTGAGCCGGCAACCGTGCCAGTCGAGGTTGATTGCGCCCACGCGGACAGGGCGCTGCCCGCATAAATCACCAAAAACAGAACGAGTGACAACCTCACGCTACAGATTCGCATTGCTTCCTCCGACCAAGAGATTGAGTGTCGCGACTGACCAGGAACAACAGATGAGTCGCTGAACACTCCAACGCGTGGAGTGTTAGCAATCAGCGATCCAGAGTGCGGTCGTCGCGTTTTCAATCGGTTACATCAATGCTCGGGTCCGCGATTATGAAATGCGGGATGCTAACTGGACGGTCCTCACAGCGTATATCGTGCGCTTGAGGTTGCGGTCTGCTAAGACTGTCACTGCGTCCTGTAGGCCTACATCAAACGGGAAGAGAATTTCCAAAAGTCCAGATTTTCGGCGCTTCTTTCCAGGATTGACTCTCGAGATTCGAAGATACATACTGGTTGGTATGTTGGCAGCACGCAAGAATCCGAAACAGAGTTCGAAGCCTGGAGCGACTAGACTGCGCGATCCTGAGCGCACGCGGGAACGCCTACTGCAGGCGGCATCCCGCGAGATCTACACATCGGGTTTCCAGAGTGCCAGCCTGGACACCATTCTGGCCTTAGCTGGCGTCACCAAGGGAGCGCTGTACTACCACTTCAAAAGCAAGGAAGCCTTGGGATACGCCGTCGTCGAAGAGATCATCTCCCCCGACGTCCGCGGCAAGTGGGTGCGCCCTCTGCAGTGCGGCAAGGACCCTATCGACGCTTTGATTGGCGCTGTTCGTCGTATACCCGTTCGGAACGAGGATGTGCGGGGCGGCTGCCAACTGAACAATCTGGCCCAGGAAATGTCTCCTCTTGACGCGGGATTCCGGAAGCGGCTGGCGATAATCTTCGATGCCTGGCGCGAGGCGGTTGCGTCCACTTTGCGAGAGGGCCAGACCCACGGAAGCGTTCGCCGCGACGTGGAGCCCGCTCGCGCCGCTGGCTTACTGATCGCGATGGTCGAAGGCTATGGGTCGCTGGCAAAGAATGCTCAGGATCCGAAAGTGATGAAAGCGGGGATCAGAACCATCGTGGACTGGCTGCGCTCCCTGCGCCCGCCGGGCAACCGCAAGCGAGGTTGATCGCATCGGTGTCTCAAGGAGCAGTTTGGGCAGTTACATACCAACCGGTTCGTATGCTCGGACAGTCAACATTGCGATTGGGCGAAGCGGTTCAAACTACATAATGAAAAGGAGAACGAACAATGACCATGACAGGGACAAGAATCGCGGTGTCGCGCAGGAATCTGCTCGCAACCGGAGCCTGCGCGCTGGTTGGCGCCGTGAGCCTGCCGAGACCGGCAAGTGCCAGCGCCTTGGGAGCGCAGAACTTAACCAACGAGGAGATTGTCCGGAAGTGGTACGCAGCCTGGGAGCAGAAAGACTGGGGCCCGGTGGATAGCCTGCTCGCCGATAACTTCACCTTTTCAAGCGCGGCCGGCGACGACCACATCAGCAAGAGCGCCTTCAAAGAGCAATGCTGGAAAACCCAGATCAATTTCATCAAGCGTTTTGACCTGGAGCGGGTCTCGACCGGCGCGGACGACGCTTTTGTGAAGTATCTTTGCCACACCACGAACGGTAAATCGTTCCGGAACGTGGAGTATCTCCGCATCAAGAACGGACAGTTGCAGTCGATGGAATGTTATTTCGGCGCGCAATCCAGCTTTCCGTCAGCAGTGAGCACTGGGCAGAAGTAACCTAAGGGTCTGGAAGGTAAGGCGTGAGGTGCCGATCTCCCGAAATCACCGGTGATGTTGAACCCAGTTTCATGACAATCCGGAACCGGCAATGGAGGTCTTTTGGATAACGATCCGCACATTCGTGACGTCGCGCCCCAGACACGGACGCTTGCGATGGGGAAGTCTGCGCGGATTGCGATCAGAGCCAAGGGGAGAATTCTCTTCATCGATGCGGCGGACGTTATCGCGGTGGAAGCCAAAGGAAACTATGTCTTGCTCTTGCATACTTCAAGTTCGCACATGCTGCGAGAGTCTATCTCGACCATGGAGGAAAAGCTTAATCTGCACGGGTTTGTGCGAATTCATAGATCTGTGCTGGTGAACGCGGCATTGGTTGAAGAGATTCATCCATTGTCCACGGGCGAGTATGTGCTCCGCATGCGGGGAGGAAGGGAGTTCACAGTTACTCGCACTTACAAGAAGAATCTGCAACTCCTGGCGCAGTTGTGGATCGGTATGGAGGGTTTTGCCGCCGAGTAGGAGTTGTTATCCGTCGAACTGCCCGCGCGGGATCCCGAGTCATGGGCATGCGCCACTATCCAGAAAGGGGTTGTAGGAAAATCGGAGCTTACGGCCGCCGACAACATCGCTCTTCCTGAAAGCCGACTTAACAGGTTCCCGGTGTGAGTTCGTCTTGCCCGAATAAACTGATCGATATTTGGTACTGCGAGAATTGCAAGCCAAGTGTAACCGACACTCAAGTTCCATCTATCAGGCGGCGTGAAGGCAGGTATCAACGGTGTTGTTAGACTTTCGAACATGCCGTCGTCTTCCGTGATAGATGGAAGCAGCGTCGACCTCAACGATGGGACCGTATCCAGCGGAGGGTTAGAGGTTGGCGCTCAGATTACGACGACAGCAAGGGATTGTGTTGTCGCCCGCTATCCTATAAGCGTCCCCGGCCCTGGTCCGGAAGGAGTAACTCCTGGAACATGGAAGTGTTACGACTTCTTATGTTTATGAACTGAACAGATCGTCGGGCACCTATCAACCGACGCTGACCGGGGCAAAGGCTGCTGCTAAGTTTTGCAAGAGTTTAGCTGCTTTTAAGACCGCTGCATCCGTTGCTGCTTCACGTTGACAAGCCTACGCTTTGTATAGTGACGGCGCCTCGACGGGTCTTCCACCCCAAAGCACTGGGTTAGCCGAATATCTTCGCAAAAAAATGTCGAACGCCCTCGAATCTCTTGTGCTTCACGGGCGCCCGTTCCTGCGTCGGAAGCGGAGGTGGCAGGACTGCCGTTGGGAATGGCGAAAGGCGAGTTGATAAGGGGAGTACTCCGGCAAGCGCCGGGGCGGAAGGCGTGAAAGTCAGGGTGGCCTGCGCTTTTGCATGAGGCAGATTCCGCTGCCAGGCAGGCAGCTCTGCCATCTCCACTCCTGCGGCAGGTAATTTGGCGCCGGTCGTCGCCTCCGGGGAAGGTTCGGATCCAGGCAACGCCGGGGGCGGCTCTGTGACGGAAGCCGAAGAAGTTGCTTGCGCGCTTGCGTCGACACCGTTTCCTCCCGCCGCACCAAAAGCCAAGAGCAGCGGGGGAGCGGGTGGAGGACACCCGCATTCTACCGGCAGGATCGTATCATCCCCGTCTGGGGGCGCTGCGTGGAAGGCTGTATCCTCGCTACTTAGGCGTCCCGCGTGGAAAAGGATCTGATCGCGCGGCTGGAATTCATATTTCCCGTCCCCCATGAGTTCGTAAATGATCGCCGGGGATGTATTACCGGGAAGAGTCCGGACGCACGTGTTGCCCTGCGGATCGGCGCGGATCGCATAGTCGAACTCTCCCGGACCACGAAGCAGAATGCGGAAATCCGGGGTGACGACTTCATCCGTGGAATTGCCCAGCGTGATGTGCGTCTCCAGGGCGCCGACGCCGATCGCCAGCATCAAGTCGGGACCGTTGCGAGAACGGTTGACCGAGACCGTGGTGCGCGGGCAAACATAAAAGTCTCCGCCCCGCGGCAAGCGCATTACGGTCGTGTCGGAGAAGGCACTAACGGATGAGCCCGACGGCACCCGGTCAACCGGTACGACGTTGCTGTAGTCTACGGCAGCAATGGGAGGCGGGCCAGGTGGCGACTTTGCGGCGATCGCGTGGAGCTGCACCAACAGACGATTTCCGGCTGATTCCCAGGTATAGTCCAAGGGCTTGAGCAAATCGATTTCCACGTGGACCAGTGGCGGATCGGTGGCGCTCAGTTCGAGACGAATCGAGCCGACATCCTGACTCTTCACGGGTATCAGTTTGCGGGGAACAGACATGTTTGTGTTCGGCAAATCGATAACCAGACGCATGGGCTCATTCAGCTTGCTGATCTTCGGCTTCACCGGGGCCGTCGTTATAATTTCCACCGCAGGTGTTGTGGCATCCTTCAGGAAAACGTTGAAGTGAACAACCGTGGCGGCGGTCTGGGAAGCGGGGATCTCCCGGTCCGATTCGTGTTGCGCTGGGCTATGGCCCAGTAATTGCAAAGGAGAGCACAACAAGGAAAATGCAGCGAGCAGGGTGGCAGCAACGGAACACGCAATTCGACTGCGCCGCCCATCTCGTGTGTGACGCCGCTGTGGCGGTACTCTCATGGCAGTGCAAAAGTTAAGGTGATGTTAGTTTCAAAGCTGGCGGGACGTGCATTACGAATCAGTGGCTGGAATCGCCACTGCCTGACTGCATCGGTAGCCGCCGCCGCCAGCCTAGGATATCCGCGCACGAGACTGAGTCGCTGAACTCTTCCGTCCCCGCCTACTAGAACGTCGAGCACCACGATCCCTTGCACATGATGGGCCTTGGCCGCGTCTGGGTATTCGGGCTCGACACGGTCTACGACGCGCGCGAGGGCCGTTCGCTCTGGAATGAGTACGGGAGGTGATGAGGCGGAGGCACTTCTTACACCCGAATCATGTGAAGTTGTTGATGCGCCGTTCACTCCTGTATCTTCAAACACAACCACCCCAGAGTCGCCGTCGAGTGTGTTCTCAATCTCCAAGTCAGGCACATGGTGCTTTGCGCGAACTGACACCGGATTTGAAGATCTGGCAGGAAAAGATTTGGCGGGAAGCGGGGCGATGGCCGCCGGGTTCACGGGTTGAACGATTGGCGGACTAAGAAGGGCGGGCATTTGGGCAGGCGATGAGGATTGTGGCACGACCGCCGTGGAATTCCTGGCAAAAAGGCGCAATCCGTCATGCGGGACGCTCCGTCTCAGTTCCCAACCGACGAGAAGCAGGGTGCCTACCACGAGAGCGGCCACCAGCCATCTTCGCGCTCCCGATGCAAGTGCGACTGCTTTGGCCTTTATGGATTCCGCGGGAACCTGGGACGGTATCCTGCTCGTTTCTTGTACCGAAACCTGAACATGGGCGGAGTCCCAGGCAAGTTCGTCTACCCGAGCGATCGTGTCAGCGACCCGCTGCGACATCGACTGTATAGCCACAAGATCGCCGGCCGTAAATGCATCCGCTTGAGAAGAGAAGGCGCCGAGCACGCCGAGTTTCTTCCCCGTTTCGTTCAGCACAGGGACAAGCACAATGGAGCGAGCGCCCAGACTGCGGCACACCGCCACATCGAGGCCAGGGAAGTTCTCGGAGTTACGACAATACTGGAGAGCAGAGGTGTGCAGGCAGGCGTCCACCATGCGCGGATCCCGGCGCAAATAGGCGACAAACTCGGCGGAGGTCGCCCCGTTCATAACACGGGAAACCGTCTGACCGCTGCGCACGAAACCGATGAAGGCGCCGGTCGCACAAGTGGAGAGTCGCGTTTGACAAACAATTTGCTCCAACACCAAATCGAGCGCAGTCTCTGCGCGCATCACCCGGTCGGCCGGTTCGCTTTCTCGTCTACCAAGATTGAACCGGCGCGGGGATGGCGACCGGCGCATCGGCGGAGAGGATCTCAACCCAAAAGATGTCGAGTCGCTAGGCGCGTTGTTCGCCTGGGAGG